>Ga0265295_1000710_pt1 | contig 64279 bp, 42 predicted proteins | sample Munlansysbiofilm_FD_192503 | JGI IMG/M metagenome (GOLD analysis project Ga0265295, IMG submission 192503) | Leachate microbial communities from a municipal landfill in Southern Ontario, Canada - Methane capture system biofilm | ecosystem: Engineered > Solid waste > Landfill > Unclassified ... | reverse complement strand
GGCCTGGATGATCGGGCTGGGTGAGCTGGCGAGCAGGTCGTGGCCGCGCCAGACGTGGGTCTTGATGGTGGTGTACTCCTCCGGGGTGAGCGGTCCGGGCTTGTTGAGGATGGCGTCCGGGATGCCGATCTTGCCCAGGTCGTGCGGGGTGGAGGCAAGCTTGAGCATCTCCGCCTCCTCCTCACTCAGGCCGACCTTGAGGGCGAGCAGGCGGGCGTACTCGGCCACCCGGCGGACGTGGCTGCCGGTCTCGGCGGAGCGGCATTCCATGGTCTCGGCGATCTGGAAGATGATCTCCTTCTGGGTGTCCTCAATGCCCTGGTTGAGGAAGAGGTTGTCAAAGGCGAGCGAGACGTTCGTGAAAAAGAGTTCAAGCAGGTCGTGGTCGTCCTCGTCGACTTCCCTGGGGATTTCGAAGTAGAGAAAGTTTTCCGAGCCGTTCTGGCTCTTGAAGTACCAGGCGCAGCTGCCGTTCTGGCAGTAGAAGCCGCGCGGCCGGGTGCGGGCCAGGTCCAGGGCGGTGCGCATCATGGCCGTGTCCACCTCGGCCACCGGCCGGTGTTCGAAGGGGCTGAAGGCGCCGGTGGCGGCGAGCACCACCGGTTTACCGTCTATGACCGCGGCGGTCAGCCCCGAGGCCTTGACCCCGCTGCTCTCCGGGTCGCCGCGCAGCTCGAGGATAGCGGTGAGCTGATCGAGCACGCCGCGGCCGAGCCGCTGCAGCGACTGGCGCTCGAAGATGTCGCCCGAGGCCTCGATGATGCGCTTGAGCCCGCGGCGGTTGTTTTCGATGGTGGTGATGAAGTGGTAGCTGCGCAGGGCGGAGATGAGGGTGACGAGCATCTTCTCCAGGGTGAGTTCGGTCTTCTCCTTGTAGTCGTTGATGTCGTACTCGACGATCACCCGCGCGGCCGGGGCCTTGCCCGGCTGGCCGGTGCGCAGGACGATGCGCACGGTGCGGTTGCCGAGTTCCTCGCGGATGTAGTGGACCAGCTGCAGGCCGCTGTCTTCGGTTTCCATGACCACGTCGAGCAGGACCACGGCCAGGTCCGGGTTGGCGGCGAGGATGTCCCGCGCCTCGCGGCCGCTGTAGGCGTGCAGGAATTCGAACCCCCGTCCCAGGTACTGCTGGCCGCGGAGCATGAAGGTGGTGACGCTGTGCACGTCGGCCTCGTCATCGACGATGAGAATCCGCCAGGGCGCGGCGGCCTCCACGGTGTCGGCAGCGGCCGGCTGCGCGGGTTCGTCCGCGAACAGGGGCCGGTCGTCTTCGTCGGGGAAGAGCAGTTCGTCGCGATCGTTCATGGTGCCTCCGTCGGGTTCGTGAGCGGCACGGTCACCCGGAAACTCGTCCCCTGCCCCGGTTCGCTGGTGCAGACAATGCTGCCGCCCAGGGTGGCGGTGACGACGTTGAAGACGATGTGCATGCCCAGGCCGGTGGAACCCTGGCCGCGGGCGGTGGTGAAGAAGGGCTCGAAGATGCGCTGCCGCACCTCCGGGGCCATGCCGCGGCCGTTGTCGGCGTAGCGCAGCTCCAGGGTGTCGCCCGTTCGCTCGGCCTCGATGGTGATCTCGCCGGCCTCGTCCGCTCCAAAGGCGTGGGTGAGGGTGTTGGTGATGAAGTTGGTGAGGATCTGGGAAATGGCGCCGGGATAGCTCTCGACCACGAGGTCTTCCGGACAGTGCACGTTCACCCGGTGGCTCGTTTTTTTCAGTTTCGGGCGCAGACTGAGGAGGATCTCGTCGATGTAGGTGCGCAGGTTGAAGCTGCGCCGGGTCTCGGACACCTGGTCAACGGCGACCATCTTGAAACTGCGGATCAGGTCGCTGGCCCGGTTCAGGTTGGCCAGCAGCATGGCCAGGCCCTCGTTGGCCTCGTCCAGGTAGGTGGCGAGATCCGCGCGTTTCATGCCGCCGGCGGTGAACTGCTCGGCCAGGGCCCGGTTCCTGTCGGCGAGCGTCGAGCCGGCGGACAGGGCGATGCCCACCGGGGTGTTGATCTCGTGGGCCACGCCGGCTACCAGCCCGCCGAGTGCGGCCAGCTTTTCCGAGAGGACCAGCTGCCCCTGGGCGCGGCGCAGGTCCTCCAGGGTGGCCTGCAGTTCCTCGTTGGCGGTGGCCAGTTCCCCGGTACGGCGGGCGACCCGCTCCTCCAGTTCCTCGTTGAGGCGCTGCAGTTCCTCGGCGGCCTGGCACCGCTCGTGCTCGGTGCGCTCCAGCCCCTCGGCCATGCTGTCGAAGGCCGCGGCCAGCCGGCCGAGTTCGCCCGCGCGGGGATCGATGCCGGTACGCGTGCCCAGGTCGCCCGCCTCGAGCCGGCCGACCGCGCCGGTGAGCTTGTCGAGCCGGCGCATGATCGCCCGCTCGCCCACCAGCCAGGCCACCGCCAGGGCGAGCAGCGCGGCCAGGGCGAGCAGGACCACGTTGCGCACCACCACCGCCCGCGCCCCGGCCAGGGCCTGCTCCACCGGGATGCCCAACCGGATCATCAGGTAGGGGAAGGCCGCGCCCTCGAAGTGCAGCCGCTTGAACGCGTACAAGCGGCGGGTGCCGTCCACGCCGGTCTCGAGAAAGGCGCCCTCCTCGGCCGCGCCGGACATGCGCGCGATCATCCGTGGCAGATCCTTGACCCAGGTGTACTTGCCGGTCTCCGGGAACCGGGTCAGGCGGGTGCCCTGGGCATCGGTGAGGGTGAACACGGACTGCTCGGGCAGGCGGAGATCGTAGAAGATGCGGCCGAACGAGCCGAGATCAAAGGCGGCGACGAGCACGCCCGTCGGCCGGCCGTGGTCGCCGGCCACCGGCTGGGCAAACTCGACCACCACCCGGTGTTCAGGTTCCTGCAGGATGTAGTTGCCGACGGTGAAACGGTTGTCGCTCACTGCGCTCCGGAAAAAGGCGCGGTCATGGAGGTCGGCCGGGCCGGTGGCGGGCGCGGCGGCAACCACATGACCGGAGGGGTCGGCCAGGGCGAGCGAGACATAGGCCTCGTTGCGGCCGAGCAGGTCGACGAGCAGGGCCCGGCTGGCGGCCGGGTCCAGGCCGCGCACCTCGGCGGCCCGGGCCAGGGTCTCGAGCAGCAGGCGGGCGTTGTCCACCACCCGCTCGTGGTGCGCGGCCATGACCTGCACCTGCTGCAGGCTGAACCGCTCGGCCTCGGCGACCACGCTGTCGCGCAGCTCGTAGCCGGTGTAGAGGACGATGGCCAGGGCCGGCAGCACGGCGAGCAGCACCACGAGCAAGAGGCTCCTGCGGATGGAGGCGAACAGGAAGGGACCCATAAGGTGTTCCTCCGGAGACGCGAAGGTTTTCAGTCGACCCGGTGGAGCACCGAGGCGGCCACCTGGCCGGTGCGCACCGGCACCAGCCAGTAGTTGCCGGGGTCGTGCTGCAGGGTTTCGGTGAGCGATCCGCTCAGCCGGTGCGAATCCTCGACCAGGTTGTAGAACACCGAATCGATGCCGATGAAGCCGTCCACCAGGTGGGTGAGGGTGTGCAGGATCTTGGTCACATAGCCCTGCTCCAGGTCGAGCAGCTGGTCGAGCCGGCTGACACCCTCCGCATGCAGGTGGTCGAGCATGCGTTGGCCGAAGGCGCGGTTGGCGGCCAGGCCGCGCTCGAGCACGTCCGCAAAGGCCGGGTCGCGACCGGCAAGGATCTCCGCCTCGTTGATGAAGAACCGGGCGTAGGTGATCAGCTGGTTGCCGTCCAGGTAGCGCTCCACGTGGCGGCCGGCCATGGCCGCGGTCTCGGCGTGGACGAGAAAGGTATGGGAAACGGGGTAATCGGTCATGGCGGGTTCTCGGGTACGGGTCAGGGCGCGGCGGTGCGCACCGCGCGCACCTGGTTGAGGCAGGTCTGGTCCTGGACGCCGGCAAAGCCCAGGTCCATGTTCACATACCAGCTCTCGTGCGGGCCGTGGCGGTCGCAGCTCCACAGCCATTGGCCCGGCCAGGCCGCGGCCGGTTCATCCGGGGGGCCGCCCACGGCGGGCAGGAGGCTGAGCAGCTCGTTGACCGTGGGCAGCCGCCAGGGCGTGGCCGCGTCCGGCTCGGCCGCGTTCAGCTGGTCGATGTGGTCGTGCGCGGCCCGCCAGCTGAGCGGGTAGACGCTGGTGCGCCGCTGCCAGGCAAGACCGGTGGCCCGGTCGAGGACCGTGTCCGCCCCGGTCTCGAGCCGGTTGCACACCGGCGTGAGGGGCCGGAACAGCGGCCCGGTCTCGAACAGGGCCCGGGCCTTTTTGCCGCCCACGTTGGCCGGCTCGGTGCGCAGGCGGATCACCTGCTCGCCCGGTTCGGGCAGGCGGCAGAGGGTGGCGTCCGCGGCCGGGTGCAGGATGAGGCGGTCAAGCGCGGCGAGCATCTCCCCGGCCGACGGGAAGCGGTCGTCCGCACGCCACTGCAGGGCGCGCGCGAAGAACTCGTCCCAGCCGCGGTCGTAGCGGGGGTTGACCATGGACAGGGAAAAGCTCTCCATGCCCGGCAGGCGGCCGGTGAGCATGCGGTAGAGGAGCACCGCGGCCGAGTAGAGGTCGGCCCGGCCGTCCACCGCGCCGGGGTTGGTGCGCTGTTCGGGCGGAGTGTAGTAGGGCGAGCCGATCTGCATGTTGGCCGGCCCGGAAAAGGCCACCCCGTCCACCAGGGCCATGCCGAAGTCGCAGATTTTGATGGTGTCCTCGTCGGTGACGAGAATGTTCTGCGGCTTGATGTCGCGGTGGACGATGCGGTTGTGGTGGAGAAAGGCGAGCGCGGCGAGGAGCTGGCGGCCGTAGTGGAGCACCCTGGCCGGTTCGATGATGCGACTCGCCTCTTCCAGGTGAAAGGCTTCGCCGATCATGTCGCCCAGGTTGTTGCACAGGTACTCCATGACGAAAAAGGGCCGCCCCTCGTCGTCCACGTCGAAGTCGTGGGCCGTGACCAGGAAAGGCTGGTGGAAGGCGGCCATGGTGCGCGCCTCGAAGGTGAAGATCTCGCGCAGCTGCTCCGCGCCGAGCAGGTCCGCCATCAGCTCGGCCGGCTCGAGCCGCTTGAGGGCCACCACCTTGTCGATCACCGGCACGAGCGCCTTGTAGACCGCGCCCATGCCGCCCTTGCCGAGGCGGCGGATCACCTGGTATCTGCCGATGGTGCGCTGCATGCTATCCTCCGAGCCGCCGCGCGTTGACGGCGGGAAAACCGCGTTCATGGAGCAGGCGGACCGTGGCCTGCACGTCGTAGTCCACGGCCCGCACCTCGATGCGGTCCGCAGCCGGATCCCAGAGCAGGTACTTGGCCTGGCGGCCGAGGTGGTCGCGCGGCTGGCCGACGCTGCCGGCAAGAATGAGGGCACGACTCTGCGGATCGAGGTCCAGGGGACCGGCGGCGAGGCGCTCACGGCCGACCACGCCGTCCCGCTCGGTGAACAGCTCGAGGGTGTGGGTGTGGCCGGCGAAGCAGCGTTGCTCGGGGTAGCTGGCGAACAGCCGCTGCAGCCGGTTGGCCGAGGGCGAGAACAGGTACACGGTCATGGACTCGGGCGGGCAGCCGTGCACCAGCCGGGCGCCGCGATGCACCAGCCAGGCGGGCAGGCTCGCGAGCCAGCGCAGGGCGTCGGGGTCGAGCAGGTCGCGGGTCAGGCGCAGGGAGTCGCGGGCCGCTCCCTGCAGCCGGGCCGCGTAGCTGCGGCTGACCAGGGCCAGTTCGTGGTTGCCCATCACCGAGATCACCCCGCGGGCGCGCAGGGCGCGGACCACTTCGGCGGGCTCGGGACCGTAGCCGATGGTGTCGCCCAGGCTGAGGATCTCGTCGATGCCCAGGTGGTCGAGGTCGTCGAGCACCGCCTCGAGCGCCCGCCAGTTGCCGTGGATGTCGCTGAGGACCGCCACCTGCATGGCAGCTCAGGCCGCGGCGGCCCCAGCCCGAAGCGCGTCGCCCCGGAGGAGCACCGGCGAGCCGATGCGCAGGCCGGCGGCAGGAAAGTGCTCCTCGAGATGGGCGAGCACCGCGGTACACTTGACCACGAGCAGGAAAAAAATGGGCGCAGGCGTGTCCGAGAGGCTCTCGAAATTGCCCATGCCCTTGGCGAGGATGCAGTCAGCCGCGGCGAAACGGGCGCGGAAGTCCGGGCTGCAGAGGGCAAGCGGCGTGCCCGGGGCGTCGCTGCCGCTGTCGATGACCTCGCACAGCTGGTCGAGGCCGCAGGCGACGGCGTCGGCGCGGGTGGCGTCGTTGATGATCGGTCGGCTGCGCACGGCCACGCTCACCCGGCAGCCGCGGGCCAGCAGCTGTTCCACCACCAGCCGGTCGAAAACGATCTCGCCGCAGTTGTCGGCCAGGTAGAGGAGGTCCGCGCCGGGCACGAGGCGGGCGTAGAGCGCGGCCGAGTGGTCGATGGTGAGCGGCCGGCGGCAGGCTGCCAGGGCCTCGTCCCGGTCGAGCAGGTGCTGGGCGCCGTAGTCGAGCACGTTGGCGCTGATGGCGAACTGGAGGGCGGTGCGCAGCGGATCCGAGGAGGCGCGGATCAACTCGCGGGTGCGCGCCTCGAGATCGCGGGCAAAGCGGTTGCTCTCCGCCTTTTCCGCGGCAAAGGGATCGGATGCGCCGGTGCGGGCGGCGATCAGCCGGTAGAAATGGATGGCGTTTTCCGGCGGCGACAGCTGCGGATCGAAACCGGCCAGGAGCGCGCCGACCTCGCCCACCAGCTGCCAGTGACGGGCCGGGTCGGTGGTGCTGCGCCGGGCCGTGCCCAGGGCCTGGCGAAGGAAACAGGGCAGGCAGTCGCTGGTGGTACGCATCAGGGTCTCCGGCCGCCGCTCTGGCGGAGCAGATAGTCGCCGCGGACATTGCCCAGGGCGGCGAAGATGCGCGCCCGGGCGCCGGGCACGCGGCGCTCGATCTCCACGGCCAGGTCGTGCATGTCGCGACGGCGGGTGTTCTCGCCGAGCGGGCAGGCGGAGCGCACCGGCGCGAACCCCAGGTCCCGGCCAAGTGTTTCGATCTCGGCCTTGTCCAGGTAGGCGAGCGGCCGGATCAGGTGCAGGTTGCCGCCGAACAGCGTCTGCCGGGGCACCATGGTGCTGATGTTGCCGGCGCAGGTGAGGTTCAGGAGGAAGGTCTCGATGATGTCGTCCCGGTGGTGCCCGAAGGCGATGGTCGTGCAGGCCCGGGTGCGGGCGTGGGCGAACAGCTGGGTGCGGCGGGAGCGGCTGCAGCGGAAACAGAGGTCGCGGCCGGCCGGATTGCGGTCCCCGGCCTGCGGCTCCGGGCGCTCCGGTCGCCACAGGGCGGGCAGAATCTCCGTTTCGAGGCCGAACGAGGCAACCAGGGCCGCCACCCGGCCGGCCGCCTCGCCGGGCCGGCCGTCCGGGTTCGGGGCCATGTCCACGTGCACGGGCAGAAGCCGGTAGTCGATGGGCGCCTTGCGCCGCCAATGGGCGAGCAGCCAGAGCAGCACCAGGGAGTCGATCCCCCCGGACACGGCCACCAGCAACCGGTCGCCGTCGGCCAGCATGGCGTAGTCGTGCAGGGCCCGGCCGACCCGGCGGTTCAGCTCGCGCGGCAGCTGCACCGGGCCCGGACGGGGGTCGGGTCGAACTCAGCGGTCAAGAAAATAGCCGCACTGGTCGAGCTTTTCCTTGAGGCCCTCGCGCATCAGCTGCTCGGCGGTGATCCAGGAGAAGCCGCGGCTGCTGGCCTTGCCCAGGGTGAGCAGGTTCTCCATCACCGACTGCTGCTCTTCGTCGAAGCGGCCGTGGCAGAGCACCCTGCCGCCCTCGACCTCGTAGAGCCGGTAGTCGAAGGTGACCGCGGCCGGCTCCTTGACCCCGTACTGGCCGCCGATGCGGTGCTCGTAGCGGCTGAGAGTGGTCTCCAGGATCGCGTTGCAGCTCACCTGGCCGGCGAGACTGCGGCCCTGCTCGATCCCGGCGGGGTCCCCGGCGCCGGTCACGCTCTCGACCTGCTGGGCGGAGAGGAAGCGGACATCCTTGCGGTTGCGCAGGGCTTCCTTGAGCAGCCCGTCGAGGATGGCGGCGCCGTTCTCCAGGTTTTTGGTCGCTGCGCCGGTCATCGGCTCGTCCATGTCCACGGCAGCCCGCACCGGCAGCACCGCGATGCACGACACCGCGACATCCGGGGCCTTGGCGGTGGGACCGGTTTTCTCCTGCGCGGCGCACCCGGCCACGATCACTGCACACCCCACGGCCAGCCCGGCCTTGACTGCTGATACCATCCTCACCCTGATCCTCCCCATGTTGCCTTGGTTGTTTGCCTGTGTCTGCCCACCTGCTACCGGCAGACAGTACCGAAAATCGCCCTGCTTCGCCACCAGCTTTTTGCCGCGCCGCCGCCTAGAGCGTGCCCTTGGAACTGAGCTGACCCCGCACCCGCGGGTGTGGGGCGGCGGCAGCGGCCAGCGCCCGGGCCAGGGCCTTGAACACGGCCTCGAGGATGTGGTGGCCGTTCTCGCCGTGCAGCAGGTCGACGTGCAGGGTCAGGCCGGCGTGCAGCACCAGGGCGCGGAGGAACTCCTTGGCCAGGCAGGTGTCGAAGGCGCCGATCCTGGTCTCGGCCAGGGTCACATTATAATGGAGATGGGGCCGGTTGGAAAAGTCGGCGCACACCCGGGCCAGGGTCTCGTCCATGGGCACGTAGGCATGGCCGTAGCGGCAGATGCCCGCCTTGTCGCCCAGGGCCCGGGCAAAGGCCATGCCCAGGCAGATGCCCAGGTCCTCGACGGTGTGGTGGTCGTCGATCTCGGTGTCGCCGGTGGCGGCGATCTCCAGGTCAAACAGCCCGTGCACCGCGAACAGGGTGAGCATGTGGTCCATGAAGCCGACGCCGGTGCGCACCGACGCCCTGCCCTCGCCGTCCAGGTCGAGGCTGATGCGGATGTCGGTCTCCCGGGTGCGCCGTTCAACGGAGGCCTTGCGGCGGGCCTGGTCTGTCATGATGGTTGGCTCCCTGCGGGCCTGTGCGCCCGGTTGGCGGCTCGTCGACGATCACCGCCGGACAGGCCCGGCGGGACCCGGACGCCCGCAAGAATCATAAGATATTGAGTAGGTTAAGCGGCATACTAGTGTCCTTTTGGCGGATTGGCAACTGTTCTTGGCCGACGGCCCTGTCTTTTACCGCCTCTCCCGGCCGGGACAATCCGTTCAACCCGACAATTTTTTATTGACACCGTCCGCCGTCCTCTGGTAAATACCTTCCTCGTTACGGAAAAATTGAAAGCGGGAATAACTCAGTGGTAGAGTGCAACCTTGCCAAGGTTGAAGTCGCGAGTTCGAATCTCGTTTCCCGCTCCAAAGAGACTCCAAGGTTCGGACGTCCGTTCGAGCCTTTTTTTTTCAAAGACTGAGGCGCAGCACATGAAAACCTACTATACGCCGGTCAAGGAAATTGAGCGCAAGTGGTATGTCGCCGACGCGGACGGCAAGGTGCTCGGGCGTATTGCCGTGGAGATCGCCCGCCGCCTGCGCGGCAAACACAAGCCGACCTTCTGCAACTTCCAGGACAACGGCGATTTCATCATTGTCGTCAATGCCGACAAGATCCACCTGACCGGCAACAAGTGGGACGACAAGGTCTACCACCGGCATTCCGGCTATCCGGGCGGCATCACCTCCCAGACCGCCCGCGAGGTGCTCGCCAAGAAGCCCGAGGAACTCATCCGCATGGCGGTTCGCGGCATGCTGCCGAAGAACAAGATCGGCCGGGCGCAGTTGAAGAAACTGAAAATCTATACCGGCACGGACCATCCCCACCAGGCCCAGCAGCCGGAACTTCTTGAGATTTGAGAACGGAGCACACGATCATGGCCCAGGAACAGACATACGCCACCGGCCGGCGCAAGACCGCCATCGCCCGAGTCTGGATCACCCCCGGCAGCGGCAAGCTGGCCGTCAACAAGATGCCGGTCGACGAGTACTTCGGCAACATCTTCTTCGAGCCCAAGGTTGCCAAGCCCTTCTCGGTCACTGAAACCGCCGGTCAGTACGATGTCCAGGCCACGGTCTGCGGCGGTGGCAAGTCGGCCCAGGTCGACGCCCTGGTGCACGGCATCGCCCGGGCCCTGCAGGAGGCCCACCCGGAAATGCGCGTGCCGCTGAAGCGGGCCGGCCTGCTCACCCGCGACCCCCGCGCCAAGGAGCGCAAGAAGTACGGCCTGCGCGGCGCCCGCGCCCGGTTCCAGTTCTCCAAGCGTTAATCCGGCGCACCGCGGCCGCGGCCGCGAGGTTCAGCTCCAGCCTTTCCGCTCGTCCAAGGGAATAACGAATCGCTCGTTATTCCCTTTTTTTATTGGTCATCGCCGGCGATCCGTCCCGTGGTCGCCAGGGAGGAGTCATCATGTTGCGTGTGGGTATTGTCGGCGCGTCCGGATACACCGGCGTTGAACTGGCCCGTCTGCTCGCCGGGCACCCGGAAGTCGAAATCACCGTGGCCACCTCGCGGCAGTACGCGGGCAAGCCGCTCTCCGAGGTGTTCCCGAACCTGCGCAAGCGGGTGGAGGTCGTCTGTGAGAACCTCGGTGCGGCGGAACTGGTCGACCGGGCCGATTTCTTCTTCACCGCCGTGCCTCACAAGACGGCCATGGACATCGTCCCCCAACTGCTTGCCGCCGGCAAGAAGGTGGTCGACCTGAGCGCCGACTACCGGCTGCACGACGTGGGGGTCTACCAGGCCTGGTACGCGGAGCACACCAGCCCGGAACTGCTCGCCGAAGCAGCCTACGGCCTGCCCGAGCTGTACCGCGAGCGCGTCCGCACCGCCCGGCTGACCGCCAATCCGGGCTGCTACCCGACCTCGGTGATCCTCGCGCTGACGCCGCTCTTGCGCCGCGGCCTGATCGACCCGGCCACCCTGATCATCGACTCCAAGTCCGGCACCAGCGGCGCCGGCCGGGCCGCCAGCGTGGCCACCCTGTTCTGCGAGGTCACCGACGGCTTCCGGCCCTACAAGGTGGGCGGCAGCCATCGCCACATCCCGGAGATCGAACAGGAACTCTCCGCCGCCGCCGGCCGGCCGGTGACCGTTTCGTTCACCCCGCACCTGCTGCCCATCTCGCGCGGCATCCTCAGCACCATCTACGCCTCGCTCACCCCCGAGGGCCGGGCGGCCGACCTGCAGGCGTTGTTCGAGTCCACCTACGCTGACGAGCCGTTCGTGCGCGTGCTGCCCGCGGGTACGCCGCCGGCCACCCAGCACGTGCGCGGCTCCAACTGCTGCGACCTCGGTCTGCAGCGCGATGAGCGCACCGGCCGGCTGATCGTCATGTCGGCCATCGACAACATCGTCAAGGGCGCCTCGGGCCAGGCCGTGCAGAACATGAACCTGATGCTCGGCTTCCCCGAAACCACCGGACTGATGGGCGCACCGCTGTTCCCCTGATGGAGCGCTGCATCCGGCTGCTGGTCGCCTTTGACGGCGGCGGCTACCAGGGCTGGCAGCGCCAGGCGCGCGGGCCGACCGTGCAGGGCGAACTCGAACGCGGCCTGGCCACCCTGTGCGGCCACCCGGTGACCGTGCACGGCGCCGGCAGGACCGACGCGGGCGTGCATGCGCTCGGCATGGTCGCCCATTGCCACCCCGCATCGGCCATCCCGGTGGTCGCCTTCTGCAAGGGACTCAACTCGCTGCTGCCCCCGGACATCCGCATCCTCGAGGCCGCCGAGGCGGAGGCCGGGTTCCACAGCCGCTTCGACGCCTGGGGCAAGACCTACCGCTACGACTTCTGCACCGCCCCGGTGCAGCTGCCCTCGACCCGGCTGTACACTGCCCACCGGCCGGGCGGGTTCGACCCGGCGCTGATCATGCCTGCCCTGGCAGCACTGGTCGGCACCCACGACTTCTCGAGCTTCGAGCGGTCCGGCTCCCGCGACCGCACCGCCGCGCACGGCCGCGGCGCGGTGCGCACCCTGCACCGGGCCGACTGCGGCCCGCATCCCGCGTACCCCGACTGCTGGTCCATCCGCCTCACCGGCGACGGCTTTCTCCGCCAGATGGTGCGGATCATCAGCGGCACCCTGATCGAGATGGGCCAGTCCAAACGCGAAGCCGCGGAGATGGCGGCCATCCTGGCGGCCCGCGACCGCACCCGCGCCGGCCCCACGGCGCCCGCCTGCGGCCTGTTCCTCGAAACGATCTACTACCACGACCCGTTCCATGCCCAGTCCCCGACCACCTGACATGTTTTTCGCCTGCCTGCCCCTTGTGCTCGCCTCCGCCTCGCCCCGCCGCCGGGACTTCCTTGCCCGGCTCGGTCTGCAGTTCCAGGTGGCGCCGGCCGATATCGACGAAACACTGCTCCCGGGCGAATCGCCTGAGCCGTTCGCCCGGCGCATGGCCGCGGCCAAGGCAGAGCTGGTGGCCCGCGACCGGCTAGATGCCTGCGTCATCGGCGCAGACACCGTGGTCGCCCTGGACGGGACCGTGTTCGGCAAGCCGCGCGACCCGGACGACGCCCTGGCCATCCTCCAGACCCTGCGGGGCCGCACCCACCAGGTGAGCACCGGCGTGGCCGTGGTCTGCCCGGCCCGGGGGATCGGCGAGGTGTTCACGGTGACCTCCCAGGTCCGTTTCGCCTCCTTTCCGGACGAGATCCTCCGGGCCTACATCGCCACCGGCGAGCCCATGGACAAGGCCGGCGCCTACGCCATCCAGGGGCGCGGCGCCTTTCTCGTGCGCGCCATTGCCGGCTCCTGCAGCAACGTGATCGGCCTGCCGGTGCACGACCTGGTCACCGTTCTGCTCCATCACCGCCTGGTGCGGGTCGCACCGGCCGAGCAAAGGCAGGCATCCGACCATCCCCTCCCTTGACGGGCCAAAGCACGGTGTGCTAGCATCCGTCACTCCCGACCGGCCCAACCGCCTTGCCCGCAGCCGGGAGACAAGGAAGCCATGACCCAGCCGCCGGCCGACCCCTCGGCCCGAAATCTCCTTCTGCTCGAATTCCCGGTCAGGCTGTACACGGCCCTGCGCACCGTGCGCCTCTACCCTGCCACCAATCCCCAGGTGCTGCGCAGCGTCGACCTGGTGGAGCGGGCCTTCCGCGGCCTGCTGGCGACGACCGGCGAAGACCGGGTCGAAATCGCCGTGGTCGAACAGCAGCTGCTCGTCTGCGGCGAGCAGCTGGCCGACCGCGACCAGGTCCGGCCGCAGATAGTGGGCCTGATCCACCTGTTCCAGCGCCTGCAGGTCCACAGCCTCACCTTTCACCCCTCCCTGACCGGCCACGATTTCACCCGCTTCGCCGAACTCCTCGCCACCCTGCCCGACGGCCGGCAACCGGCCGAACCCCTGCCCGTACTGTTCGACCAGGCCGGCCTGCACGGCATCGTGGTCGACATCCGCCGCTACGTGGCCCTGGGCGAGGGCGAGCAGGTGGTCCGCGAGGAACTGGCGGCGGCCATGGGCGTGGATATCGATGACGAGGAACTGGCCCAATTCGTCATCGGCCAGACCGGGGCCGGGGTACGACTGCAGGCGATTGACGCGACCGCGGCCCAGGACCCGGCCACCCGCCTGACGGCAGCGGTGTCGAGTTCCGGCAGCGACGAGGAACGCACCGCCGCCACCGCGGCCATGCTCGCCCACCTGGCCGGCAGCACGGACCCGGACCGGAGGGCGGAAGACCTGCGCCTGTTCGCCCGCACCCTGGCCGGACTCGACCCGTCGCGGCTTGCCCGGCTGATCAGCCGGCTGCCGCAGACCCCGCTGGCCGACGAGCTGCTCGGGGCGGTGCTCGAGCAGCTGCCGCCGGAGCGGTTGGACCGGCTGGCGGTGCGGTTGGCCACGAAACAGGGACCGGAGGGTGAGCAGGCCGGCGCAGAGGGATTGGCGGCGACCGCGACCGGCCTGATCGACCGGATCGCCGCGGTCGCCTCCGTCGGGCCGGACGGCCAGCGCCCCTCCTTCACCCGCTCCCTGGATGCCCTGCGCCTGCTGCTCGATCCGGACGAGGACCCGAACGGGCTGCCCGAAGGGCTGCGCCAACGGCTCACCGACCCGGAATGGGCCGCACCGGTGCTGACCAGCGCCGCCCGCCAGGTGACCGACCCGGACCTGCGCGATCTCGCCCGGGTCGATTTCGTTGCCTTCAACCGGCTGCTCGGCCGCTACGAACAGCTGCTCGACCAGGAGCGCCAGCAACGGGTGGCCACCCTCGCCGGGGCGGAACTGGCCGCAATCGAGGGGGCGACCCTGTCCACCCTGCTGGCCGAAACCTTCAAGGGGCTGTTCGGTGACCAGGTGTACCGCCAGGTGGTCTCCGCCATGCCGGACGAACTGCTCGACCGGACCCTGACCCACCTCACCCCGCGGCAACTGAACCGCATGATCGCTGCCCTGACCAGCGACCTGCCCCTCCAGCCCGGGCCCGCGGGCGAACCGGCGCCGGACGCGGACCCGGTGCTCCGCCGGCTGGCCCAGACCCGCCGGGGACCGGAGGTGAGCGTGCTCATCGCCCGCAACCAGGACGCCGGCCGGCTGCTGCGGGACCCGGAACCCGGCACGGCCGGCCTGGCGGAACCGCTGCGCCAGCGGCTGGGCGACCCCCAGTGGGCCGGCCCGGTGCTGGCCAGCGCCACCCTGCAGGTGGCCGACCCGCCCGCCGGTCCGCACCCGCCTCCCCGGTTCACCGCCCTGCAGCAGCTGTTCGCCCGCTGCGAGCAGCTGCTCGACCGGGGCCAGCAGGAACGGGCCGCCCATCTGGCCGGGGCCGAACTGGCCGGCCAGGAGGGACAGGTGCTCGGCCGCGTGCTCGCCCGCCGCTTCAGGGGGCTGTTCGGCGAGCAGGTGTACCGGCAGGTGGTGGACCTGGTTGCCGATGAACTCCTCGACCAGACCGTCGACCACCTCACCCCCAAGCAGCTCAACCGCATGGTCGCCGCCCTGACCAGCGACATGCCCCTGGAGGTGAGCCGCACCCGGGACCAGGAATTTGCGCCGGCCGACGACACCCTGCTCAAGCGGCTCAGCCGCACCCGCAAGGGGGTCGATGTCACCCGCCTGATCGCCCAGAACCTCGATGCGCACGCGCTCCAGGCCGGCACCGAGGCCCTGCCCCGCCTGCCCGAGCGGCTGGCCATGCGCCTGCAGCAGCCGGCCTGGGCCGCGCCGGTGCTGGTCAGCGCGGCCGAGCAGGCCGTGGATCCGGCCAACTTCCACGACGGCAAGGCCGACCCGGCCCGGTTCGTGCGCCTGCTCGACCGCTACGACACCCTGCTCAGCAGGGACAAGCAGGTGCAGGTGGCCGCCCGGGCCGGCGCCGCCCTGGCCGGTCTGGACGACAGCGAACTGGCCCTGCTGCTCGTGCGTGCGGACAAGAGCGGGTTCGGCGAGCAGCTCAACGAGCAGGTGATCGGCCAGCTCGGCGAGGAGCGGATCGGACGCATCGCCCGACGGCTCAAGGCGGCGGCCGAGGGGAGCAGGCCCCTGCCCGTTGCCGCGGACGAGCAGCAGGTGGCCAGCGCCTACCAGCAACTGGTGCAGACCGCCCGCGGCGAAAAGATGCGGGCCATGCTCGAGCTGCACCGTGAACGCCAGCGTCGCCGGGAGGAGGAAGAACGCGGCAGGGTCACCACCCTGCTCGACGAGCTGCACCAGGGCCGCTTCACCCTGCTGGAACAGAAGGACTGCGTGCCCACCCTGGCCGCGGCGGTCCGGGACCTGCTTGGTGAAGGCCGGGAGGCGGAAGCGGACGGCCTGCTCATGCAGCTGGCCGTGGCCCTGCAGCACCAGCGCGGCCCGGTGCGCAGCCACGCGGCCCATGGGCTGGCCGCCATTGCCGAGCAGCTGGCAGCCAGCGGCCAGTGGCAGCGGCTCACCCGCCTGCGGCCCGCCCTGGAACAGGTGCTGCGCCTGCCCGGGCTGGCCCCCCAGGCCAGGGCGCAGATCCTCCAGGCCCTCGCCGCCCTCACCGGTCACCACCTGGCGAGCGAACAGTACAACCGGGCCCACGAACTGGTGCAGTGGTTCCAGTCCCTGGCCGCGCCGTCCGCCGACCCGGACCGGGACGATCCGGAACTGCGCGCCCTTGCCCGCGACCTGCTCAAACGGATCGGCGCCCCGCCGGTCCTCGACCAGCTGCTGAAGACCGCCCTGCACTCGGACACCCACCGGGAGGAGGCGTCCCGCGTCCTCACCGCCCTGGGCGCACCGGCCGCCCAGATGCTGCTGCAGCACCTGATGAGCGACGACCGCCGCTACGCCCGCCGGCGGCTGCTCGACCTGCTCCGGCAGACGGGCGAGCCGGCCACCGCCATCCTGCTCGAGCAGCTGCACCGGGATGCCCCCTGGTATGTGATCCGCAACATTGTCCGCCTGCTCGGCGAGGTGGGCGGACCGGAGCACTTTGCCGCGGTGCGTCCCTTCCTCGCCCACCCGGACCTGCGCGTGCAGCGCGAGGTGATCTCCACCGGCCTGCGCATCGGCGGTGAGGAGACGAGGGATTTTCTCCTCGAGGCCCTGCAGACCGTGCCCGACGAACTCAAGACCAAGGTGGTCCACCACGCGGCCGAGGTCCACGACGAACGGTTCGTCCGCCCGCTCACCGATCTGCTGGAGAGCCCCCGCCCCTTCCTGGGCAAGAACCGCGACGATCTGCAGCTGGCCATCTGCCGCACCCTCGGCGCCATCGGCTCGAAACGGGCCGCGGCCGCCCTCGGCCGGGTGGCGCAGAGCCGCACGGTCCTCGGCCTGGGCGGCTACTCGGAAACGGTGCGCCAGGCCGCGGCCCGGGCCCTGGCAGAGATCCGCGACGCGGGCGGGGAGGAGCCGGTGCGGGAGGTGGCGGAGCTGCGGTCAGACCGCGGGGCACCATCGGCAGGGGAGGGAACGGGGGCTGCGCCCGCCGGGACCGGGGCCGCAGCCTCGGGGACGGAGGAGGAAGAGGCTATCTTCGCCCTGGTGGCCGCGGGCCAGCCGGAGATGGCCAAGCAGCGGCTCATCGACCTGATCGCGGCCACGGCCCGGGCCGGCGATTTCCGCACGGCGGAGCGGCTGCGCGACCGCATCTACGAGATCGACGGGCTGGCGCTCACCGAGATCATCCGCGCCGGCGAGATCATCGAACAGGAGAAGCGCGGCGCCATCCGCGACGAGGACCTGGAGATCTGGGCAGCGCTCACCGACACGCTCAGCTCCGAGGAGTTCCAGACCATCTACCACGAATTCATCGAGCGGAGCTACAAACCCGAGGAGACCATCGTCAGCCAGGGGGACAGCAACGAGGAACTGTTCTTCATCAACCGCGGCAGCGTCAAGGTCTCTCACCTGGTCGGGTCGCGGGAGCTGTTCATCACCAGCCTGAGCCGCGGCCAGATCGCCGGGGAAAACTTCTTCACCCCGAGCTTCTGGACCGTGAGCCTCACCTCGCTCACCCCGGTGACCGTGTACGTGCTGCCGCAGTCGGCCCTCACCGCCTGGCAGGAGCGGTTCCCGGGCCTGCGCACCAAGCTCCACCAGTTCTACGCGGCCAGCAACAACATCAACGCCATGCTCGACCGCAAGGGGCTGGAGCGGCGCCGCGACCAGCGCTTCACCCTGGCCCGCAGGATCCAGGTGCAGCCGGTGAACACGCAGAACGCGCCCATCGGCCGCGGTTTCCGGGCCGAGACCGCGGACCTCTCGCTGGGCGGGCTGGCCTTTCTCGTCCGCATCGGCCGGCAGGAGAACGCCCGCCTGCTGCTCGGCCGACGCATGCAGGTCGTGCTGCCGGTGGGCGGCGCGGTGGAGTACCTCTACCTCCGGGGGCTGGTCATCAGCGTGCAGCCCTTCCACATCCTCCAGAACGACTTCTCGGTCCATTTCCGCTTCGACCAGCCGCTGGACGAGCAGGATCTGCGCACCATCCTCGGCTGAGGCGGATCGCGACCGGGTCAGGCCGGAGTTGCGCCGGCGGCCGGGGTAAAGTCGTACTGCGGCTCCCACAGCAGCCCGACACGGACATTGAAGATGTCGGCCCGCCGCGGGGTGACGGCAAAGGTCTCCAATGCCGCGGCGGCCGGGTCGTACTGCACGCTCTCGGTGATCAGCTTCTGCCGCAGTTCCTCGCCCAGGCGGGCGATCTCCGCCTCGATGCGCGCCGCCTCTTCGCGGGCCCGCTGCACGTCGCCCGTTTCCTTGAGCAGCCGGCCGGCGCTGCGCACGCCCTGGGCCGAGCGGGTGGCCGTGGTCATGGACAGCGGCTTGCGGCCGAGAAAGGCGCCGAGGATGGCCGCACCCACGGACAGGGCGGTCTCCACCCCCCTGGCGCGCACCTCGCCCTGCTCCTTGCCCACCCGGGCGAGCGCCTTTTCCAGCTGCGTTTCCAGTTGCCGCTGCTTTTTCCCGTACTGCTCCTCGAGCCGGGCCAGGGCCTCCTCCTTTTTCGCGGCGAGCAGGGTGGCCAACCGCTGGTGGAAGGCGGCCTCGGACTCGCCGGGCTGCGATTCCAGGCCATGCTCGCGCACCCGCAGGAGCTGCAGGGTGTGCGAGCGGTAGAGGTGGTCGGAGAGCCGTTTTTCCTCGTCCCTGAACTCGCGGCGCACGGTCACCTCCGCCGGCAGCCGGGCGAACAGCGCGCCCGCGGGCGGCTCGGCCGGCAGCTCGGCGACCGCAAAGCCGGTGGCCTCGGCCCGGGACCAGTCGGCACCGACCGGGTCGAGCGGCAGGGGGAGACGCAGGCAGACCTCGGCGGTCTCATCGATGCCGCGGCGCTGGTCCACGGTGCGCACCGAGGCAAGCCCCACCAGGGCCGGCCGGTAGCGGATCGCCTCGCCGGGCAGGGGCGGCGGCACGAACCGCTGCAGGAGGGTATCGGCCAGGTGCGGCCGGATCTCGGTGTAGGTCTCCTCGTCACCACCGGCAAGAGGAGGCGCCGCCTCGCCCCCGGCCGGTGCGCCCGGCCCGCGCTCCAGCCGGCCGACCTCCTCCAGGCTGATCGGCCCCTTCAGGTAGGAAAGCACCCAGCGGGTGGTGAACAGGGTCGGCTCGTCGCGGTGGGCCGAGCTGAGCAGGAAGGAGCGCTCGCGCAGCCCGGCGATCATCCGCCGCAGCTCCTGCTCGTCGAACCGCTTGGAGCTGCCGGCGATACCGGTGATGACCCGGTCCTGGTCCTGGCGGGTCTGCAGCCGGCCCACGAACCAGGTGCCGATGTTGGCCAAGCCCTTGTAGTCCAGGTCCACCGGGTTCTGGGTGGACAGGACCACGCCGAGGCCGAAGGCGCGGGCCTGCTTGAGCAACAGCAGCATGGGTTTCTTGGACGGCGGGTTGGCGCTGGGCGGGAAGAAGCCGAAGATCTCGTCCATGTAGAGCAGGCAGCGCAGGCCGCTGCTGCCCTCCTGGCGGCGCATCCAGCCGAGCAGCCGGCCGAGCAGCAGGGTGACGAAGAACATGCGCTCGCTGTCACTCAGGTGGGCGATGGTGAAGATGGCGATGCGCGGCTTGCCCGCAGGCGTGTAGAGCAGCTCCTCGATGGCCAGCGGCTCGCCCTGCACCCAGCCGCCGAAAGCCGGACTGGCGATGAGGGTGTTCAGCTGCAGGGCCAGTTCCATCCGTTTGGTCGGCGGGTAGAAGGCGTCCACCGGGAATACCCCCACCTGCTTGAACGGTGGCTGCGCCACCCGGGTGATGAGGGTTTCCAGGGAAAGCGACTGGCCCTGTTGCCAGGCGTCGTGGAGGATGGTGGAGAGGAGCACGTGCTCGCGGCTCTTCAGCGGATCGGCGTCGATGCCGAGCAGGCCGAGCAGCGAGGCCACGGTGGAGCCGATCATGTCGGCCAGGGTCTCGGTGTCGGCCAGGATCTCGGCGGACGGCGCCTCGAGGCTGTCGACAATGGACACCGGCCGCACGGCGGCGCTGCCCGGGGTGTACACGGCGAACTCGGCGCTCTCCCGCATGCGCCGGATGCGCTCGCCGTCCTGGTCCCAGTCGGCCAACCCCTGGCGCCACTGGTCGGCGGTGCGCCCGGCCAGTTCGTCCACGCTCAGCCCCTTCTGCTCGGCCGCGGCCGGGTCGATCCAGGGGCGGAAATCGGCCGGGGCCAGGTCCGGGAAGGTGAGCAGCAGGTTGCCCATGTCGCCCTTGGGGTCGATGACGATGGCCGGCAGCCGGTCAATGGCCGCCTCCTCGAGCAGCGCGATGCCCAGGCCGGTCTTGCCGCTGCCGGTCATGCCGATGATGGCCGCGTGCGTGGTCAGCTGCTTGTTCTTGATGAGCAGCGGCCGGCGGGTTGCCTCACCGGTGTGCGGGTCGACTTCCCGGCCCAGGTAGAAGAGATCGAGCTGTTCGTAATTGATCGCGTCCGCCATGGTGCTCCTCCCGCTGCGCTATTTGATTGAACCTGCCGATCCTTTCTGCTTGAATAAAATCACTTCCACGTCAACCAGTTACGAGGCACGCCGATGGCCGACGCGATCACCCGGTTTTTCCTTGACCAGTTACCAGAGGCCCGGCTGAAAAACAACACCCTTCACGCCCCCTGCCCGTTCTGCGCCGGCGACCGGGACGGGCGGGAGGCGACGCTGGTGGTCTTTCTCCAGCCGGACAGCTGGTTCCACGGCTACTTCCGCTGTGCCGGCGGCTGTGCGGCCAGCGGCTTTCCGCTCCACTTCGCCCGGTTGCGCGGCCTGAACCCGGCCCTGGTGCCCGGCTTTGATCCGGACCGGGAATACTTCGGCCGCGAGGTCGACTACCCGGTGCGCAACCTGAACAACGAACTCGCCGGGTTTGCCGACAAGCTGACCACGGAGAGCGGCCGCCGCCTGTTCGCGGCCGGTATCACCGTGGAGACCCTGGCCGCGCTGCAGGTCGGCCACAATGGCCGCTACCTGGTCTACCCGTACGTGCAGCCGGACGGCAACTGCTACGCGGCCCGCTGCGTGCACCCGGACCGGCCCGAGGATGCGTTCTGGTACGGTGACGAACGGTTTTTCGCCGAGCCGTACCGGCTGTTCAACGCCCCGGAAATCGACCGCTGCGAAAACAGCACCCTGTTCGTGGTTGAGGGCGAGGAGAACCTGCTCTGCCTCAAGCAGCTCGGCCTGCCCGGGGTGGCCGTGCCCGCGGCCGCGGACCTGGAGCACCTCGACCCGCGCCGATTCGAGTGGATCCGCACCCTCTTCCTGTGGGTCGGCCACAGCGCCGAGTCCGCGGCCCTGGCGCGGGTCTTCGCCACCCGTGCCGGCTTCAAGGTGCGCATCGTCCGCTGGCCGGACAATGCGCCGCGCAATACCAGCCTGCACAGCCTGGCCACCGAGCAGCCGGAGGCGTTCCAGCAGAGGGTGTTCGCCATGATCCGCGAGGCGCGCGCCTTTTCCCCCTTCCCCTCGCCGGCGGGCGAGTTCCACACCTTCACCGAACGGCTGGCGCAGGAGGCGGGCGCGGGCTGGGCCGGCCTGACCACCGGCTTTGCCCGGCTCGACCGGGCGCTGGGCGGCCTGCACGGGCTGAACATCCTCGGCGGCACGCCCAAGGCGGGCAAGTCGACCTTCGCCATCCAGGCCGCCGCCGACATGGCCGGCCGCCGCCTGCCGGTGATCTACTACGACTTTGAAAACGGCCGCCAGAAGATCTATCTGCGCATCCTCAGCCGGCTGAGCCGGCTGCCGGTGGAACAGATCCGCGCCGGCAACCTGGCGGGCGATGAGGCCACCCGGCTGACCCAGGGGTTGGACACGCTCGAGGGGTTGCTTCCCTGGCTGCGGGTGGTCAATGACCGCACACTCTCGCCCGAGACCATGCGCCGCCACATCGACTTCCTCCGCCACGAGACCCGCTCCGACTACGCGGTGGTGGTCATCGACAGCCTGCACAAGCTGCCGTTCAAGGACATCAGCCAGAAACGCAGCGGCATCGATGGCTGGCTGCGCCAGCTGGAAGCGATCCGCGACGAGCTGGCGGTGAGCTTTTTGGTCATCTCGGAGCTGGAGCGCGGCCCGGACGGCCAGTTCGACCGGCAGCCGCAGCTCGGCTCGTTCAAGGGCTCGGGCGACATCGGCTATTCCGCGGACAACGCCCTGGTGCTCCTGCCGCAGTGGGACCCCTTTGCAGACGACCCGCCCGGGGAGCGGGCCAACGACCTGTGGGTGGTGGCCAGCCGCGAGCACAGTCCCGGCCTGGTGGGCGCCTACCGGGTCGACTACCCGTTCTGGGGCTTCAGCGAGGAGTGATCAGGTCTCAACCAGCTCATCCTGCCAGGCCGCCAGCCGCGCCAGGGCGAGTTCGGCGCGCAGCCTCCCCCGGTCGCGGCGACGGACCCGGCCGGCGAGCGGCGGGAACAGGCCGAAATTGACGTTGGAGGGCTGGAAGTGGTCCGGGTCGGAGTCGACCAGGTGGTGGATGAGCGCGCCGTGGGCCGTGTCCGGCGGCGGCAGGACCGGAGCAAGGCCGAGCACCCGGCGGGCCGCGTTCAGGCCGGCGAGCAGCCCCATGGCCGCGGACTCGAGGTAGCCCTCGACCCCGGAGAGCTGGCCGGCCAGGTAGAGGCCGGGTGCGGCGCGCACGCTCAGGTCCGGGGCGAGCACGCGCGGGGCGCAGACGAACGAGTTGCGGTGCACCGAGCCGTAGCGGAGGAACACCGCCCGCTCGAGCCCGGGAATGGTGCGCAGCACCCGCTGCTGTTCCGGGTAGGTGAGCTTGGTCTGGAACCCCACCAGGTTGTAGCTGGTGCGCTCCCGGTTCTCGGCCCGCAGCTGCACCACCGCATAGGGCAGCTCGCCGGTGTCCGGCCGGGCCAGGCCCACCGGCTTCATCGGTCCGAAGCGCAGGGTTTCCGAACCGCGGGCGCACATCACCTCGATGGGCAGGCAGCCCTCGAAGTAGTGGGGCTTCTCGAAATCGTGCAGGGGTACGGTACCGGCCGAGCCGAGCAGGGTGATGAACCGTTCGTACTGGTCCCGGTTCATGGGGCAGTTGAGGTAGTCGCCCGGGCCCTCGTCGTCCCAGCGGGACTTGCGGTAGATGACGCCCAGATCCAGGCTGTCCGCCTCGACAATGGGCGCAATGGCGTCATAAAAACTGAGCCCGCCGCCGGTGAGTTGCTGCAGTGCCGCGGCCAGCGGTCCTGCGAGCAGGGGTCCGGCGGCGAGGATGACCGGGCCGGCACTCGTGTCCGGCAGCGCGGTCACCTCCCGGCGGTGCACGGTGATCAGCGGCCGGGCGGCGATGGCGTCCTCGAGAAAGGCGGCGAAACGCTGCCGGTCCACCGCCAGGGCCGTGCCCGCGGGCAGGCTGGTGGCGTCCGCCGCGCGCAGGACAAGCGATCCCAGCCGCCGCATCTCCTCCTTGAGCAGTCCCGCGGCCGAATCCACCGCGTTCGAGCGCAGCGAGTTGGAACAGACCAGCTCGCCCAGCAGGTCGGTCTCGTGCGCCGGGCTCCGCCGCTGCGGCCGCATCTCGAAAAGGTCCACGGCAACGCCCATCTCCGCCGCCTGCCAGGCCGCCTCGCAACCGGCCAGGCCGCCGCCGATCACCGTCAGTCGTTGTCCATCCATCCCCTTCCCTCCCCCATAAAAAAAGGCAGGGCGGCCGTCGGCCCACCCTGCCCGTTTCCGGCAGCGATTTCGTTCAATAGCGGTAGTAGTCCGGCTTGAACGGGCCGTCCACCGGCACGCCGAGGTAGTCGGCCTGCTCCGGGGTGAGCCGGGTGAGTTTCGCGCCGATCTTGGCCAGGTGCAGGCTGGCCACCTTCTCATCGAGCTGCTTGGGCAGCACGTAGACCTTCTTCTCGTACTTGCCCGGGTTCTGCCAGAGTTCGATCTGGGCGAGCACCTGGTTGGTGAACGAGTTGCTCATGACATAGCTCGGATGGCCGGTGGCGCAGCCGAGGTTGACCAGCCTGCCCTCGGCGAGGATGATGATCCGCTTGCCGTCCGGGAAGATGACGTGATCCACCTGGGGCTTGATGTTCTCCCAGGTGAGTTTGCGGATGCCGGCGATGTCGATCTCCGAGTCGAAGTGGCCGATGTTGCAGACGATGGCCTGGTCGGGCATGGCGTCCATGTGGGCGCGGGTGATCACCCGCAGGTTACCGGTGCAGGTGACGAAGATGTTGCCCACCGGGGCGGCCTCGTCCATGGTCACCACCCGGTAGCCTTCCATGGCCGCCTGCAGGGCGCAGATCGGGTCGATCTCGGTGACCAGCACGGTGGCGCCCATGCCGCGCAGGGCCTGGGCGCAGCCCTTGCCCACGTCGCCGTAGCCGACGACCACGGCGATCTTGCCGGCGATCATTACGTCCGTGCCGCGCTTGATGCCGTCGATGAGCGACTCGCGGCAGCCGTAGAGGTTGTCGAACTTGGACTTGGTCACCGAGTCGTTGACGTTGAAGGCCGGCGCCAGCAGGGTGCCCTTGCGCATCATCTCGTACAGGCGGTGCACGCCGGTGGTGGTCTCCTCGGAGATGCCGCGCACCCCGGCCATGAGTTCGGGGTACTTTTCGTGCATGACCAGGGTGATGTCGCCGCCGTCGTCGAGCAGCATGTTCGGCCGCCAGCCGTCCGGGCCGAAGATGGTCTGCTCGATGCACCACCAGAACTCCTCCTCGGTCTCGCCCTTCCAGGCGAAGGTGGGGATGCCGGCCGCGGCCACGGCGGCGGCGGCGTGGTCCTGGGTGGAGAAGATGTTGCAGGACGACCAGCGCAGCTCGGCGCCCAGGTGGACCAGGGTCTCCATGAGCACCGCGGTCTGGATGGTCATGTGCAGGCAGCCGCCGATGCGCGCGCCGGCCAGCGGCTTCTGCGCGCCGTACTCATCGCGCAGGGCCATCAGCCCGGGCATCTCGGTCTCGGCGATGGCGATTTCCTTGCGGCCCCAGTCGGCCAGCTTGATATCCGCTACTTTGTAATCAGTCATGAAGGCTCCGGGCTTCCCGGCGGGAAGCGAAAATGTTCGGGGATGGTTCACACACCGGCAGCGGCGCGCAGGTCGTCGACCCGGTCGGTCCGCTCCCAGGTGAACTCGGGCAGTTCCCGGCCGAAATGGCCGTAGGATGCGGTCTTGCGGTAGATCGGGCGAAGCAGGTCGAGCTGGTGGATGATGGCCTTGGGCCGCAGGTCAAAGACCTCGCCCACCACCTGCACCAGCCGCTCCTCGGCAATCCGGCCGGTGCCGAAGGTCTTGACGTTGATGGACACCGGCCGGGAGATGCCGATGGCATAGGCCACCTGCACCTCGACCTCGGTGGCCAGGCCGGCGGCGACGATGTTCTTGGCCACGTAGCGGCCCATGTACGAGGACGAGCGGTCCACCTTGGACGGATCCTTGCCGGAGAAGGCGCCACCACCGTGCGAGCCGCGGCCGCCGTAGGAGTCGACGATGATCTTGCGGCCGGTGACGCCGCAGTCGCCCACCGGGCCGCCGATGACGAACCGACCGGTGGGGTTGATGAAGAACTTGGTGTTGGCATCGATCATCTGTGCCGGCAGCACCGGTTTGATGATCTCCTCCATCACCGCCTCCTTGAGCGCCTCGTAGGCGATTTCCGGGCTGTGCTGGGTGGAGAGGACCACTGCCTCGATGCGCAGGGGCCGGTTGTCCTTGTACTCGATGGTCACCTGGCTCTTGGCATCGGGCCGCAGCCAGGGCAGGACGCCGCCCTTGCGCACCTCGGACTGGCGCTTGGTGAGGGCGTGGGCAAAGGTGATGGGCATGGGCATGAGCACCTCGGTCTCGTCGCAGGCGTAGCCGAACATCAGTCCCTGGTCGCCGGCCCCCTGGTCCAGGTCCAGGCCGCTGCCCTCGTTGACGCCCTGGGCGATGTCCGGGCTCTGCTTGTCGATGGAGGTGAGCACGGCGCAGCTCTGCCAGTCGAAACCCATGTCCGAGCTGTTGTAGCCGATGTCGCGGATGGTCTCGCGGACGATCTGCGGCATGTCCACCCAGGCGGTGGTGGTGATCTCGCCGGCGATCACGGCCATGCCGGTGGTGACGAGCGTTTCGCAGGCCACCCGGGCGGCGGTGTCCTGGGTGAGGATGGCGTCGAGCACGGCATCGGAGATCTGGTCCGCGACCTTGTCCGGATGCCCCTCGGAAACCGATTCGGAGGTGAAAAGATGATGCGACATGCGTGTCTCCTGCTGGAGGAAAAGATCTGCGCCGGCCTGCCGGCCGGCTCCGGGGAACCGCCGCCGGGTGGTACCTGGCGGGGTCTCGAAAAACGTTTCTAACTACTAAAGCTGACGCAAAAAATCAAGAAAAATGACTGCCCCGGCGTGACCGGGCCTTGGTGCCGGCAGTCGGTTCAGCCATGGATGGCGTAGCCGCCGTCCACGGTGACCACCTGGCCGTGGATCATCGCGGCCAGGTCGCTGCACAGCAGCAGGACCACGTCGGCCACGTCGCCGGGCGTGGTCAGCCGGCCGAGCGGGGTGCGGGCCAGCGAGGCGCCGATGATCTCGCCGCGGTTGGGGAACTTTTTCAGGGCGTCGGTGTCCACCACGCCGGCGCTGACCGTGTTGACGGTGATGCCGCGCGGCCCCAGTTCCACCGCCAGGTGGCGGACCAGGGACTCGAGCGCCCCCTTGGAGGCGCCGACCACGGTGTAGTTGGGCACGGCGCGGATCGCGCCGATGGAGGAGATGGCGAGGATGCGGCCGCCCGCGGGCATCATCGGCACCGCCTGCCGGGCGAGCAGCAACAGGGCGCGGGCATTGATGTCCATGGCCCAGTCCCAGTGGCGGGCGGTGAGTTCCATGGCCGGCCGGAGCACGCCCGAGGCGGCGTTGCTCACGACGATATCCAGGCGCGGCACGGTGACGCGCAGTTCCGTAATCAGCGCGTCGAGGCTTTCCTCGTCGGCCAGGTTGGCGCGCAGCACGCGGCAGCGCCCGCCCGCGGCCTCGATGGCGGCCATGGTCTCCAGGGCCTGGGTGCGGTGGCGCACATAGGTGAGGATCACCTCGGCCCCCTGGCCGGCGAGGCGCTCGGCCACGGCCCGGCCGATGCCGCGCGAGCCGCCGGTGATGAGCGCGGTTTTTCCATGCAGATCGATCATACCTGTCTCCTTGTCGGCGCCGCCTGTGCCAGAGCGGGCACGGCGACGGTTGCAGCCGCGCGCGGGTGGTCAGTTGCCGGTGAGGCGCAGGACCAGCCGACGCAGCGAATTTTTGGCGAAACGAAAGGGGTTGAAACGGATGGGGTTGAGGGTGGCCGGCACGACAAAATCGCGCACCGCCAGTGCGGCCGGCGCGGCCGCGGGAAAGTGCAGCTCGTCCAGCCGGGTGCCGCACAGGCCGACACGCCGCGCCTCCCGCCAGAGCGGGCACTGCTCCGGGTCGATGCCGAGCACGGCGAGCAGGGCCCTGTCCAGGGCCACCGGGTTGGTGGCGCAGGCGAGCAGTCCCAGGGGGTGGGGCTCACCGTGCACCGGCCCGGACCCGTGCATGGCGACCACGCCGTCGACCAGCGAAAGGCCGTCGGGCAGCACGGCCAGCAGGCCGACGATCAGTTCGGCAAAACGCGGTTGGACGCCGCCGTGGCGCATGTGGCACCAGGGCTTGTGAAAGCCCGAGACGCAGCCGAAGTAGTTCTTCACCGCCAGGGTGACGCGCATCTGCTGGTGGGCCTTGACCCGCGGCAGGTTGACGAGCAGGTCGCACTCCAGGGCCGGCGCGGCCAGCGGGGCCTGCAGGCCGCCGGGCAGGTCGACGACCACCCCCTGGTGGAACTCGACCACCTCTGCCCCCAGACGGGTGAGTTCGTCGAGCGCGCCGATCCGGGCCAGTACCGCCCGTGCCGAGCCGAACGAGGGGGAGTCGCCCACCGTCACCCTTGCGCCCTGGTCGATGAACCAGCGGGCCGCGGCAGCGAGCAGGCGGCCGTCGGTGCAGGCCAGTTGGCCGTTGCGGGCGGTGATCAGGTTGGGCTTGAGCAGCACCCGGGCCGAGCGCAGCGAACGACCGGCCGCGCAGTCGGCGAGCAGCCGGTCCACGTTCCGGTCGAGGGATGGCTGCGCATAGGTGGCCTGCGCCAGGAGGGCAACACGGGTGCTGTCGAGAAGCATGACAAAAAAAACCGACCTGACCCCCCGATGGGGTCAGGCCGGAAAAGGAGAGAAGAGATGAAGAAGTACTCTTACCTGAGCATTTTCCGTGCCACACCCGGAAAGAACCGACGAGATTATTTTCGGCAATGATTCCTTGCAGATGAAAAGCTCACCGGCCGACCGCTGGCGCAACGCCCAAGGGCGCTGTTCAACAATTTGAACCGGTTTTGCGGCAAAACGGCCGGCAATACTGAGAAACATTGGCAGTTCAAGATGTTGGCCGATCAACTTTTTTATACGGGATTCGCCCGGTTTCGGATGCTGCTGGATACTTTTTACGCACCCTCGCGCCGGCCGTGAATCTCCAGCGGGATCACGCGCACGCGCAGCACACCGTCCTGCTGGCTGATCTTCTCCTGCACCTCCGCCGTCACCGGGCCGGCGCAGTCGATGATGTTGTAGCCGAGCGTGCCGTTGGACTTGTTGGTGTAGTTCATGATATTGATGTGCTCGTTGCCGAGCAGGTTACTGATCAGGCCGATCATGCCGGGCTGATCGCGGTTGATCACGGTCAGCCGGGTGTGCACGTCCACCGTGGGGATGGTCTCGATGTTGGGGAAGTTGACGCTGTGCACGATGTTGCCGTACTGCAGGTAGTTTTTCAACTCGCGCACCGCCATGGTGGCGCAGTTCTCCTCGGACTCGGAGGTCGAGGCGCCCAGGTGCGGGGTGACCAGGATGCGGTCGTCGCCGAGGAATTTCACCGACGGGAAGTCCGAGATGTGGCCGCGCAGCCTGCCCGCGTTCAACGCCGCCAGCACCGCGTCCTCGTCGACGATCGGCCCGCGCGAATAGTTGATGAGGATGGCGCCGTCCTTGACGAACTCGAGGAAATTCTTTTCGGTGACGTAGCCGCGGGTGTTCTTGTTGAGCGGCATGTGCACGCTGATGAAATCCGCTTCCGCCAGCGCCTCCTTGCGGGAACGGGCGAGGATCACGTCCGGGCTGAGGTGGTGGATGTTGTCCAGGGCGGGAAAGGGGTCGAAGCCGAGCACGCGCATGCCGTGGTGCAGGGCCGCGTTGGCCACGCCCACACCGATCTTGCCCAGGCCGAACACGGCCATGGTCTTGCCGGCCATCTCCTCGCCCTTGAACTTCTTCTTGCGCGCCTCGACCTCGCGGTTGATCTCCTCGTCGTTCATGCCGGCGAGTTTCTGGCAGAAGTCGATACTCTTTTCGACGTTGCGCAGCCAGATGCCGAGCGAGGTGTAGACCAGTTCGACCACCGCGTTGGCGTTGGCGCCGGGCGTGTTGAACACGCAGATGCCCCGTTCCGAGGCCTCGTCCACCGGAATGTTGTTGACCCCGGCGCCGGCCCGGGAAATGGCCAGCAGGTCCGGGTAGTCGGTCAGATCGACCCTGGAACTGCGCACCACGATCCCCTGGGGATTGCGCTCGTCCGGGCTGACGGTGAAACGGTCGTTGAACAGGGCCAGCCCTTCCATGGCGATGGCATTGATGGTCTTGATGCGAAATGGCTGCATGATCGTCCTCTTGGGCGCGGGTCTACGGGGGCGGCAGGCCGGAAACGGGTTGCCCGCACAGAGCGGGCCGGGCCTGACCAACGGGCGGTCTCGCGGTGGCGGACCGGGGCAGCGGGCCGGTGTCGCAGCGGTCGGAGCGAACCCCGGGCGCAACGGCGGCAACCCGCAAAAAAATGAAATATGTACATCCTCCCGGGTTCTTTGTAAAGCGAAAGGGCCATCCTGCCGGACCTGGCCGCATCCTTTCCGTCGGTACCGAACAGGGCCGGGAGACCCAACGGGGCCGGCCTTTTGCCCCATCAGCCCAGAGAGCATCACCATGACCGCACAGACCCTTTTCATCGCCTGCTGCACCCTGCTCGTTCTGCTCGGCCCGTGCGGGTCGGTTGCGGCCGCGGCCAGCCACCACCTCACCCTGGACTTCGACCTGGCCGCCCACCGGCTGCTGGGCACCTCGCGCCTTCACCTGGAGGCCGGGGCGGGACTGCGTCTCGACTGCGGCCCGCTCACCGTCACCAGCGTGAGCGTGGCGCCGCAGGGACCCACCCCGACCATCCCGGCGGGGGGCGGGGCAATCGTCCTTGCGGCCGCGCCCGAGGCGCGCACCCTGACCGTCAGCTGGGAACTGCAGACCCCGGCCGAGGGGGCGGCGGACAACCGCATCGCGGCCGACGGCATCACCCTGGCCGGCTTCTGGCACCCGAAGGCCGACCGGGAGCTGGTCTTCCGCCTGGAGACGACCCTGCCCGGGAACTTCCGGGCCCTGGCCGGCGGCAGGCCGCTCAGCGCCACGCCGGCCGGAGATCTTCAGCGGCTCGCGGTCGAACTGGAGGCCACAGGGCCGCACCTGCCCTTTGTCGCCGGGCCGTACACGGTACAGTCCCGCCGGGTCGGGCCGACCACCCTGGAGACCTGGCTGTTCGCCGAGGACGCCGGATTGGCCGACGGCTACCTGGACAGCGCGGCGGCCGCGCTGGAGCGGTTCACCCGGCTCATCGGCCCCTTTCCCACGGACCGCTGGGCCGTGGTCGAAAACCGGCTGCCCACGGGCTACGCCTACCCCGGCTTCACCCTGCTCGGCCAGGCGGTGGTGCGCCTGCCCTTCATCAAGGACACGGCCCTGGTCCATGAAATGGTGCACGCCTGGTTCGGCAACTCCGTCCAGGTGGACCCGGCCGGCGGCGACTGGGCCGAGGGGCTGACCGCCTACCTGGCCGACCATGGCACGGCCGAGGCCTCCGGCACCGGCCCGGCCCATCGCAAGGGGCTGCTCACCCGCATTCAGGCCTACGCGCACGGTGAGCGTGCCATCCCGCTCACCGCCTTCCGCGGCGCGCCGGACCGGGACAGCGGCGGCAGGGCGCTGCGCGCCGTGGGCTACGACAAAGGAGCCTTCCTGTTCCACATGCTCTGCCGGCGCATCGGTGAGCCGGCCTTTTCCGCCGGCCTGCGGCGCCTCTACGCCGAATACCGCCACCGTCACGCCGGCTGGCCGGAGGTGACGGCCGCCTTTGGGGCCGAGGCGGGCGAGGACCTGCGGCCGTTTTTTGCACAGTGGCTCGAGCGCACCGACCTGCCGGTGCTGGTCATCGACAAGGCGCACATCGACCAGCGGGAGGGTGTTACCCACCTCCGCTTCGAACTGGTGCAGCAGGCCACGCCGCCCTTTGATCTGAGCGTGCCGGTGCGGGTGCAGACCCTGCTCGGCGCAACCACCCACCAGGTCCACACCGATGCGGCCCGCAGGGAGGTCACCCTGGAGGTGACCGGCCTGCCCACGCGCCTGACCCTGGATGCGGAATTTGACCTGCTCCGCCGTCTCGACCCGGCCGAGCGGCCGCCCACCTGGGCCGAGTTCCTCGGGGGAGCGGAGTGCAGCGTACTCCTGCCCGCGGGCCCCGCCCGCATCGTGTTCGCGCCGCTCATCGACACCCTGCGGTCGGCCGGCTGTCGCCTGGTGGAGGCCAGCGAAGTGACCAATCGTGATCTGGCCACGGGCAGCTGGCTGCTCCTCGGCGACTCCGCGCCCCGGCGCAGCCTGTTCGCCGCCCCGCCGGCCACGGTGGACGGCTTCAGCCTGGAGGTGCGCAGCTCGCCGCTCGACCCGGAGGCGGTGATGGTGCTGGTCGACGCCGCCTCGGCCGTGGAAACCGGCCAGGCCGCAGCCCGGCTCCAGCACTACGGCGGTTTTTCCCGGCTGCGCTTCCTCGCCGGCCGCAACGTGGAGAAAACCATCACCCCGGCCGCGGACGGCATCAGCCTGGAGTTGCTCACGCCGCCTGCGGGCGTGCCCACGGCGGCGATGCTCGGCTTCGACCGGATCATCGACGACCTGGCCGAAAGCCGGGTCCTCTACCTGGGCGAAACCCACACCAGCTACGGCGACCACCTGCTGCAGCTGCAGATCCTCCAGGCCCTGCACGGCCGCGGCCGCAAGCTTGCCATCGGCCTGGAGATGTTTCCCCGTTCCCGCCAGCAGGCCCTGGACGACTACATCACCGGCCGCACGGACGAGCGCACCTTCCTCAGAGAAAGCGGCTACCACCAGGCCTGGGGCTACGACTACCGGCTCTACCGGGAGATTTTCCAGTTCGCCCGGGCGGCCCGGATCCCGCTGGTCGCGCTCAACCTCGAGTCCGGGGTGAGCGGCCGGGTGTTCAGCGACGGCCATACCGACGGCCTGGCCGCGGAAGAACGGGCCGATCTGCCGGCGGAGCGCGACCTTGACCTGCCCGGCTACCGCGAGCGGATCGCCGCGGCGCACGCCGCCCATCCCACCGGCAGCGGCAGTTTCACCGGCTTCCTCCAGGCCCAAGGACTGTGGGACGAGACCATGGCCGAGAGCGTGGCCCGGGCGCTGGAGCGTTATCCCGACCACACCGTGGTCGTGCTCGCCGGCAACGGCCACACCCACAGGACAAGCGGCATGCCGCCGCGGGTGGCGCGGCGGGTGCCGGGCATCGAACAGCGGATGGTGCAGGTCGCCGGTGCGGAGGTCGAGCGGACCGCGGCCGACTGGCTCGTGTTCGCGCCGGAGGTGGATCTCGATCCCGCGCCCAAACTGGGGGTGATCCTGGCGCCGACGGGGCAGGCGGAAGGAGCGGAAGGGCTGACCGTGCAGGGTTTCAGCCCGCAGGGCAAGGCCGAAACCGCCGGTCTGCGCCGGGGCGACCGGGTGATCGCAGTAGAGGGCTGGCCGGTGGCCGAGGTGGGCGACATCCGCGCCAGCCTGCTCGACAAAAAGGTCGGCGACACGGTCCGGGTGCGCGTGCGCCGCGACAACGGCGAGCACACCCTCACCGTCCCCTTGAGCAGCCTGCGGCAAGGGATGTCCCTGCCGCCCGGCCATCCGCCCGCCGGGTCTCCGGGAAAATAGGCGCCGGACCGGACCAGCACCCGCTGTCCGGGTTCAGCGGAGACTTTCGCCCAGTTGCACCGCCTGGCGGCTGGCGCGGACGTCGTGCACCCGCAGGATGTCCACCCCGCGGCCGGCGAGCAGGGCCGAGACCACGGCCGTGGCCGGGTCGCGGTCGGCAACCTCGAGGCCGAGCAGTCGGCCGAGGAAGGACTTGCGCGAATGACCGATCAGGAGCGGGCAGCCGTGCTGTTTGAAGGCGGCCACGTTGCGGAGGATGTCCAGGTTGTGTTCCAGGGTCTTGCCGAAACCGAGCCCCGGGTCGACGATCACCCGGGAGCGGTCCACGCCCTGCTCCTCCAGCCAGGCGATCCGCCCGGCCAGAAAACGGTTGATCTCCGCGACCACGTCCTCGTAGTGCGGGGCCAACTGCATGTCACCGGGGGTACCGAGCCTATGCATGATCACCACCCGGCAGCCCGAGTCGCGCACCACCGTCACCATCGCCGGGTCGTGGCGCAGGGCCGAGACGTCGTTGATCAGGTCGGCGCCGGCCTCGAGCGCAGCCCGGGCCACTGTTGCCTTGGTGGTGTCCACGGACACCGGCACCGCGCTGCGCCTGCGCACCGCGCGCACCGCCGGCAGCACCCGGGCCAGTTCCTCGGCCTCGCCCACCGGCTGGGCAAAGGGCCGGGTCGACTCGCCGCCCACATCGATCAGGTCCGCACCTTCGACGAGCAGCTGGTCGATGCGCGCCGCCAGCCGGTCCTCGCCCTGCCAGCGGCCGCCGTCGGAAAAGGAATCCGGGGTGACGTTGACAATACCCATGATCTGCATGGTTGCTCCCTCCTCCGCCTGCGCGAACAAAAAAACGGGTTGTCTCCGCACCCTGCGAAGACAACCCGTGGTGGTTGTGAACGGCCTGTCTGCTGTCAGGCGGCCGTGGTCTCGTCCGCCTCGGCGGCGACCGGGGCCTCGTCCTTCGACTCCGGCCCGCCTTCGCGCCGCTCGGCGATGATCCGGTCGATGTCCTCGAGCACGATCGTCTCGCGCTCGAGCAACTCCGCGGCCATGGCGGTGAGGATGTCCCGGTTCTCCTCGAGCAGGCGGGTCACCTTGTCGTTGGCCTCGACGATGATCTGCTTGACCGCGGCATCGATGCGCTGGGCGGTCTGTTCGCTGTAGTCGCGGTGCTGGGCGATCTCCCGGCCGAGGAAGATGTGTTCCTCCTTCTTGCCGTAGGCGAGCGGTCCGAGTTCGTCGCTCATGCCCCACTCGCAGACCATCTTGCGCGCCAGCTCGCTCGCCCGCTCGATGTCGTTGCCCGCGCCGGTGGTGATTTCGTCGAACACCAGTTTCTCCGCCACCCGGCCGCCGAACAGGATGGCGATGCGGTCGAGCAGGTAACCGCGGGCATGGGTGTATTTCTCGTCCACCGGCAGCTGCATGGTCAGACCGAGCGCGCGGCCGCGGGGAATGATGGTCACCTTGTGGATCGGGTCCGCCCCGGGCAGGAGCCGCGCCACCAGGGCGTGGCCGGCCTCGTGGTAGGCGGTGATCTCCTTTTCCTTTTCACTGATGATCATGGACCTGCGCTCCGCGCCCATCATCACCTTGTCCTTGGCCCGCTCGAGCAGTTCGTTGTCCACCTCTTCACGGTTCTCGCGCGCGGCCAACAGCGCCGCCTCGTTGACCAGGTTTTCCAGGTCCGCGCCGGAGAAACCGGGCGTGCCGCGGGCGATCACGGCCATGTCCACGTCCGCGGCCATCTTGGTCTTCTTGCCGTAGATCTCGAGGATCATCTCGCGGCCCTTGATGTCCGGCACCGGCACCACCACCTGGCGGTCGAAACGGCCCGGCCGCAAGAGGGCCGGGTCGAGCACGTCCGGGCGGTTGGTGGCGGCAATGATGATCACGCCGTCGTTGCCCTCGAAACCGTCCATCTCCACCAGCAGCTGGTTGAGGGTCTGCTCGCGCTCGTCGTGGCCGCCGCCCAGGCCGGCGCCGCGATGGCGGCCGACCGCGTCGATCTCGTCGATGAAGATGATGCAGGGCGCGTTCTTCTTGCCCTGGTTGAACAGGTCGCGCACCCGCGAGGCGCCCACGCCCACGAACATCTCGACAAAGTCCGAACCGCTGATGGTGAAAAACGGCACCCCCGCCTCGCCGGCGATGGCCCGGGCCAGGAGGGTCTTGCCGGTACCCGGAGGACCGGCGAGGAGCACGCCCTTGGGGATGCGGCCGCCCAACCGGGTGAACTTCTGCGGGTCGCGCAGAAAGTCGATGATCTCCTCCAATTCCTCCTTGGCCTCGTCGATGCCGGCCACGTCCTTGAAGGTGACCTTGACCTCGCCCTCGCCCTGCAGCTTGGCGCGGGTCTTGCCGAAGGAGAGGGCCCCGCCCTTGCCGCCCATCTGCATCTGGCGCATGAAGAAGATCCACACGCCGATGAGCAGCAGCATGGGGAACCAGGAGACGAACAGGGTCAGGTACCAGGGGGTGGCCTCCGGCTTCCGCACCGAGATGTTCACGTCCGACTTGCGCAGCATGGGCAGCAGTTCGGTGTCGCTCGGGGCCACGGTCTTGAACGGCCGGCCGTCCTGACCCACGCCCGAGATCTCCTCGCCCTGGATGCTCACCTTGTTGATGGCGCCGCTCTCCACGCTCGACCAGAATTCGCTGTAGGAGATGGCGTCACTCTGCTGCTGCGGCTTGTTGAACATCTGGAACAGCAGGATCATCGTCAGGCCGATGACCAGCCACATACTCAAGTTCTTGTAGAAGGTATTCAAACAATCATCTCCATGGGATCTTCGTCACACGGTCCCGCTCCTGCAGACCGCACGTCCTCGTGTACGATAATCTAGTTTAATGCCGATTTTCTCTCAGTCAATGGCCTTTGCGAACTCCTGGATGGTCTTCACCCCGAGCGGGATGTGGCGCAACGATTCCAGGGCCCGGGTCATGGCCAGGCCGCCGCTGATGGTGGTGGTGTAGGGGATGTGGTAGTCCAGGGCCGCCCGGCGGATGGTGTAGGAGTCTTCGGTGGTGCGGGTGCCGGCCGAGGTGTTGAGAATGCACTGCACCTCGCCGTCGTGGATCTTGTCGAGGATGTGCGGCCGCCCCTGGGAGATCTTGTGCACCTCCTCGCACCTGACGCCCGCCTGCTGGAGCCGGGCGGCGGTGCCGCGGGTGGCGAGGATGCGGAAACCGAGCGTTTCGAAGCGTTGCGCCACCGGCACCACCGCGTCCTTGTCCGGGTGGCGGACGCTGATGAACACCGTGCCGCCCGCGGGCAGGGGCGACCGGGCGGCCATCTGCGACTTGGCGAGCGCCAGGCCGAGGTCGTCGTCGATGCCCATCACCTCGCCGGTGGACTTCATCTCCGGGCCGAGCAGGGTGTCCACGTTGGGGAACCGGTCAAACGGGAACACCGCCTCCTTGACTGCCCAGTGCGGCAGCACCTGCTCGTAAGTACAGCCGAGGTCGTCGAGGCGCATGCCGAGCATCACCTTGGTGGCGATCCGGGCCAGGGGCACGCCGGTGGCCTTGGACACGAAGGGCACGGTGCGCGAGGCGCGGGGGTTGACCTCGAGCACGAACAGGTTGCCGCCCTGGACCGCGAACTGGACGTTCATCAGGCCGATCACGCCCAGTTCCTGGGCCATGGCCCGAGTGGCGGCGGTGATCTCCTCGACCATGGCCGGCGCCAGGGTGTAGGGCGGCAGCACGCAGGCCGAGTCGCCGCTGTGGATGCCGGCCTCCTCGATGTGTTCCATGATGCCGCCGATCACGGTCCGGCTGCCGTCCGAGACCGCGTCCACGTCCACCTCGATGGCGTCCTTGAGGAACTGGTCAAGCAGCACCGGGTGCTCGCCGCCGGCCATGCCCGGGATGGCCATGAAGCGGCGGATGCCCTCCTCGTTGTAGACGATGCGCATGTTGCGGCCGCCGAGCACGTAGGAGGGGCGCATGACCACCGGGTAGCCGATGTCCGCGGCCACGGCCAGGGCCTCGTCCAGGGTGTGGGCGGTGCCGTTGGCCGGCTGGCGCAGGCCGAGCTTGTGCAGGAACTGCTGGAAGCGCTTGCGGTCCTCGGCCCGGTCGATGGCGTCCGGCGGGGTGCCGATGATGGGCACGCCCCGCTCGGCCAGCGGCACCGCCAGGTTGAGCGGCGTCTGCCCGCCGAACTGGACGATCACCCCGTCCGGCCGCTCACGCTCGATGATGTTGAGCACGTCCTCGCGGGTGAGCGGCTCGAAGTAGAGTTTGTCCGAGGTGTCGTAGTCGGTGGACACGGTCTCCGGGTTGGAGTTGACCATGATCGACTCCACCCCGATCTCGCGCAGGGCGAACGAGGCATGCACGCAGCAGTAGTCGAACTCGATGCCCTGGCCGATGCGGTTCGGTCCGCCGCCGAGGATGATGATTTTCTTGCGGTCGCTGCGGCTGGACTCGTCCTCCTGCTCGTAGGTGGAGTAGTAGTAGGGCGTGTACGATTCGAACTCGGCGGCGCAGGTGTCCACCAGCTTGTAGGCCGGCTCCAGGCCGAGCTGGCCACGCAGCTGGCGGATGTCGTCCTCCGCGGTGCCGGTGAGGTGGGCCAGCTGTCCGTCCGAGAAGCCCTGCTGCTTGACCGCATAGAGGAAGTCGCGGTCAAGACCGGCAAAGCCGCGCTCGCGGATGGCCGTGCCGGTGGCCACCAGCTCCTGGAAATTGTACAGGAACCACGGGTCGATGGCGGTCAGCTCGTGCATCCGCTCAATCGTCATCCCGCGGCGCAAGGCCTCGAACAGGAAGGACAGCCGCCGCGAGTTGGGCCGGCGCAGGCCGGTGTCCAGGTCGTCCTCGTCCAGCCCGCTCAAATCCTCGCGGCCGTCCCAGCCGAAGCCCAGGCGGCCGGTCTCGAGTGAGCGCATGCCCTTCTGGAAGGCCTCCTTGAAGGTGCGGCCGATGGCCATGGTCTCACCCACGGACTTCATCGCCGTGGTCAGGATATCCTCGGTCTCCGGGAACTTTTCGAAGGTCCAGCGCGGGATCTTGACCACGCAGTAGTCGATGGTCGGCTCGAACGAGGCGTAGGTCTCGCGGGTGATGTCGTTTTTGATCTCGTCCAGGGTGTAGCCCACGGCCAGCTTGGCCGCGATCTTGGCGATGGGGAAGCCGGTGGCCTTGGAGGCGAGCGCCGAGGAGCGCGACACCCGCGGGTTCATCTCGATCACCATGAGCTCGCCGTCCGCCGGGTTGACCGCGAACTGGACGTTGGAGCCGCCGGTCTCCACCCCGATCTCGCGGATGATGGCGATGGCCGCGTCGCGCATCTCCTGGTACTCGCGGTCGGTGAGCGTCTGGGCCGGGGCCACGGTGATCGAGTCGCCGGTGTGCACGCCCATGGGGTCGATGTTCTCGATGGAGCAGATGATGACCACGTTGTCGTTTTTATCGCGCATCACCTCGAGCTCGTACTCCTTCCAGCCGAGCAGCGAGCGTTCGAGCATGACCTCGCTGGTCATGGACAGGTCGAGCCCGGCCGTGGCCATGCGCTGCAGTTCCACCCGGTTGTAGGCCACGCCGCCGCCGGTGCCGCCCAGGGTGAAGCTCGGCCGGACGATCACCGGGAAACCGATCTGCTCGGCCGCGGCCATGGTCTCCTCGATGGTGTGCACGATGGCCGACTCGGGCACCTTGAGGCCGATCTTGCGCATGGCGTCGCGGAACTCCTCGCGGCCCTCGGCCTTGCGGATGACCTCGATGTTGGCCGCCAGCAGCTCCACCCCGTATTGCTCCAGCACACCCAGTTCGGCGACCTTGATGGCGGTGTTCAGGCCGGTCTGGCCGCCCAGGGTGGGCAGCAGGGCGTCGGGCCGTTCGCGCTCGATCACCTTGGCCACGCACTCCGGGGTGATGGGCTCGATGTAGGTGCGGTCGGCCAGGCCGGGGTCGGTCATGATGGTGGCCGGGTTGGAGTTGATGAGCACCACCTCGTAGCCCTCCTCCTTGAGGGCCTTGACCGCCTGGGCGCCGGAGTAGTCGAACTCGCAGGCCTGGCTGATGATGATCGGGCCGGAACCGATGATGAGGATCTTGTGGATGTCTGTGCGTTTGGGCATGGTCGTGGGTCTCGGGGCGGGCGATCAGCCCGCCTGCTCCATGAGGTGGATGAACCGGTCGAAAAGGTATTCCGAGTCGTGCGGGCCGGGGGCGTATTCCGGGTGGTACTGGACCGAGAAGGCCGGCCACTCGCGGTGGCGCATGCCCTCCAGGCTGCCGTCGTTGAGGTTGATATGGGTGACCTCCACCGTTGGCGGCAGGGTGGCCGGATCCACGCAGAAGCCGTGGTTCTGGGCGGTGATCTCCACCCGGCCGGTGCGCAGGTCCTTGACCGGCTGGTTGCCGCCGCGATGGCCGAACTTGAGCTTGTAGGTGGTGGCGCCGTAGGCCAGGCCGAGCATCTGGTGGCCGAGGCAGATGCCGAACACCGGCACCCGGCCGAGCAGGCTGCGCAGGTTGTCGACCACGCCCTGCACCCCGGCCGGGTCGCCCGGGCCGTTGGACAGGAACACGCCGTCCGGCCGCAGGGCGAGCACCTCCGCCGCCGGGGTGGTGGCCGGCACCACCCGCACCCGGCAGCCCCTTTGGCTGAGCAGGCGCAGCTGGTTGTACTTGATGCCGAAGTCGTAGGCCACCACCCGGAAGCGGCCGTCCGCCGTCTCCGGGAAGCCGTCGCCCGTCACCGGCCGGTTGCCCTCCCAGCGATACGGGGCGGCGCAGCTCACCCGCGCCACCATGTCACGGCCCACCAGGCCGGCCCAGGCACGGGCGCGGCGCACGAGCGAATCCGGGTCCAGGTCCAGGGTGGAGACCACCGCGCGCATGGCGCCCACGGTGCGCAGCCGGCGGGTGAGCAGGCGGGTGTCCAGCCCCTCCACGCCGAGCACGTTATACTGGCCCAGGAAATCGGCGAGCGTGGAGGTGGCCCGGAAGTTGCTCGGCCGGCCCTGGTACTCGCGCACCAGGAAGGCGCGCGGGTGGACCCCGGCCGACTCCATGTCGTCCGGGTTGACGCCGTAGTTGCCGATCAGGGGGTAGGTCATGGTGACCAGCTGGCCGGTGTAGGAGGGGTCGGTGAGCACCTCCTGGTAGCCGCTCATGCTGGTGTTGAACACCATCTCGCCAACGGCCTCGCCGGGGCCGGTGAACGAGCGGGCGGTGAGCACGGTGCCGTCTTCAAGTCCGATCAGTGCGTTCATGGGGCAATAAATCCTGGGGTGCGGAAGGGTCGGAGGGGTTGCAAGGGGGTCGCGGCAGCGGCCGGCCCAAGGGCCGCCGCTGTGCCACAATGTACCATATGCACGCCGCCCGGTCCGGCCAAGCGGGCGGGTGGCAAAAAACGTCTGCCGGTTCAGTCCGCGGCGAGCAGCCGGCGGACCAGATCGACCTGGCAACGGACCGCGCCGCGCTGAGCGGCCGCGGCGGCGGCGGCCCGGTCGCAGGCCAGGGCGTAACGGTCGGGGTCGTCCAGGTGGGCGAGCACGAGGGTGGCGAGCGCGTCCACGTCGCCGACCTGGAAACCGCCGCCCGCCTCGACGAGCATCTCGGCGGCGTCGCGGAAGTCCTTCATGTGCGGGCCGAAGTACACCGGCCGTCCCCAGCGGGCCGCCTCGATGATGTTGTGGCCGCCCCGGTCGACCAGGCTGCCGCCGCAGAACAGGACATCGCCGCCGGCGTAGAGGTCGGCCAGGTCGCCCATGGTGTCGACGAGCACCGCCGGGGCGGTGCGGCCGCCGGCCTGGACCCGGGAGAAGCGGTCGCAGTCGATCCCGGCCCGGCCGAGCAGCCCGGCCACCGCCTCCACCCGTTCCAGGTGGCGCGGGGCGAGCACAAAGACGAGCGGGCCGCGTTCGGCCAGCCGCCGGTACAGGGTGAGGAGCTGTTCCTCCTCGCCCTCGTGGGTGGAGCCGCAGACAAGAACCGTCTCGTCATCCACGCCGAGCCGCGCCCGGCTGGCCCGCCGGGTCGTTGCCGGGTCGTCGGCGGGCATGTCGTATTTCAGGTTGCCGCACACTCGGATGCGCGTGGGGTCCGCGCCCAGGGCGGCAAACCGGCGCCCGTCAGCCTCGCTGATCACCGCCAGGCTGGCGAAGCCGCTCAGCAGCCGGGCCGTGGTGGAGCGGATGTGCCGGTAGCGGCGGCAGGATCGCTCGGAAAGCCGGCCGTTGACGAGCGCCATGGGCACCCCGGCGCGACGCAGGCGGGTGAGCATCACCGGCCAGAGTTCGGTTTCCAGGCAGACGTAGAGATCGGGCCGGACCGCGCGCAGGGCCCGGCCCACCGCCGGTGGCAGGTCGAGGGGGGCCATCAGGCAGGTGATCCGAGGTCCCAGGCGGCTCGCGGCCAGGCGGTGCCCCTGCTCGGTGGTGGTGGTGAGCACGACCCGCAGGTCCGTGCACGACCGGGTCAACGCCTCGAGCAGCACCAGTGCGGCCTGGACCTCGCCCACCGAGGAGGCGTGCAGCCAGAGTACCCGCTCGCCCGGTCCGGCCGCCAGCTGCGGGTAGCGGCCGAGCCGCTCCGCCAGCCCGTAGGCCCAGCGGCCACCCAGCTGCTCGAGCAGGGGCCGGCAGGCCAGGAGAATCGGATGGAGAACCGTGCCCACGGCGCTGTACAGCAGATGCAGCACGAATCCCGGCCCCCCTTGTCCTGCGTCGAATCATCGTTCACTAAAAGGGTAAGAATATACAGGGGAGCAATGGGAGGCGTCAACCTGTTTGGCCCCTATGCCGCAAAAACCGGCCCGTGACAACGGCTGCCGGGTGCAGGACGAATGATCTTGCCAGGTGCGCGGGCAGGACGGTATGCTCGCCGCCGACACCCGGCCGCAGTCGTCCGCCGCCCAACCGCCCCCTCAACCGGCCCCTGCGCCCGGAAACCCGACCCATGCACCAGAGCGGCACCCATCCCGCCCCCCGGCCGCACCGGCCGATCGTCCCGGACACCAGCCAGCCGTGACCCGTTCCCCGCAGGCCGCCCTCTGGCCCCTGCTCCTGGGCAACTTCGTCATCGGCACCGGGGTGATGGCCCCGGCCGGGCTGATCAGGGAACTCACCGCCGCCTTTGCGGTGGATGTGGCCGCGGTGGGCAGCCTGATCGCCTGGGGCGGGGCCCTGCTCTGCATCGAGGCGCCGCTCGTGGCCTTTGCCACCAGCCGGCTGGACCGCCGCGTCCTGCTCGCCGGCGCCCTGCTGCTGTTCGCCGCCGGTCACCTGGCCTCGGCCTGTGCCGGCACCTTCCACACCCTGCTCGCCATCCGCCTGGTAATGATCGCGGCCGTGGCCTGCTTCACCCCCCAGGCGGCCAGCGCCGTGGCCCTGTTCGTGCCGGCGGAGCGGCGGGCCGGGGCCATCGCCTTCATCTTCCTCGGCTGGTCGCTGGCCTCGGCCCTCGGCCTGCCGCTGGTCAACCTGCTCGGCTCGCTGGCCGGCTGGCGGGCACCCTTTTTCCTGCTCGCCGCGGTCGGCCTGCTCACCGCGCTGGCCGTGCTGGCCACCCTGCCCGCCGGCCTGAAACCGCACCCGCTGTCGCCCGGAGCCTGGTTCAGGGCGCTGGCCTCCCGGCGGATCTGGCGGCTGCTCGTCGTCTCCGGCCTGCTCGTGGCCGGCCAGAATCTGCAGTACCCGTACATCGTGGTCCTGCTCCAGGCCCGGCTCGCGCCCGACCCGCCGACCACCGCCGCGCTCATCGCCGTGTTCGGCCTGGCCAGCATCTGCGGCACCACCCTGGCCAGCCGGGTGGTCAACCGCATCGGTGCACGCAACACGGCCAACGGCTTCCTCCTCGTCGTGCTCACCGGCATGAGCCTGTGGCTCACGGCTCCGGCCTCGGTGGCGCTGACCGTCCTTGCCCTCACGGTCTGGGGACTGGGCGTGAGCCCGTCCATCGCCGCCCAGCAGGCCCGGCTGGTCGAGGCCAACCCGGCCGCGGCCTCGGCCTCGGTGTCGCTGAACACCTCCATCATCTACCTGGGCCAGGCCTCGGGCGCGCTGGCCGGCGGGCACCTGCTCGTCCGCGGGCACGCCACCGCTGCCGCCGCCCTGACCCTGGCGCTGCTCGCCCTGGCCCTCGGCCTGTCCCTGGTCCCGCGCCATCGCCTCCGCTCCGGTAGCGCCGCGGACGGCCATTTTCATTGACATCCGTGCCACAGCCCGGTAAGTCAGCCGCTGACCCGAACAACCGCTGCGGCCTCCCGGGCTGGAACCGCCAGCCGAAGGAGGCCGAAATGGACCGCCGGAGACCGCTGATGCGCCGATGCCTTGCCCTGCTGTTTCTTTGCGCCCTGCTGTCCTGTCTCGGACACCCCGCCCTCTCCGCCGAGGAGAAGAAATCCGCTGAGGAAAAGAAAATGAAAGACGGACTGTACGCCAAAATCGTGACCAACCGGGGAGACATCCTCCTCAAACTCCACTACACCAAGACCCCGCTGACCGTGATCAACTTCGTCGGCCTGGCCGAGGGCAGCCTGCACCTGGGCGGCGCCGACCGGCCCGCCGGCACGCCCTTTTACAACGGCCTGACCTTCCACCGGGTGATCAACGGCTTCATGATCCAAGGCGGCTGTCCGCTGGGCAGCGGCACCGGCGGCCCGGGCTACACCTTCCCGGACGAGTTCGACAAGACGCTCCGCCACGACGGCCCGGGCGTGCTCTCCATGGCCAATGCCGGCCCGGGCACCAACGGCAGCCAGTTCTTCATCACCCACGTGGCCACCCCACACCTGGATGACCACCACACCGTGTTCGGCCGGGTGGTGGAGGGCCAGAAGGTGGTGGACACCATTGCCCAGGGCGACACCATCAAGGCGGTGGAGATCCTCCGCGTCGGCAAGGAAGCCGAGCGGTTCACGTCTGACCAGGCCGCCTTCGACGCGGCCCTGGCCGCCATCAAGGGGGAGGAGGAAAAGTCGCAGCAGGCCGCCCGGAACAAGATCCGCAAGACCATCAGCGAACGCTGGCCCAAGGCCACCCGCACCAAGTCCGGCCTCTACTACACCCTGGACAAGGAGGGCGAGGGCGAGCCGCCGGCGGTGGGCACCACCATCAGGGCGCACTACACCGGCCGCCTGCTGCTCGGCAACCGCAAGTTCGACAGCTCCTACGACCGGGGCGAGCCCCTCGCCTTCCCGGTGGGCACCGGCCGGGTGATCAAGGGCTGGGACGAGGCCCTGGTGCAGATGAAGAAGGGCGAGAAGCGGACCCTGATCATCCCGCCCGAACTGGCCTACGGCGAGCGCGGCGCCGGCGGGGTCATCCCGCCCAACGCCTGGCTGGTGTTCGACGTGGAGATGGTCGGGTTCTGAGCCGGCCGGGATACAGGCAACAAAAAAGGCGGGGACCGGATGGTCCCCGCCTTTTTTGTTTTCGCCGGATCAACAGCCGCGCCCGTTGCCCGCTTCAGTAGCGCAAGCCCATGCGGTCGCGGGCCAGTTCCAGGGTGCGGGTGGCCTTTTCGCGAGCCTTGTCCGCGCCGCGGGCGAGGATCCGGCGCAGGTGGTCGGGGTTGTCGAGCAGTTCCTTCTTCTTCGCCCGGGCCGCGGCGAAGTGGTCGTTGATCAGTTCGAACAGGTCCTGCTTGAGGTAGCCGTAGGCGGCGCCGCCGTTGACGTACAGCTCATGCACCGCGCGCATCTTGTCCGGCGGGGCGAACAGTTTGAGCAGGGCGTACAGGTTGCATTTTTCCGGATCCTTGGGTGCCTCCACCGGGGTGGCATCGGTCTGGATCTGCATCACCCGCTTGCGCAGCGCCTTCTCGTCCAGGAAGATCGGGATGGTGTTGTCGTAGGACTTGGACATCTTCTGGCCGTCCAGGCCGGGGATGATGGCCGTCTCCTCGCTGATCTGCTCCTCGGGCACGACAAAGGTCTCGCCGAAGGTGTTGTTGAAGCGGATGGCGATGTCGCGGGCCACCTCCACGTGCTGCTTCTGGTCCTTGCCCACCGGCACCACCTCGGCCTGGTAGAGGAGGATGTCCGCCGCCATGAGCACCGGGTAGCTGAACAGGCCGTGACTGGCCGGGATGTTCTTGGCCACCTTGTCCTTGTAGGCGTGGCACCGCTCCAACAGCCCCATGGGGGTGACCACGGACAGCAGCCAGGTGAGTTCGCATACCTCGGGCACGTCCGACTGCACCCAGAAGGTGCAGCGCTCCGGGTCGAGGCCGAGGGCGAGGAAATCGGCCGCCGCCTCGAGCGTGCCCTGGCGCAGTCGGTCGCGGTCCTGGACACTGGTGAGGGCGTGCAGGTCGACGATGAACACGTACAGCTCGGCGCTTGCCATGTGCGCCAGCATGGGCTGCATCATGCCGAAGTAGTTGCCGATATGGAGCTTTCCCGAGGGCTGGATGCCCGACAGTATGCGTTTCATGGAACTTCCTTGGGCAAAATGATGGAAGAGAAGGGGTGGACGGCCGCCTTATAGCGCGATTGCCCAAAAAAAGGGAGTGCAGATTGCGCTGCACTCCCCCTGGTCCATTCCTGCCCGCCTCCCCGGGGAGGCGGCCGGATTATTTCACTTCCTCGAAATCGGCATCGACCACGTCGTCGTCCTTGCCGCCCTTGCCACCGCCGGCCGCGCCGCCTTGCTGCTGCTGGCCGCCGCCCGCGTCACCGCCCTGCTGGCCCTTGGCCTGGGCGTACATGAGCTCGGCCAGCTTGTGCGAGGCCTGGGTGAGGGCCTCGGTGGCGCTCTTGATGGCGGCGGTGTCCTCGCCCTCCATCACCTTCTTGAGGTTGTCGATCTCCCGCTCCACGTTCCCCCTGGTCTCGGCGTCGACCTTGTCGCCCAGTTCCTTGAGACTCTTGGAGGTCATGTGGATCATGGAGTCGGCGTTGTTGCGCGCCTCGACCAGTTCCTTGCGCTTCTTGTCCTCCTCGGCATGCACCTCGGCGTCCTTTTTCATCCGCTCGATCTCGGCCTCACTCAGGCCGGACGAGGCGGTGATGCGGATGGACTGCTCCTTCTGGGTGCCCAGGTCCTTGGCCGAGACATGGAGAATGCCGTTGGCGTCCAGGTCGAAGGTGACCTCGATCTGCGGTACGCCGCGCGGCGCCGGCGGGATGTCGGCCAGCTCGAAGCGGCCGATGGTCTTGTTGTTCGAGGCCATCTCGCGCTCGCCCTGGAGCACGTGGATGGACACCGCCGGCTGGTTGTCGGCCGCGGTGGAAAACACCTGGCTCTTCTTGGTGGGCACGGTGGTATTCTTCTCGATGAGCTTGGTCATGACCCCGCCCAGGGTCTCGATACCGAGCGACAGCGGGGTCACGTCGAGCAGGAGCACGTCCTTGACCTCGCCCTTGAGTACGCCGCCCTGGATGGCGGCGCCGATGGCCACCACCTCGTCCGGGTTGACGCCCTTGTGCGGGTCCTTGCCGAAGATGGCCTTGACCTTCTCCTGCACCTTGGGCATGCGGGTCATGCCGCCTACCAGGATGACCTCGTCGATGTCTCCGGCACTCAGGCCCGAATCCTTGAGGGCGGTGCGGCAGGGGCCCTCGCAGCGGTCGATCAGGTCCTCGACCAGGGCCTCGAGCTTGGCCCGGCTGAGCTTGACGTTGAGATGCTTGGGGCCGCTGGCGTCGGCGGTGATGAACGGCAGGTTGATGTCCGTCTCCATGGCCGTGGACAGCTCTTTCTTGGCCTTTTCCGCCTCTTCCTTGAGTCGCTGCAGGGCCATCTTGTCATAGCGCAGGTCAACGCCCTGGTCGCGCTTGAACTCGTCGGCCAGCCAGTTGACGATGCGCATGTCGAAGTCCTCGCCGCCGAGGAAGGTGTCGCCGTTGGTGGACTTGACCTCGAACACGCCGTCGCCGATCTCCAGGATGGAGATGTCGAAGGTGCCGCCGCCCAGGTCGAACACGGCAATCTTCTCCTCGCCCTTCTTGTCCAGGCCGTAGGCCAGCGAGGCCGCGGTGGGCTCGTTGATGATGCGCTGCACGTTCAGGCCGGCTATCTTGCCGGCGTCCTTGGTGGCCTGGCGCTGGGCGTCGTTGAAGTAGGCGGGCACGGTGACCACCGCGTCGGTGACCGTCTCGCCCAGGTACTCCTCGGCGGTCTGCTTCATCTTGCCGAGGATCATGGCCGAAATCTCGGCGGCGGAGTATTTCCTGCCGTCCACCTCGACCATGGCGTCGCCGCCCGGGCCCTCGACGATGGCGAACGGGCTGATATCCAACGACTTCCTCACCTCCGCATCGGTGAACTTGCGGCCGATGAGACGTTTGATGGCGAACAGGGTCTTGGTCGGGTTGGTGACCGCCTGGCGCTTGGCGATCTGGCCGACGAGCCGCTCGCCGCTGTCGGTGAAGGCGACGATGGACGGGGTGGTCCGGTTGCCTTCGGAGTTCTCGATGACCTTGGGGTCACCGCCTTCCATGATGGCCACGCACGAGTTGGTGGTGCCCAGGTCGATGCCTATGATTTTTCCCATGATGCTCTTCTCCTCTCTCTCCTGACTATGAATTCGGTTGACAAACCTGCAAAACTTTTCCTGTTTTTCGGGCCGGCCGGCGCTTTGCTCAGGAAGCCCGGGCCGGACCGCTTGAAACCACCACCCTGGCGTGGCGCAGCACCCGGTCCTTGAACCGGTAGCCCCGGGCGAATTCCTGGAGCACGTGGTTGGCCGGCACCTCGTCGCTGGGTTCCATGACCATGGCGTCGTGTTCGTCCGGGTTGAACGGCTGGCCCACGGACGCAAGCGGCTCCACCCCGTACCGCTCCATGGTGGCCATGAGCCCCTTGCGGGTCAGTTCGAGCCCTTCGAGCATGGCCGCCAGCTTCCGGCTGTCGTCGTCGGCCTCGGCGCTGCCCTGCTCCACCGCCCGGTCGATGTTGTCCACGGTGGTGAGCAGGTCGCGCAGGATGTTCTCGCCGGCATACTTGAGCAGCCTGGACCGTTCCCGCTCCATGCGCTTCTTGTAATTTTCGAACTCCGCGGCCAGCCGCATCAGGCGGTCACGGGTCTCGTCCAGCTGCTCCTGCAGCGCCTCCGGTTCCGGAGCGGTTTCGACCGTCTTGTTTTCCGCATCGCCCGGGTCGGCAACGCTGTCCACTGTTTCCTCAACCTCGACGGTCTGTCGCCCCTTTGCCTCGTCTGTCACCGACGGTCTCCTTGTGCGTGATGGTGAGGGCCCCGCCGCGAGGTTCTCGCAAGCGATCGCTGCCGTGCAGCCGTGGTGCGGGGCCGGACAAATCTGCTGCGAACAATAAGCAGGGCAAAATACCGTGTCAAGGGAGCCTGGACCGGTTAAATCCGGCCCGCAGCGGCCGGGCGGCAGGGGCCGGTGGACAAAAAAATCCCCCCGGGGCAGCGAGGCCTCGCGGGGGGACCGGGTGCGGCGCGCGCCGGGGCTCAGGCGCAGCGACTGCAGCTCTGGTTGGATTCGATATAGCGACGGATGCTCGCGGCGATGGTCTGGAAAATCTCGACGAAATCGTCCTCGTGCTTCTCCAGGAGGGTGATGCGGAAGCCCTGCAGTTCGGTGGCGAACGAGGAGAGCGGCACCACGCAGATGCCGGTGGCTGCCAGCAGGTAATAGACGAACCGCTTGTCCGGCTGGACGCTCGAGCCCGAGACGAGCCGCTCCACCGTCTCGCGCACCTCGTCGCTTTGGATGGGCAGGCTCTGCTGGTGATTGAGCACCCCCTCTTCGAACACCGCGCTCATGTAGAAGGCGCCGTTGGTGCGGTTGACCAAGAGGCCCTTGACGTTCTTGAGGATGTCGTAGGCCAGGTTGGAGTAGCGCTCGTAGCGTTTGATGCGGTGCTTGAGGTGCTCACGGTAGAGCGGGTGCGCCTTGATCCGCGGCAGCACCGCCTGCGGCAGGGTGGTGGAGCAGACCTCGAGCATCTTGGCGTTGAGGATCGACTGCACGTAAGTGGCGAACATCGGGTCGCGGCGGCGGTTGTACACCTCGATCCAGCCGCAGCGACTGCCCGGCCAGGGCATCTCCTTGGAGATGCCGCGCATGCAGATGGCCGGCACCCGGTCGCCGATGACCGTGCACAGGGGCGCGCTCACCGTGCCGTTGTAGGTCATGTTCTGGTAGATCTCGTCGCAGATGATGAACAGGTCGTTCTTCTCGCAGATCTCGACGATGGCCCGCATCACGTCCGCCGGGTAGACCGCGCCGGTGGGGTTGTCCGGGTTGATGATGAGGATGCCGGCCACGGCCGGGTTGTACTTGATGTGGTTTTCGATATCCTCGAGATCCGGGTACCAGAGGTGGTTCGGATCGAGGATGTAGGTGACCGGCTGGTCGCCGGCGTGGGCCGCCTCGGCCGAGCTGTGGGTGGTGTAGCTGGGCGTGGGCACGATCACCCGGGCGGTGGGCTTGAGGAAACCGTAGACCTTGGAGATGGCGTCGCCCAGGCCGTTGAAGAAGATGATGTCGTCCGCGTCGATCTGCACCCCGCCCCGCTCGTTGGTGCAGGCGGCCACGAACTCGCGCGTTGCCTGCAGCCCCCGGGTGGGGCTGTAGCCGTAGGTGGCGTCCTCGTGCACCGCCTCGGCGACGATCTCCTTCATCCAGTCGGGCACCTGTTCGCCCTTGGCAATGGGGTCGCCGATGTTCTCCCAGTTGACCTTGACGCCCATCTTCTGGAGCTTTTCGCCGACGCAGACGATGTTGCGGATCTCGTAGTTGAGTTCGCCCGCGCCACTGTGCAGTATATCAGTACGCATGGAAATTCTGTGGGTTGAATGACGAAGGGAACAGCCGGATCGGCATCGCCGGGCCGCGACCTGGGCCGAACCGGCGCGCGGAACAAGCTGGCCTCATACCACAGGGAGATAGGCGCGTCAACCGGCCTTTTCGCCGGCGCCGAGCCGGGCCGCGGCCTCGGCCGCGGTCAGCGCCGGGGCGAGCAGGTCCCCCTGGACCAGGTCGCAGCCGCACCGGCGGAGCAGGTCGAGTTGGGCCTCGTGGCCCACCTCCACGGCGAGCACGCGCAGGCCGAGGCTGTGGCCGAAGCCGGCCAGGGCCGCGGTGAGGCGGGCCGACCCCGCGTCCTCGAGGACCGTGGCGGTGAGGGTGCGGCTCAGGCCGAGGTGGCAGAGGGGGAGTTCCTGCAGGCGGGCCGGGTGGCAGAGACCGGCCCCGACCTCGTCCGCCCCCAGGCCGAAGCCGAGTTCGCCCAGCCGATGCAGGAGCGCCCTGCCCTGGCCGCAGGCGTCGTTGAGCACCCGCTCGGCCAGTTCCACCGCCACCAGGGAGGGCGGCACCAGGTGGCGGGCGCACACCCGCTCGAGCATGGGCAGAAAATCGGGTTCGAGCAGTTGGTGCGGGCTGAGGGCGAGAACCACCGGCACCAGCCGGCAGCCCGTCTCGCGCCAGGCGCGCAGGTCGGCGCACACCCGCTCGACGATCCACTCGTCGATCCCGGCGAGCAGGCCGCACTCGCCGGCGGCGACGAGCCACTCGTCCGCGGGCAGGTCGCCCAGCTCCGGGTGGCGCCAGCGCACCACGGCCGCCAGTTCGAGCGGAGCGGCCGGTGCCGCGGCGGCGAACCGCGGTTGGTAGTCCACCGCCAGCTGGCCCTCGGCCAGGGCCCGGCGGAGCGGCTCGGCCCCGATCCGGGGCCGGGAGCCGGGTCCGGGCAGGTCTTCGCGGTAGAACAGGAAGCGGCCCCGCCCCTGGTCCTTGGCCGTGTACAGGGCGCGGTCGGCGTATTTGATCAGCTCGTCGGCGGTGGCGGCGTGGTCCGGGTAGAGGGCGATGCCGATGCTGGTGGCCACGGTTAGTTCACGACCGGCCGCGGTCACCGGCCGCTCCAGGCTGGCGAGGATCTTGGCGGCGACCACGGCGGCATCCTCGGCCCGGGCGATGTCGTCGAGCAGGAACACGAACTCGTCGCCGCCCAGCCGGGCGACCGTGTCCGACTGGCGGCACTGGCGCTGCAGCCGGCCGGCCACCTCGACCAGCAGGGCGTCGCCGACATCGTGGCCCAACGTGTCGTTGATCGCCTTGAAGCGGTCCAGGTCGAGAAAGAGGACCGCCACCCGGCTGCGCCGCCGCTGGGCCTTGACCACCGCCTGGTCGAGCCGGTCGCGGAACAGCAGCCGGTTGGGCAGGCCGGTGAGGCTGTCGTGGTGGGCCAGCCGGTAGAGATGCGACTGGCTGGCGCGCAGTTCCTCCTCGATGCGCAGCCGGTCGGTGATGTCCCGGGCCACCTCGATCACCCCGTACAGCCTGCCGTCCGCGTCGAACAGCGGCGAGGCCTCCAGCTCGAAGGTGTTGTTGACGCCGTTGCCGTGCAGGGGGTTGTGCACCAGCCGCACCGGGCGGCCGCCGGCCTGTACCGCGGCCACCGGGCAGGGAAAACGGCTGTCCCGGCAGGGCCGGTAGCTGTCGGCGAACAGCCGGTGGCATTTGCGGCCTCGCAGCGGGCGGTCCGGGTGGTGATCGCGGACCAGCCGGGCCGCGGCCTGGTTGATGAGCAGCAGCTCGTAGTCCAGGCCGATGGCCATCACCGGGTCGGCGGCGCTGTCGATGATCGTCTGCAGGAAATCGCGCTCGCGGTCCACGGTCTCGTGCAGCTGCCGCTGCACCAGGGCCACCGCCTCCTCCTGGCGCTTGCTGGCGGTGATGTCCCGGTGGGTGCCGGTCATGCGCACCGGCATGCCGGCCGCATCCCGCTCCACCACCCGGCCGTGGTCCAGGTACCAGCTCCAGCCGCCGCCCGCGTTGGCCAGCCGGTACTCGATGCGGTACTCGTCGCTGCGGCCCTCCAGGTGGTCGGCGAGCACGGCCAGCACCCGCTCGCGGTCTTCCGGGTGGATGGCCCGGCCGCCCGAGGCGGGATCCTCCCGGCGGTAGTCGAGCAGCTGCCAATGGTCGGGACTGGCGTACATGTCGCCGGTCCGGATGTTCCAGTCCCACACGCCCGCGTCCGTGGCCTGCAGGGCGAGTGCGCAGCGCTCGCCGGACCGGCGCAGTTCCTGCTCGCGCCGACCGGCCGCCTCGGCCGCGAACAGCCGGCGCAGGGCGCGGGCCAGGGACTCGCCCAGATCGCCGGCGAGTTGCTGCTCGCGACCGTCCGCCCGGATCCCGTCCGGCGGCTGGAGGAGCAGGAAGCCGGCGACCGTGGGACTGACGCGCACGGGCGCGCACAGCGGCCGGATCGCGCGCCGGCCCGGTCCGACCGTGCAGAAGGCGCAGGGGGTGTCCGCGCACAACCGGGCCCGGTCGTCCTCCGCGGCCAGCGCCCGCAGGCCGCAGTCCGGAAAACGGCCGGCGCGGAGCTCGGCCATGACCCTGGCGGCGCGGTCGCCTTGGCCGGCCTCGGCGGCGATCACCGAATCACTCTCCCGGTCGACGAGCACGAGCAGGGCCGAGCGGTTGAGCCCGCCCGCGGTCAACCGGTCGCAGACCCCCTGGAGCAGGGCGGGCAGATCCTGTTCGTCGAGCAGATGGCGGCAGACCGAGTAGGCGGCCTGCAGCAGGGCCAGGGTTCGCTTCATGGTCGTCGGGACCCGGGTCGGGGTTGGCGGGACGGGGGAACGGCCTCAGCCGATGCCGTAGCTTTTGAGCTTGTTGAGCAGGGTCTTGCGGGTGATCTGCAGCCGGCGGGCCGCCTCGCTGCGGTTGCCGCCGGTCTCTTCCAGGGTCTTGAGGATGAGCGCCCGCTCCGCCTCCTTGAGGGTGGACGGCTCGCCCGTCTCCCGGGGCTCGTTGGCCCCGGCCCAGCGCTGCACCGCCAGCGGCAGGGCGTTCACGTCCAGGTAGTCGCCGCGCATGAGGATCACCCCGCGTTCGATGCAGTGCTCCAGCTCGCGCACGTTGCCCGGCCAGGGGTAGCGGTTGAGGATGTCCATGCACTCCGGGGTGATGCCGCTCACCGCGCGGTTGTTCTTGTCGGCGAAGCGGCGCAGGAAGTAGGTGGCAAGCAGGGGGATGTCGCCGTGCCGGTCGCGCAGCGGCGGCACCTCGAGTTCGACCACGTTGAGACGGTAGTAGAGATCCTCGCGGAACCGGCCGGCCGCCACCTCCTCCTCCAGGTCGCGGTTGGTGGCGACGATGATGCGCACGTCCACGCGGATCGTCTCCTGGCCGCCGACCCGCTGCAGTTCGTGCTCCTGGAGCACGCGCAGGAGCTTGGCCTGCATGGCCGGCGAGGTCTCGCCGATCTCGTCGAGGAACAGGGTGCCGCCGTGGGCCTGGACGAAGCGGCCCTCGCGACGGCGGTCGGCGCCGGTGAAGGCGCCCCGCTCGTGCCCGAACAGCTCGGATTCGAGCAGGGTTTCGGCGAGCGCGGCGCAGTTCACCTTGACAAACGGCCCGCTGCTCCGCAGACTCTTGTGGTGCAGGGCCGAGGCCACCAGTTCCTTGCCGGTGCCGGACTCGCCGTTGATGAGCACGGTCGCCTCGGTGGGGGCCACGTGCACGATCAGGTCCCAGAGGGCCACCATGGGCGCGGACGAGCCGATGATGCGGCCGTCGTCGCCGAACGGCTGGCCCGGCTCCTCCACCGCCTCCTCCTGCTGGCGATGGCCCATGGCCACCTCCAGGGTGGTACGCAGCCGGTCGAAGTCCAGCGGCTTGGTCAGGTAGTCGTGCGCGCCCTGCTTGATGGCGGCCACGGCCGAGTCCACCGACGAGTAGGCGGTCATGATCACCACCGGGATGGCCGGGTTGAGGGCGTGGATGCGCTTGAGCGCCTCCATGCCGTCCATGGCGGTCATGCGCACGTCCATGAGGATGACGTCCCAGGGCCCCTGCTCCACCGCGGCCACGGCGGTGGTGCCGTCATCCGCCTCCTCCGCGTCCCAGCCCCACTCGGCGAACAGCGAGCGCAGCATGAACCGGTGCACACGCTCGTCGTCGACTATGAGAATCTTTGCCCTGGTCTGCGCGCCCACCCTGCGCTCCTTTCATATCTGTTTTTAATCATTGAATCATTTCCCTGACAACCTAGCATACAACCCCCACGGAGCGCAATGGAACAAACCATCGAAATCAACAAGGTGATCATGGGCGGACTGGGCCTCGGCCGGGCTGCGGACGGCATGGCGGTGATGGTCGCCGGCGTGCTGCCGGGCGAGACCGTGACCGTCGCCACCACCCGGGCGCACCGCGGCCACCTGGAGGCCCGGCTGGTGCGGGTGGAGGCGCCCTCGCCCGACCGGATCACCCCGCCCTGCCCGCTCTCCACCACCTGCGGCGGCTGCGACCTGCAGCACGCCGCCTACCCGGCCCAGCTGCGCCTCAAGCAGGCGATCGTCACGGAATCGCTCACCCGCGCCCGGGTGCCCCTGCCCGCGGGCGGGGTGGAGCCGACCCTGGACGCGCCCGCCCCGTTCGGGTACCGGCACCGGCTGCGGCTGCACCTCGACGGGGACGGCCGCCCCGGCTTCCACCGGGCCGGCACCAACGAGGTGGTGCCGGTGGCCCGTTGCCTGCTGGCCACCCAGCGGCTCAACCAGTTGCTCGCCCGGCTGGCCGAACGCCTGCCGGCAAGCGGTGCGGCCGACCGGTTCAGCGGTTTGGAGCTGTTCGAGAGCCCGGCCGACGGCACCACGGTGCTGGTCCTGCACACGAGCCTGACCGACCCGGTGCCCGCCGTGCCGCCGTCGCTGGCCGACCTGGCCGACCAGGTGCTGGTCGAGCCGACCGGGCGGGCCGCGCAAGCCACCATTGCGCCCGGGGCCGAGCTGCGCCAGGAGTTCGAGGTTGCCGGCCGGCGCTACACCCTCACCTGGGACCACCGCTGCTTCTTCCAGGTCAACCCGGTGCAGAACGAACGGCTGGTCGCCCTTGCCCTCGGCCTGCTGCCCCCCCGCGAACAGCAGTTCCCGGCGCTCGACCTGTTCTCCGGCATGGGCAACTTCTCGGTGCCGCTCGGCCTCCTCGGCGCCCGGGTGACCGGCATCGAACACAACCCGCACAGTCTCGGCCACGCCGCGGCCAACTGCCGGGAAAGCGGCCTCGAGCGCAGCCGCTTCCTCGAAGGTGACGTCGGCCACCAGCTGCGCCGGCTCACCAACCGCGGCGCCCGGTTTGCGGTCGTCCTCCTCGACCCGCCGCGCCAGGGGCTGGGCAAGGCCACCGCGCTCTTGCCCGAACTCGGCCCGGAGCAGATCCTCAGCATCAGCTGCGACCCGGCCACCCATGCCCGCGACCTGCGCCTGCTCGTCGACCGGGGCTGGCACCTGGTGCGGGTGATCCCGGTGGACCTGTTCCCGCAGACCCACCACGTGGAATCCGTGGCCCTCCTTGAAAGGAATTGACAGTACCGGCCGGCGACACTATCCTGCCCCGTCTGTTCAGCACTGACCGCGCCCCTGACCGGGCAGTGGTCCAGTTCCCTGATCCGCGGGCCCGCCGCCCCGATCGTTCCCCAAGACCGCACAGAAACCGGATGGAAACCACGAGCAATCTTCTCCAGCAGCGCCGCGAAAAGGCCCAGTCCCTGGCCGAGGCCGGCGTCCGCCTGTTCAGCAACACCTTCAAGGCCCCCCAGCCCATCGGCGACCTCCTGCCCCTGGGCGCACCGCTCGCCGCCGAGGCCCACGACGAGTCGGGCCGCCGTTTCCGCATCGCCGGCCGGGTGATGGCCATGCGCCGCTTCGGTAAGGCCGCCTTCTTTCACCTGCAGGACGCGGAGCACCGCATCCAGGTGTACGCCCGCCGCGACCTGCTCGGCGAGACCGTCTACAACCTGTTCAAAAAATGGGACGTGGGTGACATCGTCGGCGTCGAGGGCAGCCTGTTCAAGACCAAGACCGGCGAGTTGAGCGTGGAGGCCACCCGCCTGCAGATGATCACCAAGTCGCTGCGGCCCCTGCCGGAAAAGTTCCACGGGCTCACCGACGTGGAGACCCGCTACCGCCAGCGCTACCTGGACCTGATCGTCAACCCCGAGGTGCGTGACACCTTCCGCAAACGGGTGGAGATCATCCGCCTGATCCGCGAGTTCCTCGCCAACCGCGGCTTCATGGAGGTGGAGACGCCGATGATGCAGCCGGTGCCCGGCGGGGCCACGGCCAAGCCCTTTTGCACCCACCACAACGCGCTCGACATGGACCTCTACCTGCGCATCGCGCCGGAGCTGTACCTCAAGCGGCTGCTGGTGGGCGGCTTTGACAAGGTGTTCGAGATCAACCGCAACTTCCGCAACGAGGGGCTGTCCACCCGCCACAACCCCGAGTTCACCATGCTCGAGTTCTACCAGGCCTATGCCACCTACCACGACCTGATGGACCTGACCGAGGAGATGATCAGCTGGCTGGCGCACGAGGTGACCGGCACGCTCGACCTCACCTACCAGGGCATGGCCGTCAACCTGGCCCCGCCGTGGCGGCGCTACACCATGGCCGAGGCCCTGGTGGAGGTGGGCGGGCTCGACCCGGCGGTGGTCGCTGACGACGACGCGGTCCTGGCGCTGGCCAAGGAAAAAGGCATCGAGCTGCAGCCCGGGGCCGGTCCGGGCAAGGCCCGCACCGAGCTGTTCGAGCTGCTCGTCGAGGAGCGGCTCATCGACCCGACCTTCATCACCTCCTACCCCACCGAGGTGTCGCCGCTGGCCCGGCGCAACGAGGAGGATCCCACGGTCACCGACCGGTTCGAGCTGTTCATCACCGGCCGGGAGATCGCCAACGCCTTCTCCGAGCTGAACGACCCCATCGACCAGCTGCAGCGCTTCCAGCGGCAGATCGACGAGCGCGGCGACGACGACGAGATCCACCCGGTGCTCGACCGCGACTACGTGCGCGCCCTCGAGTACGGCATGCCGGCCGCGGCCGGCGAGGGCATCGGCATCGACCGGCTGGTGATGCTGCTCACCGACGCGCCCTCCATTCGCGACGTCATCCTCTTCCCCCAGCTCAAACGCGAAACCGGCGCGTGAGCCGCGGCCCATGGCCTCCTTCGAGTGGTTTGTCGGCCGGCGCTACCTGCGGGCCAAACGCAAGCAGAAGTTCATTTCGCTCATCACCCTCATCTCCATCCTCGGGGTGGCGGTGGGGGTGATGGCGCTGATCGTGGTGCTGTCGGTGTTCACCGGCTTCACCGAGGGGCTGCGCGACCAGATCATCGGCGTCAACGCCCACGCCCTGGTGCAGCGGTTCGGTGCGCCCATCGAGGACACCGACCAGGTCGCGGCCCGGGTCCGGGCCGTGGCCGGGGTCGAGGCCACCACCCCCTACATCTACGGTCAGGCCCTGATCACCTCGGCCGCCAACTCCACCGGGGTGGTGCTGCGCGGCATCGACCCGGCCACGGCCGTGCGGGTGATCAGCATCGGCGAGAAGATGGTGTTCGGCGCGCTCACCGACCTGGACGCGCCCGGCGAGGTGCCGGGCATCGTCCTCGGTCGCGACATGGCCCGCCAGCTGCAGGTCGGCCCGAACGACCGGGTGCGGCTCATCTCCCCCAACGGCCCGCTTTCGCCCGGCGGCATCCTGCCGCGCATCCGCACCTGCCGGGTGGTGGGCATCTTCGAAACCGGCATGTACGAGTACGACTCGACCATGGGCTTCCTCAACCTGGACACGGCCCGCTCGCTCGCCGACCTGGACCGGGGCGCGCACGGACTCGAGGTGCGGGTGGCGGACGTGGACCGGGCCGACCGCACCGCCGCGGCCATCCGCGCGGCGCTCGGGCCGCAGTACTCGGTGCGCGACTGGATGCAGCTCAACCAGAACCTGTTCGCCGCGCTCAAGCTGGAGAAGCTCGGCATCTTCATCGCCCTCGACCTGATCATCCTGGTGGCGGCGCTGAACATCATCAGCGCGCTCATCATGGTGGTCATGGAAAAGAACCGCGACATCGCCATCCTCAAGTCCATGGGCGCCACCACCCGCTCGATCATGCGCATCTTCTTCTACCAGGGGGCGGTCATCGGCCTGGCCGGGACCGCGCTGGGTGTGGGCGGCGGCCTCGGGCTGTGCGCCCTGTTGAAGCGCTACAAGTTCATCGAACTGCCGTCGAACGTCTACCCCATGTCCACCATGCCCATCAAGGTGGTGCCGCTGGAGGTCACGGTTATCGCCCTGTCCGCCATCCTCATCACCCTGCTCGCCACCCTCTACCCCTCGTGGAAGGCCTCGCGGGTGCGGCCGGCGGAGGCGCTCAGCTATGAGTGAGACGCCGCTGCTCCGGGCCGAGGCGCTCTGCCGCAGCTACCAAAGCGGCGCGGACACCATCACCGTGCTCGGCGAGGTGGACCTCACGGTCGAGCCCGGCGAGATGGTGGCCATTGTCGGCGCCTCGGGTTCGGGCAAGACCACGCTCCTGCAGATCCTCGGCACCCTGGACGCGCCCGACTCAGGGGCCCTGTTCTTCCGCGAGCGCGAACTCACCGGTCTTGCCGAGACCGCCCTGGCCGGCCACCGCAACGCCCACATCGGCTTCATCTTCCAGTTCCACCACCTGCTGCCCGAGTTCACGGCGCTCGAGAACGTGCTCATGCCCGGGATGATCGGCGGCCGTCCGGCCGAGGCGATGCATGCGGCGGCCGAACAGCTGCTTACCCGCGTGGGCCTGGGCGAGCGGCTGCACCACCGCAGCGGCGAGCTGTCCGGCGGCGAGCAGCAGCGGGTGGCGCTGGCCCGCGCCCTGGTGATGAACCCGGCGCTGCTCCTTGCCGACGAGCCCACCGGCAACCTGGACGCCAGCAGCGGCCGCATGGTTTTCACCCTGCTGCGCGAGCTGAGCCGCGACCTGGGGCTGGCCGTGGTCATGGTCACCCACAACCTGGAGTTGGCCGGGGCCATGGACCGCTGCCTCACCCTGGCGGACGGCCGCCTGCACTGATCCCTTCCCCCCTGTCCCCCGCGCCATGGCCGAAACGACGCGCCCTGTCCTGCTCGAACGGTGGCAACGCCTCGACCCGCTGGAGCGGTCGCTCCTCCAGGTGCTGGCCGTGGCCGACGAGCCGCTCAACCAGACCGTCCTCCTTAACCTCTGCATCCGGGCCGGCGTTGCCCTGCACGACCCGGCCACCGGCAAACCGCCCGCCTCCCTCTCCCCCCGGCTGCGCCGCCTGCGCGATGCCGGCCTGATCGGCGCCGACAACCGGATCAGCGAACAGATCGTCGAGGTGGTGGTCCGCGCCCTGTTCGCCGACACCGAGACCCTGGTCACCCCGGCCCCGCCGGTCCAGCCGGCGCAACTGGCGCTGCCCGCCGCCAGCAGGGGCGGCAAACGGCCGCCGCCAAAGCCCTCCCCACCTCCCGCCGTTCCGCTCTCCCAGGCCATCGTTGCCGCGGTCCGCAGCGCCCTGCCCGAGCCGAGAGGCACCCACCTGTTCCTTGGTCGCGACAAAACCACGGCCTGCCACCGCACCCGCCGGGAGCTGCGCCTCGCCCTGGTCAGTGGCGAGGAACGGGATCTCGACCTGCTCATCGACACCCTGCGCCGCCACTGCCAGCCAGCCGTGACCTACAGCGACCCGGTGGTCAGCCTGGTCAACAACCCCTTTGACCCGGCCTGGTGCGCCAGCCTGAGCGCCAGGCGCCAGGCCCTGCTCATCCACCGTCTCTTCACCCACGCCTTCTACTCGCTGGAGTCCGACCGGGAGCCCCTGGCCCTCGGCCTGCGGCCCGAGCTGCGCGCCGCCCTGCCGGCCAACGAGCGGCTGGAGCTGCTCTACCACCTGGTGCTGCGGCTCATCCTCGCTGGCCGCACCACCGAGGCGCAGGGACTGGTGGACGAACTGTCCGCCCTCACCGGCGGGTACACGTTTGCCTTCGGCGGCTGGATCGCCCTGGTCGAAGGGCGACTGGCGGCAGCGCTCGACCTGTTCGCGGCGGATCTCAAGGAACTGCGACGGCGACAGCGCAAGCGGACCATCTACTTCACCAGCCACGCGGCCCCGTTCGCCCTGCTTGCCCTGCTGCGGGCCGGCGACGCGGCCAGCCTGGACAAGGCCCGCGTCCACCTCAACCAGGCCCTGCGGGTCGACCGGCGTTTCACGGTCATGGACCCGGCCCTGCATGCGGTCGAGGCCCTGCTCGACAGCCAGTGCGGGCTCCCCGCGCACACCGCCCTGGCCCACCTGCGCCCCTTTGTCGACGACCTGGGCGAGGACAGCGGCGCGCTCGCACCGCTGTGCATCGCCATGGCCCTGTTCACCGTCAACGGCGGCCTCAAGAAAAAGGAGATTTCCCGGCTCAACCGCTACGCCGAGCGCTGCGGCCAGGCGGGTTTCGACTGGCTGGCACTGGAGTGCGCCCACCTGCTCTGCCGGGCCGACAAGGCGACCCCGGCCCGCCGCGCCACCATCGACTCCCTGGGCCAGGCCACCAACCTGCAGCCCCTGAGCGCGGCCATCGAGATCGAGGAACCCTGGCGCAAAAGCCTGCGCGCCCTGGAAATGGCCGTTGCGGGTGCGGACCGGCAGGACGGTGCGGCGGACCAGGCCCGCTCCCGGGTCGTCTACCTACTCCACCTCAACCGGTCCGGGCAGCTGACCGCGATCAGCCCGCTCGAGCAGAAACTCGGGGCCGGGGGCAGCTGGAGCAAGGGGCGGGCCATCGCCCTGCAGCGACTGGTCAGCGGTGAGCGGCTGGCCGGCCTGGACGAGGCCGACCAGGGGCTGCGCGCCGCGGTCCGCCAGGTGGACTACGGCTACGGCGGTCCGCACTACGAGTTCAACCTGCGCCTGGCCCTGCCCGCGCTGGTGGGCCATCCGCGGCTGTTTCTCGCCGATGCGCCGACCACGCCGGTGCAGGTGGGCCGGGGCGAGGCCGAGATCCAGGCCGTGGTCAAAAACGGCGAGCTGGTCATCCGCCTGCTGCCCGAGCCGAAGGCGGACGAGCGGTACCTGCTGGTGCGGGAAACACCCGGCCGCTTCCGGGTGGTGGCCTTCACCGACACCCACCACCGCCTGGCCCGCATCCTCGGCGACAAGGGGCTGGTCCTGCCCGAGGCGGCGAGCGGGGAGGCGGCCCGCGTGCTCACGACCCTGGCCTCGCTGGTCCCGGTCCACTCGAGCCTGCCGGGCACCACCCACGCGGTGACCACGGTCCCGGCCGATTCCCGGCCGCGGGTGCATCTCCTGCCCCACGGCGCCGGCTTCCGGGTGGAGATCCTCGTCCGCCCGCTGGACAGCGGTGGCCCCTGCCAGCGTCCCGGCGAAGGGGCGGTCAGCCTGATGGCCGATATCGAGGGCCGCCGCTGCCTGGCCGAGCGCGACCTGGACGAAGAACAGCGGCGGGCCGCGGCCCTGGAGCGCAGCCTGCCCGTGCTGGCCACGCTGCCCGAACTGGACGGGCAATGGTACGCCGACACCGCCGAAGAGGCCCTGCAGGTACTGCTGGAACTGCGCGAACCCCTGGAGCGGGGCCAGGTGCTGGTGGAATGGCCCGAGGGCGAAAAGTTCAAGCTCAGCCGGCCGGTCTCGGCCGCTGACCTGAACCTGCGCCTGGGCAGCGGCGACCGCTGGTTCACGGTCGAGGGCGAACTGCGGGTGGACGACGAACGGGTGCTGGACATGCGCCAGCTGCTCGAACTGGTGCGGGCCACGCCTCACCGCTTCCTGCCGCTCGGCGAGGGCGAGTTCGTCGCCCTCACCCGGGAACTCCGCCGCCACCTCGAGGAACTGGCCGCCTACGTGGAGCCAAGGGGCCGCAAGCTCACCCTCCATCCCCTGGCGGCGCTGGCCCTGGACGATCTCACCGGCCAGGTCGGCCGGCTGGATGCTGCCCCCGCTTGGCACGACCGGCTGGCAGAGATGCGCGCGGCCCTGGATCGGACCGAGACCCCGCCCTCGACCCTCAAGGCCCGGCTGCGCGACTACCAGCTGCAGGGCTTCCAGTGGCTGGCGCGGCTCGCCCATCTCGGTTTCGGCGCCTGCCTGGCCGATGACATGGGGCTGGGCAAAACGGTCCAGGCCCTGGCGGTGATCCTCCACTGCGCCGACCGGGGACCGACCCTGGTGGTGGCGCCCACCTCGGTGTGCGCCAACTGGCTCACCGAGGCCGGCCGCTTCGCCCCCACCCTGCGGCTGGTGCCCTTTGGCGGCGCCGACCGCCAGGCGCAATTGGCCGATCTCGGCCCGTTCGACCTGGTGGTGGCCAGCTACGGCCTGCTCCACCAGGAGGCCGCCCTACTCGCCGGTATGGCCTGGCAGACCGTGGTCCTGGACGAGGCCCAGGCGATCAAGAACTCGGCCACCCGGCGCTCGCAGGCGGCCATGCACCTGCAGGCGCAGTTCCGGCTGATCACCACCGGCACGCCGATTGAAAACCACCTGGGCGAATTCTTCACCCTGTTCCACTTCATCAACCCCGGCCTGCTCGGCAGCCGCGAACGGTTCAACGAGCGCTTCGCCGCGCCCATCGAACGGCTCAACGACCGCGAGGCCGGCCGCCGGCTGAAAAAGCTCATCCAGCCGTTCATCCTCCGCCGCCTCAAGGCGCAGGTGCTCGAGGAGCTGCCGCCGCGCACCGAGGTGCTCCTCGAGGTGGAGCTGAGCCCGGAGGAGACCGCGTTCTACGAGGCCCTGCGCCGCCAGGCCCTGGAACGGATCGAGACCGAGGGCGGGGCGAACGGCCACCAGCGCATGCGCATCCTGGCCGAGATCACCCGCCTGCGCCAGGCCTGCTGCCATCCGCGCCTGGTCCTGCCGGAAAGTACCCTGCCCGGGGCCAAGCTCGCCCTGTTCGCCGAGGTGGTGGGCGAACTGCTCGACAACGGGCACAAGGCCCTGGTGTTCAGCCAGTTCGTCGGCCATCTCGCCCTGATCCGCGCCTTTCTGGACGAACACGCCATCCCCTACCGCTACCTCGACGGCTCCACCCCGGCCCGCGAGCGGCAGCGCCAGGTCGAGGCCTTCCAGGCCGGCCAGGGCGACCTGTTCCTCATCAGCCTCAAGGCGGGCGGCCTGGGCCTCAACCTGACCGCCGCCGACTACGTCATCCACATGGACCCCTGGTGGAACCCGGCGGTGGAGGACCAGGCCTCGGACCGGGCCCACCGCATCGGCCAGCAGCGGCCGGTGACCGTCTACCGGCTGGTGACCCGGAACACCATCGAGGAGAAGATCGTCCGCCTGCACGGTGAAAAGCGCGACCTTGCCGACAGCCTGCTCGAGGGCACGGACGCCAGTGGACGCATCTCGGCCGACGACCTGCTCCGGCTGATCCGCGAACCCTGAACCGCGCCGGACAACCCGGCTGGCGCAGTTTACCAATCCTTTGGTTGCCCCATCTCCGGCCCGGGGGTATTCTCATGGGGCACTGTCGACAGACAGTGCATGGCACCACTCAGGGGAGGAGGGGCCTCTCCTTCCCCTCCTCCGTTTTTCCCGCCCCCCTTGAACGAACCGGCCCCACCCGGGCCGCTTAGCCCGCCAACCCGCAACCCAGGAGGTACCATGAGTCTGTTCAGCACCATTCTTGCCAAACTCGGCTTTGCCAAGGAGGCCATCGCCCAGACCCTGACCCAGCCGGCGGCCGAGGCCGCGGCCCCCGCGCCGACCGGTGCCCCGGCCGCCGTGCCCCAGGTGGACGTGGTCGCCAAACTCGAGGAGATGGCCAAGGCCAACCCGGAAAAACTCAACTGGAAGGTGTCCATCGTCGACCTGATGAAACTGCTCGGCATGGACAGCAGCCTCACCGCCCGCAAGGAGCTGGCCGCCGAACTGGGCTGCCCGGCCGAAAAAATGGGCGATTCGGCCCAGATGAACATGTGGCTGCACAAGACCGTGCTGCAGAAGATGGCTGAAAACGGCGGCAACGTACCGGCAGAACTGCTCGACTGAGTACCACTGCCCCTACCATCTGCCCGCAAGGGGCGGCGGCCCGCGGGTCATCGCCCCTTTTTTCTTTCCTGGCCGATCCCGCGCCGGCCGCACAAAAAAAAGCCGCTTCCTTTCAGGAAGCGGCTTTTTTCGTGGTCGTGCGACCGGGGAACGGGTGCGGTCTTATCCCAGGTGTTCGAGGGCGATCTTCAGCATGCGGCGCACCGGCTCGGCCGCGCCCCAGAGCAGCTGGTCACCCACGGAAAAGGCGCTCAGGTACTCGGGCCCGAGGTTCATCTTGCGCAGCCTCCCCACCGGGATGTCCAGGGTGCCGGTGACCCGCGCCGGGGTCAGTTCTTTCAGGGTCTCTTCCTTTGTATTCTTCACCAGGTACACCCACTCGTTGTGGCCGGCGATGGCCTGTTCGATCTCAGCCAGCGGGATGTCCCGTTTCAGCTTGACGGTAAAGGCCTGGCTGTGGCAGCGCATGGCGCCGATGCGCACGCAGCAGCCGTCGATGGGGATCCGGCCCGGGGCCAAGCCGAGGATCTTGTTGGTCTCGGTCACGCCCTTCCATTCCTCGCGGGTCTGGCCGTTGTCCATGGCCGTGTCGATCCAGGGGATGAGGCTGCCGGCCAGGGGCGCACCGAAATTCGTGGTCGGGAACGACGGGTGGCGCAGGGTCTCGACCACGTTGCGGTCCAGGTCGA
>Ga0265295_1000708_pt1 | contig 64404 bp, 51 predicted proteins | sample Munlansysbiofilm_FD_192503 | JGI IMG/M metagenome (GOLD analysis project Ga0265295, IMG submission 192503) | Leachate microbial communities from a municipal landfill in Southern Ontario, Canada - Methane capture system biofilm | ecosystem: Engineered > Solid waste > Landfill > Unclassified ... | reverse complement strand
GGGGCGGACGCCATCAGCTGCGAAACTTTTCTGGATATTCGTGAGCTTAAAGCCGCAATCATAGCGTGCCACACCTACTCTACTCTGCCGGTAATCGCTATGATGACCTTTGACGACGGCGGGCGCACCGTGCTGGGGACTTCGCCTGAAGCCGCTGCGGTAACCCTGGATGGACTGCAGGTAGACGTGGTCGGGAGCAACTGCGGCCTGGGAATAGATGGCATGTATGAGGTGTTGCGCAAAATGCGCACCTGTACCAGCCGTCCGCTGATTGTTCAAGCCAATGCTGGATTGCCGGTTCTTAAGGATGGTGAGACCCTATTTCCTGCTACTCCAAAAGAGATGGTCCAATATCATGAGCGCCTGCTTGAGCTCGGGGTGCGAATTATCGGTGGGTGTTGCGGCACAACCCCGGAGCATATTCGGGTAATGCGTGAAGCCCTCAATCAGTTCAAACAGGGCTGGGAAGCACCCGTGCGTCGCCGAGGGTTTGTGTCCAGCCGCACCGAGGTGTGTAGCTTCAGTCCTGAAATCCGCTGTGCTATTATAGGTGAGCGGATCAACCCGACAGGGAAAAAAGGTTATAGTGCCGAACTGCGTGAAGGCAAAACCGCGTATATTCGCCGCGAGGCTCAGGCCCAAGAAGCTGCTGGAGCGCATCTGCTCGATGTCAATTGCGGTGCTCCAGGGGTAGATGAAGCTGCGGCTCTGGAGCGCGCGGTGCTGGGGATAAATTCTGTGTCTACCCTGCCGCTGGTTCTTGATTCCTCCGATCCTGCGGCGTTGGAGCGGGGGCTGAAGGCTGCAGATGGTAAGGTGCTTATCAATTCAGTCAATGGTGAAGAGAAGAGCATGGAGGCCATTCTGCCGCTGGCGCGCAAATATGGTGCTGCGGTTATCGCCTTGTGCCTTGATGAACAGGGCATCCCCACAACTGCGAGTGGTCGTATCTCCATTGCCAGGAAGATTGTCGCGCGCGCGCAAGAGTACGGCATCGCGCGCAGTGATGTGATGGTGGATTGTCTGGCCCTGACGGTTTCCGCTGAGCAGGATCAAGCGGCGCAGACCTTGGAAGCGATCCATACCTTGACCCATGAAGATGGTCTGACTACAGTTCTTGGAGTCAGTAATATTTCCTTCGGACTCCCGCGCAGACCTTTGATTTCATCCACATTTTTTGCCATGGCGCTCAACAACGGCCTCAGTGCGGCGATAATCAACCCCAGTGATGAACGTATGCAGGACGCTTACCGTAGCGCAATGGTGCTGCTGGGGCACGATCAGCGCGCTGAAGCCTATGTGCGGGCTTACGCAGATAATTCTGCTGAAGATATTACTCCGGTGACCTCTGATGCTGCGCAGCAGAGTGCTGAAGACATTATGGCGCGCTTGACCATGGGAATTATCCGCGGCGAGAAGGATGAGATTGTTGCCCTGGTTGAGCAAGCGCTCGAGCAGGGGCATGCTTTGCTGGAGGTCAGTAATAAAGGGCTTCTGCCCGGGCTCGAAGAGGTAGGACGGCGCTTTGGTGCGAACAAGATTTTTCTGCCACAGGTGCTTTTGAGTGCGGAGACCATGCAGACTGCGTTCAAACGCTTGAAGCAGGAGATGGGCGGCGCTCCGATGCAGAGCAACGGCAAAATTCTGATGGCTACGGTCGAAGGGGATATTCACGACATTGGCAAGAATATTGTCTGCACCCTATTGGAGAACTATGGTTTTGAGGTGATTGACTTAGGCAAGAATGTCTCTTCCACGCGTATTGTTGAGCAGGCTGTGGCTCACGAGGTCGATGCCGTAGGACTTTCAGCATTGATGACCACCACTTTGCAGCAAATGCAGGTGACCATTGATGCTTTACGCGTCGCTGGGGTCAAGGTGTTCACCATGGTTGGTGGCGCCGTAGTAACCCAGGACTACGCTGACCAGATCGGCGCGGATATCTATGCCGATGATGCCATGGAAGCGGTGGAAAAGATCAAAAAATTTATGGCACAGTGACTAGGGAGCAGCGTCCTTGCACTCTCTTATGGTTCCCCGCAATTTTGAAGGAGTACGAAAATGGTAGGTGGATTTAACCATAACTTCAAATACAGAGGACACATGTATCACGTCCAGACAGAAGACAGTGGGGTGGCGCGAGCACATGTGACAACCCTGCTGTATCGTGGCGGCTCTATCATTGCGCGCGAAGTTGAAGATTACCATGACATATCCAGTGCACCTGATCTTGTCGCCCAGGTTGAGCTTATGATGAAAGACCAGCATCGCACGATGCTGCAGAAACTTAAGGATGGAGCATTTGACGCGCGGATCGATCAACTGGACGCTGGAGAAACTGGACACACAGAGCTAACGCAAGCAGAGGTTGTCTCCATGCCTGCCCGCGAAGAGGAGCTTGTTGCGCAAGAAGAGTCTGTTGTTGCGCAAGCGGAGCCTGATCGGTGCACCGATAAGCTGGACAATATGGTGCGCACCTACCTGGACGCAGGGCGTTGATCTGTATGTAATGTGTTTAAGCTAAAGCTTTCGATACCGCTCACCTTCCTATGCGGCAAACAGTACTGTAAAATTTCAGATACGGGTTGAAATGCGCAAAAACAGCCTCATCATCCGCATCATTGTTATGAACGTGGTTTTGCTCACCTTCGGGATAGGGGTCTTCGCCATGTTTCACTATCAGCGTGATCGTAGCAATATGCTCAAGTTGACCCGTGATGGTGCCGAAACGCTCATGGTAACCGTGGTGAATTCCATCTTTAATTCCAAATGTCAGGGAGACCCGGAAACGCTTCAGCATACGCTGGAACTGATAGCTAGTGGACCGAGCTTGCGCACCGTGCGGATTTTCAACCCTGTCAGCGGCATCATCGCCAACTCTTCATTCGCAGCAGAACTGGGCCAACCCATGTTAACGCGCGAATTGGAAGCATATCTCCGCGGGGATGACGCCGTAATGCTCGACTACGATGGCGAGGATGTGCTGAGCATTCTGCGCCCCATTCAGAATAAACCCATATGCCACCAGTGCCACAGCTCTGAGTCAGACGTATTGGGAGTGCTCAATCTAAATTATTCAATTGCTGGTACCAACGAATTACTGAGCCGCTCGTCCCGCTGCTTCAGTATATCCATGATTTTTATCACCCTGCTACTCTCTGTTGGAGTTGCGTGCATCCTGGTACGCTATGTACGCAAACCCATCAAGGTTCTCACCAACCTCATGGCTCGGGTTGAAGCAGGAGAGAAAAATGTCCGTATGGTGCCCAGGTATAATGATGAAATCTCGTACCTGATGCACAGTTTCAACTCCATGCTGGACAAACTTGAAGCTGCGCAGTTGGAACTGGAACAGTATCACTTCCAGCAGATGGAGCAGGCTGACCGCTTGGCGGCTATTGGTGAGATGGCCACCGGAGTGGCACACGAAATCAAAAATCCGCTGGCCGGTATAAAGGGGGCACTGCCTCTGATCGCGGAGGATTTTTCCCCTGAAGATGAGCGCCTTCAGGTGGTAAATGATATAATGGCCCAGATTGAACGCCTGAATAAAACCGCTACCGATCTGCTCAAGTTCGGGCGCCCTGGCACTCCCCAGTTTGACTGTCTCAATGTAAATGACGTGATCGGTGAAACCCTGTTTTTTGTGGGGCAGCATCCAGAGGCTAAAAAAGTTGAACTACGCAACCAACTCGGGCATGGTATTCCTTTAATTTGGGCCGACTGCAAGCAACTCCAACAGGTGTTGCTTAATATCCTCATCAATGCGCTGCAGGCGACGCCTGCAAAGGGACGTGTGTTAATGTCTACCACGCTGGTCCATGAGGGGGAGCGTGAGTATGTGCAGATACAGATTGCTGACGATGGACCCGGTATATCCGAGTCCGTGCGCGAGAAAATTTTTACTCCATTTTTTACTACCAAAAGCCGGGGTACCGGCCTTGGACTGCCTATCTGCAAACAACTGGTAAAACAAAATAATGGTCGCTTAAGTGTTCACAGCGATTCGTCTGGAACAACATTTACCTTGCTGTTCCCTGCTGCTGTAACCTCTGAACTGACCGCGACAAAATCTGAAATCCAAGGGCTGGAATGAAACAAAACCAACAGATTCTAGTAGTTGACGACGAGCAGCTTATCCGCTGGTCGTTGGAGAAAAATCTACTTAAGCATGGATTCGTGGTGCAGACCGCAGAATCGGGCGAGCAGGCTTTGGAGATAATTGCGCAAGATACTCCCGATCTGGTTCTGCTCGATATCAGCATGCCTGGCATTGACGGACTTGAAACCTTGCAGGAGATCAAGAAGAATGACCCTGCCACAGTTGTCATTATGATAACGGCGCTTGGAGTTCTGGAGACGGCCGTCAAGGCAATGCAATACGGTGCCTACGACTATATCCACAAGCCGTTCAATATGGATGAACTTTTTGTCGTAATCGACAAAGCGCTGGAAAACAGGGCACTCAAGCAGGAAGTAGAGCATCTGCGGCGCGAAAACAAGCGTAACCTGGGAATGGGAGAGATTATAGCCGTCAGTTGGCAAATGGCTCAGGTTATGGAGGTAGTGAAAAAAGTTGCCCGTAGTGATGCCGGCACAGTATTGGTGCAGGGTGAAAGCGGAACCGGAAAAGAGCTGATAGCCAGAGCGCTTCATGACGGCAGTACCCGGGCGGATAAGCCCTTTATGGCGATAAATTGTGCCGCCGTGCCAGAAACTCTGCTTGAAAGTGAGCTGATGGGGCACGAGAAGGGTGCATTTACCGATGCCAAAACCCAGAAGAAAGGGTTGTTTGAAATGGCCCACGGTGGGACGGTCTTTCTCGACGAGATCGGGGATATGCCTCCTGGGATGCAGGCAAAACTGTTACGCGTCCTGGAAGAGCGTTCATTCCGGCGTCTGGGTGGGAGCAAGGAAGTGTGTGTCGATGTACGTATTATTGCTGCCACCAATAAAGAGCTGCTCCAAGGGATAGAAGATGGTTCCTTCCGCAAGGATCTCTACTATCGCGTTCAGGTCATACCAATTTATCTACCACCTCTGCGGGAACGGCGTGAGGACATCTTGCCCTTGGCGCGCTTTTTTATCGAGCGCTTCAATCAGGAATTTGGCAAACATATCAAAGGATTCACCCCCGAGGCACAACGCTACCTGCAGACCTATGCCTGGCCGGGCAATATTCGGGAGTTACGTAATATGATAGAACGCGAGGTGATTCTGGAAGATGCTGAATATCTCAATCTCAGCACCATACCCCGCAGTGCAGAGGCTCAATTCAGCTGTGGCGGAAGCAGCAGGTATGACTTTGTCCTTCCTTCAGAGGGGGTTGATATCGAAGTGGTGGAAAAACAGTTGATTGAGCAGGCTCTGGAATCGTGTGGCCACAATCAGTCACGCGCGGCCCGCAAATTATCTCTTGGAATCGATGCTTTCCGCTATCGCATGAAAAAATTCGGCCTGCTGTAATTGAGTTTCTGGCTTTCTTACCTGCTTTAAAAAGGGATTTAACCTTGGCGCAAAACCACCCACATCTGTATATAGTCGACGCATCTTCCTATATTTATCGTGCCTATTTTGCCATTCGCCATCTCTCCACTTCGCGCGGACAGGCGTGCAACGCGGTGTTTGGTTTTACTAAAATGCTGTTGAAGGTGGTGCGCGAGTGTAACCCCGATGAGTTTATTGTGGTGTATGACGCTAAAGGGCCTAACTTCCGGCATGAACTCTATCCGGAATACAAAGCCAATCGTGCGAAAATGCCTGATGATTTGGTAGAGCAGATCCCGTTGATAAAACAGGTCGTAGCCGGATTCGGATTTGCCTCTCTAGAGACGCCCGGGTACGAAGCTGACGATATTATTGCCACCATTGTCCGGCATTACCGCGCGAAAGATCTGCCGGTTACCATTGTCAGCGGGGATAAAGACCTGCTCCAGCTGGTAAGTGAGAAAGTGATTATGCTCGATACCATGAAAGACAAGGTGTTTGATCTGGCTGCGGTTGCGGAACGTTTTGGGGGAGGGCCGGAACTGGTGGTTGAGGTGCAGTCTTTGGCAGGGGATAGCTCTGATAACGTGCCCGGTGTGCCAGGTATAGGGGAAAAGACCGCACGTGAGCTTATCACCCGCTTTGGCAGCCTCGAAAATTTACTGCAGAATATTGATGCGGTGTCCGGGCCAAAGCGGCGGGAAAATCTGAAGGAATATGCCGAACAGGCCAGACTGTCACGTCAACTCGTCACTCTTACAGATGACCTTGAGCTCGATCTTGCAGATTTGGATTGCACCATTCCGGAGCCGGATCGAAAAGAACTGGCACGAATTTTTCGCGAGCTTGAATTCCAGCAACTGTATGATGAGTTTGCAGAGCATGAGCCAAAACCGCAGCAGGATTGTGACTACACCTGTGTAACCACCGTCGCTGCGTTGAAGGAGCTGGTCAGGACTCTTGAAGTCGCAGAGTATTTCAGCATTGATACTGAGACCACCTCAGTTGAGGCCATGAGCGCCGACCTTGTCGGGCTCTCCTTCAGTGTCAAAGCCGCTCAGGGTTGGTATGTCCCGGTGGGCCACTGCCTTGAGGATGATACCGAAACCCAACTGGAACGGGATGTTGTATTGGAGACATTACGCCCGGTTCTTGAAGCACGGCACCGGCCTAAAGTGGGGCAGAATATAAAATACGATGCTTTGGTTCTGCGCCGTGCTGGGGTTGAATTGCGCGGTATCGTGGCGGATACCATGCTGCAATCCTATCTGCTGTTTCCGGCTTCCCGCTCCCACGGACTCAGCGCCATGGCACTGGAGCACCTGAGCCATCGCATGCTTGAGTTTTCTGAGGTTGCCGGTAGCGGCAAGAAACAAATATCCTTTGCCCAGGTACCGCTGGCACAGGCGACTACATATGCGGTGGAGGATTCAGATTACACTCTGCGCCTGTATGAGCTCTTTAAAGGGAGATTTGACGCTGAAGTGAGTGCACTGCTCAGCGACGTGGAGTTGCCTCTGCTTGGTGTTCTCACCGATATGGAGTGGGATGGGATCAGTCTCGACAGTGAGCATCTGCAGGCCCTTAGTAGTGATTTCGGCACACAGATAGCGGCACTTGAAACCCTGATTTACGCTGCGGCTGACTCGGAATTCAACCTAAATTCACCTAAGCAGTTGGGCGAAGTGCTGTTCGATAACCTTGGGTTGCCTCACGGCAAAAAAACCAAGACCGGCTGGTCCACTGCGGTAGATGTACTGACACCGTTGGCTGCGGAACATGAAATTGTGGCGCGCATTCTCGAATATCGCTCCCTCGCCAAGCTCAAGAGCACCTACACCGACGCCTTGCCGCGTCTGGTTCATCCAGAAACAGGGAGGATTCATACATCGTTCAATCAAGCGGTGACCGCCACCGGGCGTTTGTCGTCGAGCAACCCTAATCTGCAAAATATCCCGATTCGGGGCAGCTACGGTCCGCGCATCCGCGAAGCATTTATCCCCACGCAGGGGAATATGCTATTGGCGGCCGACTATTCGCAGATTGAGCTGCGCCTGGTAGCGCATATGGCCGACGATGCCAATATGATTCAGGGCTTTAATGCCCACGAGGATATCCATCTGCGCACGGCGCAGCAGGTTTTCAACGTGTTTAGCGAGATGGTTACTGAGGATATGCGGCGCTATGCCAAAACCATCAACTTCGGATTGTTGTATGGTATGGGGGCGTACAGCCTGAGCCGCGAACTCAAAATATCTACTGCTGAGGCCAAAGAGTACATTACCAGCTATTTTGCGCGCTATCCGCAGGTGCTGGAGTTTTTTGAACGCCAGAAAAACAGTGCGCGCCAAGATCTGTATGTTAAAACCCTGCTGGGGCGGCACTGTGCAGTACCGGAAATCAACAGTCGCAACGGCCAAGTGCGCAGCAATGCCGAGCGCAACGCGGTTAACTATGCGGTACAGGGCTCGGCGGCTGATATCATCAAAGTGGCAATGGTGCGGATATGGGAAACCCTGCGAGAACGCGGACTAAAAACCCGCATGCTGCTGCAGGTTCACGACGAACTGGTATTTGATGTGCCACGCGCTGAGTGCGCGGAAGTTGAAACACTGGTGCGCCACTGCATGGAAAATGTTATGCAGTTGAAGGTGCCCCTGGATGTCAGCCTCGGGTGGGGAAAAAACTGGGCCGAGGCACATTGAGTATTGCCATATGGGGCGTGCTCGTTTAATAATCAATGTCTGTTGAAAATCATGTGTAAATCCGGCCAATTCGAAGGATGGCAAAAAGTAACACATATGGGCGAAGCAGCCACGGATAAAGGGATCTGAAACGCTGGTCGCCTGCTGAGTAACGCAGACGAGGAGAAAAGCTATGATCAAGAAAATCGGATTCATCGGTCTCGGTACGGTTGGCAAGTCAATGGCGCAAAACCTGCTTAAGGGTGACTATGATCTGACCGTGTTCGACAACAAAAAAGAGGCGGTAGAAAAACTTACGGAACAGGGCGCCAGGGGAGCGGAATCACCTCTGGAGGCGGCCGAAGATAAGGACATCGTAATTACGGTTCTGCCGTATGAAGATGAATTGAAACAGACGCTTTCAAGCGAAGGTGGCTTTCTTAGCGGATGTAAGCCAGGAACCATTTTGTGTGCCATGGGCACGCATTGTCTGGAAATGACTCAGGATGTAGCGCGAGAAGCCAAAGCACGCGGCATTGATTTTCTCGATGCCCCCGTGTGGGGTACCCGCGAACATGCCGCACACGGATTGTTGACAGTCCTTGTGGGTGGAGATAAAGGGGTAGTGAGTCGCTGTCGTGAGGTTCTGTCCCACGTAGCCCTCAACATTATGCATGTAGGGGAAATCGGTGACGGCACTAGGATGCGGTTTGTGGTAACCCTCATGCAGTCGAATCTCATGGAGGCGCTGGCGGAGAGTTTGGTTCTGGGACAGCGTCTCGGATTTAATAACGACCAGATTATGGAAGTGCTAGATGCCGGTGGCGTTGTTTCGCCCATGTTGCACAAAAAAGGGCGCTCCGTGGCCCGAGGTAACTTCCAACGCAACCTAGCGTTGAAGTACGTGTATGAAGGGCTGTGTGATGCAAAACAAGCTGCTGGAATTGTACGCACCCACCTGCCAGGGCTAGATGCGGTGATCGACGTGTATAAGGAAGCGATGGAGCAGGGTTTAGGGGAGGAAGATTACTCCGCAGTTATAAAAGTATTGCAGAAATAGCTGCATCACTTTGAGGGTTAGATCTGCAGGCGCCAACACCACCAGGTGTGTTGGCGCCTGTTTTAGTTGGGGGTCTGTCATCAACCCTAGGCGAAGAATTTAAAAGTAGAGCGTATTTCAGATGCGCCAGGATATCCCTCCTTGGATCCAGCGCCCTGGTGCCGGAGCGAAGCCAGCTTCTATATAATCGGTATCAAACAGGTTGGTGACTGAAGCCTTAAGGGTCAGTGACCCGCTGATCTCCCATCTCAGGCTCGTGTCCACCACCGTACTGGAGTCTCCGTGCAGGCGCTGCTCATAGCGTAACGCAATACGCTGCCGTATGTTGTTGCGCCAGCCTAAATCTATGTATGTGTGCAACTGGTGACGTAGATTGTTCAGGACATACTTTGTCTCAAGTCCTTTAGCGTCCTGCTCTGTATCGATATATGTATAAGAGCAGGAAAATTGTTGCAGCAGCGGAATCTGTGCTAGAGGCTGCTTGATGCGAATTCCAGTTTCTACGCCGGTGGTGGTGCTACTGGCGATGTTGTGGACCTCCCAGGGATGGTCGGAGTCGCTGCGTACCCACTCAATGAGGTTGTCACTGTCGCGCCGAAACAGAGCGAAGTCTACCTCAAGATCTTGGCGCACGTAGCGCAGCCCTGTTTCCCAAGTCCAGGCTTCTTCCGCTTTTAAGTTCGGGCTGCCGATGTTCATCGGGGTGTTGTAGTACATCTCGGTATAGGTGGGGATGCGAAATGATTTTGCTGCAGAAATAAACCAGTTGAGATGTTTAGAAACCTTCAGGTTTAGATCCGCGCCGGGCCAGTATTCCCAACCCCAGTCAGAATAGTGCACTGCTGAAAGGCCGCCTCCCAAGGTTGTTCTGTCACCCAACGGCAGACGCTGATTGATAAACACGCTTTGTTGCCCGCGATTGTGATCACCCAAACTGTTACTGACAATCCTCTCCCATTCAAGGCTGGTCCCGATGCTGGTAAGTCCATAAGCTGTTTCTGCATCCATTGTAAGGGCAGTGACAATCTTATCCGTAGTGCTGCTATTGGTATCCCATTGCCCAGAACTGGCAAAAGTGTAGATATCTTCGTGGCGTTGATAACTTACATGGGGGCGCCAGTGCAGGTTGCTGGTGTATATATCGATTGCGCTGTAGCCCAGCAGGGTTTTGGTATGCTCTTTCTGTTCTGGAGCGTCAAAATAAAAGCGGCTGGCGCCAAAATTTTTATCCAAGTAGCCAACACCTATCTCAAGGTCGCTATTGCCGATGCTGCCTCGGCTCGTGGTACTTAGACTTTTGATGTTGAGTCCGGTGGGCTCGTCGGCATCAAAACCGGAGGAATATCTGTGCCCAGCGCTGACCCGGTGCTTCCACTCCCTAGTATTGAAGGTGCCGGAAAGATTGGCATGGGTGTAGTTATGGCTGCCACCATCCAATTCGATTTGCATTTCTGGCTCAGCCGTAGTGCGGGTGATGATATTTATTACGCCGGACATGGCGTTGGCTCCGTACATGCGGGCGCTTGGGCCTTTTATTATCTCTATTCTCTCTATATCGCTTACGTGTACCGGTATATCCATATTATGGTGTCCGGTCTGGGGATTGCTCAAGCTTATGCCATTGAGGAGAATGAGGGTTTGTTCAAAACTACCACCCCTGATGCTGACATCTGCCTGTGCCCCGGGTATCCCTCTGGATCTGACATCCACGCCACTTGCCTCCATCAGAATCTGGGAAAGGTCTGTGGCAGCGCTGGCTTCAATATCTGCACGTGATATAACCTGGACCGACTGGCCCGTTTCCTCGATGGGTTCTGGGGTGCGTGTGGCGGTAACAACAATGGTTCCCAAATTTGTCTGTTCTGCAACACATGGTGAAACCAGAATTAGTTGCAGTGCAAGGGTGCCTAGAATTAGCGGAGAATTAAACCTGGTAGCGCGCTTCTGATGTTGGCGGTGTGTGGCAGGGTGCATACTTAAACTCCTTTTGTTAACCTGTTAATTGCGAAAGGTTGACGAGTTTTACCTTCCATACACGGTCTGTGTCAATAGATTGATTGAAACCGGGCCAAAGAATCTTTATAATAAAACATATTTTTGCTATTAAATTCAGGATGTAGATGTTTAAGTTGATTACGATAGACTAAAGCATGTACTCCATGTTTTTCTGCTGCACGCGCTGGCAGAGTTCTTCCGGAGGAATGGATGACACATGACAAAGAAGATGGCCGCTTGCTGGAAATGCTGCACCGGCGCAATGAAGAACTCGAAACTTTGGTGCAGATCGGCAAAACCCTTACCTCCACCCTCGATATAGAGGAACTCACCAATATCATTATTGAGAAATCAAACCTTTTGTTTAAATCCAGGGCGTGGTTTTTGTTGCTGTACGATAAAGAAAGCAATACTTTTGTTTACGACGTAGTCGTTTCAGACCTGACGGCACAACTCAAAGGCAAGTATTTGCACATGGGACAAGGGATCGCGGGCTGGGTCGCGCAACATCGACGTCCGGCTCTTATAGCCAATGCTGTGGCGGATGAGCGTTACAGTGCCAGCGCTGAAACCCAGATAGGCTTTGACGCCGGTTCTATTGTATGTGTTCCGGTGCAGATTCAGGGGCAACTGCTCGGGGTAATGCAACTGGTGAATGGGCGTACAGACCCTGTATTTGACGAAAACGATCTTATGCTACTCAGCACCATAGCTGATTATGTGGCCATCGGCATATCCAACGCGCGAAATTTCAGCCGTGTACGCGAGCTGGTGATCACCGATGACCTTACCGGTTTATTCAATGCCAGATATTTTGACGAAGTGCTCGATATTGAAATTCGGCGAACCCAGCGTTTTGGTACTTCAATGGCACTGGTGTTTATGGATTTGGATCACTTCAAGCTGGTAAACGATCGGCATGGGCATCTTACCGGTAGCAGGGTTCTGGCGGAAATCGGTAATTTAATTAAAAGACGGATTCGTGATATTGACTGCGCAGCGCGTTATGGTGGAGACGAGTTCGTCTTGATCCTGCCGCAGACAGATAAGCGAGGGGCCTTTGAACTGGTTTCAGATCTGCATGAGCGCATCCGCAGTAATGTGTTGCACACAGAATGTGGAGCGCAGATTCGGGTTACTGCAAGTTTTGGAATCGCGTCCCTGCCTGAAGACGCGGATAACAAGCATGACCTCATTCGCCTTGCCGACAAAATGATGTATCAGGTGAAGGAGACAACGCGTGACGGAATTATGATGGCCTAGTGTTTTGAGCGTCCAGAAACAGGGTGGTGGGAACCTTTTATACGGGAAAGATGTCTGAGACATGGGAGCGGGAGCTGAAATAGATACAGAAGCTGGGGTAGGGACAGAAACAACCGCAGGATTACATTCCGCTTCACAGCCGGATTCATACATTGACCTCTATCGTCGTACCTTGGCGTCTTGGGGTGAACAGGCTCAGTACGATCAGAGTATAGAAGAGTGTGCCGAACTCAGTGTAGCTTTGCTCCATTATCGGCGCGCTAAAGCCTCACGTCAGGCAGTGATTGATGAGATGGCAGATGTCATATTGATGCTTGGACAACTGCGCTGGATGTTTGGTTCCCAAGAGGTGGATCTTGCGGTGGAGCGCAAACGTGCCAAGTTAGAACGTTTGCTGTGCGAGACTACAGCTTCTGATACACGCGAGGATGTATGATTCTGCCGCAGATGCAAAGTGGAATTCTTCGGCGGCGCTATAAGCGTTTTCTGGCAGATATAGAGGTTGAAGGTGGAGAAGTTATCACTGCCCACACCCCCAATACTGGTAGCATGAAACAGTGCTCTGAACCTGGTGCGCGGGTCATGTTTTCCTGCAGCGAGAATTCTGCGCGTAAATATCCCCACACTCTGGAACTGATCGAGGTGGGGGGCTCTTGGGTTGATATCAACACCCAGCGCAGTAATAAAATAGTGGCAGAAGCGCTGACACTAGGCAGCATTAAAGGCTTTGATACCTATCAGATACTGTCTGAGCAACGTTTGGGTGAGAGTCGCATAGATTTTCGTCTTGAGCATGGCTCAGATACGGTTTGGATAGAGGTCAAGAATGTGACCTATATGGGCACCCCCGCCTGCGCCTGTTTTCCTGACGCCGTTACCCAGCGGGGGCAACGCCATTTACACGCATTGCGCCAAGCCTGTGAGCGTGGTGAGCGTGGTATCATTCTGTTTCTCATTCAGCGCGCCGAGGCGCAGGTGTTTGCCCCCGCGGCAGATATCGATCCCGATTACGCCTGCATCTTACGTGAGGTGCTGCACGCTGGAGTTGAGCCTCTGGCGTATCAAACCAAGACCAGCCCCAAAGAGTGCAAAATAACCCGGCGTCTGCCGGTGATCGTGTAGTTGTATATGCGCGCTGTCGGTTTAATTACCGAATACAACCCCTTTCATAACGGCCATGCCTATCATGTGGAGCAGGCCAGAAGGTGCAGCGCTGCTGACGTGGTGGTGGCGGTCATGGGGGGGCATTTTCTCCAACGCGGAGAACCCACCCTATTAGATAAATGGGAACGGGCGCGCATGGCCTTGAGTTGCGGGGTCGATGTGGTTGTGGAATTGCCATTTCCCTGGGCGTGTAACAGCGCACCCCATTTTGCTACCGGTGCGTTAGAGGTGCTCAATGCTTTTTCTCCCCATCTGGACTGTTTCTGTTTTGGCAGCGAAAGTGGGAAACTGCAGGAACTACAGCATCTGGCGACAGTATTGACCGCCCTTGAATCTGAGGAGCAGGGCGGTGCTGGGCATTTTCGCCAAGGGCTAAATTACCCCGCCGCACGCCAACAACGATTGGAACGGCGCAACTATGATCTGTACGCTTCGGGTTTGAATGTCAACGGGAATGTGGACTTGAATGCGCCTAACAATATTCTTGCTCTGGCGTACCTGCGCGCCCAAGCTGCAGCTACGCATATACATCTACAACCGCTGACCATCCCCCGCATCGGGGGGAGTTTTCATGCCTGCAGACCATCCACAGAATATATTGCCAGTGCCACGGCAGTGCGCCATATGCTCAGCGCGGGTGAAGATATCACCCCCTATGTTCCCGCGGTATGTGGCAACATATTACGTAAAGCGTGCCAGAACGGCTACCTATGTGATATGCAGCGCTGGTTTATGCTGGTAGCGGGGAGTTGTCTGCGCGAAGCATCTAAGCACGCGTCTACGCAAATTTATCAGTATCAACCGGGGGTGTATGAGCGGATATTACAGGCAACTCTGCAGGCGAAAACCTATGTCGAATTGGTTGAGGGGGTAAAAGCCCGCCACCTTACCCGCACTCGAGTACAGCGGATGTTGAGTTACACCGCCCTTGGGATAACCACCGAGGAGATGGAACCACAGCTTAGCGGGGGGGTACCGTTTATCCCTCTGTTGGGGGCAACCGCCAAAGGGGAGGCGTTTCTGCGTCAGTGTCGTAAAAGTATGGATATCCCCTTGAGTGGGAATTTCTCCCGCCTGAACGCCATGCTCAAGCGCCACTACCGTGCGCGCCCCACGCGTTTAACGCAGGCACAGCGCCTTCTTGAGTTGCACAAACGCACGACGCGTATGTATACCTTGCTATTGCCGGGCTGGAACGAAGTGTCACGCCATTTGGACTATCATCGTGACCCCTTGCGCCCTGATTTCCGTTTTTCGGAGCAGCCTTGAGCTGGATTGAACTGGCAGAATGCAGGCTTAGGAACGAGAGGGGATAATCAGGTCGGGCAGCTCGTTGATATCTGCGCCTGCAGTTACCACGTTGTGGGGGAAATGGGCGACTAGCAATTCTTCACAGTGCGAAATGGCGGAGCACAGGGAAGCGCATGCAGTACCCTGTCTAAGACCCACGGCAATTTCATCCGCAACCTTTTGCCACTCTGCCGAATCAATCATGGCATTGATCCCTTCATCTGCCAGGATTTCAACCCGATGCTCGAGCAGACAGATGAGAATTAAAATGCCGGTTCTTGCCTTGGTTTTGTAAACCCCATGGCGGGCAAAGTTCTCAAAACTGCGAGTTTGCATGGCAACATCAATTTCGCTCTGGGGCAAAAGGGCACGTTTGAGAGCTGGAATCTGTTCGATAATAAAACAAAAAATGGCGAAAGAGATGGTGCTCCCAAGCGGTAGCTGCCAGAAAAGGTGGGTGCTCCCCGCATCGGGTATTATCCATAAGGTCAGGGCGGTAAGAGCCATGGTCAACATGAATGCGATGCGAGCAGTGGTGCGAGAATAGCTCGAGGCTTGATCGATAATGACAGGAACCACCTCCCCGCTACTCCGCTCTTCCGCACGGGCTACTGCCGCACGTATCTGGTTTTGTTCTTCGAGACTGAAAAAATCATGTGCCGCTCGTGGTATCATTTCATCTCCTGTGGTTCGATCTATCCCTGCTTTCTCTTGTGGGAGGCGTAATCAAATTGGTACAGTGGGCTTTACCAACTGCCGGATGCACCGCCTCCGCCGAAGCCTCCACCGCCTCCGCTGAATCCCCCTGAACCGCCGCGTCCACCTCCAAAGCTGCCGGGGAAAAAGATGAAACCAGACCGTCCGCGCTTTGAGCCAAGGGAAAGCAGGCTAGGAGCAAGGAACAGCAGTATAATCAGCCAACCGTAGGGATTACGTTCCTCCTTTGTGGACCCTTTGTATTCTCCACGAATACTCGCAACTATCGCTTCCACTCCAGCCACAATTCCTGCAGCAAAGTCCCCTTGTTTGAAGCGCGGTACAATCTCGGTATCGATGATGCGTCCGGCGCGCAAATCTGTAAGTTCCCCCTCAAGGCCCTTACCCACCTCAATTCTCACCTTGCGCTCAGCACGCGCTACCAGCAGCAGGACCCCGTTGTCCAGCGTCTTTTGTCCTAGGCCGGAGTTGGTCGCAAGCTCAATACTGTATGCACTTATTTCGCGCCCCTGCAGAGAAGGTACTGTCACCACGACCACCTGAGTTGAGTCACTACCTTCGAACTGGCGTAGAAACGCAGTGAGTTTTTGTTCCAGCTCCTTATCAAGCATCCCGGCCTGATCCATTACATAGGCATTAATTCCGGTTGGTAATGGTGCGGCTACCGGGGTGCATGGCATGAACAGGGTCACCGCACCAACTAGCAATGAGGGGAGCAGGCGCAGGTATGTAAGAACGGGCAAAGTCAAAATGACACCTTGGGGGCAGTCTCAGCGCCAGCGGCTGCGCTGAAGGGTTCTTTACGTTCAAGTTTGAGCAGAAATTTATTGGTTAAGTTGTTGGGAAAGGTACGGATGGAGGAGTTAAACTGTTGAACTGCAGCATTAAAACGCTGGCGCGCGACACTAATGCGGTTTTCTGTCCCTTCCAGTTGATGCTGCAGGTCACGGAAGTTTTGGTTTGCTTTTAAGTCCGGGTAGTTTTCCGCTACGGCGAGTAAACGCGATAGCGCTCCAGACATCTGTTGCTGCGCAGCCGAAAAGCGTTGCATAGCAGCGGGATCGTTCAAATCTTCGATGTTTATAGTGGCTTTGCCTACATTAGCACGTGCCTGAGTGATGTTTTCTAGCGTCTCCCGTTCGTGGGAGGCGTATGCTTTAACAGTTTCAACCAGATTTGGAATCAGGTCCATGCGGCGCTGGTAGGTGGCTTCGACATCAGCCCAAGCCTGAACCACGGCCTCATCATTGCGCTGGATCTGGTTGTAGCCGCATGCACTCAGACTCAACGCTAATCCAACCCCAAGTATGCTTGTGAGCAGCTTCGCAAATAATTTTTTCATTTCAGTCTCCTTAAACCCCGCTTGCGGTATATGGCTAGTTTTAGCGTAACATACGCATAAATGCCAGAGACGGCAGCGAAAGTAAACAATGTTAGTTTATTAGGATTGTTGACATTTTATCCTAACCGTATGTAAAGATATAATAGAACAAGGTTATGTTTTATCGACATGTCGCTCACGACTACCGTACCCTGTTACTTCGGCATGTAATTTCAACCTGATTTCATTTACGTTTAGGGGGAGTTTACCATGCACATTCCGACTTGCACCACTTCGGCGATAGATTTCAATGCTTGGGGTCAAAGCCTGATTGTGCAATTTGGCGCGCATGTTACGGGTGCGCGCCCGGAGGCGCTGCAGTTGGAGGAGTTTCTCTGCCAGATTGAAAAGGATCTTAGCAACGGGCTAAGTGTAGAGGATCGAAGCCACATCGCCTGTGGGGCTGGGTGTGGGGCTTGTTGCTGCATTAATGTAGCAACCCTGCAGCCCGAGGCACACAATATTGCAGCCTATCTGGGGCGCACTTGTAGCACCACTGAGTTGGATGAACTGAGTACCAGAATGGGCCAGGTGTTGGTAAGGATTTGTGGGTTGGACGATGAGGAACGGATTGCAACCTGTCAGCCCTGCGTGTTTTTGGATCAACAGGGGAGCTGTTCCATTTATCCGGTTCGGCCGCTTTTGTGTCGTTCAGTAACCTCAACCTGCGCTAGTGCCTGTCGTGCAGCGTTACAGTTCGATATGTTTGAAGAGCCACAACCCATCATGATGAATATGTTTCAGAAAGAACTGATGGAAACCGCTTTTACTGCTCTGGCGCGAATGTGGCAGGAGGGCGGCGGTGACGGCCGCAGCCAGGAACTGACTGCAGCCGTCTATCCGTTGTTACACTATTGATGCACTGAAAGTGTAGAGGCTTAGCTGTTTAATCTTCTGAGGTGTTCCCCTGCTGGAGCGCGACAAACTGCATGAGTTGGTGCAGATCGATCCCACTTTTTTTAACCATGTTCAGCATCACCGGCAGCAGACGCAGCATAAATCCGGAATCCTGCAGAGCCTCTTCCGCCATATCTGGCAGCGCTGAGAGGATAAACTCCTGTTTTTCCTGGGTAGACAGCTGCATAACTTCCTGTTTTAGTTCTTCGACGCGCATACATTTTTCTCCTGATCTGCGGTGAAAGCTACATTGTAGACATCATTATAGTTTTTGGCGTAGTGAACCTCTAGCCCTTCGCGCAAGTGCTCGGGGAGGTCTTCGAAATCCTTGCGGTTGCTTTCGGGAAAGATCAGAACCTTCAGCCCGCTGCGACGCGAAGCAATGGTCTTCTCTTTGACCCCGCCGATAGGGAGCACCTGCCCGGTGAGGGTGAGCTCGCCGGTCATCCCCAGCTTTTTACGTACCGGTTTCCCCCCAATCATCGACAGCAATGCCGTAGCCATGGTAATGCCTGCAGATGGGCCGTCTTTTGGGGTTGCTCCGGCGGGGACATGCATGTGGACAAAATGTTGGTCAAAGAAATCCTCCGGCATGCCGAAACGTTGCAAATTCCCCATTATGAATGAGTAGGCAATCTCCGAGCTTTCAACCATAACCTTGCCCAGTTGCCCGGTCTGTTTGAATCCTTTATTGTTGGTTTTAACTGCGGTGGCTTCAATCTGCAGGGTAGCACCACCCATGCTGGTCCAAGCCAGGCCGGTTACCACACCGGGAACACATTCAAACATCTCATCTGGGCTGAATACCGGTTTGCCCAGATACTTTTCCAGGTCGTTTTTATGCAGAATGATCTTATCCGTGTGCTCGGAGCTGAAAGCCATTGCGGCCTTGCGCATAATTTTTTTGATACGGTTCTCTAAGCCACGTACCCCTGCTTCGCGTGCGTAATCATCAACAATGGCCTCAAGTGCATCCTTGCGGATACTCACCTGTTTGCGGGTAAGACCGTGGTTTTCTAACGTTTTAGGAATCAGGTAGCGTTTCGCAATTTCAACCTTCTCCGCCATTATGTACCCCGATAGACGGATAACCTCCATGCGGTCCAGCAGTGGCGCGGGAATGGTATCCAGCTGGTTCGCAGTGGCGATAAATAATACGTTGGAGAGGTCAAAGGGGACATCCATGTAGTGGTCGCGGAAGCTGTTGTTCTGCTCTGGATCAAGCACTTCGAGCAATGCCGAGGCGGGATCCCCCTGAAAAGAGGCACCAATTTTGTCAATTTCATCCAGCATCAGTACCGGGTTGGAGCTGCCGGCCTGTTTAATGGCCTGGATGAATTTACCTGGCATGGCTCCGATGTAGGTACGGCGGTGTCCCTTTATCTCCGCTTCATCGCGCATCCCCCCGAGGGAGAAGCGGTAAAAGTTACGTTTCAGTGCGGAAGCCACACTTTTACCGATCGAGGTCTTGCCCACCCCCGGCGGCCCCACCAAGCACAGAATAGATCCAGAGATGTTCCCCTTCATTTTACCGACCGCAATAAATTCGAGGATGCGTTCCTTAACGTCGTCTAGACCGAAATGGTCAGAATCTAGTGCCTTGCGAGCCCTGGAGATATTGTAGGAGTCCTTGGTGTTTTTGCCCCAAGGCAATATCGTTAGCCAGTCAAGGTAGTTGCGACTGACGTTGTATTCTGGAGAACTTGGGTCAATCAGCTGTAGTTTCTCCAGCTCTTCATCTATGGCGTTCTGAGCTTCATCGTTGAGTTTAAGAGTTTTGAGGCGTTCAGTGAATTTTTCAATTTCACTGGTCTTGCCTTCTTTCTCGAGCCCAAGCTCTTTTTTTATGGCTTTAAGCTGTTCGCGTAGGAAAAATTCACGTTGCTGGGCAGAGACCTTTTTTTCTATCTGTTTGGATATTTTGCTCTGCAGGCGTGAAACCTCGAGCTCTTTCTTAAGCAGTGTCAGCACTTCGTCGATACGCTTATGCACATCGAAAGTTTCCAGCACAAGTTGCAATTCCTGCCCGTCTGCTGAGGTTAGGTTGGCGGCAAAGTCGGCTAGTTTGCCGGGATCATCCAGGCTGGAACGACCGAGAAACATTTTTATTTCTTCGGAATACAAAGGGTTGATCTGCACCAGCTCCTTGAGGGTGGTGATAATCGCCATGGAGTAGGCTTTTAGTTCTTCGCGTTGGGCATCATCTGCGCTTTTGAGGTATTTTACGCTGCCTATCAGTCCATCTTCGGTTTCGTACAGGTGTTCGATGGTGAAGCGTTCCAGGCAGTTCACCAATACTTGGATGTTTTCTTCTTCACTCTTCATTACTTTAACGATTTTACCCGCAACCCCTACACGGTGTAAATTGTCTGGCGCATCGTTGCCTTCGATATTGCGCACCAGCACCATGCCGATAGCGTGCGACTGGCTGTCGGCAGCTTTTCTGATGATATCCACTTTTTCCTTGCCGCTGATACTCATGGGTATGAGTATATTGGGGAAGGCAGGGCGTGGCCGCAGTGGAATGATAGGAATCCGTTCGGGCAACACATCGGTAGCCAGAAGAAGCGCTTCGCTTATCTCCCCGATATCCTCAAGTTCGTCATCATCCTGAAACATCTCGTCTTCATCTATATTATCGAATTCATCGTTCATAACCCCAGGGTTCCTTTCAACGCGTGATTTGTGGTGTGTTCAGCAAACAGTAATCATTGGCAGGGGGCATGTCAACCGCTGTACCTGTGCTTTGCCACCTAGGTTACTAGAATGGTTGAAGGACTTTCTTGAGTTAAAGGTACACGGATAACAGCTTTAGCGCAGATAAGGTTGACCCAAACGTCCACTCAGGCGGAGTAAGTATCCATCGGCATTTTTACGCACCCCTGCCATACTCAGGAGTTCTTCGAGTTGTGCGTATTCTGGGGGCATGCTGCCAATACGGATCTCAATGTTCAGGCGCGCCACCGGGGTAAGTTGTGGCGGGGCAATAAATCCATTGGCTTTAAAACCGAATTCTCCCTGCGGGTTAATGAGTTCCAGCTGTAGCCGCTGGTTTTCAGTGTGTGCCGTTAGAGTGAAGTCGCCGAGGTTGATTTCATCTTCGGGAAAGCCGAGCTTTTTTAGGCCGGTAAGTGTCAGCGCTTTTAAGGATACAGTCCCTGTGCGAACTTCTACATCCGTTGCCAAGGTGGCGTTAATTTCGGCAGAGTCGAGGCGGGTTTGGAAGGTGATGGAGCTAAACCCCGGGATGGTACCGCTTATGTGCATATTGCGGGCATTTATTACGGTGGCACCGCTGTCTGCGGTATGCAGGATATTGAAGGAACCGCCAAACATTTTGCCCGTTACGCTTATACCGGGCTTAAAACGCAGCACTCGGCTCCATGCGGGCTTTAATTCCAGTGGGGCAATCTCTATAGGGAATTGCTCCGACTCAATACGCACGTGTGCGCTCGTCAGCGTCAGGGGGAAGCGACATTTGAGTTGTTGCATCTTTACCGGCATAGGCAACTGGTGCGCCAGCTCTGCATTGAGCCTGCGTTCAAGGCTGGCGGCGGGAAACATGAACCACATCCCAAGGATAAACGTTGCCCCGGTCAAGGCAAAAAACGCCGCTGCATATTTAACCTTCTGTTGTGTACTCAGGCCATGGTCACTCTCTTTTTTAGCCATGTGTTACCCTTTGCTGAACGTTGAAATTAACATGGTGGCATCAAACAGGGCTTTATCTTCAAAGCGCACTTTGAGGTCTAATCCCTTTATACGTACTGTACGACGCGCTTGTTCCAGACGTTGGAGCATATCGACTATTTGACGCAGCGTGACCCGTTCTATTCTGACTTCTACCCCCTCTTCAAGCATATCGTCATGGCGTATTGGAGCAATGGGACGCATAGAGGTGAGTTTGTCGCGACCAGCCACCTGCTGTACTTGGTTTTCGACAAAACTGAGCAGGCCTGTGGCGTTATCGCGTGAATCGTTGCCGATCTGGGTAATCTGATGCTCAAGCTGTTGGTATTGCTCCTGCAAGGACTTGAGCTCGTGCAATTGGATTTCGCCGGCGCTGATTTTGCGTTCCAGAGCCCGCAGTTTGCTGCTGAACGGGGAGATGAGAGCCATATACAAGAGTATAAGCACGCTTAAGAATATTCCACTGGCGAGGATCACTTTTTCCCGCATCGAAAGATTACTGATCACTGTTGGCCTCCGGTGGCTGAGAGGGTAAGCTGCAGTCGAAAATCTACCTTGTTACCTTCCAGCCCCATTTTCGCATCGGAGATTCTGACTTCGGTAAACAGAGGTGTCTGTCGCAGTTGCGCGCCCAAGCGATTAACACTGTCAAAATCGGTTGTTACCCCGGTGAGTTCAAGTTTGTCAGCCTCGTATTTGAAGCGTTTGATGTCCACCTGAATATCTTCTGGTGTCAGGCGGGAGACTTCACGTAGAGCCGTCAGTGCTGAAGCTGAATTGCCGATACCAAGCAGGCGTGCTCGTTTTTCGAGCTGGTCAAGTTCAGCCTTAAGCTGACGCGGGATATCAACCACAACGCCGACGTGCGGGAGGGTCTGGTGAAATATCTGGTTCATCTGTTTTCTGTAGGTCTCTGCTTGTTGTTGTTTGTGTCGATAGGTGACAACCGCAGTAGTTACCGCCAGGATCAGGCTCAGAGTCAGCAATACCCCCCCCGTGTATAGGTGTTTCTTTATGGAGCTCCATCCCCCTTTGAGGGCGAATCTGCCGCGGCGCAGGTTTATGCTTTTATCTTCACGGGCATGGGCGAGAGCGCATACTGGCAGAAATTCAGGGGCGACAGGAGAACCATTCAGACTCCATGGCAGTTGGAGTAGTTCATGTCCCATTTGCTCAAGGGCGGTGCTCAGCACGTCGGTGACGTGTTCTCCGATAAGCAAAAGGGGTTGAACTTCGAGCTTGCCACTGCGCCATAGCAATTCGGCCTCCAGATGTATGCGTTGCGCCAGATCAAGCACTGGAGTTGTCAGAGGGCCACAGTTTTTATACCCTCTGATGTTGCCAGCGTTTATGCTGCACATGAGTAGGTTGGTAGCGTGTGCTTTCACCAACAGGACATTTTGGTGAAAGTGGGTTACCCCGTCGGCTTCCGCGAAAGGACTGAGCCCGAGCATCTGAACCGGCAAACGCAGATGATCCAAGGGTGCCAGTGCTGCAGCTATATCTGCCTCAGGAACTGCAACACTTATGGTGGAAAATCCTTGCTCTTCTTTCATGGCCTGAAGCGAGGCTATGATATAGGTGCTGATGTCGGTGGGAACCCGGCTTTCAAGTTCAATACGTGCCGCAGCGTCAATCTTGCTCTTTTCTTTAAATGGGAAATGCAAGGTACGGACAAAACATTTGCGCCATGTAAGTGCAGTTGTAAAATGATCGGTAAAGCGGGGGGGTTGTTCTAACATCTCCAGCAGGATCTTTTCGATATCACTTTCAGGGGTTATATCTCGCTGCATTACCGCGGTAACTTGGCCTGGAGTTTTCTTGGCATCGAAGATAGCTATGCGCATGCAGTGTGGCAGTATTTCGAACCCGACGTTGCGTTGTGTCATAGTGATTTACCTGTTCTGTTGAGGTCGTGGTATTTAAGGGTGTATTTGTGTAACTGTTTAAAAAATACGCACGTACAGTATTTTATCCGAGGTTTTATCCACCACGGCCTCCATTCTGCTGGGGCTGGAGCCTACATATGCAGTGCCTTGTATGGTGTAGATGGCAGCGGTAACCTTAAGATAAGGGGTGATGGCCCAGTAAAAGCGTTCCCAGCTCGGCAACTGCTGCAGTTCTTCGAGAGTGCGGTAGGGGCGTTCGCGGCTTTGTTGTGTCATCAGTATGGCTGTGTCCATATCCATTTCGTCCGCCAAGGCGTATAATACCTCAGGAGTGGCGGAATTGAGGTGGATTTTGTCGGAACCGAATACGCTGACATGGGGGCGCAGTAATTCAACATCTTCTGCACTGAAACCTGCTATCACCTTGAGTTCGTCGAGGGTATCAAGGGGGGCGTTTTTGCAACGGACGTTGTCGGGCTGTGAGGCGTAGTAACCCGCTTCGGCACCAGCCGGGCGCGGGTCATCGTCTTGGTCTATCCAGTCGATAAGCGCATCCACCTGTGCCTGCGGGTTCGCGATCCCGACAATATCAAACAGGCGTTCGCAGCGATCTACTACCACCGTATTTGGGTTGCCACTTGCCGTTACCAGCGTATTGAGGTTTATTTTCCCATCTTCTGCTTCAATTTTTACGCTGACAGAGCCGATATCCCCGACCGGATAATTAGGAATTCCCTGCGCCCACGGCTCGGTAGCGCCATCATAATCGTTGGTGTCGCTGCTCAGCAGGTAGCGCCCCACTTCGATACCGCCGCGGGCTATATACTGTGCCCTGGTCTGGTCGCGAAAAGTCTCCACCAGGCGCAGATCGACGTAGGAGTTAAACGCAATCTGTACCACTAAAGCTGAAAGCAGAGCTGTGAGGGCGAGAACAAGTAACAGCGCCATTCCTTTCTCTTGCCGTAGTCGGTGCATCAGGAGCGTCCCGCCATGAAAAGGTCGAAGGCTGTCACACTTTCCACTTCGTGCCCGGCGCAGGAGAGAATAAGGCGCAGTTCTACGGTTTGTGGCAGGCCATTACGGATATGGCTGTCCCATGAGTCATTCCACTGGACCCCGTCGTGAAAGCGCCATTCTAACTCAACCACCTTTGAACTCAGACGTCGCCACTGTGGCTCATCCTGTCGCGCAAACAACGCAGTACTGTAGCGCTGCAGCTTCATGGTTTCACTTACGTCTTCGGCGCGCTCATTGTTCTGCACCCTGTAATGCACCTGTTGGAGCGAAATGCTTCCATCTGCCCCAGGGACAGAGGTTGAGGTGAACGTCAGCTCTCCATGCTCTGCGGTTTTGAATTCAGATTCCGGCACATCGGCCAGCAACACTGCAGCGCCTAACTCTTTCCCCAGACGATTGAAGATGCTGCGGGCGTGGTGGTAGCATTCCGCTCTGGCGCGGATCTCTTGTTCGGCTGCACTTACGCGGGCAAACACCCCGTATACTCCTGTGAGTACCAAGCTGGAGATGGTGACGGCCACCAGAATTTCAATGAGGGTGAAGCCACCGCAGCACTGCAGGCTGTTTTTATATGTGCGTCCGCGCCTTGCTTCGGCATGCGGTTCAGTTATACCTGAATGAATCAATAACGACCTCTTCGTTGTGCTCTGTAGCGCCCCAGCGCACACTTACGCGGATTTGCTGTACCCCTTCAAGTGGGGTGGAAAGATACTCAACTTCCCAGGCATACTGGCTGTAGGGCTCGTCGTAGGCTCCAGATTGTTCTGAACTGGTGGAGTCCCCGCGCCGCGCCCGCACTTCCAGTTCACTCATTTTATGTCGGGCCAGCAAGGTGGCGGTGGTTACGTTTTCCACCCGTTTCTGGCTGTGGATAGACTGATTGACCAGGGTCAAACAGGCAACAAATACCGTACCGACGATAACTACGGCCAACATAACTTCGAGCAGGGTAAAGCCAGATTGTGCCGGAGCATAGGCGCGCACTTTAATCCTCGAAATCATGGTAGCCCTCTTCAATTTCGGCGATCCCACTTAAGGGCAACAGATGGATGCTGAGCTCTATCGTTTTGGCACCCGTGCCGGTTTGAAGGTGAATGGTGGTGGCCGGCATCCAGCCTTGTGGATAGATGTTTATGGTCGCGCTACCTTTGCTTATCTTGCCCCTATCCTCGATCCAAATATCTTGGACGTGGACACTGTCTTTGAGAGTAATGGTGTTGCGTTTACCTTCTATGCCGCGCCATTCTCCAGCCCCATCGACAAATTCGAGGGTAAATACTCCTGTCTCCAATTCACAGCGCAGGCGATGCTCTGTGCGGCTGATAGCCGCTTCGTTGTATAGGTAGCGCACCGAAGTTGCTATTTTGTGGGCCTCGCTGCGCAGATCATCATTAGTGTTGGAGTATAACAGCGGGATAGTGAATACTGCGAACAGTGCGAGAAGAAACAACACCATGCCCAGTTCCACAAGGGTAAAGCCGTTGCTGTTATTCAATCTCCCAGCTTTTGATGTCTGCATCATTGCCTTCACCGCCTGCTTCACCGTCTGCACCGTAGGAAATCAGGTCGTAGTCACCGTTGATCCCTGGCGACAGATATACGTAGTCGCTATTCCATGGATCCTTGGGAACTTTATCCAGATAGCCCCCTTCCCGATATTTGATGGGGATGCGCCCTTTTACCGGTTTTTCCACCAACGCCTCAAGACCTTGGCTGGTCTGTGGGAAGGTGCCGTTGTCGAGTTTATACAGGGCAAGGGCCTCTTCGATGCTCTTGATCTGGAGTACGGCTTTGGTGCGGCGCGCTTCTTCGGGGCGATCAAGTAATTTGGGCACTACCAGCCCGGCCAGAATGCCGAGAATCACGACAACCACCATAACTTCGATTAGAGTGAAACCACTCTGAGTAGATAGTTTTGGCTTTATGTGTTTCATATTGGACGCTCCTTTAGGTTTTTCGTATAGGTGTGTGTAAAGGTTGCATATGTGTAAGTGGATTAACCTAGTCCCTGACTTGCCTGAAAAATAGGCAGCAACACTGCTAGAACAATAAACCCGATCACCGTTCCCATCACCAGAATCATAACTGGCTCCAGCAGGGACAACAGCCCCCCTAAGGTTATTTCAATTTCACGCTCCTGGTTATCGGCTACCTTGAGCAGCATGGTGTCGATATTACCGCTGCGTTCGCCAATTGCAGTCATCTGTGCCATCAGGGGTGGGAACAGCCTCGTTTCCCTGATTTGTTGCGCTAGGCTTGCTCCTTCACGCACGGCTTTACTGCTGCGGACCATGCTTTGGTGCAGGCAGCTGTTTTGCAACAGGCTGTTGCTGATCTCCAGAGCCTGCAGAAGCGGCACACCGCTTTGAAGCAGGGTTCCCAGGGTGCGGCTGAAACGTGCGGTGGCGATGGCGCGCACGATATTGCCAAATAGCGGAATTTTCAGAATCAGCTCGTCAAGTTTGAGCCGTCCTTTAGGGGTGGTGCGGTAACGCAACAGCGCTACGAGCCCCAGCCCTAGCAGCAACAGGCAAATCCAGCCGTATGAACTCAGAAAGTCGCTGGTTGCGATGAGAAACCTTGTGGGGCCTGGTAAGGTCTGCCCCATGTCGGTCAGCATCCGAGTCACTTTGGGAACCACAAATGTGACTAAAAACAGCAGTACTCCTGTCCCAACCAAGGCCATCAACGCTGGATAGGCAAGGGCTGCCATGGTTTTGGATTTAAGACGCGCCTGCTCTTCCAGGAAATCTGCTAAGCGCATCAGTACCTTGTCCAGTGAGCCGCTACTTTCGCCAACCTGTACCATATGACGGTACATCTGTGGGAAGGTTCTGCCCTGATCTTCCATAGCTTTATGCAGAGATATCCCCTGCAGCACCGAAGCGCGTATCTGCTCAAACAAACGCCGATGGGTGCTCTTCTCACTTTGTTCCACCAAGTACACCAGCGCCTCATCTAGCGGAACTCCAGCTTCGAGCAGGGTGGCAAGCAGACGGGTGCTTGTAGCCAGCTCTGCGGTGCTTAGGCGCACGGAGCCGGGGTGCAAAAATCTGCTCAGTTTTGCTTCACTGCGTTTGCGTTGCTGCTCGGCTATATTGCTGACATAGATGTTCTGTCGCCGCAGTTTTTCGAGCGCTGCGCGTTTTCCGCCAGCCTCTATTGTCCCTTTGGTGTTTTTCCCCTTCTGGTCGAAGCCAGTGTAGTCAAACAGCGCCACGCTAGCTTTCCTCCTGAGTAACCCGGACTATCTCTTCTAAGGTGGTTATCCCCTGCAATGCCAATTCAATCCCGGCGCTGCGTAGTGGTTGCATGCCATCCTCTATCGCCATGTTACGAATGGTGCCAGCATCAGCATTGGCCAGAATTGCCGCTCGAATTTTTTCGTTTATGCGCAGTAATTCATACACCCCAGTGCGCCCGCGATAGCCGACTTGCATGCACTTGTCACACCCGTGTCCGCGGTAGAAATTCTGTCCTGCGGTGATATCGATATTCAGCCGTTCGAGGGTGGCAGCATCTGGGATAAACTCCTCCCTGCAGTGTGGACAGATGGTGCGCACTAGGCGCTGCGCCAGGATCCCCACCACCGATGAAGCGGTCAAGAAGGGCTCGATCCCCATCTCTACCAAACGCGTCAGGCCACCAGCGGCATCATTGGTGTGCAGGGTGGAAAATACCATATGCCCGGTTAACGCTGATTGAATCGCAATTTCTGCGGTTTCCCGGTCGCGGATCTCTCCGATCATGATTACATCGGGGTCCTGACGCAGAATAGAGCGCAGACCGTTGGCGAAGGTGAGGTTTATCTTGGGGTTAACCTGGATCTGTCCTACGCCGCTTAATTGGTACTCAATTGGATCTTCCACTGTAATGATATTTTTTTGTTTGCGGTCGAGGCGACTTAACGCCGCATACAAGGTGGTGGTTTTCCCGCTGCCGGTGGGGCCGGTTACCAGAAACACCCCGTGGGTGGCAGAGATCATTTTCTCCATCTGGAGCAGAAGTTTATCCTTCATGCCGATATCTTCGAGGGCCAGGACATTGCTGCTTTTATCCAGCAAGCGCAGCACCAAGCGCTCACCAAAGGCAGTGGGGAGCGAAGAGACACGCACATCAACATCCTTGGCGGCGATGCGAACCCGAAAGCGTCCGTCTTGCGGCAGACGTTTTTCTGCGATGTCGAGACCGGACATGATTTTTATCCGTGAGCTGATACTGGCAGTGGCGCTCACTGGGGGGCGCAGAATCTCGTACAGAATACCATCGATGCGGTAGCGTATCACCAGCTCGTTTTCGAACGGTTCGATGTGGATATCGCTGGCGCGTTCTTTATATGCCTGTGTGATCAGGCTGTTAACAAAGCGAATTACCGGGGCTTCGTCGCTGCTGTCTAGTAGATCATCTGGTTCTAGACTAGGGGGAGCTCCAGCTTGCTCGGCGTCCATATCCGCCACCATCTCTGATGCGCCGCCAGCATGAATTTCGTAACTGCGGTTGATTATCCCCATTACGGCATCGCGTGGTGCCAAGCAAAGCTTCAGGGGCGCGTCCACCAACGCTTCCAAGTCATTTATCGCCGTAAGGCTGAAAGGGTCATCTACTACAACCTGCAATACGGCGTCATTCCATCCCAGTGGCATGATGCCGTGTTCTCTAGCGTAGGTGAGTGGCAGCAGTTCCAGCAGAGACTCTTCAGTCACCACTTCAGGCAATGTGTCGGCGCAGGGAATGCCGGACTGGAGCGCCAGCGCGGTGCACAGCTGTGCTGCTGTCAGACTGCGTCGGCGGACGAGGATTTGCCCTAAGGGTTGGTACTCCTCCGCTTGCTTGAGCAGAGCAGTGTCGAGATCATCTTGGGTGATACTGCCCTCGCGTAGCAATATCTGTCCCAGAAGTTGTGTGTTTTTCATACCTACTTTCGCTCCGTGACATCGGTCCCATGCCCCATCTTAATGCGTAGTTCATCAAACTCGGTTTGTTTGTCTTTAGTGATATCATCCAATACCTGCGCGGTTTCGATGATGGTTGGGGTTATAAAGATAAGCAGGTTGGTCTTCTTGTCTTCGACATAAGAGGTCTTGAATAGATATCCGAGCAATGGGATATCCCCAAGAAAAGGGACTTTGGTTATGGTGCGCTGTTTGTCCGTTGAAATAAGGCCACCCAAGACGATATTTTGGCCATTGCGCGCCAGCACCGTACTTGTCAATTTGCGGGTTGTGAACGTCGGCCCCACCTCGTCGACATCGCCAACGGTATTGGTGTTGTCGATGGCGGTGCTCTCTTGATAGATCTTCATGCGCAGCTGATTTCCGTCGATTATCTGCGGGGTTATGCGCAGGATCAGGGCTACATCCTTGCGTTCCACCGTAGAGCTCTGAGCCAGACCGGTACTGCCCGTATCGGTCAGAGTTGACGTGATGATAGGGACGTTACTTCCCACTACGATCTCAGCTTCTTCATTGTCAGAGGTGAGCAGGCGGGGCGCCGAGAGGATGTTGACATCGCTATCGACTTTAGACAACCTCAACAAGGCAGAAAAAGCCGGAATGCTGACGATGTTACCACTTGCATCCGTGTAGGATATCAATTTACCGAAGCCCCCGGCTATAATGCCCTGAACGGAGCTGTTCAAGAGGCTGGCGCCAGCGGTGCCATCCATATTGATGCTTCCGCCGATAACGCCATCACTTCCCGCTTCAAAGCCACCCTGCAGTCCGATGCCCAGATCCTCCGTAGCCTGCATGGAGAGCTCAAGAATCAGTGCCTCTACGTACACCTGGCGTCGCTGGATGTCCAGTTTACGGATAATGCTCTCTATGGCGCGGTAATCCTCCGGGGTGGCGTTGACTATCAGAGAGTTGGTGGGTTTGTCCGCAGAAATGCTGATAGCGTCGGAGAAAGCAGTTTTGGCCGCGTTAGGAGTGGCTTTGGCAGCGGCGGGTTTTTCGCCGCTAAGCATGGTGTTCAGACTCTCACTTAAACTGACGGCATCAGCGTTTTTAAGCGGATACAGGTTAATGCGGGAGTGCTCCTGAGTGGGTTTCTGATCCAGCTCTCTTATCAGGCTGGTGATAAGGGTCATTTCTGCACTGGAGACGGCGGCGATAAGTTTGTTGGCGCGCTCATAGGCGATGATTTTACTTTGTTTCGTTGTAGGGCTGGTTGTAACCTTGCGATCCCGCCTGGCACGCGCGGCGGTATTGTTGCTGCTTTCGAGTAAGTCGTTGCAGATCTTTGCGGTCTCAACGGCGTCGGCATATTCCAGTGAGATGACCTGCATCTCACTATGCTCACCCGGCTGATCCAGCTCGCGTAGAATAGTGGCGAAACGCTGAATGTTGGCGGCGTTGTCGGTAATGATAAGTTTGTTTGAGGGCTCATACACCACGATATTACCGGTCTGCGCCATCAAGGGGCTGATTATGGCGCTGGCAACATCTGCCGCATCAATGTACTCCAGAGTCAGCATTCGCGTGACAAACTGGTCGCTGCTGCTGCCACGCATGGTTGTGGGCAAGCTGTTGACTCGTGCATCCTTGATTTCAATAATCTTATTGGTTCTACCAGACGGCACTACGGTGTAACCCTTGATGTTCATAACGGTTAGAAATAGCTGGTATGCTTCTTCTTTGGTCATGGGCTGGGAGGAGATAATTGTAGCCTTGCCCTTCACATTCTGATCGTATACGAAGTTTTTACCGGTGAGTTCGCTGATGGTCTGGATAAAATCAGAGAGTTCGATATCTTTGAAATCAAGGGTGATGGCTTCCGCTGGGGCGCCTAGGGCGTCAGAGCGCGGGAACCAGCTGCCGGGTACGAGCAGGGCCAGGGTCAGAAATGTGGCCACCACCAGGCGGCAGGTATATCGGGTTAACACCATAAGTCTCCTTTTGTATCTATCTTATTTCGTACGAAAACGTCATTGGAGTAGAGTTGCGCTCAATGCTCAGGCTCATGGTCTTTGCTTCGCGCAATTGCTGAAATACCTGCAACCCTTTCTCTGGGCTGTCCAAGGTTGTGTCATTAACACTTTTTATCACGTCGCCGCGCATTATTCCCATCTGGGTGAGCAGCGTACCGGGCTGGATATATTTTACGACAAACCCTTGAGTTTGTCCTTGTTCCACTACCGGTTCTAGCCGAGCCTGCCGGACAATATTGCCGATGTCGCCGCGAATCTGGGCGGCACGCTCCGTGCTGATGTGCCAGTTGGTGTCATTTATCTGCCGCACGCCTTCACCTTTCGCAGCAGCACTTCTGGCGGTTCTGGAGGCAGTGGCAGGGGAAGTGCCGGGGCTGAATTCTGTCTCAAGCTCCAAGATTGATATCGATCCATCGGTGTTTTCTATGTAGACCCGCAGGCGCTCAACTTTTACAACCTTGGAATTGGTAGCGATAAGGTCGCCGGGGCGGTATATGTCAATTTTCCCGTTGACATCAACAACTGCAATGGTGACAACCTTGTCTCCCTGGGCGGCAATGGTGCCGATGAGCTTCATGTTGTCTGCCTTTTTGAGCGGGCGTCCGGCAAGTTCCGTATCGGAAAGAAGGTTGTTTTGTCTCGTTGTGTCTCCGGTAACAGGTGTCTGAGGCGCGGATGTTGCCGTAGTAGTATCCGCGTGGACTTGAGATGAGTTGAAGATGTTGCGCTGTAAAATTATTTTGTTGTCCGCAGGCGGGGTGGGTCGAAGCTGCGTACGTTGTTGTACCATGGTTTGGGTGACAGCAGGGCTTGCATCCAAATATAACGCCATAACACTGCTGAATGCCCATGCCAGAGAAAGTCCGAGCAGAATGCTTAGAAGAGCGTAGTAGCAGGGGAGGATCCGGTGCAGGTAGGCAAACATTCCAACTCCATTCGGGGTTACATTTACGCAAGAACAGTCATTCTAACAGAATTAAGTAGGGGAAGCAGGGTAAAAATATCGGCCTTAATGTGTCTGACGCTTTTTATTCATTATAGACTCAATATGGGTAGACCGTAAACGCAGATGTTGCCTGTGGGTGCGCATGTGTTTCAGGGCATAGATGCCAGAGGGCAGCAGCGTTTACAGGCCACCATGATATTGTTGGCCATACCGCGCCCAAGGGCTAGATTGCTTCCCTTGACGGAGATAACCATCGGTCCGCGGCCGCACGAAATGATGCGGATCTCTTCTCCTGGGATGAGGCCCATATCCTGAAGGCGTTTACGCGTATGCGGGCAGCCGGAAAACCCTCGGATGTAAACTACTTCACCGCATTTGCATTGAGATAGAGGACACATGACGCATCACTTTTCGCTGGTTGTATCTACAATTATGTCTGTAAATTTGAGGTGCAATTTTTTTTGTCGGGCAGTTTGACGCCGTCAGTGTAGTGAGGTGGATTGCAGGCGTCAAGAGCATAATCGGATGCCTGATTCCGGGGTCTTCTACCGAGGTTTAATCCAGCAGCCCCAGGTTTTTTTAATGCTTACTGCACCAAGATATACTGCTCCACTTAAAATAGCCGTACTGGCTCCAGCGGGGAGGTCCCAGGTGAAGGAGCATGCCAGTCCCAGTGTGGTAATGGTCGCACCCAGTAGGGTTGCACCAAGCATCATCACAGCCAGAGAAGGAGAAAACAGACGCGCGCTGGCTGCCGGCAGGGTCAACATGGCTATAACTAGAATAAGACCAACGATCTGAATAAGGATAACTACTGTTAGAGCTACCATGCACAACAGCATGGTGTGGATTGCTCCCACGGCAATACCACGGATGGTGGCAAATTCCGGGTCGAAGCATACCAGCAATAGCTGACGGTAGAACAGAATGGTAATGGTGAGAATGGCTAGATCCAAGATGGCGATAAACCACAAATCTTGTTGTGAAATCATCAGCACATTGCCAAACAGGTAGCTCATCAGGTCGACGTTGTAGCCTGGAGTTTTAGCGATAAATAGGATTCCTGTTGCCATGCCGACGGCCCAGAGGGCGCTGATGAGGGTGTCTTCCTGTTCGGCTGCATTGCGACTGACTATACTGACCAGGAGCGCTGCCACCAAGGCACTGATAAGGGCTCCGGCCATGGGAGATTTGCCGAGATAGTACGCGATCCCCATGCCGCCCAGCACTGCATGTGCGATTCCCCCTGCCATGTAACCGATACGACGCACCACTACAAGAGCCCCAACTATACCGCAGGCTACGCTGGCAAGCAGGCCTCCAAGCAGGGCGTGGGTAAGAAATTCGAAGCTGCCTAAAGCTTCCAGAAAACTCATATATGCCCCCCGCTATCGATATTGGTTTCGTGTTCCACCCTGGATAGGGGCATGCCATATATCTGCTGGAGTAGATCATTTTCGACAGGTGAGGTTGCGTGACACACCAGGCTGTGGTTCAAGCACGCCACTCGGGTGACACAGCGGGTAATAAAGCCGATATCGTGTGAAATTAGAACAATGCTTACTTCATCGTGCAGACGGTGCAGTAGGCCGAAAATATTTTCCCCGTGGTAGGGATCGATGTTCGCAGTTGGTTCATCGAGCAGCAGTAGCTTGGGGTCGCAGGCAAGCGCTCTGGCAATTAGTACGCGCTGGCGCTGTCCCCCGGATAGAGCGGTCATAGGGCGGTCCTGCAGATCGAGGATATCGGTACGTTCCATGGCCTCTGTTGTTTTTAGATGATCTTCGCGGGAGTAGAAAAGTTGATGTCTGCGGGTGCCGAAGCGTCCCTGCAGGACGGTATCTTTCACCCGGATGGGAAATTTGCTATCGAAGGTGGCAAACTGCGGGACATAGCCCAACATTGGGCGCGCCGCCTTGGGAGCCTGTCCCAGCACCCGGATAGAGCCCTTGTCCGGTTTAAGCAGGCCCAAGATCAATTTCAGTAGGGTGCTTTTCCCCCCGCCATTGGGGCCGACAATGCCGAGAAATTCATCGTTATGCAGGGTCAGATTTATATCGTTTAAGACCTGAAGTTGCGGGTAGGAAAAACTGAGATTTTCTATTTCTATTGTGGGGATACTCATGGCGTCATACTCATAGCCAGCCTGTCTGCAGCATGGCGCAGGGTGGCGGGTAGGTCGGACGCTAGAGGATCGAGGATTTCTATCCGCGCACCGGTCTGCTTAGCCATGGCCTGTGCCGCCTTGGTGCTGAACTGACGCTGCACAAAGATCACCTGAATGTGTTCTCGTCTAACCTGCTCTATCAGTTCCACCAGATGAGCCCCACTGGGCTCCTTGCCATCCTTTTCGAGAGCGATCTGATGCAGATTGTAGCGCGCAGCGAAGTACCCCCAAGAAGGGTGGAAAACCATGAAAGTACGGTGCTTGAGCGGGGCGAGGATCTGATTGATGTCGTGATGGAGGTGCTCTAAGCGCAGAGTCAGTTGTTCCAGACGTGTAGCATAGAAGTCTTTGTGCTCAGGATCGAACTGTTGCAAGGCAGCTGCCATGTTTTTTGCCATGGTTATGCAGCGTAGCGGATCGAGCCAGATATGCGGGTCTATGCTGCCGTGAGAGTGACTATGGGCGTGATCATCTCCGACATGCTCAGTAGGGGCTGTTTGGCTGGAGTTTAAGGAAATATGTTCCGCAGCCGCTGGCTCTTCGCTGAATTTCAGGTACTCTATTCCAGAGAGGGTGTCAGCAAACACTAGATTGGGGGCGCGCTGGCGCAGACGTGGAAGCCACACACCCTCGAAGGGTACTCCAATAGGGAACATGATGTCAGCGCTGACAATTTCCTGCATCTGGCGCGGGGATGGATCCCAGGTTGTTGGATTCTGCCCCGGTCGAATCACCACGGTTACCGTGCTTTCGGAAGTTTTAAGTTCATTGAGCAGATACTCTTGCGGGGCCACGCTGACTACCAGGCTGAGCCCAGTCGCATGCAGAGCGGTCGGCCCCGTCAAAGATAACAGGAAAAGTATTAGCAGGGTAAGGGTGGGTGAAAATCTGCAGATGAAAGGCTGAGTCAGGTCATTCTTGCGAAAGGTCTCTTGGCTAGCACAATCGTTCCCTTTGAGCGGGGAGATTATTGATCTGGTATGTTTGTGGTTGGCAACAGGCAAAATTGATTGTAGTTTCAGGTGCACAATATTCAGCTCCACTTCACTTTTTGTTTAAGGAAAGGATCGATTAAAGTTATGCAAAAAAAAATCTGGGTTACGGGCGCAATAGTATTACTCTTACTAGTTGGATGCAAGGAAACACCATCAACGACCGGTAACGTAACGGGAGATTCTTCTGCTAAAAATGTAGCCCTGGATAGCCAAGAGCGAAAGGTCAGTTATGCGGTTGGTCTGGATATCGGCAGCAGCTTTGAGCGTAACGGCGCCGGTTTGAATCTCAATGCGCTGTTGATGGGAGTAAGTGACGGCTTGGAACAGAAAGAACCGCGTCTTAACGCTGAAGAAATCGGTCAGGCCATTATGACATTTCAGCAGCAGATTCAGACAAAACAGATGGAAAGGCTTGAGACGCTGATAACAGAACAAAAGAAAGCTTCGGCGGATTTTCTCGCCGAATTCTCCCGCAAACCAGGAGTCGTTGTCCTCGATAGCGGTCTTATGTACCTAGTGGAGCAGGAAGGTAGTGGGGCGCAACCGAGCAACAGCGATATGGTCAAGGTTCACTATCGGGGTACGACTGTGGACGGAACGGAGTTTGACAGTTCTTATGAGCGTGGCGAGCCGGTGGAATTTCAGGTAGATCGTGTTATTGCCGGCTGGACTGAAGCATTACAGTTGATGAAGGAAGGGTCAAAATGGCAACTGGCCATTCCTGCGGAACTCGCCTATGGGGAGCATGGACGCAGTGGTGTAATCCCACCAGAAGCGGCACTGATATTTGATGTTGAGCTGCTTGAAGTAAGCCCTGTTCAAGAGTAACCAGCCCTGCCCAAATCGTGTATTGTGTTGTGGTTGCGACGAGTAAGAGCTTTCGCAGGAGCTAAATTCGTCGAGTAAAGAAGCGTGAAGGTGGGACGATGTCGCCTCGGATCAGATATAATGTCTGGTTCGGGGCGATACTCATTTATATGCTTGGGATCCGCTAGTTACTAGCTCAGGCTCTTGGTTTCGTCTTATGCTTTGTCTGAACGGAGGTGTCGGGAGGGGAAGATAGAGGCGCAGGTACGTACTTCAGCGAAGTGCTCCTCACTTGTCTTGAGATCGTAGGGTGTGTAAATAAAAAAACAGGCAGATCTGTTAAATACAGATTTGCCTGTTTTTTAAGTCATTAGTGACCGGAGTCACGGACTGTCACTTACTTAACGTGGCAGTCTTTGCAGCCTGTAGGGCCACCGTCTGCCTGATGGCAGCTTTTGCACATGGCACCGTGAGCAAGCTCTTTGGTCACTTCGATAGGACCAGGCGCTGCATCACCGTGGCAGGCAGCGTTGTTGCAGCCGCCAGCATACTTAGCATGTGCAGTATGGTCGAAGCTGACAGTACCAATTTTGCTGCCTTCTGAGTAGGTGTAAACCTTGCCAGCAAACGCAGGGGCAGCTACCAGGGCCGACAATACGAGAGCTATAACTACTTTTTTCATGGTTTTTCCTCCTAGTGTAGAAAATAAACAGACAATACCAAGCGCACCCTAAACGAAAACCAAAAACAGGTCAAGCCAATTGTCTACGATAACCCAACAATAATGAGGTTTGCTAGCGTATCCTGCTCGCTTGAGCTGTGGGGTTTAAGTGAACCGGTCACGCGCGCATTCTCCTTTCTAGCGACCACCTATAAGCTGGCACTATTTGTATAGAATTTGCGCAGGATGGAGAAATCTGGTACGGTGAAGGGTTGGTTATTTGTTAGGTAAGCGTTGGTAGCTTGAGGTTTGTAGGGGCACATATCTGATAGGCGTATGCTAGCGCAAAACGTAGGGACCAGTTCGCCCATGGTGGTCTGGAAAAGTTCTGGAGGAAGTACGTATGGATCGAAAAATACATGTATTGCTTGATACGGTGAAGAGGCTCTTGCGGCGCAATGCGTTTCCGAACCTTACGAATTTACTACAAAAAACCCATCCTGCAGATATAGCCCATTTGTTTCGCTACCTGGATTTTGTCGATCAGCAGAAGCTTTTCAGCCTTATCAAAGACGTTAATGACGCGGCCGAGGTTCTGGCAGAAATAGAGCACAGTATCAGCGCAGAACTCCTGGATGAACTCGCTACGGAGAAAGCTGTAGAAGTCCTGCAGGCGATGTCGCACGATGACTCCGTTGATATAATCCGCAATATGCCTGAAGAGATGGCGGACAAGATTCTCGATCTGATGCAGGACGAACGCTCACATGAGATCGAGCAGCTCATGCGATATCGCGAAGACAGCGCCGGTGGAATCATGTCCACCAACTATTTTAGTCTCAATGAAGAACTTACAGTTAAACAGGCCATTGAAGCACTGCAGGAAGCCAAGGATGCGGAGATGGTTTTTTATGTCTATGTGATAGATGAATATCGCCATTTGGTCGGCGTGATGTCTCTGCGCCAGCTGCTGACCGTGCCTCCTAATAAAGTGTTACGCGATATTATTGGAGGTGACGTCATCAGTGTCCACGCCGATGCGGATCAGGAAGATGTGGCGCGCTGGGTTGCCAAGTACGATATCCTTGCTATTCCGGTTGTAGATGAACAAAACAAACTTCTGGGCATTGTAACGGTGGATGACGTTATTGACGTTCTGCGTGAAGAGGCCACCGAAGATATCTACAAGATGGTTGGTGCTAGCGAAGATGAGCTACTGTATGGATTTAGAGCCTTTAAGGTTGCCAGTTTACGTTTGCCGTGGCTGCTGGTGAACCTGCTTGGCGGCGTGGTGACCGGTTATCTGCTGTGGTGGTTTCAGGCCACCCTGCAGGAGGTGATTGCTCTGATCTCGTTTGTCCCTGTCATAACCGGTATGGGAGGGAATATCGGCGGGCAGTCATCTACTATAGTGGTACGCGGATTCACTACAGGGCGCATTGATTTTTCGACCTTGTCGCAAGTGTTTTTCAAAGAACTGCGTGTTGGCATGATTATGGGGGTGGTTTGCGGAGGTGTGGTTGGAGCCATAGGCTGGATATGGCACGGCAACATCTATCTCGGTCTGGTGGTGTGTCTGGCTATGATGATATCCATGACGGTAGCGGCCACCATGGGGGTTCTGGCACCTGCATTTTTTAAGCGCATCAATATCGACCCAGCCATTGCTTCGAGTCCTTTCGTGCAGACTGCCAATGATATCACAGGGATTTTGATTTATTTCAGTACCGCGACTCTCTTTCTTAAATACTTAAGCCCGGTTGCGGCTTGAATCTGTAGCGCAGGATTTTAAAACTATGGCGCTGCAGAGTTCTACAATATCCGAAGCGTTGGTGGTGCGCTATGTGAACTATGGCGAATCAGACCGCATTGTCACCATTCTCACCCCAGACTATGGTCTATGCAGCGGTTTCGCCCATGGAGCCAGAAATAGCCGTCGCCGTTTTGGTCCGGCTTTGCAGCTATTTAGCCGCATAAATATCCTCTGGCAGGAAGGGAGATATGGTTCTTTGCGTCTGCTGCGCGAAGCTGAGCTGCTGGAGCCCGCCGAGCGCGTCATGCCAAATCTGGAAGCGTGGGCGCTGGCGGCGTATGCCAGTGAACTGGTGGTCGCTCTGTTTCCCGAGGAGCAGGCCATTCCTGAAGTATATGCGCTGTTGCGTTCTTGTTTTGATGTTTTGGCGCAGGGACGTGGACTAGGGCAGATTCGCTTAGTGTATGAGCTGCGCCTGCTCAGTGCTGCCGGTTTACTGCCACACTTAAGTCATTGCGCGCGTTGCTGGTGTGCACCAGCAGAGGCTGGGATGTTCTTTGATCCGCAGCAGGGAGGAGCTCTGTGCGCTGGTTGCAGCGGTGCTAAGAACTTGTTGCCGGTTTCACACCTGTCCCTTGGGAGTTTGGCGCGTCTAACCCGCCTGGAGATGTCCAAGATAAATGGAGTACGTCTGAGCCCACTTACCCTGCAACAGGGACGCGCCGTTCTTGATGCGGTGCTCAATGTTACCCTCCAACGTACACCTCGCAGCGCACCGTTTATTGATCTTTTTCACCCCTTTTCCTGACCTCGCTTTCTGACTTCTTTTCCTTGCCACAAATATCAAGTACACTGAACAGATTAATGCCACAGATTTTCATTCTAAGGCGCGGTGTATTTATGCGCGTAGCGCTTCGCGGTAAACAGCTGCATAATCTGGGTTTTGTCTTGACAGTTCCAAGCAAAAGGTCTAGTAATTTGGGCTTTTAGCCAAGGGAACTTCTATTGCGATGGCAAGTCCTACAGCGCCGCGCGCATCGAAATTTTCACACTGATACGGAGGTTTAGCCGTGACGTTTCAGGATCTGATTCTGTCTTTGCAGAACTATTGGGCACAGAAGGGCTGCATTATCCAGCAGCCGTACGACATAGAAAAGGGCGCCGGAACCTTCAATCCTGCGACCTTTCTGCGCTCATTGGGGCCAGAACCCTGGAATGTGGCCTATGTGGAACCTTCACGCCGCCCCACTGATGGACGTTACGGGGAAAACCCCAACCGCCTGCAGCACTACTATCAATTTCAAGTTATTTTAAAACCCGCCCCGCTCGATATTCAGGACCTATACCTCGATTCACTTAGAAGCTTTGGGATTGACCCCGCCGCACACGATATTCGTTTTGTCGAAGACGATTGGGAATCACCTACGCTGGGGGCTTGGGGTTTGGGCTGGGAGGTGTGGCTTGATGGCATGGAGATTACCCAGTTTACCTATTTCCAACAGGTGGGCGGTATTGACCTGAAGCCGATCCCCGGCGAAATTACCTACGGGTGTGAGCGCATAGCCATGTACCTCCAAGGGGTAGATAATGTCTACGATCTCGAATGGGTAAATGGGATTAAATACGGGGATATTCATCACCAGACCGAGGTGGAGTTTTCTACATATAATTTTGAAGAAGCCGACACTGATATGCTGTTCAAGCTGTTTGATATGTATGAACAGGAGAGCATCAAGCTTGCAGAAAAAGAGCTGGTGTTCCCCGCATACGACTTCGTCATGAAAGCATCTCACGCGTTCAACCTGCTCGATGCACGTGGCGCCATTTCGGTAACCGAGCGCGCCCATTACATCGGGCGGGTGCGTAATTTATCCCGCCGCTGCGCCCAAGGTTATGTGGCTCAGCGCGAGAAACTCGGTTTTCCTCTGCTACAGCAGAAAAAATAATATCAAAAACGCTCTGTCCCGCAGAATCCAGTAAAATTTATCTGTAGCATAAAATCCAGGGTTTATGCCCTTGAGTGCTGCGGAGTGTAAATATGTGGAGTTTATATAACCATGGCGAAAGAACTTTTTCTTGAAATAGGCACCGAAGAGATCCCCGCCGGGTTTATCCCCGTCGCCCTACGCGAGTTGGAAAGAATGTTCCGCGCTGAATTTGCCCAAGCGCGTATTTCGCATGGGAAGGTAGCCACCGTGGCTACTCCCAGGCGCTTGGCCATTTGTGTGTTCGATGTAGCCGAGGTGCAGCAACAACAGCACATTGAAGCCACCGGCCCTGCCCTTAAGGTTGCATATGATGCACAGGGTAACCCAACCAAGGCCGCCTTGGGGTTTGCGCGTTCTCAAGGGGTAGATGTCAGTGAGTTGGGAGAGAAACAGACAGAGAAGGGTGCCTACCTGTTTATCTCCAAAGTGGTTGAAGGGCAGGAGGTGAAAGAACTTCTACCTGCGATTATGCAGCGCATAGTGAGCAGCTTGAGTTTTAAGAAATCCATGCGCTGGAAGGATTTGGATATCCGCTTTGCGCGTCCGGTTCACTGGTTGGTTGCCCTCTACGGTGGTGAGATAGTGCCGTTTGACTACGGAAATCTGAATACGGCAGATGAATCCAGAGGACACCGCTTTATGGCGCCGGAACGCTTCAAGGTAAGTACTTTTGCTGAATACCAGAATAAATGTCGTGCCCATTACGTCATTGTAGACCCACAAGAGCGTAAGAAAATCATAGCAGACGGCATTGAGCAGATAGCTGTCGAGGTTGGGGGGATCCTCAATCCTGATGCGGAGCTGCTTGATGAAGTGGTTAATCTGGTTGAATTCCCGGTGCCGCTGTGTGGACGCTTCGACGCGGAATTTCTCCAATTGCCCTCAGAACTACTTATCACCAGTATGAAAGAGCACCAGCGCTACTTTACTCTCAGTGACTCTGCTGGCAAACTCCTACCCCGTTTCATTACCATCTCCAACATCAGAGCCACCGATCCAGCAGTGGTTATTAACGGCAATGAACGGGTTCTGCGCGCGCGTCTGGCGGATGGGATGTTTTTCTGGCAAGAGGATCAGAAACAGACACTTGAAAGTCGCCTGGAGTCCCTCAAGCAGGTGGTGTACCAGCAGCAACTGGGCACCAGTTACGCAAAAGTAGAACGTTTTACGGCCTTGGCGCGCTATCTGGCGGAAACCCTAGATCCTGATACGCTTGAACTCACCACACGGGCCGCGACCTTGGCCAAGTGTGACTTGGAGACCGGCATGGTGAATGAGTTTCCCGAGCTCCAAGGGGTAATGGGACGCGAATATGCCCTCATCGAGGGGGAAAATGAGCGCGTAGCCCGTGCCATTTATGAGCATTATCTGCCTATTCAGGCCGGCGGCAAGCTACCCAGCGATAATATTGGGTCGTTTGTCTCTATTGCAGACAAAATAGACACCATCAGTGGCTGTTTTGGGGTGGGGCTTATCCCCACCGGCACCGCGGATCCCTATGCTTTGCGCCGCAGCGCCATCGGGATCCTGAATATTATTCTGGCGCGTGGATTTACCATTTCTATCCCTACATTAGTGCACAGAGCTGTAGTCCAGCTTGAAGCTAGGCTTACCCGCCCCGCAGACGAAGTTGAACGTGATGTGATGGCATTTATTCGGCTGCGTTTTGTCAATATGCTGACCGGACAGGGGGTAGCTGCCGATGTGGTTGATGCGGTACTGAGTGCAGGGTTTGAGCAGATTGTAAATGTCCGTCAGCGCGTTGAAGCTCTGAATACGCTGAAGAGTCAGGCTGATTTTGAACCTCTTGCCGCTACCTTTAAACGTGCAGGCAATATTATCAGCGGCGGGGTTGAAGCCAAAGTGAATCCTGAATTGTTTGAAGCCCCTTGCGAAAATAACCTGTATATAGCGCTGGGCAAAGTGCGCAGTCAGGTTGATATCGCCATGCGTGAGAGTAAATACCTTGAGGCTCTGCATGCCATCGCAGCTTTGCGTCCGGCAGTGGACTCTTTCTTCGATGATGTTATGGTAATGGCTGAGAACGAGCAGGTAAAGACCAATCGCCTGGCGTTACTTACCGATGTTACTTGTCTGTTCAGTGGCCTGGCAGACTTTTCCCGTCTGGCGGCGTAGAACAGGCGTCAGGGCAATTATCCAAAGTATTAATTTACTCGATTGAGGAGGATGTACGATGGCAGTCAAATATGTGTACTTCTTTGGCGCTGGCGAAGCTGAAGGCACTGCGGAAATGAAGAACTTGCTGGGTGGTAAAGGAGCCAACTTGGCAGAGATGACTTCAATCGGTTTGCCTGTTCCCGCTGGGTTTACCCTAACCACGGAAGTATGCACCGAGTTCTACAAGAACGAGAGCGACTATCCCGCCGGTCTACGTGAAGAGGTGGAGCAGAATCTGCATCGGGTGGAACAGCTGATGGACAAAAAATTTGGCGATGTCCAAAATCCTCTGCTGATTTCCGTACGTTCCGGAGCGCGGGCTTCTATGCCGGGGATGATGGATACCGTACTCAATCTTGGTCTTAACGATGAGACTGTCCGGGGTATTATCAGCCAGAGCGGGGATGAGCGTTTTGCCTACGATTCGTACCGCCGTTTTGTGCAGATGTACTCCAACGTGGTCAAGGGGCTCGATGGTGAGCTTATGGAAGATCTGCTGGAGCAGAAAAAAGAAGAACGCGCCGTAGAACTTGACACCGATTTGACTGCCGCCGACTTGCAAGATCTAGTAAATAAATTTAAAAACGTATATAGCGAAGAATTGGGAGAATCATTCCCCGACGATCCCATGGAACAGTTATGGGGTGCTATCGGAGCGGTTTTCGGCTCCTGGATGAACCCGCGCGCCAAAACCTACCGGCGTCTGAACAATATCCCAGCAGAATGGGGAACTGCGGTAAATATACAGTCCATGGTGTACGGAAACATGGGCGATGATTGCGCCACCGGTGTGGCCTTTACCCGCAATCCTGCTACAGGTGAAAAATACTTTTATGGAGAGTTTCTCGTCAATGCCCAGGGTGAAGACGTAGTTGCGGGGATCCGTACCCCCCAATCTATCAACAAAGCGGGTAGTGATGGTAAGTTACCCTCCATGGAAGAGGTGATGCCTGAGAGCTATGCACAACTGGTGGAGATTCAGCATAAGTTGGAGCAACACTATCGTGATATGCAGGACATAGAATTCACCATCGAAAAGGGTCGCTTGTTCATGCTCCAGACCCGTAATGGGAAGCGTACAGCTGCTGCTGCGGTCAAGATAGCTGTTGATATGGTAAAGGAAGGGTTGATCGATAAAAAAGAAGCTGTGCTGCGCATTGCCCCGGAACAGCTCGATCAACTCCTGCATCCATCTCTGGACCCTAAAGCGCATAAAACCGTCATTGCCAAGGGTTTGCCAGCTTCACCCGGTGCCGCTAGCGGTGCAATAATCTTCTCCGCCGACGAAGCGGAAGCAGAGAAGAAGCTGGGGCGCAATGTAATTCTGGTGCGGATTGAAACCAGCCCCGAAGATATTCATGGAATGAATGCGGCGCAGGGTATTCTGACTGCACGCGGTGGTATGACTTCCCACGCTGCGGTGGTTGCGCGCGGGATGGGCAAGTGTTGCGTTTCCGGTTGTAGTGGCATCAAAATTGACTATGCCGCACAGCAGTTTGCCGACGTCAATGGCAAGGTGTATAAAAAAGGGGATATCATCACCCTTGATGGCACTAGTGGTGAAGTAATGGAAGGCAGCGTCCCCATGGTCAACCCTGAAATGACCGGTGATTTTGCCTCTATCATGGAATGGGTAGACACGTTCCGGAGTATGAAGGTACGCACCAACGCAGATACGCCGGCGGATGCGGCCACTGCACGCGGTTTTGGAGCCGAAGGAATAGGCCTGTGCCGTACCGAGCACATGTTTTTCGAAGCTGATCGGATCATGGCGGTGCGCGAGATGATTCTTGCTGCAGACGTGGAGGGGCGCAAAAAGGCTCTAGCCAAGATCATGCCCATGCAGAAAGAGGATTTCCTCGGTCTGTTCCGCGAGATGAAGGGACTGCCAGTCACCATTCGCCTGCTGGATCCGCCATTGCATGAGTTCCTTCCCCACGAAGACAAGGAACTTGAGGCCATTGCGCGGGATACCGGTTCTACCGTTGAGAAGCTTAAGGCTAAAAGGGATTCTTTGCATGAGTCTAATCCCATGCTTGGTCATCGTGGCTGTCGTTTGGGGATAACGTTCCCCGAAGTGTATGAAATGCAGGTACGTGCCATTATGGAAGCAGCGTGTGAACTCGTGGTTAACGAGGGCTACACCATTGTGCCTGAGATCATGATCCCGCTCATCGTCGAGGAAAAAGAACTCAAAATTTTGCGCCAGGATGCCGAGCGTGTCGCTAACGCGGTTATTGCGCAGTACAATGCCAAAGTTGAATACCTGATTGGCACTATGATTGAGCTACCGCGTGCAGTCCTTACTGCAGATAAGATCGCGCGTCAGGCCGAGTTCTTCTCCTTTGGCACCAATGACCTGACCCAGACTACCTTCGGTCTTTCCCGTGATGATGCGGGTACGTTCCTGCCCTACTATGTCGAGCGTGAGATTTTCCCCGAAGATCCGTTTGTCGCCTTGGATCAGGCCGGAGTTGGTCAACTGGTGGAGATGGGTTGCATCAAAGGGCGTCAGACTCGCCCAGACATCAAGCTGGGCATTTGTGGTGAGCACGGCGGCGAGCCCTCCAGCGTAATATTTTGTCACAAAATCGGGCTTGACTACGTATCTTGTTCTCCGTACCGCGTCCCCATTGCGCGTCTCGCAGCAGCGCATGCCGCCCTGCTGGAGGAGCGGGAGAAGTAACTTTTACTCCTTCCCCATAAGTAACAAAGCAAAGTTATAAAACGAAAGTAGAGTTCGCCCAATTAGCTAAACTTATACAGCCCGTTCGATTCTGCAGCATCACGGCAGCGTTCGGGCTGTATTTTTTGTTGCGTGGGAATATTATTTTAAAATTATGCGTGTAAGTCTGAAGAACTCAAAGAAGGCTCTTTGGAATTCCAAAGAGGTTTACTTCGACATACGTTATGGAAAACACTGTGGCAAATGACCTGGCTTCGGAATCAGGAGCAGGAGAAGCGCCCCTTTTAGGGCAAGTCTGTCCCCTGTGTGCCGGTAATGAGACATCGTTGTTTTATCGGGATACTTTAGGGAAACGTAGACGCAGGACGCGCCAATCTTGTAGCAAGGTGATGCGTGACTACTATCGTTGTACCAGGTGTGGGTTGGTGTTTGTTCCGCCGGAGTTTCTGCTTGAACCAGAGGGAGAAAAACATATTTACGACCAGCATCAGAACTCGCTGGCTGATCCTGGATATTGTCGTTTTTTGGCGCAGTTGTGTGAGCCCATGTACGCGCGTCTTTCCGCGACTGCACATGGGCTGGACTTTGGCAGCGGACCGGAACCTGCTCTAGCCATGCTGTTTGAAGCACGTGGGCACCAGATGCACATTTATGACCCGTACTATGCGCCGCAGCGGTGGGTTCTGGAACAAACCTACGAATTTATCACCTGCAGTGAAGTTATCGAACATATCTACGCTCCGGCGGAGGCGCTTGATAGTCTTTGGGGCAGCCTTGCCCCAGGTGGCTTGCTGGGGATCATGACCTCCCTAGTGCCGGATGCCGCTGCTTTTGCCACCTGGAGATACAAGGACGACCCCACCCATGTACGCTTTTACTCCAAGCGCACGTTTGAATGGTTGGCACATAAGTGGAACGCCTCAGTTGAATTTGTGGAGCATGGGGTCATTGTTTTTACCAAAGAATGAATGCTTATCGGCGCGGCATCCCATACGCCAGAGGCTCATTGTTGGGGGTTCAATGGCAAGGGTGAAATCCGAAGCCTTTCAAGCTGCTTAGCGCCGGATGCGAATATAGAACCCTGGATTTTAAACGGAATCTTCCTGCCGCTTTTGCAACATTTCATCATGTTCATCCATATTCCACGGGAGCACTCCAGGAGAAACATGGAGAAAATGTAGGTATTTCTCAAACTGGCCGAGGATATCGTCAATAATTTGGTCACTCTCAAATCCATAAATATCGTATTCCTGCCCACCGCGGCGCAAAAACACCTCGGCGCGGTAATAATGACGCATCTCGCTCTCAGCGCCGGGGAGCTCTGGGTAGGCAAAGTCCGGCATGAGGTATTCACGCATGCGGATGTCGTAGATAAAGTCAAGTTGGGTGCTACGCACAACTTCGAGATAAACGCGCCCGTTTTCTTCTTCAAATACAACTGTAGCTTCCCAACCCTGCGCGCGTAGTTCGTCACGCACGCGGTTCATGCTTTGCATCACTGTGCCGCTAATAAACTTCATGACATCTGCATGACTCGGGAAGCGTACTATCTCGCCTAGACGTGCCTTCCATCCCCCTTTGTGTTTATCCGCGCCATGATGTTCGCGCTGCATGTAGTTCTGCAGGCTGACTTCGGTATGGCCCTCAATAATAAGGGCTCTCCACATCCCCACCGCAGCTATTAACATGACAATTGCAAATGGAAGTGCGGTAGCGATCGCCATGGCCTGCAGTGCCTTCAAGCCGCCAGCCACGAGCAGAACTGCAGCTACAACCCCTTCTGTGATGGCCCAGAACGAGCGGTGCCATATGGGAGATTCTTCCCCTTTGCCGCCGACGGAAAGCGAATCAATAACCAAGGAGCCGGAGTCGGATGAAGTGACGAAGAATGTTATGATCAAAATTACCGTGACAAAGGAAACGAGCGACGACCAGGGTAGGCGCTCGTATAGTTTAAACAGGGCGATGGCCTGGTTGCTCTGTACTTGGGTGATCAGCTCTGTGTACCCCTCCTCCATAATCATATGCAAAGCGGTATCGCCGAAGATAGAAAACCACAGAAACGTAAACAGTGAGGGTACAAGCATAACCCCAAATACAAACTGGCGAATAGTGCGTCCTCGACTGATCTTTGCGATAAATAGGCCGACAAATGGAGACCATGCAATGGTCCAGCCGAAGATAAACAGGGTCCAGTTGCCGATCCAGTCATTGTGCACGTAGGCCTGCAGGTTAAAGGTGCGCTCAATGATGTTGTTGAGGTAACTGCCGGTGTTCTGTAGAAAAGTTTCCAGGATAAACAGCGTGGGGCCGACGATAAACACAAAGGTCATAACGACAATGGCCAGCACCATGTTGAGAACCGACAGGCGCTTGATCCCTTTTTCCATGCCGGCCAGCACGGATGCCAGGGCAGCGGCGGTGATCAGAATTATAGCTATAACCTGCACCGTTATGGACATCGGTATCTGCGGCCATAGATAATTTAAACCGGCGTTGATTTGGGCCACTGAGAGTCCCAGAGATGTCGCGACCCCGAACAGGGTGCCAAGAATGGCAAAGACGTCTACCGCGTGACCGATTGGGCCGTAAATTTTATCCCCTATGAGCGGATATAGGGTAGAGCGCATGGAAAGCGGCAGCCCGTGGCGGAAAGCGAAATAAGCCAGCACCAGTCCCACCAGACCATAGATCGCCCAGATGTGAAGCCCCCAGTGAAAGAAGGCAATCTGCATGGCTTGTTTAGCTGAACCTATCGTGGCAGCAGCTCCAGCTGGAGGCTCTGCATAGTGGAGCACAGGTTCAGCAACGCCAAAAAACAGCAGGGCGATGCCGTATCCGGCGGAAAATAGCATGGCAAACCAGACCGGAAAGCTGTATTGGGGTTCGGCATGGTCAGGCCCGAGCTTGATCTTCCCCCAACTGGACAGAGCTACCAGAGTGATGAACACCAGGAAAATGGCAACAGACAGCATGTAAAACCAGCCGAAGGTGCGGGTAATAAAATTAAGTGCTGAGGCAAAGGCGTCCCCAGCCAATTCCGGGTTGCTGATGGTTCCGGTTACAAGCATAACGATCACTACAACGGCGGGGATAAATACCGGCAGCGTTATGGAAGCGTGCCAAGGTTTTTTACTGGGCATGAATTCTCCTTTCACATTTTGTGAGCGATGACCTTGATTATACCACTCAATTTGCTGTTGAAAACAACCTGCAGAACCCCTGAACGGGAGTATAAAGAATAAAAAATCTGCTTTATAAGTGACTAATTAAGGTGGGTGTTTTGTGTGACTTTTTCACCCAATAAGCGTTCGTAGGGATGGATTTAGCGTGGAACGAGATAGTGTCCTAACATGAATTTTCAACCTAATCCACCCCTTCCGGGCATAAAAAATCATTGTTTAATTTATCCGAGGCTGCAAAAGCACCTGTTTTGGGCAGGTTGAACCTGTATAATCTGGGAGAATAGTGGGTAGATATTGCTGGCACAGTATTGAGCTTATGTGGTAGGTAGGGCGTGCTGAAGACGTCTAGAAGACGCTTGTTCAACAAGAGATATGCTTCAGTTAAAAATATAGTTATGGCAGAGGTTGATATGCAAAACTTCAATGCCTGCACAGGTTTAAGTGGGGAAATCCAATGTTTAATCTGTCGGAAAAAGGGCACGGAATTCGTGCCATGTTTGATGATATAGCGCCGCGCTACGATTTGCTCAACCGGGTGCTCTCTTTTGGTATAGATCGGCGCTGGCGCCGTTTTGCCGTGGGCCAGTTGGATATCCCGCCTGGTGGTAAGGTGTTGGATATGGCGACCGGAACCGGCGATGTCGTGCTGGAGATTGCGTCGCGCACCCCCGATTCTGTGCAGATAATCGGCGAAGATCTGACTCAAGGGATGCTGATCCAGGGGCAAAAAAAGATAGCCGCATCGCCATATGCGCACAGAATACAGTTGATCAATGCACCGTGCGAAGCCATCCCGCACCCCGACGCTGTTTTTGATGGGGTCACCATCGCCTTTGGGATCAGAAATGTAGTTGAACGTGAGGCCGGACTGCGCGAGATGTGTCGGGTGCTGAAGCCCGGAGGACGCGCGGTGGTTCTGGAGTTTTCTCAGCCCCGCAGTCGCGTGTTCGGAGCGGTATATGACATCTACTTCAATCGCATCCTCCCCTTTGTAGCCGGGCTGTTATCTACTCGTTCAGCCTACAAGTATCTGCCTGATTCGGTGGCGGCATTTCCTTCTCGGGAGGAGTTCAAGGTAATGATGGAGGGGGCGGGCTTTACTTCAGTGCGTTGTCATGATCTCACCTTTGGTATCGCCAGCGTCTATGTCGGCACCTGTCCCGCGCGAAACGAATAAAACGGGAGCGGTTATCGCGAGGGTTTGTCCCGAATCCGTTTTGAGCCTATTGCGCGGGTTCTTCCAAAACAGGATCTTCTTTATCTTTCTGGCGTAAAATAACTTTGCCTGGAGCAGTCAAGGTTGTACCGGGCAGGAGTAAGGTGCGCTTCAGGATACCTAACACCTGATTCGATACACTCGAAAGAGGATTCATGCTGACTATGGGGTCCTGCACTGGGCCTTTGATGGCAAACTCCACCGTGATAAGAGCGTTTTTATCACCAGTTAGAATCCAGCCGGCAACAGGTATTTTTGAAAATACACTATCCACCGTCCCCAACGGGTTGACCCCCATATCTACATCAAAGTGCATCTGCGGCAGGTTGAAATTTCCGGTAAGGGCCAGATTCATGGCGTCGCTACGGATTAAGAGATTGTCAGAATAGAGCACCCCATTTTTCATGCTCAAATCGGCACTGAGATGACTAAATGGCATCCCTTCCACGGCCATATCCGGCAGACGCATTTTAAACAGCTGCGCCACGTTGAGCAGCGAAAACGCCTTGGAAAGAAATTTGAATTTGCGCAAAACTCCATCGCGGATTTCCACCTTGAATATCCCATTTGCGTTGGGGATGAACTGAGATCCAATGGGACCGTGCAGTGAGAATGCACCAGTCAAGCTGCCGGTAATCAAACCCAAATCTTTAAAAATCTGTGAGTAAACCTTGTCAGCATCTATGTTGTTCAAGTTCCCCTGGATTTTTATATAGCCCACATGGGTATTCACCAGAATTTGACTAGATCCGGTGCCGTCATCGGCACGAAAATTCAAAGGCTCAATCCGCAGCTGTCCTTCTTGGATGTTGATTTTTCCAGTTGCCTGCTGAAAGCCAAATCCAGAAAATACTCCTGCGTCTACGCTAGCGTGTATAAACATGGTTTCGTCAAATGGCAGCGTAGGGGCAATCCCATTACTGGGTGCGGTCTCATTCTGTTGCTCTGTTTTGTCCTCGGCAGAGCTCCACAAGGCAATTACTTCATCGATATCTGCGTAGGGTGCGTGGATGTCCAGATCCAAGTTCGGAGTGGCAAATCTGAGTATCCCGCTAACTTCGGCATGGGTGCCCTGCTCCAGATCGACACTTGCGCTGACAAAATCTATCCCTGTTGCATGGATCTTCAGGTGCCCGCGCAGATTGTGCAGCAATGCATCTTTCGAGCTGAATATCAGGTCATTGGCCACTATTCCGTCGCCAAAGGCATGAATGTCGGCAACGGGGCTGCGCAGGTCGGCAATATATGCTGTAGCACGCATGACGGGAGAGTCCTCGCCCAGTTTTAAGTTTAGCTCAGGGGCGAAAACCCGCAGGTTGTCCAGTTGTGCTACGCCGTTGATGTGGTGAATGCGCCCGAGAATATGAGCCGGAGCTATGCTGCAATCATGGAGTGAAAGATCACCGTATCCGTGCCAGTTGGAGGCAGGGGTGTTTTTAATGTGGTAGTCAAGGTCTACTTTGCCTCCAAGCTCCATCTTTTCCAAGATGCGGATGCGCCTGCTAAGGGAGTCCAAGTCAAACGCTAGCAGCTTGAGATGTATGCTCGGCGTTAAAGTGCCCAAGTCCGTGCCGCTGAAGGAGGCATCTATTTCGGCAGTGCGCAGGATGCCATCGGAAAGGCTCCATCCGTGTGCTTCACGCTGCACAAAGACGGTTAAGTGTGCGGGTTCTGCATCATTTTTAATCGGGATGTTGGCCACCTTCGCGCTGATCTTGCTCAAGTCCATTTCAATCTTGTAGGCATCCCGTTCGATGTTCCATCCTCCCTGAAGGTCAAGAACCGCGCTGCCTACAAAAGTGGGAGTATCCCATTTCAAGGGGGAACTGCGGATTTTGAACTTCCGGTCCCGGTGTTCAAGCACGAGGTTGAACGGTTGTGAACTCTGCGCTAATGCAGGCCCAGGTATTAAGTTGGGTAGGTCAATATTCCAACGGCTAGATTCTACCCCGGACGCTGTCGGTGGAGCGATGGGACCGGAGTAGCGCAGGTCGATACATGTTATTTTACTGTCGAACAGCCGCTTCTGTGTCTTCGCTTCACTTTCGGGAAGCCACGGCTGCAGTTTAGCTAGAGAGATGGGGGCGCTGCTGCACCTGAGCTTAGCGTGGTTGTGCTCTGGGGTCACAGAGAGGTCCCCATTGATTTTGAACAGAGTGCAGGAAAGAGCAAGGTCTGAGATGCTCAGGAAATCGGAGTTGTAAGTAACAGTTGCGCGTAAACCTATGGGGCCGGGAGCTATTTCAGACACTGCTTCATCATTCGTGTAACTTATAATAAGGGCGGATCTTCCCTCCCCCGCCTTACTCGCCCGGATATCTGCAGCGAGCTTCAGGCCCGAAGCAAAACTGCCATCGAGGCTTGCTTCAATATTGATGTCTCCTCGCACTTTCAGAGTTGCAAGAGAAGAGGGCAGATATTTGCTGATTACCCCGCCATGGATCGAGTCGAGGCGTAGCGAGGTGTGGCTTTCTACTTCGGCAAGGGTGACAGTAGAGGCTGAATTTGTAGATTCGATGGTTGAGCGTAGTACTATATGTGTTGGCGGGGTTGCCGGAGCCTGTGAATTGATATTCAGTAGCGCAGCTACATCTAGGCGCAGTGGTGCTTGATTTCTTATCTGCCGCAAGCTTACGTTTGCTTCACTGAACACCATGGTGGGCTGATGGGGCACATGGATCTCAATTCTGGCTTGGTCGCACTCGATATGGCGCCACATTGAAATAGCGGACAAGAATTGGTTGAGCTTCACCGAAGAAAGTAGCTGCATCGCGTCGTGAAACGTTAGCGTTTCCACCTGCGTATTAGGGGTAGACAGACGCCATAAGATCGAAGGTTCGCGTAACTCAGCTTTGGTGCACACTATTTCCCCTTTCAGTAGGGGGAGCAGTGCCAGTCTGATATGCAGGCGCGGAGCTTGGAGGGTAAAGTCTTCTGTTTCCGAGTGTACCCGGATGTTGAGCATGTCAAAGGTTATCCCTTGGCGAAAACCGATGCTGGTGTCTGCTATGTCGATCTCAATATTGGTATGCGCGCGTACTTGTTTCGTAACATATGTGACAATATTGTTACGATTATGGTGCAGCAGATACACGGCGCCTGCACTGCCCAGCGTCACTACTATTAAAATGATACCTGTTATTTTAGCTAAACGCCGGAGCATCTGACATCCTTGTGCGCAGGGGAGCAGTCTGCCCCGCAGTTTGTATGTGCTGTGTTATTAGTTTGGAAAGCAGCAAAGTTCTCGGTTTAGTTTTGTATGTAAGGAATAGCAGGTGCAAGATAATTTACAATGCCCCCCACCCCTTGCTAAGATGCATCGGATTAGCGTAAGTGTATATCTTGAAAATATAGCAGAATTGGTCAGAATTGGTATGTAAATGAAAATACGACGACTGGAAATAGTAGGCTTTAAATCGTTTGTTGACCGCACGGTATTTACCTTTGATCCCGGGATCAGCGCAGTCTTAGGACCTAACGGCTGCGGCAAAAGTAATGTTGTCGATGCTATTCGCTGGGTGATGGGGGAGCAAAGCGCATTTAACCTGCGGGGACAGGCGATGGAAGATGTGATTTTTGCTGGCAGTGAATCACGGCGTCCCTACGGCATGGCCGAGGTGAGCCTGACGTTCGAAAATAGCGGCACCCTTGAACATCCACCCATAACCCACCCGTTGGTGAAAGATTACGCCGAAATCATGCTGACCAGGCGCCTGTATCGGAGCGGGGAGAGCGAGTACCTGCTTAACAAGACGCCCTGTCGGCTTAAAGATATGACTGAGTTATTTCTCGATACCGGCGTGGGAGCGCGCGCATATTCGATTATTGAACAGGGTAAGGTGGCGACAGTGCTGCAATCACGGCCAGAAGAACGCAGAAGCCTGATAGAAGAAGCAGCCGGAATTAGCAAATATAAGGTGCGGCGCAAGGCAGCGTTGCGCAAAATAGAGGCGGCCCAGCTTAATTTACAGCGTGTAGATGACATCATTACCGAAGTGGGAGAGCGTCTACAGGGGCTTGAGCGTCAGGCTAAAGAAGCGCGGGAGTTCCGTGAATTGCGTGGTCGTTTGCGCCATCTGGACATAGGCTTGAGGTTGAAGCACTGCCAGAATTTATCCAAAAAGGATGACGAATTAACTAAACGCGAGGAACAGAGCAATATAGAAGTGGAACGGGTTGATGCATCCCTGCACCAGTGCAGTCTTGGATTAGAGCGCGCTCGACTTGAACGCGACGAAGCCGAAAAAGTTCTTGCACAGAAAAGACAGCACGTACATGTCTGGCGCGATGAACTACAAGAGTATGAAAATAATTGCAGCCTTGCACGTCAACAACTTGACAATCATGCGCGCTACAAAGAGGAAGCAGAGAAAGAAAAACATCAACTAGAAGTACAACTTGCAGAAGATCAGAAACGTCTTGTGGCCCTGTGCCAGCAGCGCAACGCTCACGAACAGATTACACAGCAGATGCGTTCCGAACATGAGCGGGTGCACAAGGAGTTGGATGATGTGGTGGCGGCGGAGCAACTGCTCAGTGGCAGGGTGAAGTCAGAGCGGAAGGAGTTGAATCAGGCGGAGATTGGTCGCCAGCGTTTGGGTCACAGGCTTGATGAAGTTACGCGCGAACAGGCAGTACTGGATGAGCGGGTAGCACGCTTTTTGCACGAAAATGAGCGTGTCCTTAGTGGGTTGCGTACAACACAACACGAGAAGGAAGAGCAGGAACAGCAGCAAAACGAAATAGCAACCAATGTCAATGCTGGTGAGCTTGAGTTGGAAGAACGCCGCAAGCAGCTGCACCAAAACAAGGCAGAACTGAATATAGCCCAGCGGGAGCGCGACACCGCGCAGCAGAAATACACTCAGTGCGCCTCTCGCCTCGAATCCCTGCGCGAGTTGGTAGAGAATCGCGCCGACATTGGCGCTGCGACCCAGCAAATCTTGCAGGACGCAGCACTTAGCTTCGGTTGCACCGGAGTTCTGGCTGACGCCATCAAGGTAGAACCACGCTATGAAGCCGCGGTGACTGCGGTGTTAGGAGAGCGCCTTGAGTCCTTGTATGTCAGGGCCGGATGTGAGGTCGAGACCCTGGCGCTGCTGCGTACCCACTCCGAACGCTATCTGTGCCAAGTAGAGGTTGCAGCAACACAAACAGATTGGGGTGAGGAGGTTCCGCTGGCGCACCGGGTTTCATTGCCTGAATCTTTGCAGGGGCTTTTTGCTGGCGTCTATCTGGTCGAGTCGATAGATCCCTACCTCAATACGAGGCTGCCTGCCGGTACGATGCTGGTCACCTCTGAAGGAGAAATTCTCTCGTGGCAGGGGCTGGTAGTGCTTGGCCGGAAAAGCGGTGCCGGAGCCCACCTCCTGAGTAACCGCCGCCGCATTGAAGAGCTTGCACAAGAGTCGCTTGAGCTGCAAGAAGACCTCGAGGGAAAACAGAAAAGCCTCGCGCTATGGGGCGCCAAATGCGAACAGGCCGATTCTCTATATCGAGAACAGCAGCTTCATTGTGAGCAGCTGCGTCTGCTCCAGAGCGAAGCAGGGCGCGGCCTGAAGAAACTCGAACAGCGCTGTGTTGCTCTCGAACGGGAACATCAACAGCATGTAGCGCGCCAGAGCCAAAGTGAAGATAAACGTACCTCTGTGCACCGGGAACTGATTCTTCTCCATGAAGAGCAGGAGCATCTGCTTCGGGATATAACTGCTGCGGCAGAGAAGGTGGAAGAGTCAGAAAAGAGCTGGCAACAAAAACGCGCAGAAATGCAGGAGAAACAGAGAGAAAGTGCCACCTGCAGCCGTGACTATACGGCGCTCGCAGAGCAGTACAAGTCTTTGTGCAAAGACAATGAATATGTAGAGCGTGATATTGCGCGCCAGCACGAGCGCATGGAGGTACTGCAGCAGCGTCAGGACGAAATCACCATAGAAGTAAGCGCACTGCAAAAAAGTGAAGTTCAGTACGCTGCCAGAATTGAGGTGATGCTTGAGAAACTTCGCGCAGGCAAAAAAACTGCAGGACTGGCGCAGCAACAGCTGGATAGTCGCAATGCGAATCTGCGCGCTTTAGAACAAAAAGAACATGCGCAACGTTCAGCGCTGTACCAGGTGCGACAGAAACTCGAAACAGTGCGCCTTGAGTTGCATCACAATGCACGGGAGCTGGAACAGCAACAGCGACAACTAGAGGAGACATACGGGATAGGCGTGGAGCAATGCGCCGCGAGTCTAGAAGAGCTTCCCACTGACGCCCAGGCCCAGTTAAAACGGCTGCAACTCCGCCTCGAGAGCTTTGGTGAAGTAAATCTTCTGGCGGTGGAGGAATACGACGCCCTGTACGAACGCCATACGCATCTACAGGAACAGCAAGCCGACTTGCTACAGTCCATTGTCGATCTGCGTACAGCGATCAATCAGATCAATCGCAAATCTCGCAGCCGCTTCAAAAAAGCCTTTACGCTGATCAATGAACAGTTCGAAAAAATATTTCCTCGTCTGTTTTCCGGGGGCAATGCCAGGTTGATTCTTACCGAACCAGACGACATGCTGGCTACGGGGATAGATATAGAGGTGAGGCCTCCCGGGAAAAAACTCCAAAATATTAACCTGCTCTCCGGCGGGGAAAAAGCGCTGACTGCTGTAGCTCTCATTTTTGCCATATTTCAGGTAAAACCTTCACCGTTTTGCCTGCTTGATGAAGTTGATGCTCCTCTTGACCATGCCAATATCGGGCGTTTTAATGCCATGATCAGAGAAATGGCAGCCACTTCGCAATTTGTAATTATCACCCACAACCCGAGGACCATGGAGATTGCCGACACCCTCTACGGTGTTACTATGGAGGAGCCGGGCGTTTCCCGCTTGGTTTCAGTGGATATGAGTGCTTATACTGCCTCCGCTGGTCGCGCCTAAGCCTGAAACCGCTGCTGAGCAATAGCAGCAATGCGTAACCTGAACATGCTTGGATATAAAAATAATGCCAATTTTTGAAAAAATTTTAGCTCCGCTGCTGGCACCTGATTATGATTTACAGTGTGCAGTGGTGGCAGACTTAGATGGGGAAATGATTGCCCAATATGGGCAATATAGAGGCGCTGGTGATGAAGCCAGTGGCGCGTATGCCACTGCACTTTTTGGCGCGCACCAGGGAGTAATCCTGATGCATATGCTGCATGCGGGGCCGCAGCGCTACAGTGGGGCATTGCGGGAAGTCTCTGTCCGCTGCGAGACGGAAGACTGGTTTGTGTTTCCGCTTACAACAGAGTATTATTTGGCCGTTGCCGGCGCGCACGGAGTGCGTATAGGGCGAGCACGCGCAGCAATACAGGAATGCGTTCTGCGTTTATGTGCTGAAATCAAATACTGAAATCAAGGTGCCAGCCAGGGTGTGCGTTTAAGGCTTTGGTCGCGACATAACAAGAAAGAATGTTTATGGATAATAGTCAAGGTTTAGGGAAAGTTTACGCTTTTGCGCAAGAGTTGATGCAGTACAGCGCTTCTAGTTGGCAGGTGCTTCTTCTGTGGCTTAAGCAGCAATTTGTCGCCTTTGCCGGATTGCTGGAACGCTTGGGAGTGCCGGCAGATAAGAGCCTGACGTTGGCATATACGTTTGCTTACATAGGTCTGACGCTGTTGTTTATTCTTTGCATCTGGCGCCTTGTGCGGATAAGCCGGCTGCGGAAGAAAGGTGCGCCCTCCCTCGACGCTTCGCGTCCAGCTGCGGATATCCATGCGCAGGGGGTGGACGAGCAGATAAGTTCGGCGGAATTGCATCCGGAGCTACCCGCAGCTAGGGACCAACCGATTTCAGTGTATGAACGGATGCGCACTGGCCTAGCGAAAACTCACAAGTCTTTGTTTGGAAAACTTGACGCCGTTCTGGGTTCGGGTGCGAAAATAAATGCGGCCACCATTGAAGAGATAGAAGAAATTCTGGTGAGTGCTGACTTCGGGGTGCGCACCACACAAAAGATCGTAGCAGCTCTGCAGGAACGTTTGACCCGTGGGGAAATGCAGAAGCCAGAGCAAGTGCGCACTGCCCTGCGTGAAGAGATCCTCAGCATACTTTCCTCTACCGTGCATACCGTAGATATGGCTGCGCATAAACCCTATGTAATGATGGTTGTGGGGGTTAATGGCGTGGGTAAGACTACCACCATCGGTAAACTGGCGCACCAGTATAAGCAGCAAGGGCAGAAGGTGATTCTCGGCGCTGCCGATACGTTCAGAGCTGCTGCAGCTGAACAGTTGGCAGCGTGGGGAGAACGGGCGGATGTGGGTGTAGTCCATCACAGTGCAGGTGCCGACCCTGCAGCGGTAGCATTTGACGCGGCGAAAGCCGCTCTCGCACGGGGAGCTGATCTGCTGATCGTGGATACGGCGGGGCGTTTACATACAAAGATAAACCTCATGGAGGAGATGAAGAAAATTCGCCGTGTGCTTGAACGGGAAATCAGTGAAGCTCCTCACGAGACCCTGCTGGTTCTTGATGCAACAACCGGACAGAACGCATTAGAGCAGGCGCGCTTGTTCCGCGAAGCTGTTGCCATAGACGGTATAATTCTGACCAAGCTAGATGGAACGGCTCGAGGGGGAATGGCTGTTGCCATCGCCTCTGAACTTCATCTGCCGGTACGTTTTATCGGCATAGGTGAGGGGGCAGAAGATCTGCGACCATTTGAGCCAGAATTGTTTGTCGATGCCCTGTTTGAGAACCGTTAAGTTTCTTGACATTTTGCCGTCCATTGCATAACCTGCCGAGACGAAGAGAGATCAATTAATGAATCTGGAAAATCTGGTTCGTTTAGAAGAGAAAATAGAGCTTTTAATAAAGCGCCAACAGCACTTGCAAGAGGAAAACAGCAGACTTGTCACCGTGCGGGAAGACTTGGAGCAGCAGCGAGACGTTGTCGCCCAAGAGCTTGACAGGTTAATCGATAAGCTGAGCTTTCTTGACCAGGAGCCTGATTGAAACACCGAGTAGAGGTAAATATTCACGGACATGAATATGTGATCCGCAGTCGGCGCAGTGAGGCCGAAGTTCAGCGAGTTGCAGCTTTTGTGGATGAGAAAATTGGTGCAGTTACGGCCGCAGGTGCCACAGCAGACAGTCTGCATGCAACCATACTCGCTTTTATGAACGTAGCGGGACTTTACCTCGAGCTGCATGAGCAATCGGTGCAAGCAGAAGATGCCGTCGAAAGAATTAAGGTGCTGAACCAGAAACTGGAAGCTGCCCTGAAGTGACAGTGGATAGCTTTTATGTTACAGAATGTTTGATCCCTCTTCGATTCGCAACGGATCGGGGGGTAGTGTGCAGATGCAGCAGGGCTAATATCATTCTTTTGGCTCTGGATATTCAGTAAATTACATGTTGATGTCAGCGTGGGCCACTATTCAGGTCTACGGTGAGTCTTTTGACTTATTCTTGTAGAAGGTTGTGGAGTATCAGTTTTAGTGGTGCTTTCGGATGTTTAAGGCAGTTGCCTTGCTGAGTCAACCTTCCTGAATTTCACGCGTGCAAGTCTCCATAGAACACCACCTGGCTGTGGCTGTTTCCTTTCTCCCCAAGACGTAACACCTAAGATCGACTAAGTGGCGTGTTGTCCAATAATGTAGCGAGTGCAGAGTGTGCCGTCGCTCTTTCTGGAACAACGCCAATGCAAGGTCAGGCTTGCGATCGTCTGCTGCGGGATATCGTGCTTTCCGCGCTAATTTGACAAAACTTACCAGAGTAGATTCATATGCTTTGCAACTGCACCCTTCTAGTGGTGCCGTGGGTAGTGGCAAAATGGGTGGAGTTAAAACAACTCTGCGGCAGAGCCACCTCAAGCAGCGTAAACAGCTTAGTGCACATCAAGTGTGCGTCCTGAGCCAAAAAGCGCAGCAAAGGGTCATGGCTCTGACAGCATTCAGTGGTGCGCGTACTGTGGGGTTATATGCTCCACTAGGCAATGAAGTGAGCACCGGATTGTTATGTGGCTTTGCACAGGAGTCTGGGTCTGTAGTTGCTTACCCCCGGATAGTGCATGGAACTATGGAGTTTGTCCGGTTCGATAAAGAATGCGCTTGGAAGCCAGGTAAGTTTGGAATTCTTGAGCCTTCGGTTGAACCTCAGCGGACACGTCTCTGTGAGGTGACTCCGGATGCGTTTGATGTGGTTGTGGTACCCGGGGTTGCGTTTGACTTTGGGGGAAATAGACTTGGATACGGCAAGGGGTTCTATGACCGATTCTTGGTGCAGTGTGCATCCCGATGTGTCTTTGTGGGCCTTGCATATGATTTTCAACTGGAAGATAAACTGCCGCGCGAAGCGCACGATATTGCCCTTGACTATGTAGTTACGGACACAAGGTGTGTTGTGTGCCCTGCATCGAACAGGGCTTGAAGGCGGATTGTATTCTTCAACAACTAAGCGCTTTTGCGCTGGAGGTTATACGGTTATGGATATAGGGATAGTATTTTTCCTATTGTTACTGGCGGTGGTTGGCGGCGGTTTTGTCGGCGCGATTCTTCGCCAGCGTATGGATGAATCACGCACCGGTAGTGCTGAGCAGCTGGCGCAACAAATTATCACCGATGCAAAAAAAGAGGCCTCTACTCTGCGCAAAGAGGCAGAGCTGCACGCCAAGGACACGGTATTTGAAGCAAAGTCAGCCTGGGAGAACGAAGCACGGGAGCTAAGGCGGGAACTGCAGGCGCAGGAAAAACGCCTTAATCAGCGCGAGGAAAATCTGGACCGCAAAGACCTGGCTTTAGAAGGGCGAGATCGAGATCTCCAAAAGCGCGAGCGCGACCTAGCTTCACAAGAAGGGCGTGTGCGCAAGATGGAGAGCGACGCTACGGAGTTGCTAGACAAGCGGCGTGAAGCGCTGGAGCAAGCATCGTCACTCTCATCTGAAGAGGCAAAAAAGCAACTTATACAAGGGCTGGAAAGCCAAGCACGCCATGATGCAGCTAAAAAGATAAAACAGATCGAAGATGAAGCTCGGGAGCAGGCAGATAATAAGGCGAAAGAGATTCTATCCCTGGCGATCCAGCGCTATGCAGGCGACTATGTAGCCGAGAAAACCGTCAGCGTCGTCGCGCTACCATCCGATGAAATGAAGGGGCGCATTATAGGGCGTGAAGGGCGAAACATTCGGGCCATCGAAGCTGCTGCCGGTATAGATCTGATTATTGACGACACTCCGGAGGCGGTCATAATCTCCGGTTTTAACCCGGTGAGACGTGAAATCGCACGGATAGCGTTGGAAAAACTGGTTGCAGACGGGCGTGTACACCCAGCTCGGATAGAGGAAGTTGTCAGCAAGGCTGAAGAAGATGTGCGTCAGTCTATTCGTGAAGCGGGAGAGCAAGCGACCTTCGATGTTGGGGTGCACGGAATCCATCCAGAGGTGGTGAAACTTCTGGGTCAACTCAAATATCGTACTTCCTATGGGCAGAACATCCTGCAACACTCTCTCGAAGTAGCTTTTTTGTGCGGGGTCATGGCAGCTGAGATCGGAATTAATATCAAACAGGCAAAACGTGCAGGCCTTCTCCACGATTTGGGCAAGGCAGTGGATCATGAAGTAGAAGGATCGCATGCCAAAATTGGCGCTGATCTGGCACGTAAATATGGTGAAAGTGATGAAATTATCCACGCTATAGCGGCACACCATGAGGAGGAAAAACCTTCTACTATTCTTGCGGTGTTGGTGCAGGCAGCGGATGCATTGTCAGGGGCGCGCCCCGGGGCACGGCGCGAAATGTTGGAGATGTATGTAAAGCGTCTTGAAGATCTTGAGCGCATTGGCACCTCGTTTGAGGGTGTTGAGAGTTGCTATGCTATTCAGGCTGGGCGAGAAATTCGGGTGATGGTCTCCAGTTCTGATGTTTCTGACGAGCATGCGCATGTCATAGCACGTGAAATTGCACATAAGATAGAGGAAGAAATGACCTATCCAGGACAGATCAAGGTCAATGTTATTCGCGAGACCCGTGCGGTGGGTTATGCGAAGTAGCCAAATCCTGTCAGCGGTGCGGAGAGATCGATGAAACTGCTTTTTGTAGGGGATGTAGTGGGTCGGGCCGGGCGGAATATTCTGTCAGAGCGACTGGGGGGCCTTATTGACCGTTTTGCGGTGGATTTTGTTATAGTCAACGGCGAAAATGCCGCCGGCGGTTTTGGCCTTACCGATGACGTGGTGCGAGAGTTTCGCAAGTTGGGGGTACATGTGATTACCTCGGGCAACCACATCTGGGACAAAAAGGAGTTTTATCCTTCCTTGAACCGCTTCGAAGATGTGTTGCGCCCGGGCAATTATCCACTGGGGGCTCCGGGGCGTGGTTATGGTGCATATGAAACCAGTGCTGGCATCCGGGTAGGGGTTGTAAATCTGCAGGGACGTGTGTTTATGGGAGAGCTTGACTGCCCTTTCCGAGTCGCGGATATGCTGCTCGAAAAACTGCGCCCCGTGGTCGATGTCATATTTGTAGATTTTCATGCCGAAGCTACCAGTGAGAAAATGGCATTGGCACACTATCTTGATGGACGAGTTGCGGCAGTGATCGGCACCCACACCCATGTGCCTACTGCTGATGAGCACATTCTTCCTGGTGGCACCGCATATCAGAGTGATGCTGGCATGACCGGTAGTCGTGACTCTGTAATCGGGGTACGCAAGGAAATTGCGGTGGAAAAATTCATAACCCAGCTGCCCGCTCGTTTTGAGGTCGCCAAAAAAGATCCGATACTATGTGCGACATTGATAGATATTGACGAGGCCAGTGGCAAGTCTCGTGCGATCGAGCGGGTTTTCTGCAGAGGTTAGGTGCGCCATTTATACATGCTGTAGTCAGCATGTATTGCTGACGCGAAGAGCATTATGAGTACACAGACAGAAAGTAGTGGAATGAAATCAGTTGCAGAACAAATGGCCGTTATTGAGCGCGGAGCGGTTGAGGTCTTGGTAAAAGAGGAACTTAAAAATAAGCTCGAACAGGCGGTGGAGAGCGGGAAGCCTCTGATCGTCAAAGCCGGATTCGACCCCACTGCCCCTGATCTACACCTGGGGCACACTGTTTTAATTCAGAAGCTCAAACAGTTTCAGGATCTTGGCCATGAGGTTCATTTTCTTATTGGAGATTTCACCGGCATGATCGGCGACCCCTCGGGAAAGAATGAGACCCGCAGGGCTCTGACTCGCGAAGAAGTTGTCCGCAATGCTCAGACATATAAAGAACAGGTGTTTAAGATTCTCGATCCAGAGAAAACCAAGATTGTCTTCAACAGTGAGTGGATGAGTAAGATGTCGGCTGCCGACCTTATTCAGCTAGCTTCAAGCTACACGGTTGCCCGCATGCTTGAACGAGACGATTTTCACAAGCGCTACTCAACTCAGCAGCCCATAGCTGTACATGAATTTCTGTATCCGCTGGTGCAGGGATACGATTCCGTTGCTATGCAGGCAGATGTGGAACTTGGCGGTACCGACCAGAAATTCAACCTGCTGGTCGGGCGCGAGTTGCAGAAGCAGCGCGGGCAGCGCCCACAGTCTGTGGTGATGATGCCGTTACTTGAAGGCCTTGACGGGGTCAACAAGATGAGCAAATCGCTCAATAACTATATTGGGATAACAGAAGCGCCCAAGGAGATCTTTGGAAAGATCATGAGTATCTCTGATGAGCTTATGCTGCGTTACTATGAACTGGTATCCGATGTGGATCTTGATACGCTGCAGCAGGTGAAAGACGGGGTGGCCGGCAAAGAAGGTGGCAGCCATCCCATGGAAAGCAAAAAAGCTCTGGCGCGCGAGATCGTTGCTAGGTTTTATGATCAAGAGCAAGCGGCTGAAGCGGAAGCGGGTTTTTTGCACCAATTTGGCCAAAAAGAGATCCCCGCCGACATTCCAGAATATCAAATTCAAAGTTCTGAGCCGATTTGGATCTGCAAACTGTTATGTGATGCCGGGCTGATCAAGTCCAATGGGGAGGGGCGCCGCCTGCTTAAACAGGGCGCGGTCAAAATCGAGGGAGAGAAAGTTGCCGATCCGGATCTGGAGTTGGCCCCTGGCACTAGCTTTGTAGTGCAGGTTGGCAAGCACCGCTTTGCTCGGATCGAAATTCACTTAAGTTAGATGTTGACATAAGCGGAGGGCAAGTATATAACTCGCCCTCCGCTATCGAAAACACACCAAAGTCTTCAAGGGTTTTACACGGTGTGGCGAGTAGACAGAGCAAGAAACAGGTAAAGAGCAGAAGAAATAAAAGCGCACAAAAGCGCTTGACAGCAAGCAAGTGATTCGTTAGAGTTCATTTCCGCTGCCAACGGGCGGCGAAAAAAGAAGCACAAAACAAGCAAGCAGCAGTAAGCAC
>Ga0265295_1000707_pt1 | contig 64419 bp, 58 predicted proteins | sample Munlansysbiofilm_FD_192503 | JGI IMG/M metagenome (GOLD analysis project Ga0265295, IMG submission 192503) | Leachate microbial communities from a municipal landfill in Southern Ontario, Canada - Methane capture system biofilm | ecosystem: Engineered > Solid waste > Landfill > Unclassified ... | reverse complement strand
CCGAGGGCTCGACATTACCTTGGGACAAGTCAGACGGGAACCTGAGTTTTGGTCTGGCGGCATCCGGCATAGAGATGGCGTGAACTTATTTCAGGCACTGGAGTGGAACTTGGGAAGCTGTCGCTTCGATGCTAAGGGAGCGGTTCAAGCGGAGACCCCGCAAGAGCCTGAGTACCAATGCGGAGCACAGTGGCGGAGTCATGCGTAGTAGCGATGAAGCAGTTGTAATAACTGCGGAGCAAAGGCATGGCCTTATTCGGTTTTAGAGATGTAACAACCGTTAAGCGGGAGGATTCGTTGTCTAAAACCAAACCGTGCCAGCGCTTTCCGTGGTATCGCCCACGGAAATGTTCTTGTCAGCCGTGGCGTCGGTCACCTCAATGTCCTTGCCGCCGTCGATGATGATGGCATCGGTGGCGCCCAAGACGTTCAGGTCGGTAGCTGCAGCCACCTTGGTGGCAACCGCAGTTGCCAAGGTGATGTTCACCTCACCTGCGGTGCCGAGCACCGTGGACAAGTCAAACTCGCCAGCAGCATCACCCAACGCGCCAGAGCCGCGCACGTTGACCGTGTCGATGTTGGCGAAGGTTACGCCACCCGGGAAATCAGCAGCATCATCCAAATCACCGACCACGTTCAGGGTCATGGTGTTGGTACCAAGGCCGGCGTCGATTTCATCGAGCGGATTCAGCGTCGAATTTGCCGTGGTGACCGTATCAATCAGCGCCACGACAGTGTCGTCGCCATCGGTGCCGTAGGAGTTAGCAGAGCCCAGAAGGTTGGCCGAAGCACCGCCGACAACGTCCACACCTGTAGTGAGCGTGAAAATTCGCCCATGCCTGTCCGGTGATTATCAGGCGCTTTCGCTGGTCCATATTATTTTTCCGAACATTTTCCGACATTTAACAAGTCGCCGGCACAATGCACATCGGTGAATTCGCCTGATCCACCAGGGACTATGCGGATTTGGGCTGTTCGTGGGCCGTCGATTTTACCGACCATTTTCCGACATGGATGTCAAATTAGAGCTGTCCTGGCGTTGCCGGGTGGGGGGGGGCGCAAACCTGAATATGAGAACCTGTTGCAGGGCAAGGCAACGGCGACCAAGTTTTTTCCATTTGCCGGCCAGTGGGCTTACGGCTACAATACCAAGCATGGAGAATTCCCTGCATAACCCTCATGATACCTTTGTCTGCCGGGTGCTGGATGATCTCAACGTCACCCGCAATCTGTTCCAGCATGAACTGCCGGAGCCAATTGTGGCGCTGCTTGATCTCTCAACCATGGAGCGCCTGCCGGATCACCACATCAGCCCGGAGTTGAAGAACAGTTACAGCGACATGGTTTTTCGGGTACGCTTGAAAGAAAGTGACCGCTCAGCCTATATCTACACCCTGTTTGAACACAAAAGCACCAGCGACGACTGGTGCAGCCTACAGCTGCTCAAATACATCGCGGCCCAGTGGGAAGCCTTTCACAGCCAGTTCCCACGGCAGAAACTGCCCCCGATCATCCCGCTGGTGCTGTATCATGGGGAAGAAGGCTGGCAACGACGCGACCTGATCGATCTGCTGGATCTTCCCGTGCCGGAGGTGATGCGGCCCTACACTCCGCAGTTTGACTATGTCCTGTGGGACGTCGCCAAGATGGATCGGCAGCGTCTGGAGCTGAGCCTGGAGGTCAGGGCGTTTCTGGAGATCCTGTACCACATCCGCAAGCACAGCCTGGTCGACACCCTGCCCCAGATTACGGTCATGCTTCTCCGGGCCGGGTATAGCCATCAGACCACCCTGCAAAAGATCGAAACCTATTTGCATTACGCCATCCACTGCAATGACCATGTGGATGAAAAGACGATCGAAATCAGTTTGGCAGCCAGCAACACTCTGGAGGAACTTATGCCGACATTAGCACAGAAATGGATTGAGCAAGGCGTCGAGCGAGGGATTAAGCAAGGAATCGAACGGGGGGTTATAAAAGGCCGGGAAGAAGGCCGGCAGGAAGGTCGGCAGGAAGGTCGGCAGGAAGGCCGGGAAGAAGGCCGGGAAGAAGGCCGGGAAGAAGGTAAACGGCAAGGCCAGGCCAGGACCCTGACCAGTCTGATTCTACGTCGTTTCGGCTCTGTCCCACCGCATGTTGAACAGCGCATCTCGGAAGCTACAGTGGAGGAGTTGGCGCGATTTACCGACAATATCTTCGACGCCAAGACAGCCGAAGAGGTGGTGGAACTGAAGAATTAACCTCTGCTCGTAAGTGAGCAAAAACCCTACCCTCTCACCCCATTACAGGCCGTTACCTCCCATCTGAGAGGTAGCGGCTTTTCTGTTGCCTCTGCCTGGCCCTTGGTCCAACTCGGCATCCTAAAAAAAAATCCCCCCTCACTCTTGTTAAAAGAAAGTAACTGGCCAATCTGAGATTGCCGTGTAATCCGGCCTGGGTCAGGCCACCAGTTCCTAAGATCTCGCTGCCGGTCATTCCCTCTACCAGGAAATCCCGGCTTTTTTGTGCCCTGAACTCTCAGGGTGTTTTCGCCATTTCAGCGCCGACCCACATCAACAAAGGAGGTTCATCCATGGATGACGAAACCAGAAAGACCCTTACAACGCCCTTCAGAAAGGATCAGATCAGGCAGCGGCCGGGCAGCTTCGGAGCAACCCTAAGTTATGTCGAAGGCAGTGCGGTGGTCGAGCGTCTTAACCAGGCCTTTCACCACGCCTGGAGCTTTGAGATTCTCTCGGTCGAGATCAACGCCACCGCCGGGGAAGTCCTTGCCCATGTGCGCGTCAGTACCGCTGGAATCGTCAAGGAGGGTTACGGCTCCAGTCAGATCACCCGTCAAAAAGATAGCGGTGAGATCGTCGATTTGGGCAGCAATGTCAAGGCCGCCTGTACCGATGGCCTGAAGAAGGCCGCCACCCTTCTGGGCGTGGGGGTGAACCTGTACCCGACTGAGGCAGCGGAGGATTCCCTGCCTCAGTCGCAGAGGCAGTCTCCGCCGCGTATCCAGCCTGCGGAACCATCACCGCCACATCCGTCTTCACCATCAGGTCCGCTTTCGCCGCCCGTTGCCGTAAATTCCGGTTCTCGCCTGACCGCCAAGCAGAAGGCGCTGATTCTGAAGCTGGCAGCGGAGGCCGGCTTGAGCCCTGCCGATATCACCCGGCACTGTCAGCAGGTGTATGGCCGCATGGTTGATTTTTTGAATAAAGCCGATGCCTCCAGACTGATCGAAGCGTTGTTTTCCGGCCAGGTCAAGGCCGCGTGAAAGGAGGTTCACTTATGAGCCCTGCCCCCTCCTTAAGGGTGTTACGTCATCACCTGCATCTCAGCTACAGCCAGGTCAACACCTATCTGACCTGCTCTCTGCGCTACTTTTTTCAGTACGTCAAGGGCTATCCGCCAGAGCACACCAGCAGTGCCCTGATTCTCGGCAGCAGCATCCATGCCGCCTTGGCGCACTACTATGAGGCCTTCCGGATGAAGGGTGCCGCAGAGCCGCTAGACGCGGTGCTGGCGTTTTATCGGGAGACCTTAAGCTCCGAGCTGGCGATCCCTCGCGCGCCCATTCTCTACAGCAATGAAGCAACCAGTCCTGCGGAGCTGCTGGCCTGGGGAGAACAGTTGCTCCGGGCGTATCTGGAGGATCCCGGCTTTTGCGGCATGGAAGTCGTTGCCACCGAACTGCCCTTGAGTCTGCCACTGACCACGCCCGATGGCGACTTGACGGAGTTTCATCTGGTGGGGGCTGTGGATCTGTTGTTGCGGGATCAGCTGGGCCGTTTGTTGGCGGTGGATCATAAAACCGCCAAGAATTCCCCGTCTCAGGAATCCATCGATCAGGATCTGCAGCTGAGCGCTTATGCGCTGCTGCTCAGGCACAACGGCTACCTGAAACCGGATGAGACCCTGCACTGCTGCTACAACGTCATCCGCAAGCTCAAAACGCCCAAAGTCGAGCGGCTCTTAACCCTCAGAACGCCGGCGGACACCCGACGCTTTATCCGTATGGCCCATGCCGTCTTATCCGGCATCGCGGCAGAGGCGTTTCTGCCCTGTGCGGGATGGCATTGCAGTGGCTGTCCGTATCAGCAGCAGTGCCGGAACTGGTAAAACAAGCGACCGAACGACAGCCTCATCGTTCCGGGCATTTAAATACAGGAACCTTTTCAAAAAAGCACGCCAACCCCCCCGCATCGCACGAGAGCAGATGACGGGGTTTTTTTGTATCCACCATCCCACGCAACCCAAAACCGCAGGAAAGGAATACGCCCATGAGTACCGAGAAGGATGTGATCCAGGTGGCCCTGGAAGTCGGCCAGAAAGTAATGATGAACGCCCAGGGTGACCCGGCCTGTACCCTGGCTTACGGCGTCGCGGCGGCGGTGGCCGCTGTTGGTGCGGGAGTGGGCTACGGTACCTACAAGTATGGCCGTCAGGCGCTTGGCTGGCTGATGAGCTAAGAGCGCCCTAAGCCCGTCAAGAATCTGTCCGATTGTGCTTCGCCCTAAACCCGGCCGCCGGATCCGATCAAAAACCAGGGATCCGGCTGCTGGTCTGCCTTGCCCATCTGACCCCGAACTGGAGGAGACTTTCGATGAAGAACCCGACACATCCATCCCTCACCCATCTTTTCAGCGCACCTGAGCCACTAGCGACAACCTACAGCGTGCAGGAGATCTTCGGCTTTGCCAGTCAAATGCCTCTGCCCGGTTTCAAGCCGGGTCATCCCCTAGTCCCCCAAGCCCTGGAAACCTATGTCTGGAGCCCGGAACTGGCAAAGGATTGCATCGAATGGCTGTGCGATCCAGAGCCGGAGCCGCTGTGGGTTTCCGGTCCGACAGGCTGCGGCAAGACCGAAGCCTTAAAACAGCTGTTCGCCAAGCTGCACATGCCGACGGTGATCGTCAGTGCGAAGAAGAGTACCGAACCGGACGATATCCTGGGCCGGGTTCAGCTGGTGAATGGCAATACGGTCTTTACCCCAGGTCCCCTGCTGGAAGCCTATGCCCGGGGCTATGCCCTCCTCTTTGATGAGATCGATGGTTACAATCCGGAGGTGATGATGGCCTGTCATCGGCTGCTGGAAAAGGCGCCGGTGACTCTGGATGACGGCACGGTCATCACTCCGGCGAACCGGATTTTGATGGCGGCTACCGCCAACACCCGGGGCGATGGTCAAGGAGGTGATATCTACGCGGCCACCAGTGTCTTTAATCTGGCCACCCTCAATCGCTTTGAAAAGTGGAGCCTGGACTATCCCGCAGCCAAGATCGAAGAGCAGATCCTGTCCGGCGCCCTGCCCCAGCTGGATGAGAAGGTCATCAGCGCCATGGTCAAGGTGGCTGCCGATATCCGCACCAGTTATCGGCAGGGCAGTTGTCCCGGCCCCATCTCGATCCGGGATCTCAAACGCTGGGGCCGCAAACTGCTGTTGGGAGCCCAGCGGACGGATGTGCCGGTGGTCTATCATGCCTTCGATAAGGCGTTCGGTCACGGGGTCGATGAGCATGTGCGCGCCATGCTTCATAAACTGATCCAGACCCACTTCAACATTCCGGCGCCCGAGCTGGCTCCGCCTGCGGGAGACCCGTCATGAGCCCTCCGCTTCCGCCCGACACCCTGATCGGCTTTCATCTGCGCTCGCCGTCACGCTCTGGCGGCAAGGACTGGGTGGGCTGCCTGACCCAGGATGGAACCTTTCACCGTTACTGGGGCAAGACGGGCCAGGTGAACCAGCATCGGCAAGAACGCGGCAACCATCGCGACTTGCGGGATCTGGTCAAGCAGAAGCTGACCAAGGGCTATCGGATCCTGGATACCTATCAGGCTCCTGACGGCTGGCAATCCCGGCGATCGGCTGAAGATGCCACCGCCAGGGCCGAGGACGCAGCACAACCCCTGACGGCCGTTACCGACTCTGACCCGATTCACATCACACCCTCGCGCCAGCACTCCCTTACCTGGGATTTCTAGGCAACACCCACCCTCAGCACTTGAGCACTCATGCTACCTGGAAAGGAGAATCACCATGAAACTGACGGTTCTGGAAGAGATTGTTCTGTTCATCCTCGATATCCGGCTGTGGACGGGTCGCAAGAAACTCAAAGAAGAGGATCTGGCGCTTAACGGTATCGATACCCACCAGCTGCCGCCGGGAACTCTGGCCTCGCTCGGCAGCAAGAAAATCATTAGCAGCGAGGCGCTCGCGCCCTTTCAGGCCATGAAACGCGAGGCGGAGAAGATTCTGCTGGCCACCGGAGTACGCTTTCTGGGCGGGTACGCAGTACCGACCGACAAGGCAGCGGAGGTCGAGCAGCGTCTGATTGCGCTGCAAACGGATTTTCAAGCGGCCAAGTCTCAGCTGCTGCAGCAGTATGATGCGCAGGTCAACTCCTGGATTGATGCCAACCCGCCACAATGGGCACCGATCATCCGGGCCGCCATCGATTCTGTGACGACGGTGGACAAGGCGCTGCAGTTCGGCTTTACTCCGGTGGCCATTCAACCGTCGCAAGCCCTGCCGGAGAGTGATCCTCTGCAGGAACAGACTCAGGGGCTTTACGGCCAGCTCTGCCATGAAATCCGGCTGATGGCCCGGACGGCTTTTGCTGCCTCTTACGCCGGCAAGGGGAGTATCACCCGCAAGGCTCTGCGGCCACTTGTAGCCATGCGGGAGAAGCTTTCGGCTCTGGCGTTTCTGGATCAACAGATACCCCCTCTGATAAACAGCATCGACGAGAGCCTCAGTCACCTGCCCAGTTCGGGTCCCATCGCCGGAAACGATCTCAATCTGCTGGCGGGCCTGCTCAGCCGCCAACTGATGCGGATGGGTTTGCCGGTGGATCAGCAGATTGAGGAAGAGGATCCCTTGGGCTTTGGCGACTCCGGTGATATAATGAATACTTGTACGGTGACACTAGCTGCCTCTGGGACGCAAAATCCCCGCCAACCGGCCACGGCTTTGCAATGGGATTTTTAGAGGAAAACCTTTGCGGCGCCATCAATCGGGGACTGTCAGAAGAAAATCCAGGAGAAAATCCATGACGAAACTGGCAAAACTGCCCATCGGTATTCAGACCTTCAGTGAAATCCGCTCGGAGGGCTATGCCTATGTGGATAAGACTCCGCTACTCCATCGGCTGGTCACTGAAGGTAAATACTACTTTCTTGCCCGGCCGCGCCGCTTTGGCAAGAGCCTGCTGGTCTCGACCCTGCAGGCTCTGTTCGAGGGGCGCCGGGAATTCTTCAAGGGGCTGTCTATTGAGGACAAGTGGGACTGGGATACGGTTTACCCGGTGATCGCTTTGGACTTCAGCGGAGTCGCGCGCAGTCTAGAGGATATGCAGGAGGACGTCAGCGATCTGCTCACCTTTAATCAGCAGCGGCTGGGAGTCACCTGTGACAACTCCCGCAACCTGGGGGGCTGCTTCAAACAGCTGATCTGGAATACTTACCAGAAATATGGCCAGAAAGTCGTCATCCTGGTCGATGAATACGACAAGTTCATTGTCGATAACCTGGATCAGATCGAGGTCGCGCGGCAGGGCCGTGACGTGTTGCGCGATCTTTATTCGATCATCAAGAGCAGCGATGCCTATATCCGGTTCACGCTGCTCACCGGGGTGAGCAAGTTCAGCAAGATGTCGGTCTTCAGCGGCCTGAACAACCTCAAGGATATCAGCCTGAATCCAACCTACGCCACTATTTGCGGTTACACCGAACGGGATCTGGATACCACCTTCGCTGCGCACCTAGAAGGGGCTGACCGGGACGAGGTTCGCCGCTGGTATAACGGCTATAATTTTCTCGGTGAACCCGTTTACAACCCCTTTGACATTCTGCTGTTTATTGACAATGGCCAGCAATTCAAAAACTACTGGTTTGCCACCGGCACGCCGACCTTCCTGATTACCCTGATTCAGCAGAACAATTACTATATTCCGCAACTGGACAAGCTTGACGTAAGTGAGGAGCTGATCGACAGTTATGATATCGATAACATCCAGCTGGAGCCGATTTTGTTTCAAGCGGGGTACTTGACTGTCAAGGCGGCAAGACAAACTGATTTTGGCATGACTTATTCTTTGGGATTTCCAAACCGAGAAGTTATCATCACCTTCAATAATGTGGTCGTCAGCTATCTTACCGGCAACAGCAACGTTCTACCGATCAAGAATCAGCTCTTAACAGATCTTAAAAAACAAGAGATTGTTAGATTCAAACAGACCCTTACCTCCCTGTTCGCTGCGATTCCCTACAACAACTACGTCAACAACACCATCGGCAGCTACGAGGGTTATTACGCCAGCGTCATCTACGCCTATCTGGCCAGCTTGGGCCTCGATCTTGTCGCCGAAGATGTTACCAGCACCGGCCGCATTGACCTGACCATCCATTTGAGCGACGTCATCTACATTCTGGAGTTCAAGGTTGACGGCAGTGGTGATGCGCTCGCGCAGATCAAGGAGCGCAACTACCAGCAAAAATACTTGGCCGAGGGGAAAAAGATTCTCCTGATCGGCATTGATTTTGATTCGGCCAGCCGAAATGTTACAGGTTTTGCTTGGGAAGCTGTGGAACCGGCCTCGAACGCCGGGGAGTTCTTGTCGCGCACCTAACACCCTCAGGCGGCAAAGGGCTTAAGACCGCCCCGCCCTGCTCTGCTCTGACCCTAAACGACCTCTGAAGCCCCGCACCCGTTCGCTGCCACCGCAGCCTGCTGGTTGCGGGGCTTTTTTTGTGCTTGCCATGAGGCTCGGCAGCTCAGCCGGCCCCGGCAACCGTTTTTAACCTCCCTTACTCCCCAACCTTCAATCCTGGCGCTGGATGCGCCGCTACCCTGAAAGGATACGCTTATGCTTCGCGATACCGAACTGGCCGGGCTGGCCCGGACCCTGGGGAAGGATACCGATCTCACCCTCACCGTGAGTGGTGAGACTTCCTACTGCAGTAGTGATGGCCGCCGCATCAACATCGCCCGGATGCCGACCACGCCCCTTGGCCGGATGCTGATGACGGGCCTGGTGTTTCACGAGGTGGCGCACAAGAAATACACCCGGGGGGAGTGTCCTGCCGGCCTGGTGGGTGAACTGACCAACATTATCGAGGATGTGCGGGTCGAGGCCTTGACCTTGAAGGAGCGGCCCGGGACCCGCTATGACCTGGAGGCGGTAACCCGTCATTATCTTGCCAAAGACGATCTGCTGCCCAGGGATAAAGCAACGGCCCTGCTCGGCTGGGTTCTGACCTACGGCTATGGAGAAATCCTGCTCTACCCCGGGGTGACGCCGCTAAAGGATCGCTGCCGCACCCTGCTGGAGCAGGAGCTGGGCCAGGCCTTTATGGTCGATCTTGAGTCTTTGCTGCAGCCGGGTTTTGCCGCCCTGACATCGACCCAAGAGGCCCGGTCGCTGGCCGAGCGGATTCTTGAGCGCCTCAAGCAGGTGGCGCAGGAGAAGCCGCAGGAAACGGCGGCGGGTGAGTTACCGCCTTCGTCTGCAGCAAAAGAGGTCTCCCAGACAGAGTTCGCCGGCGCGTCAGCGGCGGCCCAGCCCTCGCCCATCTTCAAAACTCTTGACGGGAGTCCCTCTCCCGGCGGACAGCAGGCTGCAGATTGTCAGTGTTCTGACGGGGAGGCCCATTTGCAGCGGTCGACTTTAGGCCCTGAAGAGCTGGAGCAGATGCTTGTCGGCGGCAGTGGTCGTCCGGGTGGCTACGGGGATCGCAGCGCCGCGCTGTTGCAAGATCTGAATGATCTCTCGGCACGAACGCCTCAGAAGCTCTGTGCCGTGATTCCCCTACTGCCGGCAGCGGAACGGGTCAGTGGGCCGGAACCCTTTGTCAAGCCGGTGGATGAAGCGCAAGCCTTACGGGTCTGTTCGCGCCTGCGGTCGAGGTTGCTGACCCTGCTGCAGGCTCAGCAGCGCCGTGCCCAGAGTGCGGCAAAGTCGGGTCGGCGGATGGATACCCGGCGGCTGGTTCGCCTGTCCCTGGGTGACCCACGTATTTTTCGGAAGAAGGAGGAGGTCAGCGCGCTCAACACCGCTGTGTTTGTGCTGATCGATGGCTCGGGCAGCATGTTGACCCGAACACCGCAGGGAGAGAGCCTCAGCGCCGTGGCCAACGCCAGTGCCTTCGCCCTGCACCGGACGCTGTACCACCTGGCGGGGGTGAGCGCCGCTTCGGCCGTCTTTGCCGGCAGGGAAGACGACCGTCTGCGCTTGCTGGCTGATTTCGGGGAGAGACCTGAGGCGCCGTGGTTTGCGTTCAGGGCCTCAGGCAGCACCCCGACCGCGACGGGCCTGTGGCTTGCCCGGGCAGCACTGTTGGGCCAGCCGCAGCCGCGCAAATTGCTTCTGCTGATCACCGATGGATACCCGGACGATGTGGAGTCTGCGGGTACCGCGACACGGCGGCTGCAACGCGACGGCATTGAGATTGGCGCCATTGGTCTGCAGACCGACGCGGTGAAACGGCTCTGGCCAAAGCACTGCGTGATTGACCGGGTTGACGATTTGCCAGCGGCGCTGTTTGGTCTGCTGGAGGGATTTCTGCTGAACCCCGCCTTGGGCCGGACGGGCTAAAACGGCGCTGCAGCCGCTCCCCGCATCCTTCGACCCAGAGGAACCGATGACCAGAGTCCCCGGCGTTGCCTTGCTGGTTGTTTGTCAGGGGCTCTGGTCCTGCGGAGGATCTCTTGGGCCGCTCTCTCTTCGGCCGTGACAGAACCCGATGAGAAGGCCGCAGGCAAGGGGTGTTGCCGTAGATGGGGTCAGGATAGCGGCAGTCACCACCCTACCCGCCGATGATCTGGGCCGCGATGTTGGCGGCGTCCACCAGGGAACGGGGGGAGAGATGGGCATAACGCATGGTGACCTTCGGGTCATAGTGGCCCAGCAGTTTCTGCACCTCGTAGAGGGAGCGGCCGGAGCGCACCAGAAAACTGGCAAAGGAATGACGCAGATCGTGCAGGCGCACATCGGGAATGGCTGCGGCCTTGCGCAGGCTATTCCAGGCGCAGTAGAAGGAGACAAGCGGCTTGCCGGTTTTGGGGTTGTGGAAGACCCAAGGCACATCGGCCTGGCGGGGGATCTCGCGCAGCAGTTTGACGGCGGCATCGGGCAGGGCGATATGCCGGGGCTTGCCGGACTTGGACAGAGGAACGGTCAGCACCTGCTGTTCCAGATCGATGTACTCCCAGCGGGCGTTGACGATCTCGGAGCGGCGAGCCCCGGTGTAGAGCAACAGTTTGACGATGCGGGCGACCTGTTGATGGCGGCTTTTGTCGAGTTGGGTCAGCAGCCGTTTGACCTCGGCATCACTGAGGTAGCGCTCGCGAGCACCACGATCGGCAAAGGCGGGAATGCCGCTACAGGGATTGGTGGTCGTTGCCGGCAAAATATCCCAGCGTCGGGCACAGTTGAAGAGAAAGCGCAGCAGCACCAGAATCCGGTTGCAGGTTCCGGCAGCATAGCCTTGCTGTTTCAGGCGCCGATGGAGAGTAGCGATCTCCTGTCGCTGGATCTGATCGAGGGGCTTTTCGCCGAAAACCGGCAGCAGATGCAGGCGCAGCAGGGTTTCATCGGTGGACCAGCTGCGTTTGTGGTCTTTGGCGTAAGGCAGGTAATGTTCCCGGACAAACTGTGCCAGACTGGGCATTTCGCCGGAACCCTGGTGCTGCGGATTCTCTCCGGCACTGACCTGCTGATGCAGCCGGTACGCCTTGGCACGGGCGTCTGCAAGAGAGATTTCGCCGAGTTTCCCCAAGCGCATCTGGCGAGCTCTGCTGCCGCGATTGCGGTAACGGAAGTAATAGGTCCCCTTTCCTTTGGTCCGATACTCCAGAAAGAAGCCCGGCAGCTCGGTATCACAGTATTCGATACGGCCGGCTGCGGCTGGGCAGGAATCCAGGGTGGAGAGAAACGCGGTGGTTAAATTCTGTACGGACATGAGATATCTCCTCTTAGCCATAAAGGCATGTAAAAGTTCAAAGTATCGGGACATGAGCTCACTCCACGCATCCGGAGGTACGCTCACATCGATAGGTATAAGTATCCATTCGTCGGTGGAATCAAATCCCAGGCTGGCGCTGAAGGTACGTCTTAAGACGAGCACATTGTCCTGTTCACTTTTACCAAAAAACGCACCAATGACGCCGCTATATATAAGCCAAATTACTTCCACCCTAATGGTTTAGTGAGTTTCACTTGAACGGCTTTCCCTGGGCTAAGCTTCAGTTCGAGATGGCCTGACTTTTCAAGTGATGCCAGAATTCGAGATTTTTGGCTCGGCGAAATCCCATACCGTTCACACACTTTATTCCCGCAGGAGAACCACCCACCACCTTTTAAGCTGCTGTAACACCAGAGAATTGTGATGAGCTTGACCTTCCTGCTTTCTCCTGGTAAATCTTTGATCCAGTCGAGGGGGATGGTGGCATACAATTGTCGGGGTTCCCTTTTTCTGGTTCCAAACTCAACTTGTTCACATTCAATGTCATCGACAATCATCGTCTTCCCCATCGGGAATCCTCCTGAGACATCTGTCTTATATTGTTAACTCTAATAACTATTCATATAATGGGACCGGGTCAAGCAGGCCTGCATACCTGGCATTGCAGGCCTGCATACCCTGTCATTCGGAGTCGAACGCACTCAACAATTTCATCATCTTTTCCCACATCTTCTCCCCTCGCTCATCGATGTACCGCTCGGGATAACAGACACGGTCGACGTCCGTGCGGAGCTTGAACCCGCCAAGGATCATTTCCCCTGCTTGTTGCATCAGCTGCTGGGCCGTGCGGATATCTTCGTCCAGCCGCTCCAGTGGGGCTTCGATCAGGATCGCGTCATGGACAGGGCAGCAGACCGCGATCCCAGTCTCGACGATGAGAATCACCGCCAATCGCAGGATTTCGGCTCCATTGGTCTGGACGGGCCAGTTTGCCAGGGATCGAGGATTTGCTTGACTATTGATGGATAGTGACCAGCCCAGGGTCGAGAAGAGAGTTCCGCTGGTCAGGGCATAGTCGACAACAGCCTGTGACCATTTCCAATAATCGGGAAATATCTCTTTATGGAGTTGGATCAGCTCGCGGCCTTTAATCACCGGCTCCCCGATACGCTGGGCCAGAGACTCGGGACCCATGCCGTACTGGACACCTAAGATACAGTTCTTAAAAAGCTTGCGCTCCTTAGGATGGCTGTCTTTGGTTCCCTCTGGGGGAACGGCCCCGGCGAGCTTTGCAAATTCCAGATAGGGATCGCCAGAGGTATACGCCTGCTGCATATCCGCGTCGCCGCTTAGGACCGCAGCGATGGCAAACTCCTGCTGACTCCAATCAATATAAGCAAGACCATAGCCGACGGCCGGCCTTATCAGCGCTCTCAACCAGGCCGAAGGACCGAAAATAAATTTGCTGTTACTGGGTTGATTGCGGCTGGTTTTTGCCCGGAAGGGAGAAAGCAGGCAACGGTTGCGGCCATCCCGTCCCACAGCCAACTTATTCAGGCGCAGCTCTGAAAGGGAATAGCGCAGCTCTTTTAGTGGTTCAAGTTCGGGGTGACCTTTTGCGATGTCACGGAAGGTATCACTTTTAAGATCAAGCTTACCGGATTCAAGTCGCGGCCAGGCGATCCCTTGTTGCGTCAGCCACTGTTCAAATCTGTCGGCCTTGAAGACGCTTCCTTCGTACACGCCGTAATCCTGGTCGATTTCAGCAATCAAATCCTGCCGGATATCGTTCCAGCGGTCACGGAGTCGTTCGAGGATTTCGGTATCGATCGGCACCCCATTGTACTCCATGACCGCGACGGCCTTCATATAGCTGCCGCGCACTAAGGCCCGAGGCCAGTCGATGCTCTCCTCCATCTTGGGAAGGAGGTGGATGAGAGCTTCAACATCAGCCTGACAGTACGCGACCAAGTCAGACTTTTCCTGCTCTGAGTAAACGTCTCCTTCGCGCATGGCAAGTTCGCGCATCTCCTGCTTATCCGGGATCACACTCAGGCCATATTGGATAAGCGCACCGTTAAGGTCCGATCCGGCCTTGAGAAAAAGTCCGTTATGCTTCCGCCTGAACTCGACATACAGATCGAGGAGATTTGGCGGCAGATCCCACCCCAATGATAAGAAGCAGCCCATTTCAGCCGAGGCGTAATAGGCAACGATCAGGGTCGACTCATCGATCAGGAACGGTGGCGTCTCACCCAATTCATCGCACCAGCGTCTGATCGTCTGCCCAGAATGATATTCAATGGCCACCAGACAGCGAACCGCAGGGCGCTCTCCGTCTGGTGCCCGGAACTCAAAGTCCAGGCACCAGATGTTAGAGTAATTATTCAGTCCCATACTACACTTGGCCGGTCAGCCGCCGAATAAGCGGGTGATTGAGGCTGTTGACGTAATAGTTCGCGAAGGCCAGTTCCAGCATCCGCTCAAAAGACAGTTCCGCTGTCGGGAACTCCGGCTCCGGCAGGGCAGCAGTTGCTTCCAGGATGTCATAACAGCCGGCAGACATATTGGCCCGCATACAGATCCATTTTTTCTTGGCGAGCTCGGCTGCTTGGAGCGCGGTAGCGTGCCAGGCATTGTGCCGCTCCTGCGGTAGTTTAAGCGGCCAAACCATCAATGAGCCCATCCGTGTGAGGGCGACAACAACCTGTACCGGAACGATAAACTCTGACAGGTCACTCAGAAGAGCACCATCGACAAGGTAGGTTTCGCTCTCTTCCTTCAATTCGATGATGGCAGTCCGAAGGGTATAGGCATCATCGTCCAGGACCCGGAAAAATTCTGTTTTACCGGGTTTGCGCACCGGGATTGTGGTCCATAGTTTTTTCGCGCCAGACATATTTTGAAAGTCTTGCGGAAGGGCCAACGTCTCAATATTAAAAGTCATCTTAATTTCCTTTCTTCTCGTTAGTAAGGTGCTGACGTAGCCAATCGATCAACTCGACGACATCGTAAGCGACTTTGTTGCCAATACGCATTGCGACAGGAACCGATGCCCCCTTTGAGGCAAGATTGGCCAGGGTTTTCCTTGAAACACGAGTTCGTAGGACAGGCTTCCGGGCTTGGAGTTTTGCTCCACGACGAAGTAGCCTATCCCACGCCGGCCAACGTCGTAACAAAACTGAATCTCACCCACCGTCCGCTTAGCTTTTCCCTTGCAGGCCGAGCAGGTCGGGCCGGAGCAACGATATAGCCTCTGATAGCCCTCACGATTTTTAAGTTTGTGTACTGTGATTTCGCCGATCCTGAACAGAGTTCCCATTCAAACATCCCGAATCAGAAAACTGCTGTTCGATAACTGAGCAACCCATACCTTTTTTTGACTTTTTCATATTCGGTTTATCTCCGTTCACTTAGTGACTAGCATAAATGCTGTAAACAGATGTAATCCTTGATGATTCTACCCACCTGCCTACCCTGTACGACGTCATACCCAGATCATATCGGCACCATCCAACCCCCCTTTCTCGCCCCAGACGGCGGAAGACCCTTCCTGTTGGGTGTCAGTACCGCCAATGCCAGGGTATCCGGTTCGGTGGTGCCACCGCACGAGAGAGAGGAAAACCCGGATCATTCGGGTCCGCCGCACAGCTGGCATACCAGGTGTTCGGGCACCAGGTGCGGTTGCCGTAAAGAACACCGTTTACCTCGATGGCAAAGACCTCGCCGCAGGCAATCTTTTTGCGGGCCTGGCGGGTGTTTGTGCCTAAATGATGAGCAATCTGGGTAATCCCCACCAGCCAGGCGTCCGGATGGGGAGATCTCGGTGCGCCCTGGCAGAAGGGCAGAAGTTTCGCGTGCTCGGGGTATGAATAGCCCATGATGAAAATCCTTTCTGTTTAAGAGGTTTAAGAGACATGTCCAAGGTTCGGGTTTAGATCAAACGGCCGGTCGTGCTGACTTTCCGGCCAGCTGCTATCGGGCCACGGCCCCCGTTTACAGATAATGCGTCCAGTCAAAGTCCTCTCGTTCGGCGATTTCTGACGCCATGGCAAGATCCATTTCGTCTTCCTCCGGATCAAAGTCACACTCGGTATCCAGGCCCAGCCAGGGATCGTTGTCATAGGCGTGCAGGCAGGGCGCATAACCCGGTGGCGGATTCTCCGGATCACTGTCGGGAGCCGAGAGATAGCAATAGTCCGGGCAGCCGCCGCACAGAGGCGGGTCCGCGCCTTCCGGTATTTGAGACTGCCCTGAAAGCTGCGGCTCAGGCTGCTCTGCGGCGTATTTCGCTGGCGCGACCTCCTGTGAGCCCCTTTCTCCGGTGCAGGTGGCCTCGTCATAGATGGGATGGTTTGCGTCATAGCTGGTCATGTGGTTAAATCTCCTGGGGAAAGAGCGTCCACAAGGGAGAAGAGCACCTCGTCGGACACCGTAGTGGATGTTTGCAACTCCTTGAAAAACCGGCGTATCAGGAGCCGCTGCTGTTTGGCCTTGGCCGTATAAAAGCCGTGTTTCAGCGCATTTTGGTTGCCCTTGGGCGCTCCGGACCCCGCCGCCCCGCCGTGCATGCGGCAACGTGACTTGTACCCACCTTCCGGCTTGGCAACACAGGGCGCCTGGCAGGGTTTGCCCCGTCGCGTCTTGGCCCCACAGCGCGGCGTTGTCCGCGCCAGATCGAGCGCATGGGCTTGTTTCTCCGTATAAGACCTCATTGCGACGACCTCCCCTGGTCCACCCGGCCACCAATGCCGATCACCGAATTACCCGACACATTCAGATGCTCCACCTTGATGCTCTGCATCTTCACGCCCTGAAGCGTCGCCAGTAGTCCCAGCTGTAAATTCAACGCCCGCATCAGCTTGGTGGCCATATTGACGCGCATATTGTTCGCCGCCAGTGACGCCTCCTGCGTGGTTTTATGCAGTTGGCGCATCAGAACCAGATAGGTCGCGATAATCTGCGAAGCCAAAAGCGTCTGCATGGCCCCCTTCGGCGCCAGATCCTGGTACAGCCAGGCGATGGTGTCGATCATCCGGTCCGGATCGTCCTGAGGTTCAAGGGCGCCGCACCGGCAGGCCAACAGAAAAATCTGATGGCGAATCTCCTGGCTTGGGAGGGGAGAACACCTCGCCGCCGCCGATGCGCATCTGTCGTCGCACTGAGCCGCACAGACCTCGGGATTTTCCAAATCTGTCAAAAGCTCAATCTCTGGCTTGGTTGCCTGTCGGCAATGAGCTGGATCATTCGCAGCTAGCGGCGACATCATAAGGCACCCCGATGCGCCGTATGCAGACCGTTGCCACAGCCTCCCATCGGGCAAAGCGTTTCCTGCGCCATCTCGTCAGCCTCCTGCGGCAACTGCTCAAGCAGCTGTCTGATCGACGCGGGCAGGTGCGCCAATGGCAGAATTACATGCGTCGGCTGATGCCAATGGGTCAACAGAATGGCCTGCCTGGTCCTGGAAGCCCAGCGCAGGGTCTGAGCTAGACGCGACTGTAACTGGGTGACTGAGAGGGTGGTGATGCTGGTGATTTCCATAAAACCTCCTGAGTAAAAGGGAAAAAACAGGTGCGCTAGAGAACATCTCTCTGCTCCTATACAAACCTTGGTTCGGTTCAGGAGATCAGTTAAGGAAAAAAAAAGAGAAAAAAAAGATTTCCATAAAACCTCCTGGGTAAAAGGAAAAAACAGGTGCGCTAGAGGGCATCTCTATGCTCCTACATAACGATTGGTTCGGTTCAGGAGGTCAGTTAAGGAAAAAAGAGAAAAATTGAAATTTATGGATTTTTTAATAGCGCAGACCATTCAGGGGAGAGACATGGCGATTGACTAAATAAGCCATTGGAAATGTAGATCAACTTTCAAACTTACCTTCTTTGTTAGACGATCTTATAGGCAGGGTCTCGCAAAAGGCCTAAACGGCAGATAACCTGCCGGCAACCTCTAACCTGTCTCTTTCATCGACTCTCCTGCCCTGCCCCTGCTGATCTGGGGATTTCGCGGCTTCATCTAAAACATTCCCACCCCTGCCACGAGAAGGCGCCCGGTAACTGGCGCCTTCTCGTCTTTATCTGGCTTCTCCGTAGCCCCCTGCCAATCCTCCGCCAGACGATCGCCCGCCCTACCCTGCTTTTTTACTCCGGCTCCTGGGCCGAGTCGCTCTCTGTTCGGGGTTGTTGTTCCTTGGCCACCAGATTGCGGACGGAGCCCCGGTGCCAGCCTTGCCGGCCACCCAGGGTGGGGATATCCGCCTGGTCCAGCAGTGAGGCCATGGCGGTGTAGCTCAGGCTGGGATGCTGCTGCCGCTGCTGTGTGATCCACTCCAGCAAGGTTTGCTTGTCGGGCTTACCGTTGGTGACGCCGGCTTTTACGCTGACCAGGCTGTCGATGGCCGAGGCAACGCGCTCGCTGACCTGCTGGGCTGCGAGGCTTTTGGAAGGCGGGTAGCGGGGAGAAGACGGCGCAGGGCTCTGATCGGAATCGGCCGTGGCCGGCTCTGTGACGTTGCCTGCAGGAGTTGTGCTGCCGGCAGGGTTCTCTGCCGGGCCACTCTGGACCTGTTCAGGGTGCAAGCCTCTCGCTTGTTCGTCGGCTTCGATGCCGTGGGTCACATCCTGCAGGGGTTGCAGTAGCCTGGCAAGGTCGAGGGAGTTGGCGGTTGTGATGGCGGGCAGAGCCGGTACCGGATCGATAGCCAAGCCCAGTTCCTGTTCCAGCAGGCTGAGCCTGTCGTTCAGGTGGGTCAGCTGTCCCTGCTGATGGGCAATGGACTCCTGCAGCTGGTTGGCGTGGGTGGCCAAGGCGGTGAGGATGGGTGTGGTGGCTGCTACAGTCGCGCAGATGAGGTCATGTAGTTGGCGGTCAGCCAGTCCGTCAGCCAGTCCGTCAGCCAGTCCGTCAGCCAGTCCGTCAGCCAGTGGGCCAGCCAGTGGGTCAGCCAGTGGGTCAGCCAGTGGGTCAGCCAGTGGGTCAGTCGGTGGGTCAGTCGGTGGGTCAGTCGGTGGGTCAGTCAGTGGGTCAGTCAGTGGGTCAGTCAGTGGGTCAGTCAGTCCGTCAGCCAGTGGGCCAGTCGGCGGGCCAGTCAGCCTCAACCGCTGTCGCCAGTCTTCGATCCAGTCCTTGACGAACTGATCTTCTTCACGCACAGTTCCCTGCTTTAGTAATCCGATGATCTGATCCGTCCGGTAACCCTCATCCTGCAGAGCAAAGATTAACCGGAAGAAGTCCACTAGATCGGCACGATAGCGTGCCTGTCGACCTAATGCCTGTCCCGGCACGAAGGCCTCGTAACGGGCCTTGCAACTCAGAAGTGTTTTGTAGTTAACCCCCAGCTCCTCCGCAATCTCTCGCAGCGTCACCAGGGTTTCTTCAGTCGTTATCCTCTGGGTCATTGTCCTATCTCCTGTCTTGAAAGCGGTTTCTGTTATCGGTTCCGGCACCGTCTTGGTAGCGGTCGGTGCCATCCTGTGCCCTGTCGTTGTCACCGATGGCAATACCGGCACGGATACTTAAGGCGCAGTTTAGGTGTCGAAGCGGCTATGGCTGTCACGGCGTTGTCACTGGTTGACACTTTTTGCGGCTGCGGACCGGTATCAGGCGGTGTCGCTCCCCTGCCGCCGGCATCGGTTGGCTGTCGGTCCAAGCCTGGCAGGTCACCCACCCATCACCTACCAACCGCACTTTCACCGGTTGCCTGGTAAGTGCTTGACCTTTCGAGGTTTTGAAATCTTTTCACCCACCAGAAGCGGTTTCACCCAGCAAATACCGACCGGATGACAAGCCTCGACCGCAGGCTAAGCTGAAGGATTTCGCTGCGTTAGACCTTGATTTTCACCCATCAAATACCGACCGGATGACAGCTATTTGCCGCCGATCCGGAGCAGTTTTTCGATGGTCTGGGTGGCGGTTTTGAGGGTGGATTGCTCCAGGTGGGCGTAGCGCTGGGTGGTGGTGATGCTGGTATGGCCGAGGAGCTTCTGGATCTCGTAGAGGCTGTGACCGGCGTTGACGAGGAAGGAGGCGAAGCTGTGGCGCAGGTCATGGATGCGCAGTTCGGGCAGGTTGGCCTGAATGCGTATGCGGTTCCAGGTATCGTGGATGCTGATGAGGGGCTTGCCGGTGGCGGGGTTGGGAAAGACATAGGGGCTGCCGTTGTTCTGGCGGGAGCGGAGCAGTTTTAGGGCGGCGCCGGAGAGGGGCAGCACCTTTTGGCGTTTGCTTTTGTTGCGTTCGGCGGGCAGGGTCCAGAGACCTTTGTCCAGATCGAGTTCGCTCCAGGGCAGCTGGGTGACTTCGGAGCGTCTGGCGCCGGTGAGGATCAGCAGGCGGATGATGTCGGGCACGATGGGGCTGTGGCACTGCTTGAGGGCGGCCAGGAGCTGATCGAGTTCCTGCACGCTGAGATAGCGTTCGCGGGCGCCGTTGTCGGCTAAGGGTGGGATGTTTTTGGTGGGGGCCTGGTCGATGATCTGCCAGCGCTCGGCCAGGTGAAAGAGGTGTTTGACTAGGGCCATGATGCGGTTGACGGTGCCGGGCTTGAGATTCTGCGTCAGCAGCTGATTCTGGAACTGCAGCAGGTCGGTGGGGTTAAAGTCATCCAGGGGCCGGTGGCCCCAGAGTCGCAGCATCTTGTTTTCGATGCAGGCTTTGTCGTAGTTCCAGGTGCGTTTGGTGTTGCGGGCGTAGGGCAGGTACTGGTTGCGGACGAACTCGGCGAAGGTGGGGATCTGCTTGATCTTCTCAACATGTTCCTTGACATCGAAGCCCATGAGGATCTTGCTTTTGAGAATACGGGCACGTTCACGGGCTTCATCGAGGGTCAGGGTGGTGGGATCGCCGAGTCGGGTCTGGCGCTGACGGCCGGCTTTGTCGCGGTAGCGCAGATAGTAGGCGGCTTTGCCGTTTTTGCGCACTTCGAGAAGAAAGCCGGTAAGCTGGGTGTCGTAGTAATCGGTCTTGGCGCTGGTGGTAGGTAGTGGCGGATTGTCGGCGAAGGCCTGGCGCAGGTTGAGTCGGGGCATGGGTGGACCTCCTTGGGAGTGAAGAGAGTCGACAGGACGCTGCTGCGGTGTCCCTTTGTCTCTTTTAACAAGGAGGCGGCGGGGTTTTTAAGGGCTGATGCCGGGCAAGAAACGTGACATAGGCCCCAGAGGGCTGTAAAGGCGCCTGTGGTGAACGATCTATTTCTGGTGCAGCCTGGGTATGGCCTGGAGGGTGTTCGGGCAACAGGGAGGAGATATGGAAGCCGATCTCGTCAACGGCGTGACGAGAAAATCCGGCGGACAATTCCAGATCGTGTCGTTGTTCTTTGCTATGGGGTCTATCAGGCCGCGGCCGTAGTAAACAGCGCTTTCGACTTGGCCATGCCCCGCAGATAACGGACGTTGCGGGCAGCGGCCAGGTCGGTCAACTTGCTCGGATGGCCGACTGCGGCGCCGAAACGATGCAAAAACTGGTCGGCGTTCAGGATAAAGGCCTCGGTGCTGATGTTTAGCCGGTGCAAAATGGCAGGAGTTTTGTCAGGGATAAATCCGCGCTTGTTCGGGTGAACGGCGCGACCAACGATGTCGATCAGTTCCAAATAGTCCGAAAAAGCAAAAGGGATGCCGGTCGTGAAGGTTTCCGTCGGGTCAAAGGGAAGCAAAGGAGCTTCGGGCAAATTGAGAATATCGAGATCGGTCTGGGTAGCCGATTGTTTCGCTGGTTCCTGCGTGAGGTTGTGACTCTCCTCCAGCCGGCGCTTGATGGCCGTATGGTCGCTGGTTTCCGGGGTATCGCTCATGGCGGCACGCACGGGGTTGAGGTCAACATAAGCCATGGCGGCCAGCAGGGCCGGTTCGTCGAGCAACGCCTGACACTTATAGCGGCTTTCCCAGAAATGACCTTTGACATTCTCTTCGGCGTTGGCCTTGCGGGAGATAAACTCATTGAGGTTTTTCATAAACCAAGACAGATCGCAAAGCCGCTGTCGATAACCATCGGCCAACTTATCCACCTGCAGCAGCTCCCCCTGACTCATCTGCTCACGTTGATCGGACAGATAGCGACGAACAATCAACGGGCCGGCATAAAGCTGCGACCAGCGCTGGATCACCTCTTCGGTGGATAGATCGGCAACCCGCTCATTATCCACACGCACAACAATGTGGTAATGGTTGTGCATGATGGCGTAAGAGGCGATATCAATAGTGAAGATCGCCGCCAACTGCTGAATGCGGCGTTCCAGCCAGTCGCGGCGATGTTCGTAGCTCTGGCCGGTAATCTGATCAACACCACACAAATAGGCACGGCGCACGCAGCGGGAAACGACGTGATACCAGGGCGTTTCATTGAGATCGAGCTGGGCGTAACGGGGCTGGGCCATGATCAGGCGTTTTCTGCATGAGCGGGTGTGGGACACACGCCGTTTACGTCGGAGATGGGCACGGAACGGTCGTACAGAGTCTCCGGGGCTATATCGAGATCACCCGGCCAGCAAACCGTATCCATAGCCACAAATGCCCGTTCGAACAAATGAACATCTTGAAGCCGTGTAAACACCCCTCGCCCAAGGTAAGGCTTTACATCAAACAGTCGATGCTCACCCGTATCAAACCAGAGCTCCAGACAATAATTCTCTTTTGCATTTACACGAATTACGGATTCCATACATCCTCCTAACGCAATGGCTCGATCGAATAAGGCGGAAGTCCATTAACGGCCAACTCCCAGTTGGCCAACAGGGAATCACGGTGTATTTCTATCCAAGCCTGAACCAACTTACTTTTTGTTTGAGGTATTTCACCAGCAAGAAGAGAACCATCAAGAATTGAAAAGGAGGCTTCCTGACCCTGAAACTTTGCGTGAATATGCGGAAGCTTGTACCTCTCATCATCAAAAAAGTAGAGGCAAATGACTATTCCATAAAACATACTGATCGTCGGCATTCGCCCTCCAGAATCTGTACACTCCAACTTTCTCAGCATAACACCCGGAAGGAATCACAGCAATTTAACTGACGCACAAAGAGAAATTATGTCAACAAGACCTTCTCACCCTATTACAGCGCCACACTACCCCAGGGCAAACGACAGGGCAAGAATAAAGTGCCTGTCCTATAATTTTACCCTGGGTAGGTGAGTTTGGCGCGATGTATCTGACAGGATCATGGACATACGGTTCGCCGGTAACGCGAACATAATGACGATCCCGCCAATCATGGCTTAGCGTCAGACTACGATGCGTTCCGCACAGAGACCGACAACTTGAATCCCAGCGCGTGAATCACCTTGAAGAGGGTTTCCGTGGTTGGGATACGCTCGCCGGAAAGGCTTTTGTATAGACTCTCGCGTGACAATCCGGTGGCCTGCGCCAAAGAAGTCATCCCTCGGGCTCTGGCAATATCTCCAAGGGCAGCAGCCAGCAGTGCTGGATCGTCATCTTCCAGGACGGTATCCAAGTACATGGCGATGTCTTCTTCTGTTTGCAGGTAATTTGCTGCATCGAAGGGTCTGAGCGTTGTTTTAGCTTTCGTTTTCATCCAATACCTCCCGTGCCAGAACCTTTACGCGCTGGATGTCTCGTGACTGGGTTGATTTCTCACCACCTCCAAGCATGAGAACCAGCATCCGGTCTTTCTGCAGGTAATACATGCGCCAGCCTGGCCCGAAGAATTCACGCATCTCGAATATGCCATCACCTACGGATCGCACGTCACCCAGATTACCCAGGCTGGCTCTGCGTAGACGTTTAATCAGCCGCAGCCGCGTTTCGGCATCTTTCAGCCCACGCAACCATTGACTGAATTCTTCGGTTTCAGTGATCTGGTACATGGGCTTATTGTAGCCTTGAGGATACGAAAAAGCAAGTGTGATCGTGTCTAGCACATCCTGACATTAGCGCTGCTCTGAGCCCTTCTGCGCGTCTTCGCGTGATACGGCCAGGATGCCGGTTTCTTCGGGGGTGCCCAGAGCTTAAATCGCGGGCAGGTCGTCTTCGGTGGCCATCAGGAATCGCAGGTCAACTTCGTCATCTTCATACAGGCACACCTGCATATACCCGTACATTTCCCGCCAGAGGACGGGGGCCTCTTCCGAGAGGTCGAGCAGGTCGTTGACACAGTGATACTCACGCATAGGGGCTCCTTTCACGAGAAAAGCCCCTCAGGGTCGTAACCGAGAGAGGCTTAAGTTGATGGGTTTGGGGAATGAAAAAACCCCACCACCGATTGAAGGGTGATGAGGGCTTTGGGATAGCATAAAGGGGATTTACGTCGACCACACAAAACCTGGCGACCCTGACTACACCACCACCCTACCCCAAGGCAAAACACAGGTCAAGTACAAAGTGCCTGTCCCATAATTTTTACCCCCAAGCGTTGGTGCAGCTGGCGTATTGTCCACTCGATCATATTGGCGCTGTAGCCTTTATCCTGTAGATGATCGGCATTGTCGAGCAAGCAACTACTTCCTTGATATATTGCGATAAGGGCATCTTCTGAGGCTTGCAGAGGATTGTCTGAGGCCATGATGGTGTCCCAGTCGCGACAGTCGAGTCCGGCACCTATATTGCCGTACAGCGATGCCGAGGCGCGGCGGATCAGTTCTGGGGTAAAGGTGGTGTAACCAGAAGCCATAAGAAGTTGGGCAAGGCAGGGTTTGAGCACGGCATTCTCCTTCAGTAGTGTTTCTGCTTGAAGTAAAAGTCGTCACATAGGTTCAGTTGTAACATGCCTGCCGCTAGCAAAAAAAGAAACCATTGATTCTTTCGAAAAAAAATACCCCCGCCCCTCTTGCGAAGGACGGGGGTGTTTGGGTGTTACGCTAGCCCACGGTGGATTGTGGGGTTAGGGGGTTAGGCGATTTCCAGGCTGTTATTGGTGTTGTACGACGCAACCGCACCGAGGTCTACCAGACCGGTAAGCATGATGATCATGTCTTCGCCGGCAATAAATTCGGTGCTATCAGTACCAAGGACGTCCTGAACGATGAAAGTGTTGCCACCGCGCTGGAACCAGCCCATTTCACCTTCAGCAAGCGTATCGACCGCCTGGTTGGCGTAGTTGAGCAGGGTTTCGTCGGCACCGACGCTAAGAGCGATCTTGCTGCTCATGAAGGTGTTTGCACCGTTCATCTGGATGACGTCGCCGGAAGTGACGCCGTTGATGACAGCGTAAGCATCCAGAGTGAGGCTTCCATTGATTTCAAAAGTATCTGCGCCCTCACCACCGTAGAGGTTTACACGCAGACCGCTATCCACTACCAGGATGTCATCGCCGTCGCCACCATACAGGGCGACGTCGTTAGCGTCTGCGATCAGGAAGTCGTCACCCGAACCGCCTTTTACCACCAAGTCAGCCAGATCAGCCGTCATGGTGAGATCTCCCGAGTAGCCGGCCGAGCCGTCCACCAGTTCGACCAGAGTGCTACCGTCCGCTTTCAGGTCAGTCAGGACCAGATCGCTATCGCCGGCCAGGGTCACCGTGGTGGCCTTGTCGGCGGTCAGGGTAGCGGTCACATCGGCGTCCACCGTCAGGTTGACGGTTTCAACGTTAGCGGCGGTCAGTACGCCTGTATCGGCACTCAGACCGACGTTCAATACGTCAGCGATACCGGTATCGGCATCTTTGACTACCACGGTCAGGCCGGTTGTGGGAGCGGCTACCACGTTTACGGTGCCGTTGTTGGCCAGGTTGCTCAGGGTCAGGGTAGCGCCAGAGCCGGCCACGGAGACCAGTTGAGTGAAGCCGAGATTATCAAGGAGAATATTTTCGCCACCTATTCCCGCATCATTGATGAACAGGTGCTCGAAGCTATCGAGTTGAGCGGCGAACGTTGTTGCGCCATCGAGAGCCGCTGCGCTGGCCGTGTCGATCGACAAGGTGTCGGTGCCATCGCCGCCTTTGAGGACGACGGTGGGCACGGCCACGGTGGCGCCGACCAGGGTCAGGGTGTCGTTGCTTGCACCCAGATCGAGTGCCTTGCTGATGGCCGTGTCGGCGTTGGTGACGGTGACGTTGTCGACACCGGCGCCGCCGGCGTAGGTGGCCTTATCGCCTTGAATGCTGGCGGTGACGGTGCCAGTTGTGCCGGTAGTGTCTACCGAAGTCACGGTATCAGCGACGCCTGCGTACAACGACAGGCCGGCCGTACCGCTGACTTTGACGGTCTGCAAAGCGGCCAAGTCGATGTCGGCGACATCCAGCAGGCCGGTACCGGAGACATTGAGGGTCTTGGTCGCGGCGGCGGTCAGGTCGACGTAGTTATCGCCCGTGCTAGTGACATTCAGGGTCAGCGGGGCGGCGGTGAAGGTCAGAACGGCTTCATTGCCATCGCCGGTTTTGCCCATGGCCGAAAGGTTCAACGCCAAAGTATCGGCGGTGTCGGCCACGGTCATGGCAACCGTAGCAGCGGCGTTAGACAGGTTCAGAGTATCCAGAACGGTGGTGCCGTTGATAGCCGAGGCCGTCGCATAGCCATCGACCGTGACGGTCTTGATGGCGGCGGTCGCGTCATCGGCAATCGTCACTGCGCCGTAGGTCACGGCGTTGGTGGAAGCGTCACCGGCAACGGCGGCCGTGCCGGGGGTATTGACGATCGTCGGGTTGTTGGCGACGACACTGTGGGTCCAGGTAACGTTGGTCTCAGCGTCACTATTGGCAGTGAAGATCACCGAGGCCCCGGAGGCTTCAGCGCTGGACCAGACCGGCGAGAAAGCTCCAGTGAAGTAGCCTTTAGCAGTGGGTCCGCCAGCAGATTGGGTGTCAGAGTTGATCAGGTTGGTGAAGGCTGCTGCAACTTCTTCAGCCGTCATAGCAGCAACAGCCTTAAAAACCAGGGTGCCGCTGCCGGCCGTGGTCAGGGTATCGCCTGCGGCCATAGATTTGAAAGTAACCGTGTCAGTTTCTGCAATCGCCGGCACAGCGGCCGTGGTGACAACGGTCGTGGTGGCATTCTGCGTCACGGTCACTTCGGAGGTCGTACCGTCGCCGGTCACGTCCACAGCACCGATGGCGATGTCGTTGTCGGAGTCGTCGTTCTTGGCGGTGCTGGTCGCGTTGACAGTGACATCAACGCTGGTGCCACCGACGACCGTGATCGCGCCGCCGGCAAGATTGCCGCCTTCGCCGTTGTGGTTCAGGTTTTGTTCCAGCGTTACGGTGCCGGTGGCGGGGGTGACAACACCGATCTTAACGGTGCCGCCGACCACTGCTGCCGTAGCGTTGGTGGTCGCGGTAACGGATACATCCGTGCCGCCGTCGACGTCGATCGTACCGGTGCCCTGATTGCTGTCGGTCACGGTGATGGTACCGGCGTTAGCGGTAGCCGCGCCAACTTTAATCGCCATGTCTGCAGTCGCGTCGGCAACCTGAACGTTGTTACCACCGTTGATCGTGATGGCGCCGGTAGCGCCCGAGACAACGATGTCGGTGGTGTCGGCAGCGGTCAGGGTGGCTGCAGCAGACTGAGTCGATTTCAGTGTTGACACGCCCGTCACACCTGCCGCAGCAGCCAAGTCGATGGTGGCAGCGCCTGAAGAGCGCACCGTGATCGTTTCAATGTTGCTGATGGAAACACCTCCAGGAATGCCCTTGCCCCCTGCAACGTCGGTATATTTCAGAACATCCGCTCCATCACCCCCATCGAGGGCGTCCAGCGCGGTCAGGGTTGTGTCGGTCGCCGTGAAGGTATCATCGCCGGCGCCACCGGTGAAATCATCCACACTTGTAGTGAGCGTGAAGGACTGGCCGGCATTGGCGGGATCGGTAATGACGATATTGGCCGTAGACAAGCCGGCGGTATTGTCGTCATTGAGCAGCACAACCTTGAAGGCTTCAAAACCTTCGGTTACGCCGTCGGATGAAGGGGTGATCGAAAAAGTACCGATCATCGGGTTATCGCCATCAGCCGCGATGAGCACCTCACCATTGATGACGCCCAGGTCGTCAACCGGCGTAGCGGCAGCGGCGATGTCGGTGGCAACGCCCTGAACCTGATAGCGGATGACGGTATCTTCGTCAACCGCGCGGTCCATCGTCACGGTGAAGACGAGCTCATTGCCCTCGACGATCGTCGTCGATGCCGGTTCGATGCTCAGAACCTGGGCAGGGGCCATGCTGGTGTCGGCCACGGCCACATCGGCGGCAGCGCCGTCTTCCAGGGTCGCGGTCAGGGTTTCATCCCCTTCAGTAGCCGCATCTTCGAGCAGAGTGACGGCAAAAGTGGCGGCGGTTTCACCGGCCAGAATCGTCACCGTACCGGTCAGCTCGCCATCCACATCGGCGGCGTCGACGCCGCTGAGGGTATAGGCCACTTCGGTATCTTCGACAACGGCTTCATCCGCCGTTACGGTGAAGGTGACGGTACCGCCTTCGTCCACCGAGTCGACGTCGGAGGTAATGGTATAGGTAGTTTCAATCGGCTCAACCGGCTCGTCGATGATCGTCGTTTTGGCATCCCCTACGACATCGGCGATAAAGGTGAGCGGGACTTCCCCTTCGGGGACGGAAGCATTGATAGTCGGGTTACTGGCCAGAACGGCGGCAATCTGAAAATTGCTGTCGGTTCCGGCGTCGATCGCCTGCTGCAGACGAGCAGCAAGAGCAGCTTCCATCAACGGCGAAAGCGTAATCCCCTGAGCGTCGAGAATCTCTTGAAGCAGGTTAGTGCCTGTGACTACTGCCATGATATATGTCTCCTTGTGTTTCTGGTTGGTTAGAGCGGGCAGGCGAACCTGCCCGCTCTATCTTGCACAAGCCACGGTATGGATCTAGTGAAGCAAAAGGGTAAAACTAGGCGACCAGCCAGTCACCCCAAATGGCCTGAGTCGCGGCAAACTCATCGGCGGCGGCGACAAAATCGGCCACTTCGACAGGATCCTGAGCGCCGAAGGTGACGGCCCAGGCGTTGGTGAAACCAACCAAATCACCGGCAACGAAATCGATGGAGTCGGCAGCGCCGCTATCGAAGTCAACTGCGGAACCGGCCGGAGCGTTGAGCAGGGTCACGGTGTCGCCGTCGTCGAAGCCATTGATATTGGCCAGTTTGACGCCCGCAGCAGCGAAATCAAGGATGAAATTGAAATCGTCGGTGCTGGCATCGTAAGTGATCAGGTCGGCTACGACCTGATCGACCTGGACCGGCCCAGGACCGGCGCCGCCATCGTCAGCGAGGTCGAAGCTGGCGCCGAAGTCGATAATGCTGATCAGGCTGGCGCTATTGAACTCGTTGCCGTCGGCATCGATTTCGGAGGTGACGTAGAAGGCCTTGTACTCACCGGCATTCAGGTCATTCTCTACCATGAAGACGTGGTGCATGGTATCGCCGACATAATTGGCCGGAGCGGCAGCCACATCGATATCATTGCTGTCGATGTTGCCGTAGCCGATCTCGGTCCCCGCCTCATCCTGAATAGCGGTCAGGAAGTCGGAAGCGGTCATGGTCGCCCAGGTTTCGCCTGCTACGGCGGCGAAATCGTTGATGACGATGATCTCATCGGCACCCGCGGTACCACCTACCCCGGAAACATTGAGGAAGTCGTAGGTGTCGGCGATGCCGCGCTCGGAGCTGACGCTCTCGGACGCCGAGGTCTTACCGATCAGGTAGCTGCCGAAGTTGAGGGAATCCATCGAAGCGGAGCCGACGGCGTCATCGAAATTGACGACCGTTACCTTGCCCAGATCGGTCCCGGTGAAGACCAGGGTGTCGTTGCTGTTAGCGCCGGTGCCGAGAACCACCAGGTCATCGCCGGAACCCACATTGATGCGGTTGTCGCTGGTGTAAACGCTGTCGCTGCCCTGCACGGCCAGAGTGGCGATGTTGCCGTCGTAGGCATTGGCATAGCCGTCAAGAATAGCCTGGGTCAGCACGGCATCGGAATCACGCATGAGCAGTTCGTAAGCGTCCTGCAGGTCATCCTGGGTAGCCGTGGACTGGTCTGCCAGATCGATCGCTTCCACATCGATAAGGATATCGTTGCTGGAGAACTGACCATCGATCTTGGAAGTGATCACCAGGGTGTTTTCCGGGCCGTCTTCAGCCAGGAGGAGTTTGCTCAGAACGGCATCGTTATTGATGGCGTTCTTGATGGCCTGGTTGACGGTGGCCTGGTTGCCCAGATCGTTGGTGGTAACCCGTACGGTCGACTCGAAACCGACATCGTAGGCATCGGCATTCGGCTGGGTCATGCCGGCAGGCAAGGTCAGGTTGGCGGCGGCGAAGGTCAGGGTGAGTTGCGCACCGTAGAGCAGACCCGTGGCGCCGGGACCGTTACCGTCGAGGTCGTTAAGATCGAGGTTGGCGGCGTTGATGACCCACTGGGCCTTGGCGCCGGTATTGTCGGAGAAGACCACATCGTTGCCGCTGCCGGCGTTGATGGTCATGTTGCCGGCGCCCGGGGTGCTGATGGTGTCGTTACCGGCGCCGCCGTTGATGACGATGGAGCTGTTGTTGGCCTGGTTGACGGACTGATTGAAGTACCAGAAGTCGGCATCGTTGGCAGTGGCGTCGTCGAAACGGACCGTGAGACGGTCATTGCCGTCGTTACCGTTGACTTCAAGCTGGAAATCTTCGAAAGCCGCGCTGCCGGCATCTTGGAAATTATCGGCGCTGAGGGTCAGGTTGAGGCTGTCGCTGCCGGCACCGAAATCGTAGCTGAAATAGGTGTCCACAACATCCAGGTAGTCGACGGGGTCGCTGTCGTCCTGGGTATTGTCCTGATGGCTGTCCGTCAGGCTGAAGTACTTGGCGACAATTTCATTGCTGAGAGTTGCGGTAAGGGTGACATTACCGGCCATCTCGGAAGCATCGAAAACGCGGACGTCGTTCAGGGCGTCGATACGCAGATTGCCGTTGCCTTCGGCATCGTTCTCGCTGATGTTGACGACGTTAACGACTTCAAGAGCGCCATGAGACAGTTCGTTGTTCGAACGCAGAGTGCTCAGCCAGCTGTCACGATCGACCTGCACATTGAACTGCTCGATGCCAAGGCACTCGGCCATAGCGCCGATCACCAGATCGCCACCAACGCAACCGCGGCCGACGTTATCAACGACGACATCTACCTGAGTCAGGGACGGCTGGGCAACAGCCTGCTCGTCCTGAACGCGGGTGAGGTAAGCGGTGTCGCCGGGGATGATGCCGGAGTTGTCCCAGGTCGACATGGCGGCGTCGAAATTGCCTTCCATGGTCGCATCAACCTTCTGGATAACGACCTGATCGACAACGAGAGGATTGCTGGTATCGGGGTGAACAACGTTGACGCTGCCCTGCTTGACGGCCTCGAACTGGGTCACGCCGTCGGCGGCCAGAGCGTTATTGATGGCGGCAACCAGGTCGTCATGGTCTTCTACGTCGGTGTAATCGATGTCCAGCTCATAGGAAACGCCTTCGAAGTGGACGGTGAGGATATCGTAAGGGAAGGCATCGCTCAACGGCGACAGGCCCTGATCCATGCGATCGAGGTCGGCGATGGTCAGAATCAACGAGCCGCCGGACTCCTGGGAACCGATGTCGGTCACATTCTGCTGATCGAAGTAAACTTCGTAGTTAACCGCCGAATCGGTATCACGCATACCGATGGTGGTGAGGTGGCTGTCTTCGCTGACGTCTTCGATGACCAGGCTGGCGCGGCTGTCGTCGGACCACAGCTGGCGCACACCGGCGAACTCACCGGCATCGATGGTGGTGTCGAAGCCAAGACGATCACCGATGGTGTTGTCGGCATTGTCCCACGCCAGGTTCTGGGCGGTGAAGAACATGTTCTCAACGGAAACGGTCTTGGCCGAGATGGCGAAGTCCTGCGAAGAACCCACTTCAGCGCGCAGGACGTCGGTGCCGGCGCCGCCGTTGATGATGTCACCGGACTCAAGGCTGTTGCTGTTGTCGTAGATGTAAGCCTGGAACAGATCGTTGCCGATACCACCAAGCAGATTATCGATGCCATCGGTCAGGTACTGGGCGGTATCGGTTGCCTCGACAACGTTCTGGAGGGTAGCGATATTGGCGGAGAGGCCTTTAGCACCGGGGAAAGCCTGGTAACCTTTGGCGGCATCCACACGGCCCTGCAGCAACTGACGGGCCTCGCCGAAGGTGGGATCGGAAGGGCTCTGGTCGGCCAGCAGGTCAATAATGGCGACGGCGGCCTGGGCCCGGCCCTGGTCGGCGACCAGGCTGTTCATGCCGGCAACGGCAGCCTGCATGGTCGCGGCATCGAGGGTGTCACCAACCAGATTGTTCAGAAACGCCGAAACGAATGCGTCGTCGGAATCGGTGTTGTACAGACCGTTGAAGACAGGCGAATTGGCCAGAGCCAGGGCCATGTCCTGGGTGCTGTAGCCGCTCTCGACGAAACCCACCAGGCCTTCATAGTAGGCACCAGGGGCAGCCTTGAACAAACCAACGGTGTAGAGATAGATTTCATTTTGCTGTTCTGGAGTTACCATCGATAATTTCTCCTCTTTTTTCCTCTGATTTTACATCATTTGCATGGCAACACCCCCATGGCGTGCCACACGCTGTCACGGACATTCCGCGATTAAAAAAGTTTAGATTTTTAAACAAGTATAGATATGACATTTTAACTTCAATGTACAGCAAAGATTTCACTGAATCGGCAAAAAACCGGCATCACTCCTCGTCAGACAGATTGATGAACTGATTGTCCCCCAAATCGGCATAGACGGTCGTCAGATAGCGCATCAACCCATCGGACTGCAACTCATAGAGTTCGACAGAGCCGCCAAGCGGCAACTCAGCCTGGAAGCCCCCTGCGTCATCAACCGGCAAGGTCGACAAAAAACCGGTAAATTCATCGCGCAGAAAGAGTCGGCTGCCAAAGGCCGCTTGACCGATCAACCAAGGGCGCAAATCCAACGGTATTGCAGCGTCAATGACGAGAAGATAAACATATTGCTGGCCCATGACCAGTTGCAGGTTTTCGGCGAAAAGGGCGACACCCGCTTCGCGCAACAAGGGGTTGAGCAACGTCAGCTTGCCGGCGGGAAGGGAAAGCAGTTCATCACGCAGCAAATTGTCAACCATAAAACCCACCGCCTCATCCAACTCAACATAGTTGGAAAAAGCCAGAATGGCCAAAGCTTCATCGACCTCGGCGGCGGCATAGCCGGCTTCCGCAGCCCGGTCGGCGACCGTACGGCCGTCAAGAGACTGATAGCTGTAATAAAGCTGCGTCGCCATATCGCGACCGTGGGCGTCGGCCGAAGCCATCAATCCGTCGCTCCAGGCCAGGGGGGGCAGACCGGCATCAAGGATCCAGGCTCGTTCCCCCAGAGACGTCGCCACCTGCTCGACATCCAACCCCAGACGCTCGACAGTTGCGCGCAAGTCGACACGGGCCTCATTGATCCGGGCCCAAACCATCCGTGCCTGCACGCGAAGGAGCGCTTGCTTTTCGACTGCAGCATCTTCCGCATGCGCCGGAACCGCGGCTAAGCCCATCAGCACAAGCAAAAGGCAAGCGACAAACCGACCGGCTACCGGAAAACCAACTACACAGCGCGTCATTCTTTCTGAAAACGTGAGATTCATCATTTGCGTCTTTCGCCTTTACTTGTGGACTGTATACATGACATCCGGTCATACATGACTTTGCCTTATAGCAATGTCCATGCCAAGAGAAAACTTCATATATATTACGGCATTTTACAAAAAGGCTTACGTCAACGCTGGTTGAATCCAACCAGCGCTGGTTTGATTCAACCAGACTCATTGCAGCGGATGAAAATTTTTGGGGTGGGTGAAACAGGGGAAAACCCTGAAGCGTTTTCAGGGATTTACCTGAGCTCGTCGCTACCAGGCATAATTCCAGAAGACTTCGACCTGCCGACCGGGCGGATCGACCGGACCGTAGAGATCGGGTTGACGACTCCCCCGGTCGAAAAGATCTCGAACCCGCAGGGTGAAACGGTCATCCTCGAAAAAACCGGCCATCCGCGCAGTCAAGTGCACGACAACTTCTTGCGAATAATGCCCGCCGACACTGTCTTTGGAATAACTGTAAGCGATGTCGTCGGCATACTGGCCCGAGATATCCAGATCGTAACGATTGGACGGCCGCCAGGAGAGTCCGGCGTAGGCCTGCCAGCCCGGTCCCTGGTCGACGGGTTCGCGCCAGTCGTCGTAGACCGGCACCTGGCTGCCGTCGGGACGGACATAGACGAAGCGCAAGGCATGGAAGCGGGTATCGTCCCCCCGATAGTCGTGAATGCCGAAACCGCCATAAAATTGCATGTCGTAAATCCTGGGAGTGCGCAAGGCAATTTCTCCGCCGTAGATTTCCAGATACTGGGGAACGGAGAGCCCGCCGTAGGGGTCTTCGCTGCGATGATCCCGCACCCGGCTGTGAAAGAGGGTCGCCTGCGCATTCGCCCCGCCCGGCGTGCTCCACTCGAGCTGCAGACTGGCGGTGGAGATGCCTTCGGGATCGAAATCCTGGTTCTCGAAGAGTTGCCGCGAGTAGGGGCTGCGATAGGCGGTGCCGTAGTTCCCTTTGAGGTTGACCCGCTTGCCGAGGGCGCGGGTGAACCCCAGGCTGTAACTGCAGGTGCTTTCATATTGGTTGTGGTCGTCGACGCGCGCGCCGAGCCAGAAGTGGGTTTCGCGCCATTGCCAGCGCATCTGCCCGAAAAGGGAAAAAAGGCGGTTGCTGTAGTCCGCCTGCCCGATTTCCGGCGTAAAGAGAGGCTGTTCCGTTTCCAGAAAGTCGGGGAGGAATCCATCCCTGACCAGAGCGTCGCGCACCCGCGTTTCCCGCCAGGATCCGCCGAGAGTGAGCAAGCCCTTGCCGAAGAGGCGGCGATCCCAGAGCAGTTCCACATGGCCGACATCGTTGCGCTGGCTCCGCTCGATATCGCTGTCAAGAACCTCATAGCGGCTTTGCAAATAATACCCGCTCAGGGTGTAATGACTGGCACCGACGACATGACTGAAGGTGGCCTTGACCAGATTGATGGGGGTTTCCTTTTCGCCACGCCAACGCAGGCTTTCATCGGGGTTGGTCTGGGTGTAGCGGCGGGTGAAATCGCTGCCGCGCAGGGTCAACTGAAAGCTGTCGCCATAATCCAAGGTGGCCGCCCCTTGCCGATAGCGGGAGGGGGCGATTTCCCCGGCGTCCTGTTTCGTGGTGACCTCGGATTCCTGGAAGAGCCGGCGGCTGTCCGCATAATCAAGCCGCGCCCGCCAGCCGGCGGCCTGCCCCTGAACGCCGAGATCGGCGCCGCGCGATTCATGGTTGCCGCCGTGAAGCGACACACTCCCCCCCAGATCGCCGCCCCGACGTGGAACGACGTTGACCACACCGGCAAAGGCGTCAGGTCCCCAGAGGACCGAACCGGGACCATAGATGATTTCGACCCGTTCAATATTGTGCAGGGACATGTCCTCATCGAGGGGAGCAAAGGTCTTGCTGACATCGGTGGTCAGGGGCACCCCGTCGTAAAGGAAAAGAACGGCGTCGCGCAGCCCACGCAAATACGGGACGCTGCCACGCCCGGCGCCGATCATGAAAAATCCCGGCTGAGCGCCAAGAAGTTCAGCCAGGGTACGATAGCCATGGCGCTCGATCTCCTCGCGGGAAACGAGATTGACGATCGCGGGTGCGGTCGCCGGGGATTCGGGCGCTCGGGAAGCGACGGTCACTTTCTGCTCGGCTTCACCGACAAACATCAGCATGGTTTCTTCGTCGCCGGCCAATTCCAGTGCCCAACCCTGGGACCAGGCAAAGGCCATAAACAGCCCCGAAATGAAGAGATGGCGGCTAAGCCGGAGAAGGAGGTTATTCCTCACGTTTCCCCCTGTAGCGAACCTGAACATGGATGGTTTTGCTGTTTGCGGCGCCGTCGAGCAGACCGAGCAGGGTGCGGAAGCGCGCCCGGCTGACCCGCAGCAGGCGGGCTGCGGCGCTCTGGTTGTTGCCGGTCATTTCCAGCGATTGGCGAACGATCACCCGCTGCAGTTCTTCGTAATCGATCCCCGCCGGCGGCAACTGGAAGAGCTCTCCCGCCAGGGCGGGCGGCTGCCTGGCCGCTTCCAGTTGGGGGAAATCGTCGGAATTGAATGGACCGGAACCGCCCTTGAGGATGCAGGCGCGCTCGACTGCATTGAAGAGCTCACGCACGTTCCCGGGCCAGGGATATTCGTGCAGCAAACGCTGCGCGGCGGGCGTGAGCAGTTCCCCGCGGGGAGGCGCTCCGCTGAGTTTCTCGACACAGTAGCCGACCAAAGCATCGATATCCTCGCGCCGGTCGCGCAAGGGGGGCAAATGAATGGGAAAGACCTCGAGGCGATAGTACAAATCTTCCCGAAAAAGCCCCTGACGAACGAGGGCGGCGAGGTCGCGGTTCGTCGCGCAGACCAGTCGGCAGGTAACGGGGAGCTCTTCATTGCCGCCGACCCGCTGGATGGTCTTTTCTTGCAAGGTCCGCAACAGCTTGGCCTGGGCCTCGGGGGGGAGCTCGCCGATTTCATCGAGGAAAAGGGTGCCGCCGGCGGCGAATTCAAACTTACCGAGACGCATCTTATCGGCACCGGTAAACGCGCCCCGCTCGTGGCCGAAAAGTTCGGCTTCGATGAGATTGGGAGCGATCGCCGCACAGTTGACCGCGACGAAACGCTCTTTCGCCCGGGGGCTGCTGTTGTGCACCAGGCGGGCCACGACTTCCTTGCCGGTGCCGGACTCGCCGGTAATAAGCACCGTGGCGTCACTCACGGCAACCCGCTGGGCCAGATCCCGCACCTTTTGCATGGACTCGGAGGTAAAAATCCCCTCGGGCCGATGATCGGCGACCTGCTGCTTGAGACGAAGGTTTTCCGAGAGCAGACGGCGGACGCCCAGGGCACGTTCGACGGCGAGCAGCACGGCCTCTTCCTCGAAGGGCTTGACCAGAAAGTCGGCGGCACCCAGACGCAGGGCCTCGACAGCGGATTCGAGATTGGCGTAGGCGGTCACGAAGACCACCGGGCAACCGAGTTCCCGTTCACGAATGGCGGCGAGAAGTTCGAGTCCGTCCATCTCATCCATGCGCATATCCGATATGACCAGATCGAAAGGTTCCCGGCCGAGGGTTTCGAGAGCCAACCGCCCATTGCCGGCCTCGGCGGTCTGGTGACCGGCGCCGATCAGGATAATAGAGAGAATAGCTCTGATTTTTTCTTCGTCGTCAACGATCAAAATCCGGGCCATGGGCAATCAGTTCTCCTTACTGAAAAGTTCGGGGTGCAAGGGGATCTGCAAATCAAAACAGGCTCCGTGCGGCTGATGGGCCAGGGCGCTGACCGTCCCCTGGTGGGCGGCGACAATCTCCCGGGTAATCGCGAGCCCCAGACCGGTTCCTTTAGCCTTGGTGGTAAAAAACGGCTCGAACAGGGACTGGGGATCGACATCCCCAAAACCGGGACCATCATCGACAACCCGCAACAACAGAAAGTCATCGAGAGAAGCAATCTGAAGTGTGACATTTTCGGCCACATCGAGGGCATTGCGAACGACGTTGAGCACGGCTCGCTCAAGGAGCGCGGGATCACAGACCAAGGTCAGGGCACGGTCATCGGGAATCTGGCTGTCAATTTGCACCCGCTCATCCATGAGCCGGATCCGTTGCTCAAGGCTGGCAACCAGTTCGAAGGTCGGCATTTCCTTGAAAGCCGGCGGACGCGGGCGGGCAAAAAGAAGAAAATCCTCCACCAGTTTGTTGATACGCTCAATCTCCTCATCCAGAAATCCGATCATCCGCACCTTGACCTCCGGCGCGATCGGCCCCTCTTTGCGCAAGATGCCGATACTCCCCTTGATGATGGCGAGGGGATTCTTGATTTCATGGGCCACGGTCAGAGAGAACTTTCCGACCTCGGCCAGCACCTGCTGCCGGGCGATGGCCGCATGGGCGGCGGCGATTTCGCGCCGCTGCGACTCCAGCGCCTTGAGCATTTCGTTGAAGGCGTGGGCCAGGGTGCGGGTTTCGTGCAGCCGACCGCCGTCGGCACGGCCTTCCATCTGGCCGCGCGAAACCTGTCGGGCCACGGTCAGCAGGTTTTTGAGGGGAGCATTGATAGCGCGGGACAGGGTCCAGTACATGCCGATAGGGGCAAAGGACAGAAACAGCGAAATCAGGACATAACGCAAGGCCAGCCGACTTTTGAGCTGGTCGAGACTGGCGAGGGAAAAACCGAGGCGCACCTCGCCGAGGCGCTCGTTCTGGGGGCGGCCCTCAAGAAAAAGGGCCTCTTCGCCACCAAGGCTGTGGCTGAATACCGGAGCGCTAACGGTCGCAAAGCTCTCGGGGATTGTACGTTGGGTACGCACGATGATGGGCCGACCGGAAGTGTCGACGATTTCGACCTTGCAGACGTCACTGACGGCCAGCATGGTGTCGGTAAGACTGGCCAGGATCTGTTCGTTTTCCAGCAGGACTCCAAGTTCGGCATTGCTCGCCAGATATCCGGCCAAGAGGCTGAAGTGGTCGTGAAACCGTTGTTTTTCAAAGGAAACGGTAAGGCGGTAGCCCACAATCCCCATGCTGAAGGCGGTGGCAATGATAAAAAAGAAAGCGATGGCGGTCAACCTCCCCTGGATGGAATGGAGACCGAGGTTTCTGTAATAAGGGAGTTTCACGGTGTCCCCTCCCCTCCCGGCAATCCGAGGGATCGCCAGACCTGAGGGTTGCGCTGGACACTGAATTCCGGTGATTCAATTCGGCAGCCCCCCCCGGACAGAAGCGCCGTGACCTGGGAAGCGACCTGCCGCCCGACCTGCCGATAATCGATGACAAAGGCCAGGGCCGCGCCGGAATCGAGAAAAAAGCTGTTAAAACCCACCACCGGTATCCGCCGCAAGGCCGCTTCTTTGATGACATGCTGGATGAAGGCGCGGGAGATGATGGTGCGATCGGGAATGAAAAGAATGGCGTCCGGCCGTTTTTGGCCGGTGGGGATATCGAGCCCACCTGACTTACGGCTGACCGGCAACGCCAAAAGATTCAGACCTTGCGCTTCGGCCAAGGGGACGGCCTGGTCAAACCAGTCCTGGTTGTTGGCGGGGTCGAAAAGAACGCCAAGGCTTTTCAGGTTCGGCAACTCTTGGCGCAGGGCTTTGATCTGCGCGGCAATGGGCAGGTTAAGATCGACGCCGCAACGGGCCGCAGGGGAACCGGAGAAGATCGCTTCGGGATTGAGCACCATGCCGTAAATCAGGGGGGTGGATCTGGAACGGGGGGCAAGATAACGCAGCGATTCGGGGCCGACAGCGACCATGGCGGCAAACGACCGGGGCTCCAAAAAGGGAGACTGACCGGCCAGGCTATAGGGGATCCCCCTTTCATCAAGAAAGAAGCGCTGAAGATGCAAACCGGGAAGACCCTCTTCAAGCCCTTCAACCATTTCAATATAAGGGGCGATCTCGCGAGACAGAAGGATGGCGACGCCAAGCGATTGTGTAGCCGACGCAGGGTTGGAAAATAGCAGTATGAGAGCCAAAACCAGCAACAGAACGCAACTCTGCCGTCGAGCAGAGGCATTTCCAAGAAGGCTGGTAAATAAGTCTGATTTCATGCCGAAGCTGTCCTTGCCGGTTCAGATTCGAATCATCGGGCAGCGTACCAGCGTCAGACAAAAATCGGTAATCGTGCGCTGGAAAATACGGGAAATTTTATCTCCAACTAATCTTTATTGATCGGTCGGCCGGGCTTGGGCCAATCGGATGGCTTTAAGATTCATCGAGAACTGACCGCAACCCGTTGGACGCGTAATTGATCGATCCGTTCCTGGCACTCCCGGTACAGTGGACTGGAAATGATATCAGCACGGTTAGCGGAGGAATCGACGGCAAGGGTATTGCCGCCGGAGGTGCCATGAAGATAGTCACCAATGTAGTGATCAAGTTCAAGGCTGTGCCAGTCGGTGTTGTCGCACGTGATCAGTTGCAGGGTGAGATAATAATCTTCGAGATAACGCTGTTCATCATGCCAGACCAGACACGAAAGGTCGAGCTGATCGAGATCAAGCAGGAAGCTATGCAGTGGCGCGGGATTGCAGCTGACAAAATCCTCATAGCAGCGACCGTGGGTAAACTCGCGCTTACGGCCGGTCAGCTGACCGGTGTTGGGATCAAAGCTGGTGGAATAAACCCGGCCGAAGGTGACGGCCTTGCCGGTCTGGCGCAGGCGGTCGAGCAGCCAGGCGTAGGCATGGCAGAACAGACGATCATCGTAATCAAGAAAGGCGGCATAACGGGTAGTGACCGACTGCAGGGCCTGATTGAGCATCCGGGCACGCAAATCCCCCTGACCATTGTCGGAGTGAAAATGCAGGATACGGGCCAGCCTGCCAGCCGGCCAAGGTAACCGGGCAACCAGGGCATCAAGTGTTTGGGTCTGCTCGGGCGAGAGATCCTGCACAGCGAGCAGCGGAATGACTTGGCAATCGTGCATGGCCGCGAGGCTGTAGAGCGCCTGCTGCAACAGGGCCAGATCGCCCTGGCGGTGGAAGCGCAGGATGGTGGTCACTTGGGGCAACTCGGCGACGGGCCGGCTGTCTGGCCGGGTGACAAAACTGTGAGCATCTGTCCGCAGGCGGTAATTTTTATAATCGCAGGGAGCAGCTGCGACGGGAAACAACAGCAACGGAGCCTGCTCGGCGGTGGCGCTGTCGACGGAGCCGTTTTCGGTGGGCTGCGGCAGGGACCCAAAAGGATCGTAGGCGTTGGACAACAGGATCTGGCCGGGCAGATGCATAGCCGTATACAGCATGTTTTCGAGGGTGTCGGGCAAGACCAAGGCCAGCCGACGAAACTGAAAAAGATAGTCGGGCGCAGACTCGGGAGGCGATGTCTTTCTTGCCGCTTGAGGGCTTTGTCGAATAGCTCTGGCCGCCTGAACAGCAGCCTCAAGTTCAGGCTGAGCAAAACTTATTCTGCAGAGGTCAAACAGGCTCGATTGAGTCAAAGCAGCAACGAAGCGATCATGTAGGCGGGTATCTGCTTGCAAACTGGACCAGACATCAGGCAGCAGGTCTATACGAACGACAGTATCCGGCAGCAGTTTACAGCGAATGGTACGATCAATGCCGTAGGGCAACCCGGCGAGGGTGCGACCAACAGCATTGAGATAGGCATAGCCATAGCGGCTGTCCGGTTCAAGGTGCGCACCTTCGGCCCATTCGTTCCAGGCATTGACCAAGATAAACCGCCGGTCGGCCGGCAGGTTGGCGCGGCTGTAGTTGATGAGGCGCTCGAGCCAATGGGAAAAACTCGCGGGGGTGCTGCCATGCACCAACAGGGCCTCAGCGCCATAGCGGGCGCTGTTGTCCCAGATCGGCACGAGGGAACGGAACCAGGTGTAGGGCTTGGCCTGCTGCTGTTCGGCATAGAAACTGGCAACCTGATCATAATCGAGCACGCTGCCGTGCAGGGGTTGATATGGCTGTAACTGGTCGCGGATATCGGGAACAGCACCGCCGGTCCAGTCATGCAGAGTACGTTCAACGCCTGCATCCATGCCAAATGTGCGCGGATCATTAGCACCGCGGGTCAACACGGCAACAACGTAAGGAGGTTCGAGTCCGGCAGCTTGGCACTGCTGGGACCAGACGGCAAGATACTGCTGGGGATCGGGCAGTGAAGCGGGTCGGTAAACGAACAGCAGCGGCCGGTTGTCGATACGCACATAACGGGAATCGCGGAAAAAGGGCAGCAGGTAATGAATAAAAGCTTCGGCATCAGCCGCAGAATAGTTTTGCTGAAGAAGTACGGCATCTTCGTTGCCATCCCAGCGGCGGGTCCAGTTTTCGTTGGCCCAGCAGAAGCAGAACGGCATGGGGATATCGGGGTTTTCCAGTAGCAGACGGGCTGGTTGTTCGAGAATCAGCTTGCCCGTAAACCAGTAATGGTAGAACACCTGACCATGGATGCCGGCCTTCTGCATCATATGGGCCTGCCGCATCAGGGGTGCGGGGGAGTCGAGCCGATAATAACCGAGATCGTGATGGGGAATGTGCTGCTGGTAATGACCAACAAACAGCGGGTTGGCGGCACGCACCTTGGTCCATTCGGTGAAGCCCTTACCGTGCCAGTCATCATTTTCCGGAATAGGATGAAACTGTGGCAGATAATAGCTGAGCACCCGGATGTCATCACAAATCTGAGCGGAAAAATCCTGCTGGGGTTCGTAATAGCGGTAATCGGCAATGGAATCACCACGATGCAGGCGATAAAAACGGCCGGGTGTGCGGTTGGCGAGAATCAGGATGAGACGCTCCAGGGCATGTGCCAGGGTACCGTCGGCGGGAATGGGCTCGGCCGGGAAGTCCTGCCAGTTCAGCGGCAGCGTCAGAAAGGGGCGCAGGGCCTCGGCTCGCGCCCAGAACATGGCACCTTCGGGGAATTCAACGACAGGATAATCGGCTATTGAGACATCAGTATAACGTCGCAACAGTTCTTCGGCGATGGATTGATTGGCACCCCAGCCGCTGCGATCCTTGAGAATCTGACGTTGGCCTTCGGGATACACCAGTTTGGCGTCCTGCTGCAGCAGGTGCAGAATCTGGCTTTGAGTTGCGGCGGCTGTTTCAGCCGTACCCAGAAGGAGATTGAGAATATCGGCGCACCAATGGGACAGCTCGGCGCTGTGCGGACTCTGCTTGCTGTGGAAATGGGCGATGAGGTCGTATTGAAGCAGGCGCTGGCCGAACTGGACAATAAAAGGGGCGATATCGCGGCCCCGGTTGGGCACGGCTTCGATCACCAGTTGGCCTAGACGGGGCAACTGACGCCGCAGTTGTTCGGTCAAGACAGTCGTGTCGCTATTCTGTCGCACGGAGACATAAAGATCGAAATCAACCGGCATGGCCTGCAGGCGACTGGTGAATTCATCCAGCATCTGCGGATAGTACAGATGCAGATGCACCGCGATTCGGAGATATGGCGCAATGGTGACGGTGGCTGCGGGATCAAGGTAGTAAGGGCGACTCGCCGGAGCGGCGTCCCTCTGTATGGTGGCGCTGTCGTTTGATTCCTGTGCGGTTGGCGTCAACTGGGGCTGAAGGTTTCCCTGTTGAAGCCGGCGCATGCGCTGACGCAGGCCAGCCAGTCCCTCACGGCGCCAAAGAGCATGAGTCTTGACAGCAACAGACAGCCAACCACCACGAGCATGGATCTGCTGGCGAAACCAAAGCAGGCGCTGACCGGTCACACGCCCATTAGTGGTCAGGTAGCGCAGGGGCGCAGTCAGGCGCCAACTGCGGCTGGTCAGCAGAGCATCAATACGATGGCGCAAGGTTTCGATATGGCGAAGCTGTTCAGCCAGATGGCGGTCATATTGGGCTGACTGACGCTCATGGGTGGCCAGCAGCTCAGCCATTTCACGGTCATGGCTGGCGACCAGATCGGACAAACGACCCTCATGAGTGGCCAGCAGCTCAGCCATTTCACGGTCGTGAGTGGATGTCAATTCCAGCAACTGGTGATCACGTTCAGCAAGGCGAGTGCTGGCAATCTGCTCCGCCTGTTTCAGATTCTCCGCAATCTGCTGCAGATTCCTGGCCTCAAGTTGCCATTCATGCAGTCGAATCTGCAGCATCAGAGCCAACCCAAGACGATCAAACAGCTGGGCGAATCTCACGCGCTGTTCCGGAAAAGTCCAAGCATGAAATAGCGCCTGAATATTGGCTGGGAGATCCTTCCCTATCGCGAGAACACCAAGTCCGTTGCAGTGCTCAAAATGGAGGTGGGGGTAACGGCAAGAAAGCTCCTGCCAAAGGCGCCAAACGCCAAAGTCGTCACGATGAACTGCAGTATCATGAAATAAAACAAGAGCCCTGGAAGACAGTTTTGGCAACCAAGACTCGAAATCGTGACGAACAGCTTGATAAGTATGAAGACCATCGATATGAAGAAAATCGATAGAACCATCATCGAAATGAGTAACAGCCTGATCAAAAGGAAGTCTTAGCAGCTGAGAAAAGTCAGCATAATGACGAGCATTATAGTCACTAACGTCTACGTAGATTTCATTGCCATAGTAGCCTGCCTGAGAATCACCTTCCCAAGTGTCTACTGCGAAACAACGAGTCGACAAACCAGCTGCTCGAACTGCCTGACAAAATGCGAAATAAGAATTACCGGTATGAGTCCCAAGTTCCACTAAAGAATCAGGTCGGCTTTGTTCAACCAAAAAAAAAGCGAAGGGGATATGTCCAGCCCATGATTCCGGTGTCTTTAGCCGAGCTGGCACCATCAGAGAAATATCAGTTAAAAAAGGATATTTATTCATCACTTAATGTCGTATAGATATGTAATATCGACTAAAAAAACTATCTGATCATAAGTTAAAAAATAAACTAGTTTTTTTCGGCCATAGCAAAAGCATAATGCGACTCTCCAGAAAAAGCACATTCTTTATCCAGCTGAAGCAAAAGGAGCAAAATACATCGATCTGTTTCATTTTCCTCATCAAAATTAGCCAAAATATCATTCAAAGATGAATTATAGATAGTTCCACCAGTGAACGTGATACTTGCGTCAGGAAAATGCTCTTTGACCGCATCAATAATACGACCACTGTCAGCACACTCAGAAGGGTCAGAGACAGCTAGAGCGATAGGATTACATCGCTTAATTTCCCGATCAAGATAAGAACCTTCATTGTAGGGATCTGATAAATATTTTTTAGGCAAAAAGGCACGGCCTAACGATGCGTATTTAATAGATCTGTCGGAGTATTGCATTCGATTAGGCCCAACAAAATCATTCATTACAAAAATACCATTACTATTCAGCACATGTCTGCTCCAAGAAACAGCCGAATTAACATCAAACATATGATGCAAAGAATTATCCCAATATACGAAGTCAAAAGATGATGGATCTGAATATTTTTCGAAAGCATCTCCTAAATAAAAATCAATTTTATTTTTAAGTTTTTGCTGTTCAGATAAATCAATGCCTTCATTGATAAGCTCTTCAGAATATTCGGTTACTGTAAAATGTTCGACAATACCTTCATTTATAAGTATTCGCTCCTTCCATCCGTTCGAGCCGCCAACAGATATACCATGCTTGAATGGCAGCCTGGAACCGCAACGTTGCCTGATGGCAGAAACAATTCCTTGAGAAGTCCCTGATATATCATATCCACATATCTGCGCATTATAATGCTGCACTACCAGTGGGGACTCCCACCATCGCGTACGAGCAGGGCGCGTAACTTTCCGCTGAGCGGTCCAATGATTACCTATTTTTTTTATAATAAAATTAGTTGTGAACTCTTTTATCATTGTAGAATCGTTGCCTTATTATAATAATGCGCTTAATTTTATTACTGCCTCTCGGTCAGTTGTTATCAGAAATGTATTTTTCTGCCAATTATCAACAGTATAGCACCACGTAGAAAGGCGCACAGCGTAAACAGCCTGGGAAAAAACGAAATAGGGATTGCCCGTATGTGTTCCCATTTCACCAAGCACTGGGGCTGGCCAGAAAAAAACCAACGGAATATGCCCGCCTAGGGACGAGAGAAGGGTTCAGGCAAAAGGAGGCAACCCGAAACGATGGCAACGACAACGTAACCGCATAAGAGCCCTGTGCCAAAAGGCTTGTTGTGGCTTCCGGAACACGCCGACCGTATCGCCCCAAGGCGCACTGTCGGGGGCGGAATCAGGTTGCCAGTCGGTCTGCGCCTCGACAACCTCCAGACCAGCATAACGCGCCAGGGCTTGGTAACCATCGGGATAAAAACGCCAACAATCGACGGGATAACGGTGCTCAGGACCACGCGAAGGGGCGATGAGGAAAAAGAGACCCCCCGGCTTCAAAACGCGGGCGACTTCCAGAAAGGTAATCCAGAAGTATGGGATATGCTCGAATGCCTGACCTGAAAGGAAAATATCGGCGGAATCAACCGGTAGGGGTAACCGGTACGCATCACGCAGAACAATATCGACATTGGGTCCGGCTTCGAGATCAATTCCCCGATAGACCCAGCCTGGACGATCAAACAGCGGTCGGTAGCTGCCGTTCACGTCAAAGCTGCCCAGATCAAAGATGCTTGCCGATACATACTTGGCTGCATGCTGATCAAGCAGGCGCTCCATGTGTCGATAAGAACTATGATGCATATCAATCCTTTTCTTTTGATGACCAGAGGTGGGGAACCAAAGGCCACTGCCACCACTGCCACGGACTCTGGCGTACATCCTTTTCCAGTTCTGCAACCGCCTCATGAAGAGCCTGTTGTGCAGTTCCCTGCAACTGGCGCAGGGTAACCTGCACACCATGTTTCTGGTTGTGGACAGAACCATAGACGATGTTCGCTCCAGTCTTAGATGCAATACGGACAATGCTGTTGGGTACGCGCAATTGCCCTTCCATGTAGCGGCACAAAGTGATTTGCGCCTCCAGTGGTTGTGGTAAATCGAAGAGAATGATGATGCACTCACCATTTTTAAGTCCACGGTAGAGAGACGTCATTGCATCACCGACCATTATGCAACGCCCCCCCGCAATACGACACATAGCATCAACTTTTTTTTGCAGATAGGCCCGTTCAGCAATGTTAAGATGTTCATTGCGTTCATCAATGCGCTGAATCACAAACCCGACGGGGACTCCAGCAAGGGCCACTCCAGTGCTGAACAACGGCAGACGGCCATAGTGTCCCATGGCAATTATTGTGCCGTGACCTGCCTTGCGGTTGGTATGCAACGCATCAATCCCGAAAACCGAAATGGGAATCGGACTGCTGCTCAGGTCATGGATGCGCGGCAGATAATAGACATCAAGAATCTCCTGGTTATGCATCAGACAAGTACAAATCCACTGGCACCAGCACTGCCAACGACTGCTATGAGGCAAGATCGTGGTATAGCCCTGCACAAAAATCCTGCGTCCTGACCTGTTCACTAGTGCCTGCACCAGCGCAGGCACACGCAACAGCCGGTAGGCCAGCCATGACGGCATTCTGGCCAACAACGGAAAGATAATATGATAACTGAATTCCAACATCGGAGTCAGACCCACTCATGAGGAATAACAACAACACCCTGAAGCCAATTATCCTGCGAAACATGGATCTCAGCCACAGCATGCGCATGATCATGGACGCAAATGGCGCGGTCACAGAGTAAAAAAACATACACCAGATACTGACCTTTGAGTAGAGGACAGGCAGGAATACGAACCCTAACTTGACGCAGGCCCATACTGTCTACCAGTGTGGGCACATGGTCTTCAAAAGTCGAAAAACTGGTGATGATACGTTCGTTGGTATCCGTCAGCACAATGCCGACATGCACGGGAGGTTCTGGGATGCGCGAAAAAAATGCCACATGGATGGTCACCATGTCCTTCTGACTTGAGATGTCAATGCGTTTTCCTGGATCCTCCCTATTTTTCTGCACCATCACCGTACTAATCCTGTGCAGAGGGGCGTCCTTCTCATCAATAACCATGGCCGCTGTGGCTCCAGTCTGTCCAGGAGTGGTCGGCGAGACCATGATTGATTCAGCAGAAGAAAGCCCCTCAAGAAATCGCGAATAGGAAGCAATGACGGTCTGAGCAGATCCAATCTGCCGTACCTGCCCCTGATCGAGCCAGATGGCCCGGTTGCACAGAGCTTCCACCTGATAGAGAGCATGGGAACAAAACAGGATGGTTTTGCCGGCATCCTTCAGACTCATGATCCGGTCAAACGATTTGCGGGCAAATTCGCCATCCCCTACCGAGAGGGCCTCATCGATCACCAAGATATCGGGATCGACATGAATGGCGACGGCAAAGGCCAAGCGAACATACATGCCACTGGAATAGGTTTTTACCGGTTGGTCGATAAACGGCGCGATGCCGGAAAAGGCAACGATTTCCTCAAAACGAGCAGAGATTTCATCATGGGTCATCCCCATCACTGCCGCACTGAGAAAAACATTTTCCCGACCGGTAAATTCCGGATTGAAACCTGCCCCCAGTTCGAGCAACGCAGCAACGCGACCATTGACCTGCAAATGGCCACAACTGGGCGCCAACGTACCGCAAACAAGCTGCAGCAGGGTAGATTTACCGGCACCATTAGCGCCGATAACACCAACAACCTCGCCGGGACGCACCTGCAAATTCAGATCGCGCAGGGCCCAGAATTCACGATACAGCCGACGACGCCGGCGCCAAAACATTTGCAACAACCGATCCCGCGGCTTGTCGTAGATCTGATAGCACTTGCCGACGTTATCGAGAGCAATGACTGGACTAAAGGACATCAGCGAATCCTCGACGTGTTTTCTGGAACCAGACAAAAGCAAGCCAAGCAAGGGCATAGCTCGCCAGTGTGAGCCAGAAAAAACTGAACCAGTCAAGAACGCGCCCGAACAAAAGCAGACCTCGTGCCTGATCCACCAAAAAACTTAGAGGATTAAGATGCATCCAAACCTGGTATTCCGCCGGAATAATGCTGACAGGATAAAAAATCGGCGTCAGAAACATCCAGGCAGCCACCAACAAGCCCACCACCTGAGCGACATCTCGCAGATAGACTCCCAACGAGCTGAGCAGCCAGCCCCCCGCCAGAGCGATGGCAGCCAGAGGCAGCAACAACAGGGGGAAAAGAAAAGCGGTCATCGGCGGCAGGCCGAAAACGAAACAGGAAAACAACAGCAACACCAGCAGACTGATGCCGGCATGAAACAGAGCCGAACCGAATGCAACCAGAGGCAAAACCTCCAGGGGGAAGACGACCCGTTTGACATAGGAGGGATTCTGCAGAATCAGAGAAGGAGCCCGGGTAAAACATTCCGCCAGCAGATTGAACAGCAACAGACCAACAAACAAAACCAGGGCAAACTCAGCCTTCGAGCCACCGATGGACTGATCCCAACGTGCCTGGAACACCACACTGAAAACGAAGGTATAGACCAGTAACATGAACACCGGGTTAAAGAAGGACCAGAGCAGCCCAAGAATGGAACCGCGGTAGCGTACCAGCACCTCCTGGCGGATTAGGCTGAAAATAAGCTGTCGATGACGCCAGAAACTTCTGGAGATCTGCCCAGGGTGGATGGAAAAGTGCTGCATAAGGAGTGCCTGTAAAACGGGAAGTTACGGAGTGGGTACCCCAATCGCATAGTCGAGGGCAACGCGGGCCAAAGCTTCAGCGGCGCGGGAATCGATCAGGTTGATTTCGGCGCGGGTCAGGCGCAACTCAGCGTTGAGGAGATCATCCAGGGAGACCACACCCAATTCGGCGGAACGGCTGGCAACTTCGTAGGCGGCCCGGGCTTCTTTGATCGTATCGTGAGCATTGGCAATTCGCGCCCGGGCTTCATCGAGTTGCTGAAAACGGGTTTCCACATCACTCGTGACTTGCAGGCGAGCCGCATTCAGCTGTTGTTCATAACGATTGACGGCGATGCGCTGTTTTCGCCAGGCGGCAATATTACGTCCCCCCTGAAAAGGTTTCATGCTCAGATTCAGGGTCACACTGAAATAATCGCGTTTATCTTCTCCATAACGACTGTCGTCATAATCGCGTTGATAATCCGTATATCCCCCCTCCAGTTGTACCTGGGGAAGATTGCGAGCCAGAATGACACGGGCATCTTCACGGGCCATGTCGATATTAAGCTTTGCCAACTGCAAGTCGGGACGGCGTTCCAACCCCAAGGAGAGACACTGAGGCAGATCGATACAAGGTATCGTGAGACTTTCATCAAAAGCACCGCTTAGATTCAAAGGGGCATCGGCTTCCAAGGCCAGCCATTGACGAAGCTGTGCGGCAGCAATTCGCTCTTCGGATTGTGCCCGAATTAGCTGATGACGAGCATTGGACAATTCGACTTCAGTTTCAAGCAAGCGTAAACGGGGGGCCAACTGCTGTTTGACCCAAGCTGCGGCAATGTCTTTCTGACGCTCAAGTCGCTCAACAGAAGCTTGCCACTCATGAGCACGTTGATTTGATTGTATATAATTATAAAAACTGGTGCGAACTTCCTTTACCAGCTGCTGACGCATGTAAACGAGTTCCGCTTCTCGGTACGCGCGAGATTGACGAGCTCGGTTAAGTCCGGCCACGCTGGAAAAACCGGCAAAGAGGGGCTGGCTGAGACGAACGGAGTAGCTGTCGCTGTTCTGGTCAAGATAATCGGTATCTCGATCATTACTGTTGCCGCTGGACAACTGATTATAGTTATAACCCAAGGTTAAAGTTGGGAAAAAGGCGCCTTTGGCTTCACTGACTCCTAACTTCGCTTCATCAACGGCTAAGGTATAAGCCTTCACTTCGGGGTTGTGGTCCAAACCATAACGGATACAATCTTCCAATGTCATGGTTTCCATCGAACTGGATGACCAGGAGGGTTCTTGGACTAGAAACATGAAACCAAGCAGAAAAATAATCGACTTTTTTACCATTATCCAACTTCTCTCAATTTTCCCGGAGTGCCCGATCAAAATTTTCTTTCAGGGGCTCAATAACGTAATCTAATACCGTCCTAGGTTCGGTCCGGATAAAGACAGCGGCAGGCATTCCCGCCGTCAGGTAGAGATCATTGTCATAAAGCTGCTGCTTATCGAGTTCAATATGTACGATATATGCAGGCTGTTCGCCATAAGGTGTTTTTTGCAAAAGCCGATCCGCTGATATATAGACGACCTTACCTTCAACTTTAGGCGTTGTCCGCTGATTGAAAGCAAGAAGTTGCACATCGGCCGGCTGCCCTTTATAGAGATGCGTGATATCCTTCACCATAATCTGGCACTCGACAATTAGCGGACTGTCCTTAGGAACGATATCCAGCAGCGGCTGACCGGGGCTGATGACACCGCCGCGTGAATGAACCTGGAGTGCAACGACTTCACCAGCGACAGGTGCAGTGACCGACAACCGTTCCCTGGCATCGACCAACGGCATTAACTGCTGTTGCAAATCAAAAAACCGCTGCTGCACTTCTGATTGTTGGGCGCTGGCTTTTTGACGGTATTCCGTTTCCAGACCACTGATGCGCAACTGAAACTCGGCAACTTTTTCGCGTAGTTCGGCCTGGCTCCCCTGCAACTGGGCCTTCAACCCCTGATGTTCAGCAATCGCCCGCCGAAGTTCCAAGATGCGAGTCTTGTCAATATATTGTTCCTCAAAGAGCACCATTTTGGCATCCAGTTCTTCTTGCAGGGTCGCAATAATCTGCTCCTCCGCCTGTTGGCGAGCCGCCAGACTGCGATCCTGTTCAGTCAACTGGTCGATCTGTTTCCTTAGCAGATCCGTCTGGGTAACTAAAGCCTGACGACCGCTGCTGAATACCTTTTTAACGCTATCCAGAAGATCGTCGTATTGCTCTTTTGAAACCCCCTCAATCGCAGCGGGCCAAGAAACCGCAGCAGACAATTCTTTTTCCGCCTGAAGCCGAGCTTCATCCAGGCGTGTGGCCATAATCTGCAAACGCAATTGATCAGTTGCTGCGACTACGCGAGAACTGTCCAAAATGATCAAGGGCTGCCCAGCGTCAACCACGTCACCATTACGCACCAAAATCTCCCGAACAATCCCCCCTTCCAGATGCTGCACCGTTTTCCGTTCGGTATCGACCCTTACTTCACCATTGGCAATGACAGCACCGCTAATTTCCGCCAGACTGATCCATAATCCGCCCAACCCGAAAAACACTCCGACAATCAAAAGACCGGAAAAAATGATTCGGCGACTGTCGGTATAATGGATAGGCAAATCAGGGGGAGCCGTAGTTTCATCTTCTATCCGTACATAGTCCTCGTCACTGATACGTTTTCGACGCAGTATTCTATTCCAGAATCCCACTTTTTTTTCTTGGTCCAGAACAGCTTTTCGATCGTTATCGGTCATCCACTTACTTTCGTGATAGATTAGGGAAGAACTTCGTTGGGGAGAGCCTAAGCAACTATCATCATTCAGCTAAAAGCTCTTAGGATATTTTTTCCCTTACCCTGCCACCTGCTGCCGCCCTTGGCCTTGGCTTTCCATTAACTTAGAAAAAACCGCATTACGTGGCCCAAAAAGAGCCAGTTGACCATTTTTAAGCATCAGAACCTTATCGACACCAGCAAGCAATGCCGGCTTATGAGAAACAATTACCAGTGTCGTCCCTTGTTTTTTAAGTTCGGAAAAAGAGCGAACAAGGGCCGCTTCCCCTTCTTCATCGAGATTCGAGTTCGGCTCATCCAGAATGACAAGTCGCGGCTGTTTGTACAGGGCGCGTGCCAACCCGATCCGTTGGCGCTGACCACCGGACAAAACCTGACCACCTTCACCAATTCGGGTATCGTACCCTTTTGGCAGATTCAATATAAGATCATGCACCCCAGCCTGCTTGGCGGCGGCAATGACTTTTTCTGAATCCACCTCGCCCAAGCGGGCGATGTTTTCGGCCACCGTGCCGCTAAACAACTCAATATCCTGAGACAAATATCCCAGATACGGCCCTAACTTCTCCTGTTGCCAACTGAAAATATCCGCTCCATCCAAACGTACCTTCCCCCCACTTGGCGGCCAGATTCCCAACAAAAGCCGACATAGCGTCGACTTACCCGCTCCCGAAGGACCAATCAGGCCAAGAGACTCCCCTGGCTCCAAGGAAAAGTTGATGTCGCGAAGAATAAAGTTTCCCTGAATGGCGAAACTGACATGCTCGGCGGCAAGTTGTCCTTTTGGCTCGGGCAAATCCATTCCTTCCACCGACTTGACTTGGCTGAACAGGGCATCCAAGCGACGCCAGGCACCACGGGCTTCCACCATGCTTTTCCAGGAACCAATCCCTAACTGCACGGGAGCGAGGGCCTTCCCCATGATGATGGATGCTGCGATCATACAGCCCGCCGTAGCCTCGCCATTGAGTGTCAGCCAAGCCCCCACGCCGTATATAAAAACCTGCATGGATTGGCGTAACCAGCTCGAAAGCGACTGAACCAAACCAGCCTGTCTGCTGGCCTGTGTCTGGAGTTTGGTGACGGTATCGTTGAAACCCGACCAGCGGGAGGCCACGCCATTGACCATCCCCATGCTATGGACAGTTTGAGCATTTCGGCGCGCCGCTTCGACAAATTTCATGGAAAATCCGCTCACGGTATTAGCGGCATCCAGCGGTTTGCGAGTTACCTTCTCATTGATCAGCGCGAAAACAACCAGAAGAACCGCCCCACCAGTAGCTACCAGCCCCAACAAAGGATGGAGGATGTAAATAACCGTAAGAAAGAGAGGCGTCCACGGAATATCAAACAGGGTAAAAATAGCGTTCCCGCCGAAAAAATTCCGCAATAAATTAACATCCCTCAAAGTCGCCTGATTAGGCGAGGCCCCTGTCAAAGCAGCCTCTTTTAAAACACTTTCCAGAACATCCCTGCTCAAAACTTGATCGATGGCAACACCGCACCGAACTAAAAGTCGCGAACGAACAAATTCGAGAGCCGCCATAACCACCAAAGAGACAACAGCAGCAACTGTAATGGCATACAAAGTGGGCAAGCTATAGCTGGACAATACCCGGTCATAAATCTGCAGCATGTAAATAGGGAATGTCAGTTGCAAAATGTTAATAAACATGCTGAACAGGGCCCCATAAACCAGATAAGGGCGCCACTGCTTGAAGAAATTTTTCATGAAAAAGCTCCCCTGTTTTTTGTCAAGCTGGTATCATTACAAAAACAAGGGCAAAGAGCAAGAAAAGATTCGGAGATGAGAATAGTCTCAGGAATCACTGTAGATGCTCAAACCAGAGACAGAAGACCGTAGCCCAACCTAGAAAATTCGGGACCAAAGGGAGGTAACCGTCATTAACGATCAAACGAAGACTTCCACCTCGGAGAGCCCTCGACCCGCCTGATCTTTGAGGGAAAGTACCGGTGCGTCGCTTAATGGCCAAACGATCCCCAGAATGGGATCGTTCCAAAGAATGCAGCGTTCCTGCTCCGGCGCATAGTAATTTGTGGTTTTATAGAGGAATTCGGCATAGTAGGAGAGGACCAGAAAACCGTGAGCGAACCCTTCGGGGATCCAAAATTGCAGTTTGTTTTCGGCCGAAAGGCGTACCCCCACCCATTTACCGAAGGTTGGGGAGTTTTTGCGGATATCGACGGCCACATCAAACACTTCACCGACCACACAGCGCACCAACTTTCCTTGGGCGGCCAGCGGCAACTGGTAATGCAGTCCACGCAGAACGCCTTTTACCGAACGGGAATGATTATCCTGAACAAACCAAACATCGTGTCCGATCGCTTCCTGAAAAGCCCGCTCGTTGTAACTTTCGTAAAAAAAGCCCCGTTCATCACCAAACACTTTTGGTTCGATGATGAGGAGGTCGGGAATTTCAGTTTTTATTACGTTCACAGCACCACCTCGTCCCGCAAGACCATTTCCAGATAGCTGCGATAGCTGGATTTCGGCGTGGCCGCAATAACCTGCTCAAATTGACTCAGGCTGAGGAACCCCCTGCGGTAGGCAATTTCTTCGAGACAAGCGATCTTCAAGCCTTGTCGAGCTTCGAGGGTGCCAATGAAATGGCTAGCCTCGAGCAGGCTTTCATGGGTGCCGGTGTCAAGCCAAGCGATGCCGCGTCCGAGACGTTCGACCATCAATTGCCCCCGATGCAGGTATTCAAGGTTGACGTCGGTGATTTCCAACTCCCCCCGGGGCGAGGGCTTCATCTGTTTGGTAATCTCGACCACCTTGTTATCGTAAAGATAGAGGCCGGGAACAGCGTAACGGGATTTCGGTTGGCGAGGCTTTTCCTCGATGCTGATCGCCTTGCCCCGGGCATCGAACTCGACTACGCCGTAACGCTCGGGATCATGCACCGGATAGCCGAAGACCCAAGCACCACCGTTGAAATTGGCGACGATCCGATCCAGACCCATTTTGCCGTAAAAGATGTTGTCGCCGAGAATCAAACAAACATTGTCGCCACCGATAAAATCCTCGCCGACCAAAAAGGCCTGGGCGATCCCCTTCGGCTCAGGCTGAACCCGGTAGGACAAAGAGATTCCCCAACGCGAACCGTCCCCCAGCAAAGCCTCGAAGCGGGGGGTATCCTGCGGCGTCGAAATGATCAAAATGTCGCGGATGCCGGCCATCATCAGGGTCGAGAGCGGATAATAGATCATCGGCTTGTCATAGACCGGTTGCAGCTGCTTGCTGGCGACCAGGGTCAGCGGATAAAGACGACTACCGGCGCCACCGGCGAGAACGATGCCTTTTTTGATGCCGCCCATCTCAAATTCTCCCACGCTCAGAAAAGTAGTTTTTCAAACTCTCCCGCCAATCCGGGATCCGCGCACCGGTAACCGCTTTGTACTTCTCTTTCGACAGCACCGAGTAAGCTGGGCGTTTGGCCGGCAATGGATAGCCTTCCGTCGGAATCGGCAGAATATTTTCAATCTTCAAACTTTCGGAATGACGTGCTTGATCGATAATCTCGACGGCAAACTGATACCAGTTGCATTCCCCCTCGTCGCTGAAATGATAAATGCCGTAGGGGCTGGGAGACGTGGGGGGTGAGACCTGAGGTGCGTCAACCAAGTCCAGAAGTTTGAAAATCGCCTCGGCCAGATCATCGGTCCAGGTCGGCGTTCCCCATTGGTCATCGACAACCTTGAGTTCGGTGCGTTCCTTGGCCAGTCGAATCATCGTCTCGACAAAATTGTTGCCGCCAAAGCCATATAACCAGCTGGTACGGACAATGAAATATTTCTCCAACCCGGACTCGATGATTCTCTGCTCACCAAGAAGTTTGCTTTTTCCATAGACCGACAGGGGACCGGTGGGGTCGTCCTCCCGATAGGGCGTCTTTTTATCCCCGGCAAAGACAAAATCCGTCGAAATATGCACCAGAACGGCATCAATTTCTGAAGCCAACTGCGCCAAAAAACCCGGACCTTCACCATTGACCCGCATAGCTAATTCGCGATGGCTCTCACAACCATCAACTTGGGTATAGGCGGCGCAGTTGAGAATAATCGCGGGATTCAATTCCCTCAGAGTAAAAACCTGCTCAGGATCCGTCAAATCAAACATGGGCAGATCGTAAGCATGAACCTGATAGCCGACGGGCAGCAACCGCTTCACCGCAGAAGCCAGCATGCCGTTGGCACCAATTAGAGCAATATTTTTATCTTTCATCTATCCGGCAACTCCCAGACGCTGACGCTGATAAGAACCATCCTGCACACGGCGACACCACTCGCGATTCTCCAGATACCAGAGAATGGTCTTGCGAATGCCCGACTCGAAGGTTTCTTCGGGCTTCCAGCCCAGTTCACGCTGAATTTTTCTCGCATCAATGGCGTAGCGCAGGTCATGCCCTGGGCGATCCTGGACGTAGGTAATCAGCGATTCATAAGGGGAAAAGGAGGACGGCGAAAGTTCGTCAAGCAACGCACAAATAGTGCGAACGACCTCGATATTCTGCTTTTCGTTGTGACCGCCGATGTTGTAGGTCTCCCCGACCTTGCCTTCAGTCACGACCTTGTAAAGGGCGCGGGCATGATCGTCGACATAGAGCCAGTCACGTATCTGATTGCCTTTGCCGTAAACGGGAAGCGGCTTTCCTTCGAGGGCGTTGAGGATCATCAGGGGGATGAGCTTTTCGGGAAAATGGTAGGGTCCGTAGTTGTTGGAGCAGTTGGTGACGAGAGTGGGCAACCCGTACGTTCTTCTCCAAGCGCGGACCAGATGATCGGAACTGGCTTTGCTGGCGGAATAAGGGGAACTCGGCGCATAGGGGGTCTGTTCGGTGAACAGGTCCTCCGGCCCTTCCAAGTCGCCATAGACCTCGTCGGTGGAAATATGATGAAAACGGAAGACGGACTTGCGGGAGTCATCCAGACTCTGCCAATAGGACCGCGCCGCTTCGAGCAGGGTATAGGTACCGACGATATTGGTTTCGATGAAAGCGGCAGGACCGTCAATGGAACGGTCGACATGGCTTTCCGCCGCCAGGTGCATCACGGCGTCGGGCTGATGTTGGGCAAAAACCCGATCCAATCCGGCACGATTGCAGATATCAACCTGCTCAAAGGCATAGCGGGCGCTGTCGCTGACGGCGGTCAAGGATTCCAGATTCCCCGCATAGGTCAGCTTATCGACATTGACGACGGAGTCTGCGGTATTTCGAATAATATACCTTATAACCGCCGAGCCGATAAACCCGGCTCCTCCTGTAACAAGCAACTTCATGTTCACCTCGAAAACGCAAGCTCATCAAGCCAAGACATCGGGGGTCGGCTTTTCTGTGCATGGCAACAGACAAGATCAGTCATTGATCACACTTGCCGCGCATATCGCCCAAGAGAATTTCCAGAGGCCTCGTTTTGCATAACACCTCCCTCCTTTCTTCCGAAAAAGGGATTCCGATATCACAAGCTCCAGTAAATCAGACCGAGGGTTTCCACTTCTTTCCGATGCAACACGGTCTTGACATCGATCACCACTCCGGGTCCGTTGCCACCGGCGGTCAACCGCGCCAGTTCGGCGGGGTTGATCGTCTTAAATGCTTCATGCGCCACTGCCCAGACTACGGCATCAACAGTGCCCACCTGCTCCAGAGCGACCAGCTCCAGGCCGTATTCGTGGCGGGTTTCATCAAAGGAAGCAATGGGGTCATGAACCAGCACCTCGACGCCGTATTCCCGCAATTCCTGCACGATGTCGATGACCTTGCTGTTGCGGATATCGGGAACGTTTTCCTTGAAGGTCATGCCCAGCACCAGCACCCGGCTCCCCTTTACCGCCTTGTCGGCATGGATGAGCTTTTTAACGGTCGTTTCGGCGACGTACTTGCCCATGCCGTCGTTGATGCGCCGGCCGGCGAGAATGACTTGGGGATTGTAGCCGATCTCCTCGGCCTTGTAGGTCAGGTAGTAGGGATCGACGCCGATGCAGTGGCCACCGACCAGACCAGGCGTGAACTTGAGAAAATTCCACTTGGTACCGGCTGCCGCCAGTACGTCCAAGGTCGGAATACCCATTTTGTTGAAAATGATGGCAAGTTCGTTCATCAGGGCGATATTGAGGTCGCGCTGGGTATTCTCAATGACCTTAGCGGCCTCGGCGACCTTGATCGACGCGGCCCGGTGTACCCCGGCGGTCACCACCATTTCGTAGACGCGGGCGACCGTTTCCAGAGTTTCGGCGTCTTGGCCGGAAACCACCTTGACGATCTTGTCCACCGTGTGCACCTTGTCGCCGGGATTGATCCGCTCCGGCGAATAGCCGACCTTGAAATCGACGCCGCATTTCAGACCCGATTCCCCTTCGAGGAGGGGGACACACACCTCTTCGGTCACACCCGGATAGACCGTCGATTCATAGACGATGATCGCCCCCTTCGCCAGATGGCGGCCAATGGTCCGGGAGGCGGAAACGACCGGGGTCAGATCGGGCTTGTTGTGATCATCGATAGGGGTGGGAACGGTGACGATGATGAAGGCCGCCTCTTTAAGCCGGGCGGCATCGGTGGTGTAGTCGATGGTGGTGGACGCAAGATCGGCGGCGGCAAGCTCGCCCGTCTCGTCTATTCCATTTTTCAGTTGTTCGATCTTTCTGGCGCTGATGTCAAAACCAATCACCTGTGCCTTACGACCGAAGGCCGCCGCCAGCGGCAAGCCGACATAGCCGAGACCGACCAAGGCAATCTTCGCTTGACCCGATTGAATATCCTGTGCCGTAACCATCGTAAAATCCTCCTGTTATATTTCCAGACGTTCGCATTATAACCGTTAAAGTCAAAACCTTTTTGTCCACGGAAGACACGGAAAGCACGGAAGTTCAGGATCATTTTCCGTGTCTTCCGTGTTTTCCGTGGACTGAGATTTTCTCGCCTTTATTTCTATGGCCCATAGAATGCGATGACGCAAGAAATCGCATCGTTACTTTGCCTGAATTCGCTCCCGTGCCCAGTCCGCGAGTTGCCGGTAAACGGCTTCAAGGATCGGCACCTGCTCCAGCAAGCGCCGCAGGTTCGCTTTGACCCGTTCGGGCTGATCCGGATACTCATGGGCCGTCTGGTTGCGTAATTCGCGCAGCATTTGCCACTGCCGCGCCGAAGGCAGCATCCCCAACTTTTCTGCCCGGTTCAACTTGTCGAGAAAAGGTTCGTTCTCCTGCCATTCCTCCACCAGTTGTAAGGTCGCGGGCAGCAACCGGGTGCCGATGGCATCCTGCAGCTTGCCGAAGCGAAAAAGCAGCTGATCAAGGGTGCGCACCTGGTCGTCACTCAATTCCTCCCCATCACTCATCCAATAGGAGAAGGTTTTCGCCTCGCCCCAGGCCAAATAGAGACGTCGCTGGTGCTGTTCACATTCCGCCAGCGCCGGCTGTAACTTGCAGACGATCACTTCCTGCTTGTTCACAGCAGAATTCCTGTCTTTTCAGCCATCTGCTGAATCGGCGTCAAGGATTCCCCCGGTACGGCAGCGAACACGACATCGATACGCTGCTCGCCCAAGCGCTCTTTTGCCTTGACCAGAAAATGCAGCTTGGCATCGAGCTGTTCGGCAACAGAGCGAGCGAATCCGGTCACATAGAGGTCGATATCCCCTCCCCGCCGGGCATCGTCAAGGCGAGAGCCGAAAAGAAAGAGCCGCGCCTGCGACCCAAAGACCTCGGATCCAACCTCTTTAAGCACTTCGATTTCCCGGGGATTCAGGCGCACAAGTAATTCCGAGATAAAAAATCAAAACCTTCTTTGTCCACGGAAGACACGGAAAATAATCCTGAAATTCCGTGCTTTCCGTGTCTTCCGTGGACTGGAATTTTATGTCTTCTTTATTTCTTTCCGCAGTCGGTTGCCGAGGATATAATCCGCCGCCGCAGGCAGATCATCAACCACCGCCTCGGCCAAAGTTCCCGCTCCCGTGGCCAGTTCCTTGTCGCCATAACCGGTGCGTACCAGCAGCGACCGACAGCCGGCCGCCCTGCCCGCTTCGAGATCGGCACGCTTGTCGCCAACCATCCATGAGGCCGCCAGATTGATGCCATGCACAGCCGCCGCTTGCAACAACATCCCCGGCCTACCTTTACGGCAATCGCAGTCGACCTTGAACTCCCCCTGCCCTTTTTCAGGATGGTGGGGACAGAGGTAGAAAGCGTCGATAGTGGTCCCGATTTTCGCCAGTTCCCGCTGAATGTGCGCATGCAGGCGCTCCACGTCTTCACGGGAAAAATACCCTCGCGCCACCCCGGACTGGTTGGTCGCCACGATCACCCGGTAACCCGCCTCCTTGAGCCGCCGGATCGCCTCGGGCGCGCCGGGGATGAAGGCGAAATCCTCGATGCGATAGAGATAATCTTTCTCCTCGTTGATCGTCCCGTCACGGTCGAGGAAAACGGCCTTTTTCCCCGTGAGGGGTGAGGAGTGAAGGGTGAGGGGCATTTATTTTTCAAGCCTTTACTGCAGGGAATTCATCAGGCCGCCGATTAGGCCGAAAATTCCATCTATTTTTTCGAGAAGGGGGCGATTATCCTTCAGATAGCCAAGGTCCTGAGCCAGGATGACCTGCGTTTCCAATTCGCTCAAGGAACCGCGCGTTATGGACAAAAACTGCAAAAACTCCCTGCCCCCGGTCCGACCCGCTCCCTCGGCTATGTTACTGGGTATGGAAATCGCGGCGCGTTGCATTTGACTGGTCAAGGCATAGGTTTCTTCTCGCGGAAAATCCCCAGTGACACGGTAGATATCCTTAACCAAAGACATCGCTTCTTGCCACAACCTCAGGTCATGATGCTTTCGCCTCACTCCCCACTCCTCACCGAGTCGACCTGCTGCGCATGAAATCCGAAGATTTCATCAGCGGCGCTCTCCGGTGAAGCCAACGACCGCAAGGCCTGCAGATCTTTTTCCGCCATCAGCAATAGCCGCTCGGCATGCTCAATGGCGTTCATACAAGGTCCGTCCCCCGGAAAGAGCCTGGGCGATGACATGATTTTCGACCGATTGCCAGCGCTTCACTTCTTCTTGGTCAAACAACAGAAAATCCAGCGGTATATCGTAATCGAAGAAACGACGATAGAGCCGCATCATTTCTTCCTTGCGGCTGTGGTGCCGGGAAAAGGGCTTGCCGGCAACGACGAGAAAATCGAGGTCGGAGTCAGGACCGGCGGTTCCTCGTGCATGGGAACCGAACAAAACGATCTTTTCCGGAGCAAGCTCCCGGACGATCGTTTCCGTCATGCGCTTGAGCAACTCTTCGTCCACGCACAGCATACGACTCACTCCTCTCGATACTGCCGAAGTATTTTTTCAACAATCCCCGTGGTCGACTTGCCATCAACGAACTGGATCAACTCGACCCGCCCGCCCCAGCTTTCGACCAGATCCTTGCCCACCACCCCTTCCGGAGTGTAGTCGCCGCCTTTGACAAGGATATCCGGGCGCAGCAGGCGAATCAGTTCGAGAGGGGTATCTTCATCGAAGATGACCACATGATTGATGCAGTCAAGGGCGGCGAGGATATGGGCGCGTTCGTCCTGGGAGATGAGCGGACGGTTCGGCCCTTTGAGACGACGGATGGAATCATCGGAATTGAGACCGAGGACAAGCAGGTCGCCAAGGCGGCGAGCCGCTTGCAGATATTTGACATGGCCGACGTGAAGCAGGTCGAAACAGCCGTTGGTGAAGACGATGCGCCTGCCTTGCCGACGCTCACGGTCCAGCACGGTGGCTAGGGCCTCGCGGTTCCTGATCTTGAGATCACCGTCGGCGTGCGCGGCGCCGGACGCTTGGAGGATCTCCTCGGGGGAAACGGTGGAGGTGCCAACCTTGCCGACGACGACTCCGGCCGCCAGATTGGAGACCGTCGCCGCCTGTTCGAGGCTCAGCCCCGCCGCCAGCCCGACACCGATCACCGAGAGCACGGTATCGCCAGCGCCGGAAACGTCGAAAACCTCCCGGGCCTTGGTCGGCATGTGCAGTTCGCGGCCGTCGCGCAGGAAGAGGCTCATCCCCTCCTCGCTGCGGGTCAGCACCAAGGCGTCGAGTTCGAGCCTTTCGCGTAGCGCCCGCCCCGCTTTAAGCAACGACGCCTCATCGACGATGGCGACGCCGGAGGCCGTCTGCGCTTCTTTGCGATTGGGGGTGAGCAGGGTCGCGCCCCGGTATTTGCCGTAATCGTCCCCCTTGGGGTCGATCACCACCGGAATCCCCTTCTCGCGCCCAAGGGCGATCAGCTCGCGGAGCAGAAAGTCGGTCAAGACCCCCTTGAGATAGTCGGAAACAAGGATGACCTGAAAACCGTCGGCGACGGCGCGGACGTGATCGAGCAGGCGTCGGGCCAGATCCTCAAGAATGGGATCTTTGCTTTCCCGGTCGATGCGCAGCATCTGCTGATTACCGGCCAGCACCCGGGTCTTGCGGCTGGTCACCCGCCCGGGATCGCTGAAGATGCCGTCGACGGCGATCCCCTGATCGACAAGGAGGGAACGAAGCAGATGGCCGTCGTCGTCCTCGCCTAACACACTCACAACCTCGACCCGGCAGCCCAAGGCCACGAGATTGTTGACCACATTGCCGGCGCCGCCAAGACGCAGATCCGCGCGGGTGACATCCACCACCTGCACCGGCGCCTCGGGAGAAATGCGCTCGGCCTTGCCCCACAGGTATTCATCGAGCATCAGGTCGCCGATAACCAGGGCGTTGATATCCTTCAGTCTGGAGAGGAAATTTTCGATTTCGGAGCGGATCATGAAAGGAAAGCCCCCGGAGAAAAGCACAAAACAAAGAGGTTTTATACCACATCCGGAGGCTCCGTTGGAAGGTCTAATCTACCCTTTTCCGGCAAGCCGATCGAGCACCGCCATGGCGAAGAGGGGAATGTTGATTTCGTGATGACCGGTCAGGGTGTAACCCTTGCCTCCGCCGGAGGTGGGACGCTTGACCACGTTCTGCAGGGGGCGATAATGCTGGGTCATGTCAAAGTTGGCGGTGCTGAAATTATCGACGTGATGCCCCAGATTCTGAGCGATGGAGAGAGCCTTGAGGAAGACTTCGGGCAAAAGAACCGCCGAACCGACATTGAGCCAGACCCCGCCGTCTCCGAGATCAGCCACCACCGAAGTCAGCAAGCGAAAATCCCGATAACTCATCTCCCCGGTCACGGCACCATCCATTTTCGGATGCTGGTGGATGATATCGGTGCCGATGGCGACATGAACGGTGACGGGGATACCTTTTTCGACGCAGGCCGCCAGCAGGCTATAGTCCTTAAAGGGATGATTCGCTTCGATGATCCGCCGGCCGATCGCCTCGCCGAAACCGTACCCCTTTGGCAGACCGTCGGCCAGCGCCTGATTCATGCCGCCGCCGGTCTCCTCGGAAAAGCCGAAATCCCCCGAATGCAGCACCGCACCGACATCCTCGGACGTAGCGCCGACCAGGGACACCTCGAAATCGTGGATCGTCACCGAGCCGTTCATGGCCACAGCGGTAATCGCCCCGACCTCGATGAGTTTCTTGAGCACCGGTTGCAAACCGCACTTGATCACATGCCCGCCCATGGCCAACACCACCGGCCGACCTTTTTCCCGTGCCGCAACCACGGCATCAACCACCCCACGCAGGCTGTCGGCGCCAAGCAGGCGGGGAAGACTGTCATAGAAATCGGCGAAACTCATCCCTGCTACGGGGGCGCGGGCAAAATGGTCGCGGATGTTGACCTTATTGTCGCGGGTGGCGATGGAATAGGTGTGGATGCCGTCGAGGGCAATCCGTTCATATTTTTTTTGAGCCAAACCAGCCTCCTCGTCAAAGCTCAGCGTTGTAAACCCTTCCGCAGTATCCTTTCGGCAAGGCGCTGAAAAAGCGTTTGCCGCCAGCCGCGAAGATCGGCGGCCTCCAGGTAGATTTCCAGAAAACGTGCAAGGCCAAAAGCTTCCAGGGCACAAACATCTTCTCGATAGCGGAGAAAATGCCGAAGATTCCGGGCGCGCGCCCCGGCCCCCAAAGGGCGGCGCCGGATACGCATGTCGGCGATGTCGATCAAACCCGGTTCGTCCGAATCGGGCTGGATGATGACATTTCCGAAATGGATGGAACGGAAATAGATCCCGCGCCGATGCAGTTTGGCGAGAAAGCGCGCGAAAGCTGCGAGCAAACCATCCTGTCCTTCCCCCTTCTTCAGCGCCCCCCGCAAGGTTTCCCCCGGCAGGGGGCGATATGTCACCAGATGGCGGCGATTCTCGGGACAATAGGAGACGGAATGAACCTGGACTGTGGGAATGCCCAGACGGGCAAGCGTTTCGGCATTTTTACAAAAACGCAGGGCATAAGGGCGGAGAACCGCCGTCGACAGACGCTTCTTGGTACGAAAGATCTTGATGTAATGGCCATTAGGGGCAATCAATACTTTTTCACCGTAGCCTGAATCCGTAAGATCACAATCAGAAGAATTTCAGCGAATGCAGATAAGCTATTGATTTTCTTTGTTATTTATGCTACCATCTAGCCCGTCGAAAACTCACTTGGCGGGTGAATTTTATGAAAC
>Ga0265295_1000706_pt1 | contig 64426 bp, 60 predicted proteins | sample Munlansysbiofilm_FD_192503 | JGI IMG/M metagenome (GOLD analysis project Ga0265295, IMG submission 192503) | Leachate microbial communities from a municipal landfill in Southern Ontario, Canada - Methane capture system biofilm | ecosystem: Engineered > Solid waste > Landfill > Unclassified ... | reverse complement strand
TTCTTCTGTTATAATTAGTTTCATTAGAAGGATCCCTCCGATACTTGTTTTGTTGTCGTGACTAACATTATATCAGAGGTCCTTCTTTTTTTATTGTTTTATGTCACACATGTATTATCTCACTTCATATATTTAAATACGTATATGTAGAGAGCCTATTAGAATCCCTAATAGACAATCCATATTCCATAATGTAAAGTATTACTTAATAGATAACTTAAATTCTTGAGAGGAGAGAATACTATGATTTATAGAAATGCATTATTAGAAGATATCCCTAAGGTTTCTGCTCTACAAACAAAATACCATATAAATACTATTTCAGAAGAGGATAAACCTGATGGCTTTGTAACTACTCTATTTACTAATGATCAGTTTAAAGAACTAATAGAACAAGAGAATGGTCTTGCAATAGCTTGTGATGGTGATAAAATTGTGGGATATGCTATGGCTGCTTCCTGGGATTATTGGTCTAAATGGCCATTATTTAAACATATGATAGCAGATTTACATTCAACAGAATATTTGGGTAAAGTTCTCTCAGTAGAAAACTCATATCAATACGGACCGATTGCTATCCACACTGACTACCGTAGCACCTTAGTTCTTCCAAATCTTTATGAATTTTCAAGACTACAAATGAAAGAAAAATACCCAATTATGGTTACTTTTATAAATCGAATTAATCCAAGGTCACTTAGAGCTCACAAAAAACTTGGACTAGATATAATAAAAGAATTCCAATTTAATAATAACAATTATTATGAATTGGGATACGATACATCAAAAAAAACAAATGGGTCTAATTTGTAAATATTTAATTGGCAATACTTCAATGCATAAAAATAGGCGGGCATAAAAGCCCGCCGCTACATAAAATATTCTTCTATTAAATTTATATACAAATTTTTAGAGCATAAATCTTTCTACTCTACGGTTACTGATTTTGCTAAGTTCCGAGGCTTATCTACATCATTTCCCTTTAATAATGCAGTATGATAAGCTAATAATTGTGGAAACACCACTGATAAAATAGGCATAAATATATTAAAGCTTTCATCTAAAAATACTACATCATCACATACTTCAATTATATCTTGATTACTTTCTCTTGTAATAGCTACTACATATGCTCCTCTTGCTTTAACTTCTTTTATATTTGAAACCATTTTTTCATAAACATTTTGTTGGGTAGCGATGCTAATAACAGGCGTTCCATCTTCTATTAATGCAATGGTTCCATGTTTAAGCTCCCCTGCTGGAAAAGCTTCTGAATGGATGTATGAAATTTCCTTTAATTTCAAAGCTCCTTCTAAAGCAGAGTAATAATCTAGTCCTCTTCCCAAATAGAATAAAGATTTTTTATCCATTATTTTTTCCGCAATTTCTAACGCTTTATCGTTTGTTTTATCCAAAATATTTTGAACTTTTTCTGGCAGAGTTTTCAATTCTTCCAAGATTTCATCGTAACAACTATCTAATAGAGTTCTTTTTAATCTACCAAAATAAAGAGCTAACACATAAAATGCAGTTAATTGAGTTATATATGCTTTTGTTGAGGCAACTGCAATTTCTGGTCCCGCCCATGTATAGAATACATCTTCGGATTCTCTAGCTATAGAACTTCCTACTACATTTGTAATGGCTAAAATCCTTGCACCTTTTTCTTTAGCAATTTTTAGTGCTGATAAAGTATCTGCGGTTTCTCCTGATTGACTTACAATTACAACTAAAGTTTTATCATCTATATAGTGTTCGTTATATCTAAATTCAGAAGCTATATCGGAAATACATTCTATTTCTAAAAAACTCTGAAGGACATATCTGCCTACAAGACCAGCATAATAAGCAGTTCCACATCCAACCACATATATCCTCTCTATTTCTTTTATTGTTTGTTCATCAATATTTATATTTTCTAAAACTATTTCATTGTTTTTATCTAATCTTCTTGAATAAGTCTCTAATATTGCTTTTGGTTGTTGATAAATTTCTTTTAGCATAAAATGTTGAAATCCTTCTTTCGTAGCTGATTCAACATCCCAAGAAATTTCTTTAGGTTCTCTGAATATTTTATTTCTATTCTCGCCGTATATCTGAAAACCTTTTTTAGTCAGTTTGACTATATCTTTGTTTTCAAGATAAATTACCTTATTCGTATATTTAAGTATTGCTGGAATATCTGAAGCAACGAATAATTCTTCTTCTCCAACCCCTAGTACTAAAGGACTTTCATTCCTTACCGCAATTATTTCATCTGGATTCTTTGAAGATACTACAGCTAGTGCATAAGCACCTTTTAACTTAGCTTCAGTTAAAAACACAGCTTCTAAAAGATCATCTTTATAGTATGAGTCTATTAAATGGGCTATAACTTCTGTATCTGTTTCAGATTTAAAGCTGTAACCTTTTTCTAATAAATCTTTTTTTATTTCTCTGTAATTCTCAATAATCCCATTATGAACTACTGCAATAGTACCATCTTCATTTAAATGAGGATGAGAATTTACATCTGATGGTGCTCCATGAGTTGCCCATCTAGTATGCCCTATTCCTATATTCCCCGCTATAGGATTTTCAATTAAACTGTTTTTCAGATTTCCTAATCTACCAACAAGTTTTCTTGCGACTAATTCATTATCTCTAATTATAGCTATTCCAGCTGAATCATATCCTCTATATTCAAGCTTTTCTAATCCATCTAATATTATATCTTGTGCATTCTTGCTACCTATATATCCAACTATTCCACACATAATTATCCTCCTAGAACTTCTTCAAAAACGCCATAACTCTGCATTATTCATAGTTTACTAATGAATTTACATGATATCCTTCTAATTTGTCTCTTCCTTTAAGAAAAATAAGTTCTATAACAAATTCAAGCGCAACAACTTCTCCACCAAGTGATTCTATCAATTTTATAGCAGCTGAAACAGTTCCCGCTGTTGCTAATAGGTCATCACATATAGCTACTCTAGATCCCTTTTTAAATGCTTTTGTATTAATCTCTAAAGTATTTGAGCCATATTCAAGACTATATTCATGACTTGTTGTTTCTCCTGGAAGCTTCCCAGGCTTTCTAATAGGCACAAATCCTACTCCTAAACCATATGCTACCGCTGCACCAAATAGGAAGCCCCTTGCCTCAGGGCCAACTATATAGTCTACATTTTTATCTTTTAGGTCTTCTATTATTGAATCAACTGCTTGTTTAAAAGCATCTTTATCACTAGTAAGCGTACTTATATCTTTATAACTTACACCCTCTATTGGAAAATCTTCTACTTCACGAATTTTAGATTTAAGATCCAAAATTTCTCCTCCTTGTCTTAAGTTATCAATTTTAAGTTAATGTCCTTTGCACTCATTAATTTTACCATATAATTCTTTATTTGAAAAACTATTCTTTAATCTCTAATCCGATTTCTGAAACTCTTTTCAATAATGGTTTATACAATTCTTTTCTATCCAATGTAGAATCTTTAGAGTATAGATAATCAAGTGCAACTCTTCCTCCATGATCCATCCCTTGGCATCCTGCTAATAATAGCAAATCTTTTCTTTCTACCTTTGAAAGTGCCGAACTGATAGCTTCATCTAGAGTATCATAAATTATATAGTTAAGCTCAGATCCATCTAGTACTTCTTTAAAAACAGCTTCTTCTTCTTGTGAAACTTTATCTTTAATAGATACAGCACCTATACTCTTGGTTGCTATAATACTATCTATTCCTAATCTATCCTTCCAAGCAAGAAGTGCTTCAGCATTTTCTCTATTTACCGTTACTCCTCTATTACCCCTTATCGCATAAACTATTATAATCTTGTTCTTCTCCATATCTGTAAGCGTTTCTAATGTGCTATTGATATTTTTTATATTTGCAAAATGATCATCAATAATTATAAAATTATCTTCATAAACAAATTCAAATCTTCGCTCTACTCCTCCAAAGTCTCTAAGACCTTGTTGTATGGTTTTTATCGATATATTTTCAACTAGAGAAATTACTATTGCTGCCATGGCATTCTCCACTGAATGGTAGCCTGGTATCTTAAGCTTGACTTCAAAACTACCTTTATCAATTTTCCCATTTGGCAATATAATATTTTCTTTAATTTTTACTGTAAAATTTGCTCTTCCATCTACAAGTTTTAAATCACAACACTGGATCCTTCCAAAATCTGTATTTATTGAATAATCCACTACTTTCGCTTGTGTTTGATTTATCAAGTTTCTAATTTTTTCGTTGTCAATATTCAAAACTGCAATAGACTCTTTTTTAGCATCTCTTATCAAGCTAGACTTTATTTGCCAATAGTTTTCAAAGCTTCCATGTTGATCTATATGCTCTCGGCTAAAATTGCTGAAGGATACTATGTCAAAATCCACATCATTAACTCTATAAAGCTCTAAAGCTGAAGATGAAACCTCCATAACAGCCCTATCTAATTTAGCTAGGTTCATTTTATAAAAGAGTTCCTGTAATTCTAAACTCTCTGGGGTAGTAAGCGACGAAACTATAACTTCATCTTCTATTTTTGCAATAACACTACCTATCAGTCCAGTTTTTAATCCAGCACTATTATAAATTTGATCTAGTAAAAATGATGTAGTTGTCTTTCCATTTGTTGCAGTAATACCTATAACCTTAATTTTTCTAGATGGATTACCGAAGAAGTTGCTACTTATAATAGAAAGAGCTTTCCTTGTATTTAAAACCTTAATCTGACAAATCTCTTTTTGTGTATCAACAAATTCCTCTACAAATACTGCTTTAGCTCCTCTTTTTATAGCATCATTAATAAAACTATGACCATCTACAATATAGCCTTTTATCGCAACATAAATATAGTCTTGTTCAACTTTAAGAGAATGAAAAGCTATACCCCTAATATCAATCTTTTCATCATAGTTTTTCATCTCAACAATTTCTAAACTATCTATTATCTCTAAAATCTTCATTTTTTCTCCTATCTCGATTTATTAAAATATCCCAAACATCTTAATTTCTTAAGTGTATGGGATTAAATTTCTTTCTTTCTTAGCATCTCACTATGGAAGAAAAAGAATACTCCCCCCATTATAAATAAATCACCTATGCTTAGTATCTTTGGCAGAGGATATGGTCTATCTATCAAAATTATATCCCCCAAAAGCCTTAAGTTTGTGTCTCTATTTACATTTGTATGCTTTATATCGAATTCTCTTTCTGGAAGTTCAGTTTCAGTATATATACCTTTAAAGCCAGTAATGGAAACAGGCATTTTACCGTTGTTTGCCATTATAACTACAAGGTTTAATAAAATTCCTATCAATAACAGCTTCATATAAACCTTTTTTATATTTAATAGCGTTACTGCTATTAAAAGTAAGTAAGAAATTAAAATTATATATATAAGATAATTGCTAGTAATTCTTTCTAAAAACTCCACATTAAATCTTTTTGTTAGAGAGAGACTAAATTGTAAAATCGCTGAGATAACTATCAGGTAGAATCCCTTTATTTTTACGGTCTCGAGGTTTCTAAATCTTCCACCTTTAAGTTTTGCTATTATTATGGATAGCACTGATGGTTCTATAAACATTTTATCACCTAATGTTCCATTATTGATATAAATTTAATAACTAATTCTGGATGGAATTGAGTGCCCGAGTTTTTTCGTAATTCTCCAATTGCCTCTTCTTTTGTTAATGCTTTTCTATATGGTCTATCTGATGTCATTGCATCGTAAGAATCTGCAATCATTAAAATACTTGCTTCAATAGGTATTTCATCTCCCTTAAGTCCATCTGGGTATCCTTTGCCGTCGTATCTTTCGTGATGATGTTTGACTATTGTTGTTATGTCTTTAAGAAAATCTACCTTGCAAATTATATCAGCACCTATTGAAGGATGTTTCATTATTTCATGGTACTCTTCAGCTGTCAACCTAGTTGCTTTGTTTAATATGCTATCATTAATACCAATTTTCCCAATATCATGTAATATAGCAGCTGTTTTAATATTTTCAATACTTTTAAATGGAAGATCATAGGCTTTAGCTAAATCAACTGCATACTCCCCTACTCTATTAGCATGACCACTTGTATATGGGTCCTTTGCCTCAACTGTTTTGTTTAATGCTTGGATTGTAGATAAGTAAAGATTTCTCATTTCCATATAAAGTCTAAATGAATATCTAGCTAGCAGTAGTGGACCAAAGAAAAGAATTACCGCCCAATATCCATACCCAATAAAAGCAATAGCAACTATTATTCCCATTGTACCTACAGCAAGTGAACTTGAGAATGTACCCCTTATATTGTCAATCCATGTATTTACAAAATCTTCATTATCAGATATAGATACAAAACCAGAAATTATTGAAGTATTTATAATCATTCCCAAAAGTAAAATTATTATTGTAGGTATAGCAGCAAATACCCCAATTTCCCCTCCAAATGCCAAATAGCATAGGCTCGTCAAAGCAGTAACAATTACACTTTGGGCTATATTAAATAAAGATTTGTAGAAAGGAAGATTCAGCACATGCACATATCCTCTTCCAGGAATATTGGGTGCTCTTAAAAGGAACGCTAATCCAGAGGCTGTTGTAGCAAGCAATGGGCCACCCACTATTATTGTGGCTATCTCAATTGCATAACCTACGGAAACTCCAATTGTATTATTAGGAAGTGGAATAAGCAATGATTCAACAATGATTGAAAGCATTGTCCAGAATAAAAATAATCCAAGGCTCTCAATTGTAAAATTAAAAAGTAAATATATGTATAAACTTATAGCAAGGACAACCAATAACCCAAGATAAAATTTAGTTTTTTTATTAATTTCCATGGTGGCCCTCCTTTTATAGAAAATGCCAGCTAATTGTATGTATTTACACTAAATTAGGGAGTAACGAGCGCCAGCTGCAAGAACTAATGCAAGAACAGTCATTGATACTCTTATTATTTTATTCATCGAATATAGCCTCCTTTGAGAGTGCTATGCTTTTCGCTATGTTAGCATGCTATATTCGCTCCGCTTAAATGATTTTAAAACTAAAATATACAATTAGCTGGCATAATTCACTGTTTTGTTATAAATCTGTTTACTGCATCAAGTGTTGCTTTAACAATTGATCCATGGTAATCGTTATTCACTATACTAGAACCTGAAAGTTTCTGTTCTAAATTTCCTTCTATACCAGTTACAACAACTACTACCACCATTGAATTTGATATAGATACTTGTCTTATATCATCAAAAAGAAACACATCGCATAAACCGCATGCATCAGTGACTGCTTGTAATGTGCTTTCTACTAACATTCTATCTACATTTCTACTTGAATTCATTCCTGTTCTGGCGGATGAAAAATCGTCGCCCTCTTTTGAAAATGTCACTTTAACAGTTGCAGTAGAACCTGAAGTTTCTCTTAAAACTCCCTCTAGTTTCATCCTACATCCTCTTTTTTCGATTAAATCTTCTGGAATCTGAGCTATGCTTATCTTTTTATGATCAACATCAACATCATATGTAGCCAAAAGAACTGATTGTATGTCCCTAGCAATTTGCTTAGGACCTCTGTGCCCATTAGAAACAATATGGATTTCCTCAATTCTATTGTCCTCACTGAATACAATTTTGCTTGACACAACCGCGTTAATTTTTTTCAAATTATCTTCTATGAGCTTATAATCCATATTATCCCTCACATTTATCTGTATTTGATGATAATCACCATAAATAAATAATAGCACTAAATCTACCAGTTATCAACCTAAATCAACTTCCTTAATCAAATAAAGTGATAATTTGCAAAATTTGAATCTATTTACAGATAATTAATTTATATATCTGTGGATTCTCTTTTGTAAATAGTAAACAGCACTATTTTTTTAGCCTGTTTTTTTCCCATTTTAATTATTCATATAAACATATCAACAGCTTCTTCACCTAATTTGTCAGCATGAATCTCTACCGAAGTAATAGGAACCCTTGACTAGCTGGATAAAAGACTATTATTGAAGCCCACTTGCCCCCAATGTCTGATGTTAAAGGAGGCAGAGCCTCCACTAACTAGACAATTGTCTTGATATTCCAAATATCATCTGCATATTGTTTAATTGTTCTATCCGAACTAAATTTCCCTGCATTTGTTAAATTTAGCCAGCATTTCTTAGCCCATAAATATCTATCTCTATAAGCTGAATCTACAGCTTCTTGAGCAATTCTATATTCTGCAAAGTCTTTTAATATAAAATAATTGTCGGCTCTATGCCATGGCGCTCCATAAATTATAGAATTGAAAATTTCTTTATATGCTCCACTAGTATCATTAAAAGTTCCATCTATCAAAGTATCCATTACTCTCTTTAACTTTGGATTGTTGTAATACTCTGACTCCGGATTATAGCTATCATAAATTAAATTTATATCTTCAACTCTTAAACCAAATATAAAGCTATTTTCTTCTCCCGCTTCTTCTGCAATTTCGATATTAGCTCCATCATATGTTCCTATTGTAGGAGCTCCATTTAACATAAACTTCATATTACCTGTTCCAGAAGCTTCTTTTCCTGCAGTAGAGATTTGTTCTGATATATCTGCTGCGGGAAATAACTTTTCAGCATAAGAAACTCTATAGTTTTGTACAAATACTACTTTTAATTTATTATCGATTGATTTATCATTATTTACTAATTCTGCTATATCATTTATAAACTTTATAATACCCTTTGCTCTAAAGTATCCTGGTGCAGCTTTCCCTCCAAAAATAAAGGTTCTTGGAGTTATATCCAAGTCTGGGTTGTCTTTAATTTCAAAGTACAGATAAAGTATATGCAATGCATTTAAAAGTTGTCTTTTATACTCATGAAGTCTCTTAATCTGGATATCAAAAATTGAATCTGGATCTATTTTTATTCCTTCAACTTGGTAAATATATTCACTTAACTGGATTTTTTTTATTTTCTTAATTTCTAAAAATCTATCTAACACACTTTTTTCTTCCGCATACTTTTCTAAACCTTTAAGTGCATCTAAATTAGTTATCCATTCATCGCTCCCCAAAAGTTCTGTAACTAACTTAGATAATTCTGGGTTTGCTTGTAGTAACCATCTTCTTTGTGTAATGCCATTTGTTTTATTGTTAAACTTCTCTGGATATATTCTGTACCAATCTTTTAATTCGTGATTTATCAAAAGGTCTGTGTGTAATCTTGCCACACCATTTATTGATTTCGAACCATAAATTGATAGCCAAGCCATTCTAATATTATCATTGTGGATTATTTCATATTTTGAAAACTCATTTTCATTAATTCCCATATTGTTTAGTTCAATTAAAAGCATTGAATTTATTCTTTGAATTATTTCATATATTCTAGGAATTAACTCTTGATAATATCTAATTGGCCATTGTTCCAAGGCTTCTGCTAGTAGAGTATGATTTGTATAACCAAAAGTCTTTTTTACAATTTCCCATGCATATTCAAATTCTACTCCCTCAATGTGTACAAGCAATCTCATTAATTCAGGTATTGCAACAGCAGGATGTGTGTCATTTAATTGAATTGAAAAAGAGTTATGAAATTCACTAAAATCAGAATGATTTATTTTGTATCCTCTTATAATATCTTGTAATGAAGCCGAAACGAAAAAGTATTGTTGCTTTAATCTAAGTTTTTTACCCTCTTCATAGGAATCATTTGGATATAGTACTTTTGCTATATTCTCTGCCTGATTTTTTTCTCTAACTGCCAATGCATATTGTTGATTATTAAATGCTTGAAAGTCGAATTCTTCTAATGGTTCCGCCTTCCAAAGTCTTAGAGTATTTATCAATTTATGATTGTATCCAATAACTGGATAATCATATGGAACAGCGTTTAATTCTCCATCCCTAAACGAAACTCTTACTGTTTCACTTATTTTTCTAATTCCCCAAGGATCTCCATATTTGGTCCAATTATCTGCTTTTTCTACTTGTTCCCCATCTACAAACTCTTGCTTAAATAAACCAAAGTCATATCTTATACCATATCCATCTAAGGGATATCCAAGTGTAGCTGCAGAATCCAAAAAACCAGCTGCAAGTCTTCCTAATCCACCATTCCCTAAAGCTGGATCTTCTTCTGATTCTTCAATATCATAATAATTTACACCTTCAGATTTTAATATTTCTATTACTTCTTCTTTTGCTCCAATTCCAATTAAATTATTATCTAAAAATCTTCCCATCAAATATTCCGATGAAAAATAAAATGCTCTTCTGTTTTTACTAGATATTTCTCTCGATTCTTCCCACAGTGGAAGAACTGACTCCATTAGTGCTTTTGAAAGTGCGATGTATTTCTCGCTATCTAAGAGATCCTTAAACTCACATCCAAATGTAGTTCTAGCATACATTTCTATTCTCTTCGTTAAATTTTCATGATCTACCAAATTATCCCCTCCTGTAAGTCATTGTAATCCTTGCAATCTTATCTGAAAGTTCTTTATCTAGGTCATCTTCTTTAAATCTCCAATTCCAATTCCCACCAAAAGTAGCAGGTGTGTTAATTCTAGCTTCTTCACCAAGATTTAAAAAATCTTGTAACTGAGCTATCGCTAAATAGGCAACGGAACTCCACACACCTCTAATTAAACCCCAATTATACCCTTCCTTTTCATCTAGGTTAAGATATTCAATTGCGTATTTTTTTTCTGCTTCAGATGCTGTTTGAAACCAGTCGTTTACGGTCTTATTGTCGTGTGTTCCAGTATAAACTACTAAGTTATTTTTGTAATTATGAGGCAAATTGTCACTATCATCCAATGGATCAAATCCGAATTGGAGAATTTTCATTCCAGGAAAACCAGTGTTTTCTATCAAATCAATTACTTCTTGTGTTTGAAAACCAAGATCTTCTGCTATGATCTCAAGTTCTCCTAATTCTTCTTTAATTTTGTCAAACAATTCAGTACTTGGCCCCTTAACCCACCTGCCTCCAACAGCAGTTAAAGATCCATTCGGAACCTCCCAGTATGATTCAAATCCTTTAAAATGATCTATTCTCAATACACTATAAAGATACAAATTATGCCTGATTCTGTCTACCCAAAATTTATAATCATCTTTTTTCATAGCTTCCCATGAGTATATTGGATTCCCCCAAAGTTGTCCAGTATCTGTAAAATCATCTGGTGGGACACCCGCAATAGTTTTTGGTTTGAATTCTTTGTTTAAATCAAACAAATCTGGATGTGCCCATACATCAGAACTATCACTTGCTACATATATTGGCAAATCTCCAATAACTTTAATTCCTTTCTTATTTGCATATTGTTTTAACTCCTGCCATTGCTTCATAAAAACATATTGAGTAAAAACCCAAAAATATAATTCATCTTGATGTTCTTCTCCAAATTTTTCTACTTCAGGATTCCCAAAATATTTGTATTTATCTTCCCATTCTTGCCATGTTTTGTCGTTGTGAGCTTTCTTTAGAGCCATAAATAATGCAAACTCTCTTATCCAAAACGTATTTTTAGTATAATAGTCAGAGAGCTCTTCTTTAAGTATTAATTTAGAGTTATTATATGCAATTCTCAATAGTTTATATTTATCAGTATATAGTTTTGCATAATCTATCTTAATTGGATTATCTCCAAGATCGACTTTTTCAATATCTCCACATGTAAGGTAGTCCAACTCTATCAACTTATCCAAATCTATAAAATATGGATTCCCCGCATAGGAAGATATACATTGATATGGCGAATCTCCATAACTTGTAACTCCCAAAGGTAGAATTTGCCAATTTTTCTGTTTTGAATTTTCCAGAAAATCTATGAAGTCATAGGCTGCTTTGCCAAAATCCCCAATTCCATATTTTCCTGGTAAAGCTGATATGGGTAATAATATCCCACTCTCTCTTTCTTTCATTCTCTCAACCACCTCAATTAATTTGTGTAACCGTTTGAACGTGTTTATATCATCCACGTATGAAAGTAACTGATACTTAGAATTATCTGATGCTTTTTACACTTCTTTTTTTATTTCATTTTCCGGATAGCTAATCCAATCACTATATCCACCATTATACAACCTTGCATTCAAACCAGCTTCTTCAAGAAATATCATATTTACAGTTCCCGTAATTCCAGAGCCACAATGTACCAATATCTCATCGAATTTTACTAAATCCTTATAGTGGTCTAATAATAATTCTTTTGTCCACTTTTCTTCTCTTTCAACCAATTCTGGCCAAGGATAATTTAGTGATGTTGGTATATGACCTGGAACTCTATCTATTGGTTCTATTTCTCCTCTATATCTATCTGATGTTCTAGAATCAATAATAGCAACTTTATTATTATAAATCGCTTTTTTCACATCGTTTACATCAGCAACTATAGCTTTATTGTAATTTGTTTTAAGTGTACCTCTCATTTTAGGATGATTTTCTTCTCTATCAATTTTGTTTCCGAACAATGCCCACTCTTTCATTCCACCATCTAAAATATACACATTTTTTTTACCTAGGTAGCGAAGCATAAACCAAAGCCTTCCCGCCATTGCAATTTCACCATCATCATAGATAACTACATCTATATCATCATCTACACCTAATTCATTAATAGCTCTTCTAAAGGTTTCCATATCTGGAAGTGGATGTCTTCCTCCGTGTTCTTCCACATCTCCTGTTAGTAATTCTTCCATCGCTATAAAAATAGCTCCTGGAATGTGCCCCTTCTTATATTCCTCTCCTCCATACACCTCATCTCCAAGCTTATATCTTACATCAAATATTACAACCGAATCTTCGACAATTTTCTTTTTAAGCCAATCTTGATTAACTAAATTTTTCAAATTATAACCCCCTCTTTAATCTGTAGTTTATTTATATTCTATTTATATAATACAGCAATATGCGTTTAAAGGACAATAAAAAATAGAAAGTGCAGCAAATTACCGCACCCCCCATTTAAATCATTTGCTTTAATATCTAAGCACAGCAACTAACGGTTTAATTTCTGGAATCTGGGCTATATCTGTTATATAAACCTTTCCTCCATTTCTAAGTGTGGTAAGAGCTGCATAATCTAGTAATTCTCTTACTCCATCTGATTCAGCATCTATAATTTCTACGCTGAAATTCAATTCATCAAATTTACCCCACGCTTGTACATCATATGCTACAAATAGAGTTTCTATAGATCCTTTATAAGCCTCCTTAACTATATTCTCAATGTCTGTCGATGCCAATGTTGGAGTAGTATTTTTAATATTATTAAACCTTTCTACTTCATGATTATATTTTTCATTTATTACATCGCGAAAAATATCCATAGCTTTTGAATGAATTTCATCTGAATTTGCTTCAATAGGGCTTCCTTTGATAAACTCATCTAGTATATTTCCATAGCTTGAAACTTCTTTATACATAGGATATATATAATCAACTGAATAAATAATCAAAGGGTTCTTTTCATCTTTTAGAATCTTATTTACTTCTTTATCAATATTTCTTAAATAATTTGAAATATCATTTTTTTGAGTTTTGCTTATTTCATTATAACCGTGCATTCCTGATCCAGCACCAGAAGATGCTGCTCCTTTTGGACTACTAGCTTCTCTGTCAAGTTCTGAAATAGGAATATAATCCTCTACTAACTCTTCAATTCCAGGGGTATTGATCTCTTGAATATCATATTGATTACATTTATACAATTTAATTTCATCTTGTCTTAATGTTAATACATTAAAATCTCTATAGGATGTAACCATTTTTAACAATGGTCTAAGGTAATATACATTTGAAATAACTACAATAGGTTCAACATTTATAGGCAATTTAAAATATTTAAACTTTTTTTCAGAAATAAAAAAGGCTAACGATTCTTCTTGATTCTGCCAAAATATAGTTTCATCTAAAAGCTTATATGCATGCTCCAAATAATTTTCTGCATCTCTTTTGTTCATGCCTTTAGTAGTTAGTTTTTCCTCTGCTTCTTTAAGAAGATTTTTAAGCTGTATCCTGCTTTTGTTAACTTCAGTTCCCTTCTTAAAAGTAGGTAAATAAATGGAAATTAACCTATTTTCACCTTCACTAATAAGCTCTTTTAAATCATCTAATTTAAACTGTTCCATATACGCGCCTCCTCATATTAAGTCTAGCTGATCATATTCGACTACGATTAACCAGTATTATCAAACTTTATCTGTTAGTATATTCTTACCACTTTAAACTATAATAAAACATTACTGGTTATAATCTTGTGTTTTAAATAATATGATAATATAACTATGACCTGCCTTCTATTGTATATTGAATATATTAATTATTTATGATAAACTAGTACAAACCCCCTGAGGGTACTGGAGGTGTTTGAATAATGAAAGTAAAATTTATGAGCATATCTTCTATTTTCGCAGCTATAGCAGCTAGTCTTTGCTGAAGCGGCGGCCTGATTTTGGCATCCCTAGGTTTAGGGTCAATTGGAACTGCTTATTTTGCAAATTTAACAAAGTATAAGCCACTATTTGTAATTATCACTGGTTTTCTTTTATATAAAGCCTATTCAAATATAGAAAAGAAAAATGCAACTAAAATCACAAAAATTATATTTTGGGTTTCAGCTGCAGTTTCAATAATAGTTCTCTATTATCCAACTATATTAAGATTATTTTCAGCCTCGTAAAGAGGCTTTTTTTATTATAATTGAAATCCTATGTTGCATATTATTGTCTAAGAAAGCCTAAAAGTTCATAGCTAAAGTATCACAAACACTCTTTTATTCTAACTTTCTATAAAGTGTTGCAAGACTAATACCTAATTTTTTTGCTAAATTCTTTTTAGCATTTAAATCTTCTCCTAATAAGTTAAGTTTTGAAATTATTATCTCTCTTTCAAATTCCCTTGTAAGAATATTTAGAGGTCTTATCTCTTGTGGCACATTAATAGACATCTTAGATTCAATATCCCTCTTACTTACAATTTCCTCCTCAGCGAAAATAACTCCATACTCAACCAAATTTTTTAATTCTCGTATATTTCCTGGAAAATCATAGCTTAAAAGCAATTTCTCAGCTTCTAAACTAAATCCATTGATATTTTTATTATATACTTTAGAAAACTTTTCCAAGAAAAATTTTGCTAGTATCAATACATCATATCCTCTTTCTCTAAGTGGTGGTATATATAAAGGAACTATATTAAGTCTATAAAAAAGATCTTCTCTAAATTTTCCTTCTCTCGTCATCTTAGCTATATCTCTATGAGAAGCAGAAATTATTCTTGGATTTGCTTTTATAGTTTTATGCCCACCAACCCTTGTTATTTCTTTTTCTTCCAATGCTCTCAATAGTTTTACTTGCATATTATATGGGAGTTCACCAATCTCATCTAAAAAAAGAGTCCCCTCATCTGCAACTTCAAAATATCCTTTTTTCCCTGATTGGTTAGCACCTGTAAAAGAACCTTTTTCATATCCAAAGAGTTCACTTTCTATAAGATTTTGAGGAATCGCACCACAGTTTAATGCCATAAAAACCCCATCACTTCTATTACTATAAAAATGTATCGCTCTGGAAAATACTTCTTTTCCTGTCCCAGTTTCCCCAAGAACCAATACCGAGGCATCACTTTTAGCAACCTGTATAGCTTGCCTCCTAACGGCTTTTATTGCTTCACTTTCTCCAATAATATCATCAAATGTTACAATATCTCTATTCTTATGTGACCTTAAAACAGATTGTTTCATTTTATTAAAATCACTAAATATTAATATATATCCTTGTTTTAAATTATGAACAAAAATTGGATTTGATTGAATTATATAGTTCCCATTAGAGAAATTTATTGGACCAACTTCTCCATTAAATCCCATTTCTAATAGTTGATTAAAAATATTATCTGTTACTATTTCATTTAAGAACAGCTCATTCTCAATACCCAAGTTCTCCTTTAAAAATAAATTCTTAGATACTATTCGATAATCTGTATTTATGATTAATATTCCTTCATTAATCGAATTTATAAGGGTAGACATCTCATTTGACATATACTCCAATTTTTGACCATAGTCTTTTTCCTTAAGCATTGTTCCAATTATACCAGTCAACTGATCTTCGAATTTCTTATACGCATCTATATTTAACAATAAATTTGACTTTGCTTTTTCATTAAATGCACATAGACCTAATACACCTATAATTTCGTTATTATAATTTATAGGCAAACAAACTTCTACGAGTTCATTGCAATTTTCATGGTTTTCGCAACCAAGACATATTGCTTCGGCTCTCGGATTTTTTATAAAATATTGTTCTCCTGTTTCAAGACATTTGTGAAAAGCTGAATTTTTCGGTGCCATTCTACCAATAGCTTCACTATGAAATCCAGTACCTACAACCCTCTTTAAATCATGATCAACAATAGTAATATCAACATCCGTTACAGAATGCATAGCTTCAATAACATGTTGTAATTCTAACCTAATACTATTTAACAAGCTCATCTAGTCACCCTTTTCTTATAACTGAGAATTGTTCTTCAAAATTGAGAAACCTTTCAATTGCTATTATTTAAGCGTCTTTGCAATGTTATCTACTTAAGATTATCATTAATGAGAATTTTTTTCAAGATTTTTTATCTCACCCTCTTTAAATGGCTATTTATTAGCATCCTAAATCCTTAGAAATATTGGCACCATTATTGCATGTTTAATAACTGAGGTGATAAAATGATAAATTATAGTATAATTAGAGAAATTCTAAAAACTCAAGTTAAACCTGCCTTAGGATGTACAGAACCTGGTGCGGTAGCATTAGCTGTTGCAAAAGCAAAAGAAATCCTAGGTAAAGAGGTAGAAAACCTACATATCACAGTTAATAACAATATCTTAAAAAATGGCTTAAGTGTAGGAATACCTGGTACAAAAGATGTTGGATTAGATTTTGCTGCGGCACTAGCATTATGTGTTGGAAAATCTGAATATGGACTTGAAGTTTTTAAAGATGTTACAGATAAAAGTGTAATAGAAGCAAAAGAAATCTTAGCTAAACATATTATCAAAGTTGAACTTGATAAATCATTAACTTCACTCTATATAGGTGTTGAAGCTAAAGCTGGAGATGACATTGCTAAAGTTATTATTAAAGATGCTCATACCAATTTTATATTTGAATCTTTAAATGACAAGATAATATTAGATAATGATTCTAGCGGAAAATCTGATTCAATTCAAAAACTAGAAAATAAAGAAATTAAGTATAAAATAATGGACTACGATATAGACCAGTTGATTGAATATGTAAATACAGAAGACATAAATGAGCTACTTTTTATTCAAGATGGTATAAATATGAACCTTACACTAGCAGAAGTTGGTTTAAATGTTGATTTAGGAATAGGTATTTCTAAACATTATAAAAAAAATATAATAAATACAAGTACGAAGGCAAAAGCTTACACAGTAGCTGCTTCTGAAGCTAGGATGTCTGGCTATCCACTTCCTGTTATGAGTAGCGCAGGTTCTGGAAATCATGGTTTAGTAGCGATAGTTCCAATTGCAATTGTTGGTAAAGACAAAGAATACACAAATGAGCAGATTATCAGAGCAGTAGCTCTAAGTCATTTAATCACTATCTTTGTAAAGGTTCAACTCGGTGCATTAAGTCCTGTTTGTGGTTGTGGCGTAGCTGCCGGACTTGGAAGTGCAGCTGGTATGACTTATTTACAAGGTGGAACGAACAATGCAATAAAAGCTGCTATAAATAATATGATAGCAGGCATTTCAGGTATGTTCTGTGATGGTGCAAAAATTGGTTGTTCTTATAAGTTGAGTATCGCAGTAGATGCAGCGCTTGATGCTGCTGGCATGGCATTAGATAACATTGAGATTCCTTCTGATAACGGAATTCTTGGTGATACTGCTGAAGAATCTATAGCTAACTTAGCATTAGTTTCAAATCTTGGAATGAACAATACTGATGCTGTAATTCTTGATATTATGATGCATGAATGTCCTTAAAACAAAAAAGCAGCCACTTTTCTTCTTAAAGTGGCTGCTTTTCTATATTTAGTAATGTTTTTTTAATATCTAATCCACCTGCAAATCCTACCAATGAACCATTGGCACCAATTACTCTGTGTCAAGGTATGATTATGGATATTGGATTTTTGTTATTCGCATTTCCTACCGCTCTGGATGCTTTTGGATTTCCTATTCTGCTAGCCACTTCTCCATAGCTTGCCGTTTCACCATATGAGATTTTTTGCAATTCTGCCCAAACTTTTTTTTGAAATTCGGTTCCTTCTAATTTAAATGGAATCGAAAATTCTTTTCTACTACCATTTAAATACTCCTCAATTTCAATGTATGCTTTCTTAATAGTTTCTGATTCATTATTTAAATAATCTAAATCATCTTCTCTTCCAAAGTTAATCTTTGTAATATAACCTGAATCCTCAAAAAAATGCAAGTCACCTATTATAGTACTGTATAAAAATGAGTTTTTCATCCTTATCCTACCCTTTCATTTGCTTGTATCTTTCAATGTTTTCGTCACTTAAAAACTCATATGCCTCATTAATCTTTTGAAATTTCTGCGTTGCATCAGGTGATTTATTTAAATCTGGATGATTTTCTTTTGCTTTTTTCCTATATGCTAATTTTACCTGATACTTATCTGTATCATATGGCAATCCCAATAAATCACAGCTTTTATTATACTTTGACTTAAACTCAGTCATTGGGTTTGCATATTGTGCACCTTGATATTGGCCCTGTTGATATTGACCACCATAATTTCCTCTTTGTTGTTGGTAATTTTGCCACTGACTAAATCTTTCTTCCCATTCCTTTTGCTGTTGTTGTTGCCTTTTTTCTCTTTCCTTTCTGATTCTTTCCTCTTCCATGCTCTGATATTTATGACCATATTCAGAAAAAGACTTATGAGTACCTTTCCCATCCATTAAATAATTACCCAAATCAAATAAGTATTCTGTAATTATATATCTCCAATACTTCAAGAAAGAAATAAACTTTGTTCCTAAAATTGGAAATATCAAAAAGAACAATATAACTAATATAGTTATTGGATTAAATAATACTAGTGGGTTAAATAAGAAGAACAGTAAAAGACAGCCCCCCATACTTATTAGTGCTGCAAGACCTCTTGCTATACCAATTACTAGATTAACAGCAAATTCCGCGATTCCTATAAACAAATTAAACACAAAGGACAATAACTGTCCTAGAGCATAAACTACTTTTCCTACACCCTTTTTTATCAAGGTCATTTTCTAATCTCCAATCCTTATTAATATACGATACATATAGTATTGTAATTTTTTTCCCCATTAATGTCAATTTTAACAAATTATTCAACATAAAAATATCTTTGTTTTACTTTTGCTATTAAACTTTAAGTTTTTTTCGATAATTCTACACATCTGAGCACCCTACTTACTAGGATATGGTATTATCTCCCTTAATGATTGCTTATTATATCCTATATGAAGGTAAATCTTTCCAATAATAAAAATAATTTTAGAATATTGAATTGTACCTTGTAATTTGCTATACTAGGCTAAAGGGGGACGATTATATGGAGTTTTCAACTATATTAGATTTTATTATGAATATAACTAATACTACTAATAGTATGCTCGCAAAACAAGTGTCTCTTGATCCATCTTTTATAAGTAGATTAAGAAATGGTTCTAGATCCCCTTCAAAAAATGAAAATTATCTAAATTCAATTTCTTTATTCTTAGCAAAAAGATTTCAACATGACTATCAAAAAGAATGCTTAAAGAATAAATATTCAATAACCATCGATAACTTTGATATGACAGAGCCTATACTACAAATACTTATTTTAAACTTACTGACACAAAACTCAGCAAATAATAATTACCATGTTACCAATTTTATAAAAGAATTAGATCAATTTAGCTTTAAAAAAGAAACCTTTGAACAAAAAGATCCTTATCTTATTCCTGAAAACCTAGAAAAAAATCTATTTTATGGGGTCTCTGGAAAGAGAGAAGCTGTATTATCTTTTTTATTAAGTGTAATAGAAAATCCTACCCCACAAACACTCCTATTATATAGTGATGAAGATATGGATTGGCTATTAGGGGATATTACTTATTCAAATAGATGGGCAGAGTTGTTTTCAAAAACAATATCCCTAGGCAATAAAATAAAGATTATACATACTATAAATAGATCAATTGATGATATCTTTAATGCAATAAAGCTGTGGATGCCATTTTATATGACAGGAAGTATTGAACCATATTATTATCCAAGGAATAGAGATGGTGTATTTAGAAGAACTCTTTTTATTGCTCCCCAGACATGTGCTCTGACATCTAGCTCAGTTGGTAAAAATATAAGTAATAGTTCAAATTTTATTCTTTATGATAAAGATGCTATCAATACTTTAATTAATGAATACAATGATTATCTTAATTTATGTAAACCTTTAATGAAAATATACTCAACAAGTTTAACTACTTCTTTTAAAAACACACTATCAGAATTCGAATCTGAAAATGGTGATGCTCTATTAAAGTCATCTAGCCTTTCTTCGCTTACTATGCCTTTATTCGTATTAGAAAAAGCTACTAAAGATTTAAACAAATTCGACAAGAGAAGCTATTTGGAAAATCATAAATGCAGATTGAAAAATTTAGAAAAATACCTTGAAACTAATATTCTAACAGAAATCATCAATTTACCTTCATATGAAGATATAAAAAACAAAAGCATAAAAATACCAACTTCAAGCTTATTGGGTAACTTCAACTTCTATTATGATCAATTTACCTTTAAGTCCCAACTAGAGAATATTATAAGTTTATTAAAACAATATAAAAACTATCATCTAATTCTCATTGATGATCAAACTGATGATTTAACAATATATGCAAAAGAAAATGTGGGGCTTATAATTATGAAATATACTTGTCCTCCAATCTCATTTGCAATAAATGAATCTTTTATGACAAAAGCTTTTTGGGATTATCTTTCATTAATTAAACCTAATGAAGAATGGAATGATGACAATAGAAAAAAAATAATTATGAAACTTCAAGAATATATAAATGGCCTAGTAGAGATTTAATCCAATAGGCCATTTTTATATTCTTCTTTTATTTTCCTGTATCTTTAATATCTAATAATCCATCTGGAAATGGCTCCCAAATAAACTGATTTAGAATATATTCTTGTTTGTACTTTATTGCATAACTTCTAATAAGATTTACAGGTAAGTGACCTTCTTCCTCAATCGCTGCATTAGGTTTCTCTACCATGGTTCAATCGCTCCCTTGTACAATAACTGCATTTCTATTCTTTTGGTGGCATTGGCACAAATTTACTTGTTTTTCTAGAATATTCAGGCCATTCTGGATGGTCCTTATATTTTTTCTCAAGTAATGGAACTCCAGATACAAACAATAGTAAATACGTTATCACAGCTGGACTAATAATTGTTGGGAAAAATCCGCCTACACTAAATACAATTATAAAAATTCCCCACCACATGGTAGCTTCTCCAAAGTAATTTGGATGCCTTGTGTACTTCCATAAACCTGACTTCATAAGTTTTCCTTTATTCTCTCTTTTACTAATAAATTCTTTTAATTGAGCATCTCCTGTGACTTCAAAGAAGTAACCAATAATCCATATAAGGAGTCCTAAAAAATCTAATATCCCGAATCCTTTTTGCACGCTGAAGTTAACAATAAATATTGGAATTGAAATAATAAAAAGAAGTATCATCTGACTCATATAAACTTTAAAATAGGCTGTTAAATAAATATTTTTACCAGCTTCTGTCCATCTTTCTCTCATAGCAACATATCTATAGTCTTCTTTTTTATTCCAATTTCTTTTAAATAAATGGTAAGCTAATCTTAAACCCCACAAGGTGACTAAAGTTGTAACTATTGCACTTCTTATGGTCCATATAGGGGAGATTAAATAGCTTGTAATTGCTAAAACCACAAAACCTGAACCCCAAGCAATATCAATTAATCCATTGTTCTTTTTCGATTGAGCAATAACAAATACAATATTAAAAAATATGAAAACTGCCATCATCGTGAATATATATATATTCATATATTCCCCTCCTTATTCACTTATTAAAGCTACTGCTACACTTCCTATGCCTGCACTCATTGCAACGATGCTCGATATTTCCATAATATACTCCGGTTCTTTGCCTGTTATTTCCTTTATATTTTCAACAAATTCTTTAGCTCTATCCAAGCTATTAGCATGAACTACTGCATATCTTGAGATACCAGTGTTATTAGCTACTTCTCGCACTAATGAATAAACCTTTTGGGTATTTGACCATACACTAAAAGATTTTCCAATAATACTGCCATCTCCTTTTTTATCAATTGATACAACTGGCTTAAAATTTAATGCTCCAGCAATCACACCTGTTGCTCTTCCAATTCGTCCTGACTTAATCATATACTTTAAGTCTAATACACTAACGTAAATCTCACTTTTTAAAACAACATCATTAACTTTTTCTACTACAGTTTCAAAAGCATCCCCTGCTGCTATATATTCTGCTGCCTCCAAAACTATTAATCCTTCTGCTCCTGAGTTTCTCTTTGAATCAATTAGTGCAATTCTATCTTCTGACATGCCCAAATTGTCTATAGCATTTTTAAAAGTATTATAGGTTCCACTCATTTTACTTGATACTGTAATAGCTATTATCTTGTCATAACTTCTTGCAACTTCACTTATAAAATGTTCAACTATCTTTGTAGTAGGTTGTGAAGAACTTGGATATACTTCTATTTCATCCATAATAGTATAAAATGCTTTTGAAGTAATTGTCCTTTTATCTAGATAGTTGCTATCTTCTATCAGTAAATTTAAAGGCAAAAGATGAATCTGATACTTATCCATAATTTCCTTTGGTAAATCTGCAATTGAATCAGTAATTATTGCAATATCGTACTTTCTATCATAAGCTGATTCATATTGTCTTAACATATCATCAGATTTTTGTTGTATTATTTTGCCATGTGATCTTAAGGTTTTAAATATCTCTTCAGGTTTACTTGTATGAATATGAACCCTCATTTTATCTCTATTCCCTGCTATAACCATTGAATCTCCGAACTTTGAAAGCTCTTTTTTTATAAATTCAGTATCCAAATTTTTGCCTTTTATTAAACCTTCAGTACAATATCTATTTGTAAGATCTATGTTTTCTAACATATGCATTTCTTCATCATATTCAACTTTTACTTCTTTATTATTAAAAATTGCAACTTCTCTTGTTATTACAAACTTAAGAAAACCCTCCAAAAAGTGCACAAAACCTTTTGCCCCAGAATCTACTACATGAGCATCCCTTAGAACCTTTAATTTTAAGGGTGTATCTCTTAATGATTGCATCGCTACTTCTAAAGAAAGAGTCATTGTTTCAACAAAATCAGTAGATTTTTGTCCATATTCTCCTAGCGCACCCGCCCAATCTTTCATCACAGTTATCATAGTTCCTTCAACTGGATTAGCAATAGAATTATAAGCATATTCAACTGCTTTTGAAACTGACTTTGAAAATGTACTTAAATCAACATCGTCATTGTCTTTTAATCCCATATACATTCCATTTATATACTGCGCAAAGATAATCCCTGAATTCCCTCTTGCACCATCGATTGCTGCATCCGCTATAGACTTCATTGTCTGCTTAACAGAATCATTTATTTTAGCATTTTCAACAATAGTATACATGGTAAATGCCAAGTTAGATCCTGTATCTCCATCAGGTACTGGGAATACATTAATTCTATTCAATTCAGCTTTTTGTTTTATCACTTCTAGTGCTCCAGATAAAAAAGCATGATACATATTCTCCCCTGTTAGTTCTGTTAAAACCATGTGATCACTCCTTAATAAAAAGTTAAACTCCTATAGCTCTAAGTATAATAAAGCTAATTGAAGTGGTTGCACTACATAAAACAGTCCCCCATATTATATCGACTACAGTAACAAACATTGGCCAATCTTTTAAAGTCGCTAGGTTCGTCATATCATAAGTTGCATAAGTAATAAAACCAAAAAATGCTCCTACTAGAGCTCCATAGATCAAACTATCTTTTTGTAAAGCTGGATTTAGCACAAAAAATAACAATCCAACTATATATACCATATAAAATATTACTGCTGCACTCCAATTTGGTTTTTCTCTCATTAAAAACCCTAAATGTTCTTTGTATATATCCTTGGCTATAAATCCTAGCCACAAAATATCAATAGCAAAGAAAATAATTAAGGTTATTAAATACATCTTTATATAATTCATTATAGCACCCCTTAATATGATTCCAATACATTTCATTTCATGTATTGCCCCGCTAAAGCATTCTTGGCATATTTACCCAATCTATTTTTTCCCAATCTCATTTTAAAATATTTTTAAAAAATTCCTCTTTTTTTCTTATATGTTAAAAATATAATTGACATAAATATACCTATGCTAATTCCAGCTGTAGCTATTATTCCTGGATAAGCTCCCGCAAAACCATCTGCTGATAGATGCTTTATAAGTATACCTAGATATGCCCATACAAAAACAAGGCCATAGGCTCTATCTTTTAGCCTCCAAATAGTTGTTCCTCCTATTAGTAATCCTATTATAAGTATTATAATGGTCCATACAGTTTCTGATAGACCAAACCCTTTCCAGCCTGAATTGACTAAAAATCCAGTTATATTTGCTATTAAAGCAATATTAATCCAACCAAAATATACACTAAATGGTATTCTAAGCCAAAATTTTTCCTTCTTGTTAAGAGATAGATTATTTACAGTCAGCACTATAGTAATAAGGGAAAAGAACATAACAAACATAATAACAACTGATACTCCAATCTTTAGATTGTGCCATGCAAAAATCCAAGCTGCATTTGCTATTGAAGATATTATAAACAACAGGTTAATTCTATTTAAAACTCTATTATTTTTAGATTCCATTTCTCTTGAATCACTAAACTGAAAAAATAAATAGATAGCAAGCAATAAGTATATAACGCCCCAAATGGAAAAAGTAATTCCTGCAGGTGCAAATAAGTTTGGAAAACTATCAGATACTTCCCCTGTATTAAGGCCATTTATAGGCACTGTATTTGCCATAACATTTACAATCACCATTACTATATAGAAAATAGTTGCTATAAACCCCATAGTTTTAGATGTTCTTCTCCTTCTCATACTATTCCCCCTTACATAGTTTTCAAGTCTTTATTTATTTGGGAATAAATAGTTCATAATATCTCTTCTTGAAACTATGCCCACTAAGTTCCCTTCCTTATCTACTACAGGCAGCCTTTTAATATTTTTTTCTACTAATAAAGTCGCCGCTTCTTCAATTTCTTTTTCTGGATGAATTGTCACAACATTTTTAGACATTATATCTCTAGCTAATTGGCCCATTGAACTTTTAAGCTCATCCATAAATTTTTTAGGACTATCAAGATATATCAGTCCCCCCAATACTTCTAATACTGCTGGCCCTTTTATTCTAGAAGCTCTTCTTATTAAATCCCCTTCTGTAACCATTCCTTTTATCTTTCCATTTTCATCAAGTATTGGTAATCCGCTTAAATTGTGCATTATCAATAGATTTGCACATTTCTCAACTGTATCCTCTAGGTTAGCTGTTATAACTTCTTTTGTCATTATGTCTTTAATATACATAACATACCTCCTGTTTTTTGTCGTTAAACTATTTATAACTAAATAATACCCAAAAAGTAGTAATAACAACAAAATAGACATCTATAAAAAAATTTTATAACCTACTTTTAGTGATAGTGTGTTTTAATAATACTATTATTTGCTAAAATGATGGATTTATAGAAAGTAGTAGATATTGTTCTATTTATAAAAATAGCGTAACAGATTTAACTGCTACGCTACAAAGTCTAACTTTCGGGTATCACATCAAGTAAACTAGATCTTTCTTGTTTTAATTATAATGCTTTAATATCAATCTCACCAGCCTTTATTAATGCTGTCTTAGCAACAAAAGGCCCCACTAATTCGTAAATTACTGTTGAAGCCAATATTATAGTTCTTATCGTTGAACCAAGCTCTGGCATTACTGTTTGAGCTATCATAGACAATCCTATAGCCACTCCAGCCTGTGGGAGTAGTGTTAATCCTAAGTATTTTTGTACTGATTCACTTGAGTTTGTTATCTTAGAACCTATGTATGCACCTAATATTTTTCCTATAGATCTCACAACGATATAACCAATTCCCATTAAACCTGCATATTTAAGTGCAGCTAAATTTAAGTCAATGCCAGATAGTGTAAAGAATGCAATAAATATTGGAGGAGTTATTCTATTAATAACACTTAAAGCTCTGTGACTTTCATGCGCAAAATTTGAAGCTGTTATTCCAATCATCATACAAACTAATAATGTAGATATATTCAATAATTCAGCCAAACCTATTGCAATAAAGATACTAACCATAACAGAACTTAACAATTCATCTTCTCCTTTTATTTTGGGAATTATATAACATAATATCATCCCAACTACAAAACCTACAACTAAGGCAAGAAGAATTTCTACTACTGGTATAAATATAGCTTGTATAAGAGAAAAATTACCACTTGAATTTATTAGAGTTTTTGCTATTGAAAATGCAATACCAAAGGATATAATAGCGACACCATCATCCATTGCTACTACAGGCAGCAATGTATCTACGACTTTTCCCTTTGCCTTATACTGTTTTATAACCATTATTGTTGCTGCTGGAGCTGTTGCTGAAGCAATTGCTCCTATCACTATTGAAAATGCTAAAGGTTGTTTAAAGATATAAACCATGGTTAAAGTTATTAGAACAGCTGGAACCAATGCTTCAAATAAGGTTATAGTTATTAACGATTTACCAACTTTTTTCAAGGTTTTAAAATTCATTTCACTACCAATACTATATGCAATAAATCCTAGTGCAGCTTCAGATATCACTGCTAAACTATCCCCTGCCTCTTTAGGCACTAAATTAAGTATAGAAGGCCCAATAAGCACCCCTGCTAATAGATATCCTGTTACATGGGGAAGTTTAAATTTTGTAACCAATCTTGCCATTATAAGTCCTGATAAAATTATAATTCCAACGTAATACAATTCATTCATATAAAACCCACTCCTAAAATAATTAATAGTATAAAATAATGAGCCCAAGGGCCCATTAAAAATTTAATAATATGATACTAAACAGTCAACAAGTTTTAATTATATTCCTATTTTTTTTATATTGCAACTTATACTTTTATAAATTTCTTAAAGTTTATTTGTTATTAGTATATGTTTTTGTTATAATTTATACTGGTAAACCATATTAATGAGTAGAAAATTTGGAGGTCGAATTATTATGTACGCGTTATTTTTGATATTAAATCAAATAGACAAGTTAGATGAGATAAGGGATATTTTATACGAACTTGGATTAGGTTCAACAACCATTGATAGCATAGGAATGGGAAAAGTTTTACTAAAACACGATATAGATAGTACTATTTTGACTAGTCTTAGAAATATACTAAATGAAGACAAGCCATATAACAAAACTCTAATAAGCGTGATAAATGATAAAGAAGTCTTAGATAAAGCAGTAGAAAAAATTAGCATTATTCTTGATATTGACAATAAAAAAGCTGCTGGTTTCCTATTTGTTTTGCCAGTATTGTATAGTGTCGGAGGCTATAGTGATAAAGATTGATGTATGATTAAATAGAAGCCATAAAAGGATATTAATATCCTTTTATGGCTTCTATTTTGTAGTAATAAACTACCTATTTACTGACCAACCATTTCCCTATAGTTATGATTGGCATCATATATCATCTATTAAGTGCCTTTAAGTATTTGTTTTGCTTTCTATTCCAGTAATAGTCCAATCATTCTCTCTATTTTATTAAAGTCAATAAATCTGCTCTCTCTTAAAACTTCCTTGTGCTCATTAAATATTATAATTGTTGGAGTTACAAATATTAGATATTGGCCTGCGATTTTTAAGTTCATATTTACATCAATCTTCCCAACTTGTATTGGTAACTTTTCTGTAATTCTCTCTAACTCTGGAAGAATTGAAGTGCACACACTACATTTTTCTGAACTAAAATAAAGAATATATTTATCTTGATTTGTAAAATCCTCTAAAATTTCTTCCGAATCTATTGTTACTGTATTATAAACACCCATTATTATCATCCTATCATTTTTATTTCTACATCGCCTACAACCCAATTTTTAAAATATAGAAATCATGGTGCTCCTATACTTTAAAAAGCAGCCCTTAGGCTGCTTAAATTCAATACTTTGGTCTTTTACCAAATTCCGCATCTTCAACCCAGTCTTCTGCTTTTCTAAGATGCTCTTCCAAATTATCAAAAATACTGTAATGATACTCTTCTTGTCTTACCAAATAATCAAACAATTTTTTTCCCTCATCAGTTTCAGATTCTTCCCTCATCTTTTTATAGAGGTCAATGCTCTCTTTTTCTTTTCTAAGTGCTAATCTATATGCATCTATTTGACGAGGATCTGTTGTGGTTTTTAAACTAAAATCTTTTTCATCAGTAAATATATTGTTAAACTCATTTAAAGCATTTCCCTCATCTAACACATAACCCCCAGCATCTGCAAATGTTTTAACTAATTCAGCATGCTTATGTTCATCTTTAGCTAAAAATCTAAAAACCTCTTCAAGCTTATTGCCTTTATTTTTTTCAGCTTGTTCATTGTAAAATTTTTCTCCGTCTAGCTCCATTTGAATTGCAAATTTAATATTATCCATCAGACAGCCCCCTTAATTTTTATATATGCCTTACTTTTATTTTTATACCCTTCAAATAAAGATTAACACAAACTGTTTAATTTTTATTTTTTAGGATATCTAGGGCAATCTTTGCGATTAGAAAAGCATTTGCAAGGTTTGCACTCCAAACACGTTATTATGTCCTCATTATTTAACATATGATTTATAAAATAAGGGTCTGCAAGTTGAGCCCTTCCTATCGCGACAAAATCTAATAGGTCGTTTTCTAATAAATAGTCTATTTGTTCTCTTGTTTTAATCATATTAACACCTATTACTGGAATAGATACTTTTTCCTTTATCTTAGTACCTCCATATACAATCCAGTTACAGGGAAACTCTTCAGGTATATCAATTTCAAGAGGCGTATTGTCAAAACCAGTTGAGACATGTAAGTAATCATAACCTATTTCCTCAAATCTTTTCGCTCTTTTAATACTTTCCTCTAAACTATCATCATTACATCCCATTCTAATCCCAATGATGAAGCCTTCTTTGGTGTTTTTTCTAACTGCACCATATATTTCATCAGCAATCTTAAGATTATTTTCAAAACTACCACCGTATTTATCAGTTCTTTTATTAATTTTCCTAGAAAAAAACTGAGTTAAAAGATAACCATGAGCTCCATGAATTTCAATTCCATCAAAATTAGCCCTCTCAGCCCTTAGTGCAGCTTCTCCAAATTCCTTAACAGTTGCTACTATTTCTTCTATACTCATTTCTTTTGAAGTCATATCATTTATGCTATACTCAGATGAGCTAAGAGGAGTATCTATTACTCCTTTTCCTGCTTTTATACCAGCATGATGTAATTGAAGAATAGCTAGAGCACCATTATTGTGTATAACTTCACTTATCTTGCTCAATCCTTTAATATATTTATCATCCCAAATACCTAGTTGCATTACTGCAAGTCTACCATCGGGATTTATACAAGTTGCTTCAACTATTACAATCCCTGCTCCGTCTTTTGATATATTATCGTAGTGTTCTATGTTTTCATTAGTTGCAAAACCATCGCCATTAGATAAGCCAAATGCTACCATTGGGGGTATAACTAAAGAGTTTTTAACAGCTATATTTTTCAATTTTGTAGATTTATTCAAATTTACCATTTTAACATCCTTTCTATTATGAATTATCTATATAGCCAAAATATTTGAATTCTCCTTTTCAAAGTGATAAGATACAAGTTTATAGAAACTATTGTTTTTGAAAGGAGTACTTATATGAAATTTGATTTCAAAAAATTCATGTGGATCAATTTAGGGCTTATAATTATGACAATTGGACTTTATTATTTCCTGATGCCCTCAAAGCTAGCTGTTGGTGGCGCTACTGGGGCAGCTATGATATTAAGCTATTTAATCCCAATACCTATGGGGATTATTCTTGGTTTTTTAAATATTATCCTTTTTATAACTGCATTTCTGATTTTAGGTAAAGAATTCGGCGGTTATACGGTTTATGCAAGTCTTGCACTTTCTGGAATGATTGCACTCCTTGAAATAGTATCCCCTATGGCCAAACCATTTACAGACGATTTATTTATAAACCTAATCTTTGGTATAGTAATCTCTGGTATTGGAATGGGTATTGTCTTTAATCATAACGCTTCTACTGGTGGAACAGATATTATTGCAAAAATAATTAATAAATACACACGAATTGATATTGGAAAATCTCTCCTAATCTCTGATTTTTTTATAACTCTTTTTGCAGGTTTAGTTTTTGGAGCGAGATTAGGTATGTATGCTCTACTTGGAATTGTAATTAACTCTTTTATAATTGATAAAATGATTGCTGGATTTAATGTTAAAATAAATATGATCATTATATCTGTAGAATTCGACCCAATCAATAATTACATTCTAAATGACATTGGAAGAGGCACTACAATCTATCATGCTAGCGGTGGATACTCAAATGAAGATAAACGAGTAATCAACACTATTGCTTCTAGGAGCGAATATATTAAGATACGAGACTTTGTAAAAAGCACTGATGATAAAGCCTTTGTATCTATATCTTATACAACCGAAGTTGAAGGAGAAGGCTTTACATATTAGCCTTCTCTATTTTTTCCTTATCCATATGATTTCTATATTCATTTATATATCCAAAAACTAGCAATAGCACTGCCATCATTGGAACTCCTAGTATCATTCCCACTATTCCAAATAAACTCCCAAAGAAAAGAACTGAAAATATAATTAATAATGGATGAATGCCTACGGACTTAGACATTACTCTTGGTGTAATAAGTGCCGCTTCTATTTGCTGAACTACTACAATAAGACCCAAAGCCCAAAGTGCCATTATCGGTTTTTCTATAAATGCAAGGATCATAGGTAAAATACCACCCAGCCATGGTCCGAAAAATGGTATTATATTTGTGATTCCTGCAACAAGTCCAATAATTAATGCATAAGGGATACCTATAATAAGTGAACCAATACCCATTAATATACCTACAAATGCTGCTACAGTAAGCTGTCCTTTAACAAACCCTCCGAGCACCTTATCTACATCTATTCCCACTCTTTGCACAAATTCTCTATATCTAAGTGGAAATGCTTTTATAATAAGATCTTTTATTTTATCTTTGTCATTCAAATAATAAAATGCAATTAAAGGTGTCATTAACAAATCAAAAATAGTTCCAGTTGATTGAACCAAAAATCCAACTAATCCGCTAAAAAAAGCCTCAGTATTATCAGAAATATTTGATATTTGTTCATCTAAATCTAAAAAATCTCTCATTTCTTGTGGTAGAAATTCAAAGCCATTTAATTGAAAATTTTCAATTGCTCCTTTTACTGATTCGAAAATACTTGGAATATTATCAATAAATGACTCTACCTCTTCAATAAGCATAGGAAGAAAAGTAGCAAACAAAACTGCAAATACAGAAAAAATAATCAAAAAAACTATTAATATAGCCCAAATTCTCTTTATTTTTTTCTTTTCTAGCATTTTTACAAAAGGGTCTAAAAGATACGCCACTACAAGTGCATAAATAAAAGGATTTATTACATTAAAAAATGGTACCCTAATAAATATAAATGTTATTATTGCTAAGACTATTAATACTATATCCAGAATTCTTATTTTTCTGATATCAATTTTTTCCATACCTCACAACCTTTCTGTTCTTGGGGTGTTCTAAAAATAACCCCTATAATCCATTATAACCCTAATTATTAAATGATAGCATTTTTTTGTAGTAATTAACATCTTTATACCCCTGCATCTGATAATTCTTGCAAATAAATTTTTAGAATGCTATTATAATATTAGATTTTAGGGGATATGGCGAAGTTGGGATCGCGTCTGAATGGCATTCAGAAGGCCAGGGGTTCGAATCCCCTTATCTCCACCAACGGGGTCACTTCATAAATATGAGGTGATTTTTATCTATATTTTGGAAAGTAGAAAGGATAAAATTATGAAAAAAAAGGTTGTATTAGGAATGAGCGGAGGCGTTGACTCTTCTGTAGCGGCAGTATTATTAAAAGAAGAAGGCTATGATGTTATTGGCCTTTTCATGAAAAATTGGGATGAAAAAGATGAATTTGGAGTTTGCACTGCTGCCGAAGATGCAGATGATGCAAAAAGGGTTGCAACAGAATTAGATATCCCTTGCTATACAGTTAATTTTGAAAAGGAATACTGGGAAAGAGTATTTAGCTATTTTTTAAGCGAATATAAAAAAGGCAGGACTCCTAATCCAGATGTGATGTGCAACCAAGAAATTAAATTCAATGCATTTCTTGATTATGCTCTTAAATTAGATGCAGATTATATTGCTATGGGCCATTATGCCCAAGTTGAAGAAAAAGATGGGAATTTTTTCTTACTCAGGGGTAAGGATAATAACAAGGATCAGAGTTATTTTCTGTCTAGGATTGGTCAAGCTGCTCTTTCAAAAACAATATTTCCAATTGGTCATTTGGAAAAAAGTGAAGTTCGAGAGATAGCGAAAAAAAATAATTTATACACACAAGATAAAAAAGACTCAACTGGAATATGTTTTATAGGAGAACGAGATTTCGACGAGTTTTTAGATAAGTATCTTCTTTCGAAAGAAGGCGATATGATAAATGTTGATGATGGGAAAAAGATTGGAACACATACTGGTCTTATACACTACACTTTAGGCCAAAGAAAAGGCATGGGAATAGGCGGAGTTGGTAGTGGTGAACCTTGGTTTGTGGTTGGCAAAAGTTTAAAGAATAATATTTTGTACGTTGCTCAAGGGAAAAAACATCCTGCACTTTTTTCTGTTTCAATGATTGGAGAAGAGCCTATTTGGGTTTTGGAAAAGGAACCTGCGTTTCCTCTTCATTGCACGGCGAAATTTAGGTATAGACAAAGCGATATTCCTGTTACTGTAGAAAAACAAGAAAATGGGAATCTTAAAATCACCTATGATTACCCCGTAAAAGCAGTTACTCCAGGTCAGGTTGCTGTCTTATATCAGGATGAAGTTTGTCTTGGCAGTTCCATAATTCAGTCAATAGAACCATTATCTAATAAGTATAAATATATTAATATAGATTAAAACTAATAAATCTAAGTATACGAAAGGGTTTGGTATTTTGAGAACAATATTACACAATGGGAAAATATTTGTTGAAAAAGGTATTTTTGTTGAAGCAATACTAATCGAAGATGGATTAGTAAAATCAATAGGACCTAATGATAATATATTGGCACTTCAAGCTGATACTATTACTGATTTAGAAGGAAAAACCGTTATTCCTGGAATAAATGATAGTCACCTTCATCTAACTATGGTTGGAGAAGCTATGAATGCTTGTAATTTAATCAATGCTAAATCTATTGAAGATATTATCGCTATCGGCAAAAAATTCTTGATAGACCATCCTGATACTAGAACTATGATTGGCAGAGGCTGGAACCAAGATTATTTCACAAGCGGAGAAAAAAGACTCTTAACAAGACATGATTTAGATAAGATATCTACAGAAATTCCTATAGTATTTGATAGAGTTTGTATTCATGTAAGTTCGGGTAATACAAAAGCTGTTGAAATGACTGGTATAGATAGTACCACTAGAGTTGATGGCGGAAAGATTGAGCTATCAGATGATGGTATACCTACTGGAGTTTTCAAGGAAAATGCTGTCCAAATAATACGATCTGTAATACCTAAAAAAACTAAATCAGATATTAAAAAAGATTTCTTGAAAGCGATGGAATATGCTATAAGTGTTGGTCTTACTTCTGTTCAGTCTTGTGATACGATGGATAAAAATTATCCTACAGTATTTGAAGCTCTTCAAGAACTAGCCGATGAAAAAAAATTAAAATTTAGATATAGAATGCAATATAACTTCCAGGATATAGAAGATTTTAAAATTTATCTGCAAACTGAAAATATAAATGGTAGATATGATGAGAAATTTTATTCAAAGGGTTGCTTAAAATTATTTAAAGATGGCTCACTAGGTGCAAGAACAGCTCTACTAAAAGAAGAATACAATGATGATAGTGGGAATTTTGGCGTTGAAGGCCTTTCAGATGATAAACTTCAAGCGCTTTGCGATTTGGCAGTAGAGAATAATACTCAAGTTATAACCCATGCTATTGGCGATAAAGCAGTAGATAGTGTAATTAATGCATATGAAAATGGAATGAAAAACAGTAAAAATCCCTTGAGACATGGGATTGTTCACAATCAGATTACATCACTAGAACAATTGAAAAAAATAGCTAAACTACAAATTCCGGTAATGTATCAACCAATATTCTTAAATTACGATTATAAAATAATTGTAGATAGAATCGGAGAAGAAAGAGCTAAGACTTCTTACGCTTTAAATACCCTATATAAATTGGGTGCTCTAGTTAGCTTAAGTACAGATGCTCCAGTTGAAGATTGTAATCCATTTGAAAATATTTATTGTGCTGTAAATCGAAAAGGATTAGCTGGAAGACCTGTAAATAGTTATCAGTCTGAAGAATGCATGGTTATTGAAGATGCTATTGATGCTTATACTAGATTAAGTGCCTACAATGAATTTAAAGAAGATACTAAGGGTAAGTTACAACCAGGATTTGTTGCTGACCTTATTGTACTTGATAGAGATATTTTTACAATTCCAAGTATGGACATTAAAAATGTACAAGTTGAAACTACAATGGTTAATGGTAAAATAGTTTATCATCAATAATCAAAGATATAACATAAGGAGGTAAATACCATGGAAAATAGCCTTTTGGTTGTTTGGACAAGTGCTGACAAAGAAGTTGCTGAAAAAATGATTTTTATGTATTCAACTAATGCTAAAATTAGAGGTTGGTTTGAAGAGGTCACAATTTTAATTTGGGGTCCTTCTTCAAAGTTGACAAGTGAAGATCCTGATATTCAAAGCTTGATAAAAAAAGCTATGGATAGTGGTGTTAAAATAGATGCTTGCAAGGCTTGCGCAGATATGTATGGAGTAGCTGACAAACTAATTGATTTAGGAATTGATGTTAAGTATGCAGGTGTTCCATTAACCGAGCACCTAAAATCAGATGGGAAAATACTAACTTTCTAAACTAAAAAATGGTCCTCTTAGATTTTCTAAGAGAACCATTTTTTAATTTAGTACAACTTCTTGAACACTAGCCCCAAGAAGCTTATCTACTTTTTTTAAATATATAGCTGCTCCTTGTATTTGTACAACAAATCCTACAGCTACAATCAAAGCAACCTCAGAACCCGCTGCGGAAAATATTGATAATGCTATAGCTAAAGCAATTGATAAATTTCTCATTACAGTCCCATAAACAAGTGCAATTCCATCTTCCCTATTAAATAACAATTTCGCAATTAGAGTTACAATTATAAAGCTAAAAGCATAAGATACTGATAAAACAAAAACTATCTTGACTAAGAGTATTGGATTCGAAATTATTACCTTTGCCCTCATTGCTGTTGATATAAAAACAATACTAAGTAAGGCTAGCGTAGATACTAATGGTATTTTTAACTTAAGAGTGTTGTTATATGTTTCAACACCGTATTTTTTTATAAATAGTTTTTGTGTTATATAACCCAATGCCATTGGTATAAATACAACTTTTACTATCTCAGAAATTATACCACTAAACGGAATATTTGCACTTTCGCCGACAAATAAACCTAGATAAAATGGTGTTAAAAACGCTCCCAGAATTAAACCTACAACCATCATCTTTATTGCTGCAGCCACATTACCCTTAGCAAATCCTGTCCAAGAAATCGTCATCCCGGATGTAGGTAATAATGCAATAAGCAAAATCTCAATTATAATATACTGATTATCCGGGAAAAATATTTTACCAATAGAATACCCCATTACTGGAAAAATAATGAAGTTAATCAACTGAGAAACTATTATAAGCTTGTTGTTTCCTTTTGAAAGAAGTTCACTGTATCTTAAAACTATCATCATTGGATAAACCATAAAAAATACTATTATTGGTGTAAATGATTTTAGAGATGATGCATCTAAAAAACTTCCATAAATAATTGCAAATAGCATTGTTAACGGCAAATATAACACTAATTTTTTTTGTATATGAGCTAAAACTTTAAACATCCTTGGACCTCCAATATAATATAGGTTATACCCCCTAAGGGTAACTAACTATTGATATATTATATTATCTTTGCCTTTGTGTCAATAATTCTTGCTAAAATTATTTTTAAAATGAAAAAATCTATAAATCTTATTAATAATAGATTCTATATAAAAAGGCACTATGAATGGTTTATTCTGACTATTTTGTAAAATATAATGCACCTTTAAACAAAGATTTTTGGTTAATCCAATTTGTATAGGAATAAGTTTTTTTATAACCCCAATTTGAAACTACCATAAATTCCTCGCTATCTATTTCTTCCCAGCCTGTAACTATTACCCAGTGGTTCTTTAACTGTGGATCTGGGAAATTCCATGTTAATAGTAAAACAGGATAACCATTTAATATCGCTTCTTTAATAAATTCAGTCCTATCACGGTGGCAAAAAATCCAAATTTTGCTATAAGCTTTTAAATGCCCCCCTTTACTTGCGACATAATTTAAGATTCCTTTCTTCATCTTCCTAATTGTAGGTATCCCATAAAATCTTGGTTTTAAAAATTGATATAGCTTTATCATCAATTCAATATAACTCTCTTTACTATGTCCATAGGAGAGCTTCTCTAATTCAGAGTTTTCTCTAACTAAGTATTGAAGTAGATTAGCTGCAGCTGCTACCCCACAAGACTTATCTGCTTTTTTCTTGCTTATATAACCTGCTTCAGAAAGCCACTCTTGCTTTCCTCCATACCATTTATCTATTTTAAAGAATTCTTGCTTTAACAACATCTGCTAACTCCTCTCATACAAACTAGTAATTGTTTTCTATAATTAGTGTTAATTATTATATATATCCTATAACGGGTATATAATATATTATCACTTTAAGATTATTGTGAAAAGGAGAGATAAATATGACTATTTCTTTCAAATCGAAACTATCAAAAGTTAAAACAAGGCAAATAATAACAATACCTTCAAATTTGAGCGACCAACTTCCATCACGAGGAATGGTTATGGTTCAAGGGACAATTAATGATGTAACTTTCAAAGCTCCCTTAGAACCAGATGGTAAAGGAAGCCATTGGCTAGAAATAAGTCATTCACTAAGCGAAAAACTTGGTGTATCAGTAAATGATACTTTATCTTTAAATATAGAACCTATCGATAAATGGATTGAACCGAATATTTCTGAGGATATTATGGATGCAATTATCAAAGCAGATGTTTTAGAACAATGGAATTCCACAACGACAAAAGCGAGGTGGGACTGGATTCGCTGGATTCGTTCAACTACAAATCCAGAAACTCGAAAAAAAAGAATTGATGTAGCGTGCTCAAAATTGCTAAAAGGAGATAAAAGGCCGTGTTGCTTTGATAGAAGTCGATGTACAATAACTGATGTATCAAGATCTGGCGTTCTGTTAGATTGATACAGTTTGAAATAAAATTAAAGGATATCTGTAGATTAAAGTAGCCATTATAAAAGGATGTGAAAATTATATGCAAGTATTCTCAAACTATTTAGATAGTATTGATAATTTAGAACACCGTACTAGAACTGAAGAGGTTTTAAATTGGCTAACTTTTAAGTATCCAATTTTAGTCCCACGGATTGCATGGAATCAGCCTATGTTTACTGACCACGGCACTTTTATTATTGCATTTAGTGTAGCTAAAGGCCATTTAGCTGTTACCCCAGAAAGCGCAGGAATTATTCATTTCTCTAATGAAATTATACAAGCTGGCTATGAACACACCAAGATGTTGATTCGAATACCTTGGAACAAGCCTGTTGAGTATTCATTACTTGAAAATATTATTGAGTTTAATATTTTAGACAAAGCAAATTGCACAACTTTTTGGCGAAAATGATTATTTAATCGATGAATACCATTTTCAAAGGGTATACTTAATGTAGGTAAAATACTAAATATGGTGGTGGTTTAATGAATAAAGTTGAAATTGAAAATTATGTTTCTGTTCTTGGTGGGTGCAATATAGATATAATAGGTCTTCCCCATTCAACTCTTATAAGAGGAGATTCTAATCTAGGCTCAGTGGAATTGACTTTAGGAGGTGTCGGCCGAAATATTGCAGAAAATATAGGTCTACTAGGCCTACCCATAAAGATGTTTTCAGTAGTTGGAGAAGATATTTATGGAGATAAGCTAATTTCTGAAACCACTGTTTCGGGAGTCGATATGAGTTTTGTAAAAGTAGTTGCTGGAGTAAATACTGGTACTTACTTGGCTATCTTAGATGAAAACAAGGATATGGATGTTGCAATAAATGATATGGACATCATTGAGTATTTAAATCGAGATTATATCTTTGAAAATTATAAAACAATTAAAAACAGTTCTATAATTGTATTTGATACCAACCCTGGCGGAGAAATACTTACCTATGCAACCGAGTTATTTGGAGATAAAAAGCTGTTCCTAGACACAGTTTCAAATATCAAGGCTAAAAAGGCTAAATCTATAATTGGTCGTTTTCATACTATAAAACCAAATTTGAAAGAAGCTGAAGTCTTAACAGGAATAACCATAAATAGCTATGATGATATGAAAAATGCTTGTGCTATTCTTCATAAAAAAGGTGTTCACAATATTTGTATCTCGTTATCTGAAAGAGGCGTATTTTATAGTAGTAAAGATGGCTTTGGGGTGATGGATACTTTAAATAAAAAACCTAAAAATGTTACTGGCGCTGGAGATGCATTTCAAGCAGGGCTTGTATATGGAGAATATAATGGTTTAAAATTTAAAGATACTGTCCGTCTTGCAATGGCCGCTGCATCGATGGCTATGGATACTCCACAAACTATTAACCGTGATATCAGAATAGAAGATATAATAAAACTATCAAAGAAAGTCGAGGAGATAAAGATATGAATAAATTTATTGATATAAGTGAAGAAGTAAAAGTAGCACTGTCACATAATCTTCCAATTGTTGCATTAGAATCCACAATCATTTCTCACGGAATGCCTTATCCTCAAAATGTTGAAACTGCTATAGCCGTTGAGAGAATAATAATAGATAAAGGCGCTGTACCGGCAACTATCGCAATTATAAACGGAAGATTAAAAGTAGGACTTACTCATGATGAAATTGACTTTATGGGAAAAAATAATCAAATCGCAAAAGTTTCCAGACGTGATATTCCATATATTATTTCTAAAAAGATGGATGGTGCTACAACAGTTGCTTCAACCATGATTATAGCAGCACTTGCTGGTATAAAGGTATTTGCTACTGGAGGCATTGGTGGAGTTCATAGAGGTGCCGAAAGTACTATGGATATATCTGCTGATTTAGAAGAGCTTGCCCATACAAATGTAGCAGTTGTTTGTGCTGGTGCTAAAGCTATTCTTGATTTAGGTTTAACTCTAGAATACCTTGAAACTAAAGGTGTTCCAGTTCTAGGTTACAATACAGACACACTCCCTGCTTTTTATACTATACAAAGTGACTATAAAGTAGACTATAATATGAAATCTGCAGAAGAGATTGCTTCTTTAATGTACTCTAAATGGGCTATGGGATTAAATGGCGGAGTATTAGTAACAAACCCCATACCAGAAGAATTTTCAATGGAAAAATCACTTATTGAAGATGCTATTTCAGAAGCTATTGCAGAAGCTAAACAATTAGGAATCAAAGGAAAAGCTGCAACTCCTTACCTATTAGCAAAAATTGCAGCAATTACAGAAGGTCAATCCTTAAATTCAAATATTCAGCTTGTATACAATAATGCAAAGCTTGCAAGTGATATTGCTATAGAACTTAATAAAATGTAATATTTAGTCGGGTACTATAATAGTACCCGACTTTTATTTTTTAATCTTATTCGGCTAATCCATATACTTTATTGACATTTTGGGTATATATTATTCCATTTCCTGGTTTTGATATATCTATTTTTAAAGTTATATTTTCTACTATAGCTTCTGCGTCCTCTATCTTTGCAATTATTACAACTATTTCTTTTTCAGGTTCTACTTCCATTCCAAAAAGTTTCTGAGTTTCATGCACACCAGATCCTCTTGCATTTATTATAGTTCCACCTTTAGAACCAACTTCTGTTGCGGCTTCAATTACAACTTCAGCCTTGCCTCTATCTACGATAACATTAATTAGCTGGTGCATATTTTCATCTCCCTCATCTTCACATTTATCAAATCTAATTAACCTAGTCCCAATCACTTGACCTATATCCGTTGTATAAGCAATTCCATGGTTTGGTTTGTAAAATTCAAATTCTTTATTTAATATTTCCAATACTTCAGACGAAAATCGTTTATCAGCAACCATATATATTATTTCTTTTCTAGTATCTCTTAATCCAAGAAAATTTAAAAATCCATGGTTAACAGTACCTGCAGCTAAACAAACAGTACCTCCTGGTATCCCTAGTTGTTTTGCTTTATGGAGTATTCTACTCGCCTTCCCAAAATCTACTATTATATTTATAAGCTGATAATTAGGCTTGATTTTATTATGCATCTTAAACACCTACCTTTCCAGATTTAATCTTAAATATCAATCCTAATATCTGTAATGCTATTACAGGTGTCATTGCTACCATTGCAATCATTCCAAATCCATCTACAAGAATATCTGCACTTGGTACAGCATCTGCAGCACCTTGAGTAAATGCTAATATAAATGTCGCAGTCATAGGTCCAGAGGCAACTCCCCCAGAGTCAAATGCAATACCCACGAATAATTCAGGGACAAAGTACATTAATCCTACAGATATAATATATCCAGGTAGTAAAAAATGCCAAAGTTGAACAGCTGGAATAACTATTCTTATCATAGAAAATGCGACTGCAAAACCTACCCCAACTCCAAGAAAAGCTAGTACAGATTTCCTTTTAACATACCCACTGGTCACTTCTTCTATTTGGTGAGTTAAGACATAAACCGCTGGTTCTGCAAGTATAGTCATTAGTCCTAAGGAAAATCCTATAGTTACTATCAAAAATTTATTATCCATATAAGCTAATTGATAACCAACTTCTCGACCTATATCCATAAAACCAGTATTTACTCCAATTAAAAACAATACAAGTCCTAAATAAGCATACAGAAGTCCCTTGATTATACTTTTTACTTTCGTTTTAGAAAGATTAAATACAGTTTTTTGCAAAACAATAAATAAGATTAATATAGGGAGTAAGGCCATTATAACTTCTCCTGAAGTTAAGAGAATTCTTTGAAACATTGATATTGGAATATCCTGAACCACAATGGCACTTATATCCCCTGTTGATATAGATGTTTTATTTACGATACTCATAAAAAGTACAGATATAATTGCCCCTGCTGAGGCAACGCCAAGTAGTCCAAAGCTCCCTGCCTCAGAGGCTTTTGAATCCTTTCTCATAGCAGATATCCCAACTGCAAGTGCTAAAATAAAGGGTACTGTCATTGTTCCAGTAGTTGCTCCGGATGTATCAAATGCTATTGCTAAAATCTCACGAGGTGCAAAAATTCCTAAGACTAATATCAGCCCATATAATACTGCAAATACAGTTTTAAGTGATATATTATATACCATCCTCAAAAAACCTATACTTAGCATTATTGCCAAACCAATTGAAACAATAATCAGTATGTCTATACTTAATATGCTACCAGCTGTTACTAATTCCACTTCTCCTGCTAATATATGTAGAGCTGGTTCTGCAATTGAAATCATAAAACCTAAGAAAAGTCCCGACAAAACTATGACCCAAACTTTATTTGATTTTACTATTGATGCTCCTAGATATCTTCCAATAGGGCTAATTCCTAAATCTACCCCTATAATAAATATAGTTAATCCCAAAATTACTAATAATGATCCTCTTAAAAAAATAAATATTTCAGATCCACTCATTGGAGAGATAGTTTGGCTTAAAATTAAGGCAAAAATTGTTATTGGCAGTACAGAAACCAAAACCTCTCTGAGTTTTGCGTATAATATATTCAATATTACTCCCATCCTTTATTGTGCTTTTCTTAGTTTAATTGCCATTTCACACATTTTATCATATACCCTTGCATCTGTTTTCTAAACTTCTAGCAATAGTGTTTGAATTCTCATATTTATGGAGATATATATGATGTAAACAACAATGATTATCAAATAAAAATTTACAGGAGGTTATACTATGCGATTTGAAGATTACAACCCTTTGGAAAATAAGGTATACAGTGTCCTAAATCCAAAAGGAAAAGTAAAAAACAAAGAAGAAATTCCTAAGCTAAGTGATGATGAACTCCTTAGGATATATAAACTAATGCTATTTACAAGGACCATTGACGACAGAGCACTTTCTTATCAAAGACAAGGCAGAATGTTAACCTATGCACCAAATAGTGGACAAGAAGCTGCCCAAATAGGAAGTGCTTTCCCAATGGAAAAAGATGACTTTTTGGTCCCTGCTTTTAGAGAGCTTGGGGCTTGGTTAACAAGAGGCGCTCCGCTAAAAAACATCTATCTTTACTGGTACGGTAATGAATGGGGTAGTCACTATCCAGATGATGTAAGAGTTCTTCCAGTTTCAGTGCCTATTGCGTCTCAAATGCAACATGCAGTTGGAATTGGAATGGCTAATAATATTAAGGGTGAAAAAAATGTTGCAGTAACTTATGTTGGTGACGGCGGAACTTCACAAGGTGATTTTCATGAGTCATTAAACTTTGCTGCTGTTTTTAATGCACCTGTAGTATTTATAATCCAAAACAACCAATATGCAATTTCTACTTCAAGAAAAATACAAACAATGAGTGAAAATCTTGCACAAAAGGCTGTAGCATATGGAATACCAGGAATTGTTGTAGATGGGAATGACATCTTTGCAGTCTATAATGCAACTAAAGAAGCTATTAATAGAGCTAGAAATGGTGAAGGACCTTCTCTAATTGAAGCCTACACTTATAGATTAGGTGCTCATACAACTTCAGATGACCCTACTAAATATAGAGATGACAAAGAAGTTGAAGAATGGCAAGAAAAAAATCCTATTACCAGATTTGGTCTATATCTTAAGGCTAAAGGAATTTTAACAGATGAATGGGAAGAAAAAACTTTAAAGGAATTGGATGATGAAGTCAAAAACACATTTGAAGAAATTGAAGATAATTCAGATACTGAGATTGAAGATATCTTTAAATATCAATATGCTACTATGACAGACCAGCTCCAAGAACAGCTAGATGAATACAAAGCTTTTCTAGAAGGAGGTAAATAATTATGGCTAATGCATTAAATATAGTTCAAGCGATAAATCAAGCATTAATGAATGAAATGGAAAATGATAAAACCATAATAGTGTATGGTGAAGATGTTGGTTTAGAAGGTGGAGTATTCCGTGCTACTCTAGACCTTCAAAAGAAATATGGTAAAGAAAGGGTTTTTGATACACCACTCGCCGAATCTGCGATTGTTGGGTCAGCTCTTGGAATGGCCGTAAATGGGTTAAAACCAATTGTTGAGATGCAGTTTTCTGGATTTTCATATCCTGCATTTAACCAGATTATAAGTCATGTTGCTAGAATGAGAAATAGATCTCGTGGAAAATATGGGCTGCCTATGGTTATTAGAAGTCCTTATGGTGGGGGGATTCGAGCACTTGAGCATCATTCTGAAAGTACTGAGGCAATATTTGCTCAAATACCAGGTTTAAAAGTAGTTATACCATCAACTCCATATGACGCTAAAGGTCTTCTTATCGCAGCTATAAGAGATCCTGACCCTGTTCTATTTTGGGAACCTAAAAGAATTTATAGGGCATTTAAACAAGAAGTTCCTGAAGAGGCCTATGAAATACCTCTAGGAAAAGCTAAAATATTACAAGAAGGTGATGATATAACGATTGTGGCATGGGGTGCTATGGTTCCTGATGTCCAAAAAGCTGTAAAACTTGCTGAAGAAAAAGGAATTTCAGTTGAAATTATTGATTTAAGGACAATTGCCCCTATGGATAGGGATAGCTTTGTTGAATCAGTTAAAAAAACTGGTAGGATTTTAGTCGTTCATGAAGCTCCGAAGACATTAGGCCTTGGTGCGGAAATAATCTCTATTATAAATGAAAAAGCTTTTCTCTATCTAGAAGCTCCTCCTACTAGATTAACTGGGTTTGATACAACATTCCCACTTCCTAGAGGAGAAAAACACTATATGCCTAGCATAGAGCGAATTGCAGCTAAAATAGAAGAGGTAGTCAGATATTAACAAGGAGGGGAAAAAATGAAATTTGAGTTTAAATTTCCCGATATTGGCGAAGGTATCCACGAAGGAGTTATTACGAAATGGCTTGTCGAAGAAGGCCAAGAAATTGAAGAAGGCACTTCTGTCGCTGAAGTCGAGACGGATAAAGTAACAACCGAGATACCCGCACCAAAAAGCGGAAAAATATCTAAATTGAATGGAAAAAAAGGCGACACAATCCATGTTGGTGATGTGTTTGTCGTTATAAATACAGAATCTGGTGATTCAGAGGAAATAGAAGCAGACAAGGCACCAGAAAAGCCAAATAAAAAAATAGAGGTTCCTATTGTAGAGGAAGAAGAAACTGCAGGTGTAGTTGGCGAAGTTATAGCATCGTCTCAAATGATTGCAAGTAGCGATGAGCATTCAGGTACTAGTATAAGAGTTGAAACACACAAAAAATCTCTTGCCACCCCTGTTGCTAGAGCTATGGCAAAAGATTTAGGCGTAGATATAAATTTCGTTGATGGAACCGGTCCAAATGGCAGAGTTATGAAAGATGATATTAAAAAAGCCAGTGAAACTAAATCTACGACTCATCAGGATTCTCAAAATAGAGCTCCTAAGCCTTCTCCAATAGCTTTTAATGAAGAGCTAGAGGAAAGAGTGCCTCTTACTAAAATAAGACAGACCATTGCTCATAAGATGGCAGAGTCACGATTTACTATTCCTCATACCACTGCGATGGATGAAATTGATGTGTCAAAGCTCTACGAATTTAGAAAAAGGTATAAAGATATCTTCGAAAAGGATGATATTCATTTAACCTTCCTTCCATTTATAATAAAAGCCGTTATTATTGCGCTTAAGGAAATACCAGAGTTTAATTCAACTCTAGACGAAGAAAAAAATGAATTGATTTTAAAACATTACTACAATATAGGAATAGCTACTGATACAGATAGAGGTTTAATGGTTCCTGTTATAAAGAATGCTGATACTAAAAGTATTTCTGACTTAGCAAAAGCTGTTGAAGATTTGGCAGGTAGATCAAAAGACAATAAAATTGAACTATCTGAGCTTCGCGGCGGATGTTTCTCAATTACAAATTATGGCTCTATTGGTGGAATGTTTGGAATCCCAATAATCAATTATCCTGAAGCTGCTATTTTAGGAATTGGGAGAATTGTTAAAAAACCTATAGTGGATGATAATGATGAGATTAAAATAGCATATGTACTTCCACTTTCATTATCCTATGACCACAGGACTATTGATGGTGCAAGTGGCGCTAGATTTTTAAATCTTCTTAAAGATTTATTAAGTGATCCCGAAGTCTTGTTAATGAAAGCATAAATGGAGTTGATAATATGGATAAATATGATATAGCAATACTTGGAGCAGGCCCAGGTGGTTATGTAGCGGCTATAAAAGCCGCTCAGCTTGGGAACAAGGTAGTTATAATAGAAAAGGATAGCCCTGGTGGATTATGTCTTAATTGGGGTTGTATCCCCACTAAAACATTGCTCGTTAGTGCAAAACATTTTAGAGATATCAAGCGATGTGAAAACTTTGGAATAGTTGGCATTAATCCAGATGAAGTTAAGATTGATTGGGATAAACTTTTAAATAAAAAAGACTCCGTGGTCAATAAACTTGTTTCAGGAGTAGTAATGCTATTTAAAAAAAATGGCATTGAACACATAAAGGGTGAAGGTAAATTAATTGATAAAAATACTATTGGAGTTAATGATAAAACAATCCAGTTTGATAAGCTAATAATTGCTACTGGAGCTGGCATTGAATTCCCTACTTGGGATGGTCTTGATAAGATGCTAGAAACTGGAAAAGTGATTGATCATAAAGGCGTTCTAGGATTAAAATCTCAACCTAAAGAAGTTGTAATCGTAGGTAATAACACTTATGCAGTAGAATTTGCAACATTCTTTAATGCTATTGGAACAAAGACGACTTTGATTAATCCAGAAAAAGGGATAATACCTTATGAGGATAAAACCTTGGCTTCTACCCTGGAAAGACAGCTTAAAAAAGATGGCGTGAAAATTGTTTCAGAAGCCACTCCAAAAGCTTTTAAAGATGGTGAGCTACTTGTCGAAAGAAAAGGAAAAGAGGAAACTTACTCTGCCGATAATTTCATAGTTATGATGGGTAGAAAAGGGAACTTAAAAGGCTTAGAAAACCTTAAACTTGAATTAGATGAAAATGGATATATTAAAACTAACAATAAATTAGAAACTAATCTAAAAGATGTATATGTAATTGGAGATGTAAATGGTAAAATCCCACTTGCTCATGTTGCATCAGCAGAAGGAATTGTAGCAGTTGAAAATATTATGGGAATTGAGAGTAAATTAAATTACAATCTGGTACCTCAGGTAGTATATTCATTCCCTGAAATCGCTAGTGTTGGAATAACAGAGGAAAAAGCTAAAAAAACTGGATTAGATTACAGTGTGGGGAAATTCCCTCTAGCTGCAAATGGAATGGCTATTGCTGAAGAAGAAACTCTAGGGTTTATAGAAATTATATCCGATAATTCTTATGGAGAAATAATTGGTGTTCATATCATGGCTCCAACTGCATCTGATATGATTTCAGAAGCAGTCTCTATCATGCAACTTGAAGGTACTGTATATGATTTAGCTAAAAGCATTCACCCGCATCCTACATTTTCAGAGCCACTGGTAGAAGCTGCGCTGGATATTATTGATAAACCGATTAATATGTAGATAAAATTATTCACAGTTCACAAATCACATTTCACAATTGGAGAACAATTCACAGATCACAGATTACAATTCACAATTGAAAGATTAAAGATAAGATCCTTCGTTACACTCAGGATGACAGAGTTTTGTCATCCCGTGCTTGGCGAGGGATCTTATCTTTTTAATTGTGATTTTTTAATTACAATCCGTAAATTGTTTTTATACTCCCTCGTAACTTGTATTTATTGTAATAGTGTCTTTCTGTGCCATTCTAAGCGCAGGATATACTAGCGCTACTGCAAGATAGACAAAAGTTCCTATTATCTCTGCTCTTGTTAATTCAATTGCCAAGTAGTAACAGAATATTATTGTCATAAGTGCTCCAATCATTGCTAGCACCTTGTATAATCTATCATTTATATGGAACTTGGATTGTGCCCATAGCTCTGGAATAACATCTGGCATTCTAATCAATGCTATTATAACAACAGTCATTACTGCATTTGATAAAAAATTCCCTACATTTGCCACACTTCCAATATCCCAACCCATCAATATAATTGAAGATGCTAGTGCATATATTATTAATAATATCCAATGTGGCGTGTTATACTTAATATTTTTAGCGGCTAAAAACTTAGGAAACCAACCATCTTCACATGCTTGCACAATTGGTGGTGTTATCCAACCAAGAAGGGCATTTAATGAAGTAATCAAAGCTGTCATAGCTCCAAATACAATAAAGAATAGATATATTGGATAGGGCAGAACTGTAAAGGCTGTTTTAGCCAAAGTTTCTCCGGCTACCTCTGATATAGGAAGTACACCCGCCGCAACAATTGCAACTAAAATATATAGAACAGTAACTACAACCGTGCTCACTATTATTGCAAATGGAATATCTTTAGTTGGGTTTTTACACTGTCCACTAAAGTTTACAATAAATGTGGAACCAATCGTCGCAAAACTCATAAGAGCTGCTGCTGTCATTATTCCTGAAAAACCATTAAGTAAAAAATCAGGCCCCTGAGTAAATCCTGGTTTTATATGTCCTAATCCAAATCCAGCAAATGCTAGAAGTGCTACTGTAAGTAAAATTACCATTATGTATTGAGCTTTAGCCGCTACTTGAACTCCTCTTAAATTAAGTAGCACTAGGATTGTTAAAACTATCATTGCTACTAGCTTCACATTAGCACCTGGAACAAAACTCAAAACATAGCTTGCAAAGGATAGACAATACAAAGATGCACTGAAGAAGTATGAAATGAATATTACTGAGTATACCCCTCCAAACCATTTTCCGCCAAATAGAGAAGCTTGTGTATAAAAACCACCATTCATTTTAATTGTCGCAGATGAAAAAATTTGAGGTAAAGATGATAATAGGATCATAACTGAACAAATTATTAAAGCTATAACTATAGATTTTCCTGTAAGACCAATGGCGATTCCAAGAAGAGACATTATCCCTCCACCTATTACATTACCAATTGCCATTGCTACTAAATCGCCTCGACCAAGTATGGCATTACTTGTATTATTAGACATAAGATCACTCGCTTTCATTAGAGTATTTTCGGAACGATGTTCCGTTATTAAGGTCTTATATAAAGCTAGAGCTTTTCCCTAGCTTTATATGGATGCTAAAAATTATGAGAAGCTATAACCCAACTTTAAAGCTTTTGTATTTGCTTCTTCGTACTTTTCTTTTCCTTTTTTCCTAAACATGTCGTTCATTCCGCTCAAAGCTTCTTCTTCTGTGAAATATCCTGTCTCTTTAACAATTACACCGGCCATTATAATATTTGCTCCTTGAGCATGACCTAATTCTTGAGCCATTGACATACAAGGCACTGCAATAATTTTTATATCATCTCTATCATTTAAGGCTGGATCAACCATATCTGTATTGACTACAATTGTTCCACCTGGTTTAACCAGTGGTATAAATTGCTTATATGCTGTTACATTCATTGCTAGTACTATGTCAGGCTGATCTAATGAAGGATTATGTACTTTTCCTTCTCCAAATTTAACTGTACAGTTTGCTGTACCACCTCTCATAGCTGAGCCATACTGTGGTGACCAGGTTGCCTTATAGCCTTTGAAAAGAGCCATCTGTGACATCAATAAACCTGCAGTAAGTACTCCTTGTCCTCCTAAACCTGCAAATACAATCTCTTTCATCTATTTCGCCTCCCTAGATTTGAATTCCCCTAATGGGAAGTATGGAATTAATTCTTCAACTATCCTTTTCATAGAATCTAGAGCATTAGTTCCCCAGTTTGTTGGACATGGTGAAAGTACTTCTACTACTGAATAGCCTTCTTTGTTCATTTGTGCTTCTAAGGCATTTTTAATGTATTTTTTTAATTTATTTATATTAGCTGGCTTATCTACACTTCCTCTAGCCGCATAAGCCGGAGAGAACTGAGATGCTACTAATTCTGGAAATCTTAATGGCATACCAGTTACGGCACAATCTCTACCATAAACACTTGTTGCAGTTTTTTGACCTGGCATAGTAGTATTTGACATTTGTCCACCAGTCATTCCATAGTTTGTGTTGTTTATAATTATAGCTGTAAAGTTTTCATTTCTATAAGCAGCACTTGTTGTCTCTCCAATTCCTATACTGTAAGCATCTCCATCTCCTTGATATACAACAACTAAATTGTCTGGATTAACTCTTTTTATAGCTGTAGCAACTGCACCTACACGACCATGTGAACAATGGAGTCTGTCTGCTTCAATTACTCCTCCTAAAAGGCTTGAACAACCTACTCCTATTGGAAATATTACATTTTTATCTTGACCAAGTTCTTCAAGACACTCTGCAATAAGTCTTGTTACTATACCATGACCACATCCTGGACAAAATCCATTGGGTCTATTAACTAATTCGGGTACTTTTCTCGCAACTGCCATTAGTATACCTCCTTCATTTCACCAGCTATTACCTTCATAAAGTCCTCTTTGATAGCTCTAATTGAAGGTATTCCATAAACATGTGGTTTACAAAATACTGGTACATTGTTTTCGCAAACCTTCTTAGCAGTTAAGGCAATATCCTCCACCAATTGTCCAGTTGCATTTGCTTCAACTGATATAAATCCTTTTACATCCTTATTCACTTCTCTAAAAGCTTTTTCTGGAAAGGGCCAAACTGTGATTGGTCTTATATATCCTACCTTATGGTCTTCTGCTCTCAACTCTTCAACTGCTCCAATTGTAGATCTTCCTGCTAATCCAAAAGCAACAAATACATAGTCAGCATCTTCTACAAAGTTTGATTCCCATCTTTGCTCATTTTCTTTAACTGCAGCGTATTTTGCGTTTAATTCTACTGCTTCTGTCATAGAATTTCTATCAAATATACCAATTTTCTTATTTGTATATTTACCATCAAATCCCCAAGGGAATCTGGTTGACTCTCTCATTTCAGGAAGCTCTGCTGGCTCCATCATTTGAGCTAATGCACCTTCAGTCATAAGCATACATACCATTCTATATTTCTCAGCTAGGTCAAATGCTAAAACTGTAAGATCTACAGCCTCTTGAATTCCCTCTGGACATAGTACAATAACTCTATAGTCTCCATTTCCTCCGCCTCTTGTTTCTCTTAAGTAATCACCTTGAGCTGAAAGTAGTGTACCAATACCATTACCGTATCTTACAGTGTTTATAACCACTGCTGGTAGTTGCTCGTCTGACAATGTTGTCATACCTTCTTGTTTTAAGCTCATTCCAGGTCCTGATGATGCCGTTATACATCTTACTCCACATGCAGCTCCACCAATAATCATATTTATTCCTGCAATTTCAGATTCAGCTTGTATAAATGTACCCCCAACCTCTGCCATTCTCCAAGACATATGTTCCATTATCTCTGTCGATGGTGTTATTGGGTATCCTGCATATAGTCTAGCTCCTGCTCTTATAGCTGCTTCAGCAATAGCTTCATTTCCTTTAATCATATCTGCCATGGTCAACCTCCTCTATTCTCGATTAATCTGCTTGAATTTCGTATACAAAGTCTGGGCAAGTTACATAACACATTCCACAAACAATACATTTTTCGTGATCTATAATTGTGTAATTATATCCTACTGAGTTTATTTCTGTGCCGAAACTGATTGCTCCAACTGGACAAGCTGCAACACATAGGCCACATTGCTTGCATCTCTCAGGTGTTGTAATTACTTTTCCTTTTGATTTATCTGCCATTATTATTTCCTCCTCTTTAGTAATTCTTATAGTAGAGACTAAATGTTTTCTTTTAATATAGTGCCTAGTATCTTAATTCCTTCAACTATTTTATCGTTTTGCATTGTAGAGAAGTTTAATCTCATTGAAGATTCGCAGTCTCCACCCGGGTAGAATGATCCACCTGGAACAAACCCCACTCCATTTTCAATTGCTTTTTTTAGAAGTTCTCTTGTATTCATATGTGAAGGAAGATCCACCCATATAAACATTCCGCCTTCTGGATAATAATACCTGGCTTCTTTTGGAAATGATTCATCAATTGTTTTTATCATTAAGTCTCTTCGTTCTTTGTAAACCTTGTTGATTTTAGCAATATGCTCATCTAAATCATTAGCGTTTAAGAATTCATCAACTTGCATTTGAGCAAGTTCTGCAGACTGAAGATCTAAACCATTCTTTACAAGTTCGTATTTTAAGATTACTTCTTTATCCGCACAAGCCCAACCAACTCTAAGGCCTGGTGAAAGTATTTTTGAGAATGATCCTAAATAAATTACTCGGCCTTCAGTGTCCATTGATTTTATTGAAGGTATTCTTTCTCCTTCAAATCTAACTTCTCCATAAGCGTTATCTTCTAATATAGGTAAGTCATATTTTCTAGCCATTTCAAGAAGAGCTTTTCTTCTCTCTAATGACCAAGTCCTGCCAGTTGGATTCTGAAAGTTTGGAATTACATAAATAAGTTTTACATTCTTGTTGTTTTTAATTTTTTCTTCTAACTCATCCATTAGCATCCCGTCTTTATCGCCGTTTACTCCTATGTAGTCAGTTGCGAATGGTTTAAATGCTGAAAATGCACCCAAATATGATGGATTTTCAGTGATGATAGCGCTGTCATCTTCTACTAAAAGCATTGCTGCAATAGTAATTGCTTGTTGAGAACCAGTTGTAATAGCTATGTTGTCAACTGTTGTTTCTACGCCTTCTCTTTTCATAAGTCCTACAATTTTCTTTCTTAGATTGACATTTCCAAGGGTTAATCCATATTGTAGTGCTAAATTTGGGTTTTCTGTAAGAATCTTATCTGTTGCATCTTTCATAGCTTGAGCTGGGAAAAGAGCTGGGTCTGGTAATCCTCCTGCAAATGATATTGTTCCTGGATTAGCAGCAATCAATTTCATAGCTTCACGAATATCTGATGGTTTTAATGCATTAATACGATTTGCAAATTTCATTTCATTACCTCCATTTTTTTATTAGATGCTAGACAAGCTAGCGCTATTGAGTTTACTTTTATTTCTGCTGTGTCTGATCTTGAGCCAAGAACTATTGGACTGCTAGCTCCAAGGATTATTCCTGCCCATTTTGCATCGTTCCATAATAACCAAGACTTGCCAAGTGCATTACCCGTCTCAATATTGGGGAATAACAGTAGATCAACATCACCAGAAACTTTACTATCAATGCCTTTATGTTCTGCTGCATGTGAGTCAAAGGCTACATCAAAAGCTATTGGCCCTTCAATAATGCATTTTTTAATTTCACCATTTGCTACCATCTCTACTAGTGCACCTGCATCTACAGTAGATTGTATCTTTGGATCTACCGTTTCATTGGCTGTTAAAGCTGCTACTTTAGGATTATGCAATCCAAAACCTTCAAGTGCAAGGAGTGAATTTACAAGAATATCCTTTTTCTGTTCTAAGTTAGGGTTTGTATTAACTCCACTATCAGTACAGTAAAGAAGCTTATGATATTGTGGTATTTCATATGCAGCTAAGAGTGATAATAATCTCCCAGTTCTTAAACCAAATTCTTTGTTTAAAACAGCTCTTAGATATACACTTGTATTTACAAAGCCTTTCATTAAAACACTTGCTCTTCCTGAGCTAACAATTTTAACAGCTTCTAATGCTGATTCTTCTGGACTGTCGCTGTGAACTAGCTCATAATCTTTTAAACCAATTTTATCTGCTAATTCTTGTATTTTGTCCTTATCTCCAACTAATATTGGATCTATAAATCCCATATCCATTGCTAGTTTTACTGCTTTTAAAACCTCTTCGTCTTCAGCCGCTGCTACACACACTTTAAATTTATCGAGCAACTTAGCTTTTTCTACTAGGTCATTGAAATTTTTTATCATCTTTCCACCTCCATTAAATGTATATTTTAGTCGCTTCTCTCTTTTCAAATACTCTTATTGCTCCTAAGGCTAGAGCTTCCATTTCTTTTTCACCTGCTATAATCTCAACTGGTGCAAGATATGAAACTCTATCCATAACTCCTCTAGTAACTAATTCTGAAAAAGCAATTCCACCAGTTAGGATAATCCTGTCTACTTTCCCACATAGACTTGCACCATACATAGCAATTTCTTTTGATATCTGGTATATAAATACATCCATTATTAGACTAGCTTTTTCATCGCCCTTCTTAATTCTTTCTTCTATTTCAATCATATCTTTAGTTCCTAAGTAGTCATACATACCGCCGATATTGCTAACTTTGTTGACCATTTCACTTTCAGTATATTTTCCTGAATAGCAAAGTTTAATTAGTGGATATGCTAAAAGTCCTCCACTTCTCTCTGGAGAGAAAGGTCCATCGGATCTTCCACCACTTCCATCAATCATATTTCCATTTTTATGAGCAACTATTGAAATCCCCGAGCCCAGATGTGCCACTATAAAGTTAAAATCTTTATAATCTCCTCCTAACTTCTCAGCAGTTTTTCTACAAACGGCTTTGTGGTTTAATGCATGCAACCAACTAGCTTTTTCAATATCAGATATACCTGTAATTCTTGAAACATCTTCAAATTCATCAACTGAAACAGGATCTACTACAAATGATGGTATACTATATTCATCTCCAATATTCTTTGCAAGCACTGCTCCTAGGTTAGATGCGTGCTCCCCGTTAATAGCATTTCTTAAATCCTCAATCATCCTATCATTTACAGGGTATACTCCACCTGCTATTGGTTTCATTAATCCCCCTCTACCTACAACACAATCCAACTCACTCAACTTGTAATCATTTTCTTGCAGAGCATCAACTATTAATTCTTTTCTGTATGTAAACTGATCAAAGACTGTTTTAAAATCATTTAAGTCTGCCTGAGTATGGCTTATATTTTTACTAAATATCTGTTCTTCTTCTTGAAAAAGAGCAATTTTTGTAGAAGTTCCTCCCGGATTTATAACTAAAATTTTCATAATGACCTCCTTATTATTCAATAATTTCTATTCTGCTTTTGCTAATCTAAGATTCTTCTCTCCTGCAGGATTAAAGGTAAAGGCAATCGCTATTGATACTACTAGTAAGCCCGCAGCTACAAGGTAAGATGCATTGTAATTTCCGACCACATCAAATATAGAAGCTGCTATCATGGGGCCTATAATTCCTCCCATTCCCCATCCCGAAAACACTAAACCGTAGTTTATTCCGAAATTTTTCAATCCATATAGGTCAGTGATTGCCGATGGAAAAACTGGGAAAGCTGCCCCATAACAAAGTCCTGCCATACCTACCCCAAATCCTAGACTTACGGGATCCCTATAATATGAAAAGGCGAACATGTTTATAGTTTGCATTGTAAAAATTATTTTCATGAGGTTTAATCTTCCAATTTTATCAGAAAAGCTGCCCCCTAATATTCTTCCTAATGTATTAAATATCGATATAATAATTACTAATTTAAATCCACCTTGCCAGTTAGCCTGTACTTTTGCGATGTTTGTTATATGTCCTATTATCATAAGTCCTGCTGAGGATGAGAATGCTAGCATTATCCAAAGTTTATAAAAGTATGTTGAGTGCAACATTTCTTTCCAATCACAATCTACTGATACTTTGGATTTTCTTTTAATCTCTTTTATTCCACCAGATTCAACTTCGCCTGGGTTTGGATTTTTTATAAACTGCGATAAAATAAATGATACAATTAATGCTATTATTCCTATGTATATAAATGTTTTGCTAACTCCTATGTTTTTTATCAAATAATTTGCTAATGGCGAATACATTGTAGCCGAAAGTCCAGCTCCTGCAACCACAATACCTGTAACCATACCTTTTTTCTCAGGTGGAAACCATTTTACTACAGGTGGCGAAGTGCATACAGTTAAGATGCCAACCCCTGCTCCAGCTATTATTCCCATAGTCAGTACTAGTATCCCTGATTGAGTAAATAAACCTGATAAAATCAATCCTGAACCCATTAGAATAGATCCAATTGTCGCAACTAGTCTTGGTCCTTTTTTATCTTGCATCTTACCAAATATAATCATTGCTATTACAAATGAAATTGTGAAAGTCGTATATGGTAGTGATGCTTGCTTACTTGTAAATCCCAGATCTTCTATTAGAGATTTACTGATTACACTCCACATATATATCAATCCTGATATAAAATTTATACTAGTCGCAGCCCAAAGTATTTTATATCTTTTGTAATCTAATGATCTTTCCATAGCTTTCTCCTTTTTTTCGGAACATCGTTCCGGTTTATTGATAAATAAAAAAGATTTTACTTTTTTATTTATCTCAATTCATAACTAATTTTTTTGGCAACTTCTACAAGTTTTTCTATTTTTTTATCCAAGTTTTTGTTTTTCATTCTTGCAGTTGGCCCAGAAATACTTATTGCAGCCATTGCATTCCCATTTTTATCTAAGATTGGCGCTCCAATGCAATATAAACCTATCTCTTGTTCTTCTCTATCAATTGCATATCCTTTTTGTTTTACATCTTCTAGCTCTATTATCAAATCTTCATAATTATCAATTGTGTGTTTAGTATATTTATTAAATTCAACATCTTTAAACTTTTCTATCTCGATGTTTTCACCAAAAGCTAGAAGACATTTCCCTACAGATGAAATATTAGGATCTGAACTTGAACCTACATTTGGATTAACTGATAAAACCTTGTTATTTTTAGACTCTTTCAAAATTATTACACTTTTATATATACTTTTAGGATCTTTATCTAATATAGAAACATTTACAACTTCTCCAAATTCTTCAAAAAGTTCTTTAGCAAAAGGTCTTATTATATCTGTTAGAGAGAGTTTTTCTCCAACTAATAAACCCATTGCATAAATTTTTAATCCCAACCAATATTTATCTGTCTCTATATTTTTATAAACAAATCCTTTATTCTCAAGTGTTGCTAAAATCCTATGCACTGTGCTTTTATGTAAATCTAAGTCTCTAGCTATCTCAGAAACTCCTATCCCTTGACCCCTACTATATAGAAGTAACATTAAATCCAAAGCGCGATCTACTGATAATATTGTTTCAGACATAGTTTTCCTCCTATAATTAACTAGACTTACCCCTAATTGCCATTTTTCCGGAACGGCGTTCCTGTTTATAATTAAATATTACTACTCTCTATTATTTTTGTCAAGTATTTATCAGAGAAATTCGTTAAAAAACCATTCTCTTATTTTATAGTTTTCTCATATGCAGAAATGAATTCAGCAGGTGTCATTTTTAGAGCTAGTTCTTTTATTAGATCGTATGGTATATTGTCAATATCTTTAAATCTAATACAACTTTTCCCCATATCTAGTTTTGTTACAACTCTTTTTTTATACTCTTCTTCAAACCATTTTAATAATTCTGCATTCATATACATACCGCTATGATAGAGAGCTATATAGTTTTTCTGCGAAGCAAGATTAATAAATGGTAGAGGTAAATCTGGATTTACATGATAGCCTTTTTCATATATTGAATGCGGTATAACATAGCCAATCATATTATAGCTTAACTCTTCATGAAACCCATCGGGTAAATTTTCTTTCAAAACTTCTCGTATTTTATTAACAGCAAATTTTCTTTCATCAGATAATCCCTCTAGATACTCCTGTATATTTTCAACATTATTATTCATCTATGACACCCCTTAAGGAAGAAACTTCTTTCTTTCTTTTACTATAGATCTTCAATAACTCTTCTTATGATTTTACTATAAATGAATTTGAGCATTTAGGACAGGTGATTTTTATCTTTCCCTTATCTTTTGGCACCCTAAGTCTAGTTTTACAATTAGGACAATCTATTACCTTATAATCAATCAAACTTTCAATTTTATTTTTATCAAGTCCTACTACTTCATCATCGCCAATAACAAATGCAGGTACTCCTTGAAAACCTCTTTTTGCAAATTCAGCTCTAGCTTGCGGATCCTTATTTACATCTTTTTGTGTAAATGAATAGCCCTTTTCTCGAAGAAACTCCTTCGCAGTTCTACAATGTGGTCAAGTTTCAGTAGTATAAAGAATTATTTTTTTCATATATAATTACTCCTTCATTCTTATTTATCCAGTAGCCTCACTTTATCATTTACCTACCCAAGTCTCTTAGATATATTCACAATAAAGTCTTGTATATTCGTAACTATTGTTTTTACAGTTAAGCTTCCTCTATCTACTAATTTATTTACTACAAACTCAGATATATCCACACTATAAAAATATAGTGGTCTTATAGTTTTATCTTCCATGACTCTAAAACTTGGTGTCATATTCCCTGTTGCTATAGAATGTAACATTGTAGCCATACATATAACTGTAGTTGATTTTTTCACTTGATCTCTCATCTTATTCTGCCCAGTATATGCATCTCCGTAAACTTCTGGTAGAGGTCCATCATCCCTAATAGAACCAGTTAAAACAAATGGTATATCGTTTTTTATACATTCATACATAATTCCATCAGTTATTATCCCTTTTTCTACAAGTGCTTTAATCCCACCATGTTGCCTTGTTAGATTTATAGCATCTAGATGATTATAGTGACCATTTGGCTGAGATCGTTGACTCCTGATATCCTGTCCTAATGCAGTATTAAAAAGACTTGCTTCTATATCGTGGGTGGCTAAGGCATTTCCAGCTAAAATTGAATCTACATATCCATTTCTTATCAATTTACAAAATGCTCCTCTTGAATCGATATCAAAAGCACATGCAGGGCCTAGTACCCAAGTTACATGACCATTAGTTTTCTCGTAAGCTAGAAGCTCAGTTAGAAAATCATAATCCAAAGAATAAGCAGTTTCTCTAGTTCTACTACTTCTAAATACAAATTTATCTACCTCTTCATCAGATTCTTCTACAAATGCATTTGAATGCACATAAATTCCTTCAAGTGCCTCTTCTGTTCTTCCAACAAAGATCAAATCACCTTTTTTAATTTCTCTAAATTCCCTTACAACAATGGCAGGATCTTCAAATACTGATATACAATCCATTCTACTCTCTTCAGCAAGAATCCACTCTCCACTTACTTTGTAATACTCTGGGAAAATGGTAGTTGAGTGGAAATTCTCAGGGGCTACAAAATCAAATGGTGCTGGCTCATATTTTGCATCAGGTGCATTTAAAAAACCTGGTAATGTAAAATCTGGTGGTACATACTTTGGAAAATCAAAACTCATAAACTACCTCCTTGTGATAATATCTATTTACATTAAAGTAATATCCTATTAAATAATAAAATTATATTATAAAGATATGTTTTAATCAAGTTAATCTTAAATTTACTATTATAATAAAACTAATTTATATTGGCATTACTGTGTTGTAAACAGTACAATAAATTTGATAAAAAGTGGTGGTTATAATTGTCTGATTCAGAAAAAATACTCGCAAATCTTAAACAAGAGATGAGACGAGGTAGTCTTGTACTTGCTGTTCTTACACAGTTAGATCCCGAAGTTATAGATACTTTAAAACTTGGAACTTCAATTGGTTTTAGAATTGGATTTTTAGCCATCCTAACAATTACTTTAATTGAAATATTTAAACATTTGAAAATAATTTTAAATAAAAATAATGCAATATAGATAATATGGGTATAAATAAATATAGTTAATTTTCTAATCTAAAAAAAAGGGGTGTTTGTTATGCAGTATATTCTAATCGGTGGCCTATTATTACTCTTAGCTTTATTTTTAGGCGGTAATTATAATTCATTTGTCAAACTTAGAAATACAGTAGAAGAAGCTTTTGCTACAATGGATGTCTATCTTAAAAAAAGATATGATTTGATTCCAAACTTGATTGAAACTGTAAAGGGTTACGCAAGTCATGAAAGTGAAACATTTGAGAAGGTAGTGAAGGCGCGAAGTATGGCTATGAATGCAGGCAGTATTGAAGAAAGACAAGTATCTGAAAACAACCTTACTGGCACATTAAAATCATTGTTTGCTTTAAGTGAAGGTTATCCTGACTTAAAAGCAGATTCTCAATTTTTAGATCTTCAAAGGCAACTCGAAAAGGTTGAAGAAGACATCTCGCAAGCTCGTAAATACTACAATGCAGTTGTAAAAGCTTTAAATACAAAAGTCGAATCATTTCCATCTAATATTGTCGCTAAATTATTTGGATTTAAAAGAGATGTTTATTTTACTGCTGATGAAACGGAGCGGGAAAATGTTAAAGTATCTTTTTAAGTTGAAATTAAGATATAATTTATTGCTCATATTACTATTTGTAATCCTTCTCTATTCAACTCCATCACTTGCGAGTTCGTATGATTTAGAGATCAATAAGTACGATGTTAATATTATAGTAAATGAAGATAACTCCTATCTTATTAATGAAACTCTTCAAGTAGAATTTAATAAAATAGATATGCATGGAATCTTTAGAGATATACCAACAGAAACTTATTTTGGGAAACCTGTTAAAATAAAAAACTTAAATGTAACAACTCATGATTATAGTTCTGAAAGAAATGGGAGCTTTCTATCTCTTCGTATTGGCGATGCAGATATTTATGTAAATCCAATGGAGACTTATAATATAAGTTATTTGTACACCATTGGGGACGATACAAATACTGAAATGGATGAGTTTTACTTTAATATAGTAGGTTCTCAGTGGGAAATTCCAATCCATAATACTACTTTTTCCGTTGCAATGCCAAAATCATTTGATGCTACCAACCTAAATATTACTTCCGGTTATCTTGGTTCCACTGATAGTTCTGAAGTCACATATTTTGTTGATGGTAATACGATAACAGGAGAATTAAATAGAACATTAAATCCAGGGGAGTCATTAACCGTTGCTCTACCACTCCCGGAGATGTACTTTAGTGATGTTACTCCAGATGGCGTTTTCTTAAAGACACTTACATCTTACTATAATTATATATTCCCAGCTCTACTACTCCTTGTAGCACTTCTGTGGTTTAGATTTGGTAGGGATGAAAAAATTTATCCTCCAGTAGAGTTTTATCCACCTACAGATTTAACACCCGCTGAAATAGGCTATATATACGATAAGACCATTGACCCTTATGATATCACTGCTATGCTAGTATATTGGGCTGATCAAGGTTATTTGAAAATCATTGAAGAAGAAGTTGAATTCCGGATTATTTTTAAAATAAGTATCACAAATGTCAAGTTGGAGAAATTAAAAGACCTTCCTAATGATGCGAAACAATTTGAGAAAACTTTTTTTAATGAATTATTTGATGGATATGCTATAGATAATATTGTAGAAGTTAAATATCTAAAAAACAGTTTTTATATAACACTATCAAAGGTGAAAAAAGAATTGATTAAATCCTTTAAAGATAGAAATTTCTACTCAAAAGAAGGTAAAGTGGCCTCGTTCTTTATAACATTTATAGGAATATTAATCCTATTCCTAGTTTTTATTGGCCAATTTAATAACATAAATCCTTACCAGCCTGGACTAGTATTTGTTTTTGCATTTTTTATATCTTTATTTATAGGTGTATTTTTAGCTAACTCGGCTCATTTATTATCCATAGTCAAGACTAGATTCCCTGTAGAGAAGGTAAAAACAGTAATTGGTGCTATATTTTCATCTTTTGTACCCTTAATTGGTGCTATTGGTCTTCTATTTATTACGAAAGCAGATAGCGTTTATTGGGTGGGGCTTGGATTAGCAATAGCTATTATCTTTTTTGCACCTTATGCAAATAAGAGAACCGAAATTGGACAAGAATGGTTATCTCATATTTTAGGTCTTAAGCAGTTTATTGACAGTGCAGAAAAAAATAGAATTTTAACATTAATAGATGATGACCCTGAATATTTTTATCATGTTCTACCGTATGCAATGGTCCTAGGGGTTACTGATAAATGGGCTAAACAATTTGAAGATATTTTGACTAGTGATCCAGATTGGTATCAATCAGGTTCAAATAGACCATTTAGTACAGCTTATTTTGTGTCACAAATAAATTCTTCTACACAGAATGTTGGCAGAACTTTATCTTCCTCTCCATCTAGTTCAGGTAGCGGTGGTAGTTCTGGTGGTGGAAGCTCTGGAGGAGGATCTGGCGGCGGTGGTGGCGGCGGCTGGTAAAAAAATTAAGGCAGAGGATTATCCTCTGCCTTTTATTATTTAATCTCTTTTAGGGTTCCATAATCAAATGCTCTAATTCCATCTTCTCCAATATAATATAAAACGTCATCGATTACTAATAAACGCCTTGATTCATTATATTGACTACTACCCAGGCCTTCAATCTCTATCATATCTAACATTTCTAGCTGTTTTTCATCTTCTATACTTACTAGAACAGCTCCACTAAACATATCTCTTACAAAATCCTTGGAACTCTTATTTAAAGTGGCATCAAATCCTACTATATCTCTCTTATTATCTACCATAAGAGCTTTATGATTATTCAATACTTCTGCGTAACTCCCACTCTCGCCTAAAATAATACTATCTATCTCTTTAGGTCTAGCAGAATCAGATACATCAAATAACGATAGTTTAATTCCACCCTGCTGACCAGTTTTTTCATCTACATCCTGTCCAATTCCTAGCAATGTATTCTCTGATATTGGATGAAGATAGTTTGAAAAACCAGGAATCTTTAACTCTCCTAAGATCTTAGGAGCACTTGGATTTGAGGTGTCAATTACAAACAATGGATCAATTTGTCTAAAGGTTACTATATAAGCCTTGTCTTTCATAAATCGAACTGAATAAATTCTCTCTCCTAGCGCAAGATTTTCTATAGCACCAATTTGTTCTAAATCTTTATCTAAAATATAGAGTGAATTTGTGCTTTCTCTGTCCCAACTGTTAGTCGCTATTCTAAAATTACCATTCCATTCATCCATTGAAAACTGATTTAATATACTTCCTTTTACAAATCCTCCACCGCTATATCCTATCTTTAAGCCATCAATTGAAAATCTAGCAATATTTGATATAGATCCTAAAGTATTACTATAATCCTCAGCTACCACATATAAAGAGTCGGGAGTCATATATATATCCCTACCACTTCCTAAAAAAGCTTCAATGTTAGCTGGTTTTTCTGTATTTTGTATATCTATAGCAGTTATCAAAAGATAATTATCTGCAGGTCTATAAGGATAATACATTATTCTATCTATTGAAAGCTCTTTATAATCTTGGTCAACTGCACTATCTTTAAATAGAGGCAACTTTGAACTTGAATCTAGTCCATAAGCATAAATATACTTATTTGATAATAGATATAATGTGTTACCAGTCTTTCTACTTGATAATATATTCCCATCGACTTCCACTTCTTTTAATAAACTTAACTTTCCATCCTCACTAACAGAATATATACCTACATATACAAAAGAATGCTGGTCTGGGTATGGCATTATTGATCTTCCCTCGAAATTAGGTTCAACTGGTCTAATCCAGTTATTCAATCCTTCAACAGATCCAATAATTACAAGTCTATTTTTATCAATATACAGCTCACTAAAACCTACAACTTCGCCTTTTTCTTTATCTACTTTTGATTTAATTTCATCTGTTAAAATCGGCTTGCCATTATTAGCTAAATAAACTTTTACTGAATCACTGTTAGCATAATAAATGAACTTACCATCTGTCTTCATAATATCAGCTTCATTCACACCGGCAACTTGTTCATTAGTAGTTGTAAAATCTCCACTGTCTGAGTCTGTACTTTCTTTTTCATTCATTATAGGTGCTAGAACTTCATCCATATCCCTAAATTCAGGGAAAAATCTATTTTGTTCTCCTATTAATGCCATAAGCTGTTCTTTGGATTTAACTCTTAAAGCTTGGCCTATTTTAGCATTTACATCTTCTAAATATTTTTCTGTTAAAACTACTTCTTTATCGCCTATAGTTATAACTCCATCCATATATCCAACCTTTTTATTAAAGATTTGTTCGGATATAACTCGAAGTGGCACCATTGTCCTATCTTCAATTATTAAGGTTTCTGTATCAATTGTCCAAACTATTGTTTTTTTACCAAAGCTCTTTTCACTAAAACTATCTTCTCCTATTGGAAATATATAATCTTTACCACTAAATGATATCGTAGCTTCTCTTTTATTATTATCATAAGAAACTTCTGCTCCAAAGTGTTCTGCTATCGCCCGTAGTGGTACGAGAGTCCTGTCTTTGTGTATTACAGGTACAACATTTGGATTTTCAGAATCTAGAGCCATTATGTTCTTCTCATTTAATATCAATGGACTGCCTATTCTAAGAGTAATATCCATTTTTTGAGTTTCCGCTATTGTAGTATTAGATTGTAAAAATACTATCATTAAAAATACTAGTAATATAACAATAATCTTTTTCATAAACATCCCCTCCACAAAGTTTAGGTAGTGTCAAGTAGACACTACTACTTTTTATTTAAACGCTTCTATTATCAAGTGTTACAGTATCTTTTATATCAAAAAGACAATGACCCCCTATTTCGTGGTATAATTGAGTCTCTTAACAAACAAATACTCCACGAAAGGATGTCATTGCCTTGAACTCAATCATAACCTATTTACTAC
>Ga0265295_1000705_pt1 | contig 64441 bp, 64 predicted proteins | sample Munlansysbiofilm_FD_192503 | JGI IMG/M metagenome (GOLD analysis project Ga0265295, IMG submission 192503) | Leachate microbial communities from a municipal landfill in Southern Ontario, Canada - Methane capture system biofilm | ecosystem: Engineered > Solid waste > Landfill > Unclassified ... | reverse complement strand
TTAAAGCCAGCGAGGGCTTCCGTATCCGTGACAGATACGTATTCCGCCCGTTTGAGCTCGTGGAGCAATGCGTGCTCTGGCCCCACGCCAGGATAATCGAGTCCGGCGGAGATAGAGTGCGCATGATCGATCTGCCCATCTTTATTCTGCAGCAAGAACGTCTTGTTGCCATGCAGAACCCCAATACTGCCGGCTCCAATGCTGGCCGCATGTTTTCCGCTTTCGATTCCGTGTCCGGCTGCCTCTACCCCCACCATACGTACCTGCAGATCGTCGACAAAAGGATAAAACAACCCCATCGCATTGGAACCGCCGCCGATACAGGCCAGCAGGACATCGGGCAGACGCCCAGTTTGCTGCAGCAGCTGTTCTCTGGTCTCACGTCCGATGACCGCCTGAAAATCGCGCACCATCTTCGGGTACGGATGCGGACCAGCGACGGTGCCGATTACATAAAAGGTATCACGCACGTTGCCGACCCAGTAACGCAGTGCATCGTTCATGGCATCCTTCAGGGTCGCGGTGCCACTACTGACAGGATGCACCTCGGCACCCAGCAGTTTCATGCGAAACACATTGAGTGACTGGCGCCTGATATCTTCTTCTCCCATGAACACGTCACACTGCAGGCCAAAACGCGCTGCCACCGTAGCCGTAGCCACTCCATGCTGTCCCGCTCCGGTCTCGGCAATAACCTTACTTTTGCCCATTCGCCGTGCCAGGAGAATCTGCCCGACAGTATTGTTGACCTTGTGGGCACCGGTATGATTCAAATCCTCCCGTTTGAGATATATCTGCGCACCACCAAGGTGCGCGCTTAAACGTTCGGCATGATACAGTGGGTTGGGACGTCCGACATAGTTATGCAGATAATAGTGCAGCTCCTGCGCAAACGCGGGATCCGCACAAGCTGTTGCATAGCCTTTTTCCAGTTCGAGCAACGCCGGCATCAGGGTTTCAGCCACATAGCGCCCGCCAAAACGGCCAAAATTCCCGTATGCATCCGGATATGTATACATCAACACTCTCCTGTAAAACCTTCAGTGTCCAAAAAAGCAGATGAACGTGGCAGGTTAATAAAACTTTGTAGCCGCACTCCAGAAGACACACCGCGCATAGCCAGAAAGCACTTAAGCGGATTTGTGCCTGCGCTGCACCTCGCCAACAAATGCATGCATTTTTTGTACATCTTTAACCCCGTCACTACGTTCAACTCCGCTGGATACATCCACAGCATAGGGTGAGACTTGCTGAATAGCAACGCCAACATTGTCAGCCGTCAGCCCTCCCGCCAAAATCACACACTGTTCGCGGGCGAGCTGCGCCGCCAGCTCCCACGCTGCACAAACACCTGTACCCCCATAGGCATCTTGCACCCATGCATCCACTAGAAACGCCTCAACCCCGGCAGCGCGAAATTCTCGGCATTCCGCGGAATCAATGCTATCTTTTAAGCGCAGAGCCTTGATCACTCTGACGCCAGGGATGTGGCACTGAGCAGGTGTTTCATCACCATGCAGCTGCGCTATATCCAGCTTGCAGTAAGACATCACATGCTCAACATGTTCCGGCGCGGCATTGACGAACAACCCCACCCGGGTGACAAAGGGAGGGATGGATGCACTTATCTGCCTGGCCTGCTCAGGGGTTACACATCGCTTACTCCCAGGGTAAAACACTAGACCAAGCGCATCGACTCCGGCAGATACTGCTGTACGGGCATCCTGTGTTGAGGTGATACCGCAAACCTTGACTCTGACTCGAAACGGTTGCATTACAGTTGTCCTCTCAATCTCCACATCACTGCCTGACGCCGCGCAGTTCATGCAATTTAGCCATGTAGTCAGGTTCACGCATGAGGCTTTCCCCTACTAGAAAAGCATCAGCGCCGAAACGCTGCAGGGTTTCAATGTCGGATCTGGAGTTAATACCACTTTCTGACACCACGAATCTGGTGCCTGCAATAAGTGGAATCAAGCGCTCGGTAACACCGATATCTGTTACAAAAGATTTCAAACAGCGATTATTGATTCCCACCAGAGTGCAGGGAGTCTGCATTACCGCCTCTAGTTCCGCCTCGTTATGTACCTCCATGAGTACATCCATCCCCAACTCACAGGCGAGGTTGTAATAATCCACCAATCGAGCAGTTTCCAGCGCTGCAGCGATTAGCAAAATCGCGTCGGCACCACTGGCGCGTGCTTCGTAAATCTGGTATGGATCTACAATAAAATCTTTACGCAGCAAAGGGATAGAGACCTGATGGTAAATTTTCTCTAGGTTATCGAGACTGCCGAGAAAAAACTCTGCATCGGTCAAGACCGACAGACAGGCGGCTCCCGCATCTTCATACCCTCTGGCAATCTCAAGCGGATCAAAGTCCGCTCGGATTAACCCTTTTGACGGCGAGCCCTTCTTCACCTCGGCGATAATCGCTGTGCCTACCTGTGCCACTTGGCGTAGGCGCTGTTCAAAGCCGCGACAATCCGGTCGCGAAGCACTGTGTCGTTCAAGTTCATACTGCGATGTTCTGTCTTTCGCCTTGCGTACTTCCTCTATTTTATGCGCTATAATTTTTTCTAGTATCATGTATTGGTGATCCTTATGAGATCAGCGAGTTTCGCTTTGGCACTACCATCATCAATAGCGGCGCATGCCATGCGTATCCCAACCTCGATGGTGTCGGCTCTCTGCGCGGCAACAAGAGCATACGCACTGTTCAACACCACAATATCGCGTTTCGGACCAAATTCCCCCGCGAGGATACGTTCTATAATGTTGGCATTGCATGCCGCATCCCCGCCCCTGATATCATCCATGGTGCAGAGTTCAAACCCAAGTTCCGTGGGGTCAAGCAGAGAGACTTCAACCTGGCCTTCCACAATACTGGCAATGCGGGTCGAAGTTGTGAGGGTTATTTCGTCCATCCCATCGAGGCCGTGCACCACAAAACCGCGACGACATCCCAAACGCACCAGCACGTGCGCAATAGGCTCGACCATATCTTCGCGGTAGACACCAAGGACCTGACGGTTGGCCGAAGCCGGATTGGTCAGGGGGCCAAGGGTGTTGAATATGGTTCGTATACCAATTTCGCGCCGGGGGCCGATAGCAAACTTCATGGCTCCATGCAGCGCTGGAGCATAGAGAAATCCGACGTTGATCTCGTTTACAGCTTTCTCTACTGTGGCCACCGAAACATCTAGATTGACTCCCAAACGTTCAAGGACATCGGCACTGCCACACGCTGACGAGACACTGCGGTTACCGTGTTTAGCCACTTTAACCCCACAAGCTGCGATAACAATCGCAACCGTAGTGGAGACATTAAAAGTTTTCGTGCCACTGCCACCAGTGCCACACGTATCTATGATGGTCTCGCGTTCGACGTTAATCTCTTCACGGTCAATACCGACGCCTGCCCCCACCTGAATAGGGGTCGCCCGTGCGCGCATAACTCGTGCCGCGCCACTAATCTCTTCGACGGTTTCACCTTTCATGCGTAAGGCGGTTATAAATGAGGCTATCTGCGCTGGGGTGGCTTCACCCCCCATAATCTGATGCATCACCTCAACCATCACTCCTTCACTCAAGTCTTCACCTTCGACCACCTGAGCTATCGCCTCTTTAATCATGTCTGTACTCCGTTGCGTCCGCTAGCTTCAGGAAATTCTGCAACAACTCGCGCCCTGCCTGGGAAATAATTGACTCCGGATGAAACTGTACCCCCCATACTGGCAGCGTGGCATGCGCCAGCCCCATTATGGCCCCATCCTGTGTGTGTGCTGTCACCACCAGTTCAGGTGGCAAGCTCTGCTTATCAACTACTAAAGAGTGATATCGAGTAGCTTCGATTGGGTTGGGCAGGCCATGAAACAAGTCTGTATCAAAGTGATAAATTGGACTGGTTTTGCCGTGCATCAACTCAGACGCATGGATGATTCTCCCCCCAAAAGCGCGCCCAATTGCCTGATGACCCAGGCATACACCAAGAAGGGGAATCTTACCGGAAAAAGTGCGGACAACCTCCACGGATACGCCAGCATGATCGGGATCGCACGGCCCCGGAGAGATTACAAGCCTATCCGGTTTGAGCATCTCTATACCGGCGACATCAATGGCGTCATTACGATACACCACCACCTCTTCGCCCAGCTCTCCGAAATACTGCACCAGATTATAGGTAAAAGAATCGTAATTATCAATCATGAGCAGCATCAGATCAATCCCCTGCGCGCCATACGAATTGCCAGCATGACCCCCCGTGCCTTATTGATGGTTTCATCATACTCCGCGCTTGGGTCCGAATCGGCCACAATTCCGGCACCGGCCTGTAGGAATATCTTTCCATCCTGGATAAGTAGAGTCCGAATCGCAATGGCCATGTCCATATTTCCGGTGTAGGAAAAGTATCCGACCGCCCCGCCATATATGCCGCGACGCTGTGGTTCCAACTCGTCGATTATTTCCATGGCGCGAATTTTAGGCGCACCGCTTAAGGTCCCGGCCGGGAAAGTAGCACGCAATGTATCGAAGGCATTAATCTCAGGCCTGAGCTCACCGCTGACATTGGAAACAATATGCATTACATGCGAATATCGCTCGATATGCTTAAACGTACCGACTTCGACGCTTCCAATACGACAGATACGCCCCAGATCATTGCGCCCCAGATCAACCAGCATGATATGTTCCGCGACCTCTTTCGGATCAGCAAGCAGTTCACGCTCCAGTTCACTATCTTCCTGCGGCGTAGCTCCACGTCGGCGTGTCCCAGCAATGGGACGCACATCCACCCTGCTCCCATCTTTACGTACCAAAACTTCAGGAGAAGCCCCTACCACCACCGTTGTATCCATACACAAATAAAACATGTATGGCGAGGGGTTGATGGTGCGCAAGCTCCGATAAATATCCAAAGGATCGACATCGGCCTCTCCACTGAAACATTGAGACAAGACCACCTGGATCACATCACCATTGCATACATATTCCTTCGCCTTGCGCACCGCCGCTTCAAATGTTTGGCGGGTAAAATTGGCCTGAAGATCAGTATCTGCAATCGGAGGCGCTGGAGGCTTATACTGAAGCGGAGCGCGGAGCAGTCGAGTCATAGACTCTATTTGTTCACAAGCGGCTGCGTATGAAGAATCAAGGTCATCAGCACCGTGCAAGTGAACATTGTGGATAATTTTTATTTTGTGTTCTTTATTATCAAAGATAAGTAAGGTATCGGAAAAAATAAAACAACTATCCCACGCATTATGTACCGCAGGCTTTAAGTCTGGAAGTTTTTCAAAGAAACGCACCATGTCATAACTACAATAGCCTACAGCACCCCCAAAAAAACGAGGCAATACCGTATTGACAACAGGAACATACCGCGCAAAAAGGGTTTCTAATTCACCTAGGGGGTCAGGACATGTGCCAGACTTGTAGACCGCATCATTACGCAAAAACTCAAAATATTCTCCGCGTGAACGAAATACGTTCGCATCTCCAGATCCTAAGATAGAGTAACGTCCCCATTTTTCACCACCTTCTACACTTTCAAGTAAATAAGCCCATTTGTCTTGCTTTATTTTCATGAATGCAGATACCGGGGTTTCAAGATCAGCAAGCAACTCTGTGTAAACAGGAACAATATTACCTAGGCATGCCAACTGTTTAAACTCATCTAGGGATGGAAAGATTTGCATAACTCTGTCACCTGGAATTGATCAGATAAAAAAAGGCAAGGGTTCCCCCTTGCCTTTTTAAAAACATATGTACATATGGATTACTCAGCCGCAGCGACCGTTTGATCTTGCTCAACAAGTTCTATAATAGAAACAGGAGCATTGTCACCCGCGCGGTTCCCAACCTTTATTATCCGGGTATAGCCACCGTTGCGCTCAGCAAAACGGGGTGCCACACGATCAAACAATTTAGCCACTACGTTTTTATCCTGCACAACAGAAAGAGCCTGACGGCGTGCATGCAGATCTCCTTTCTTGCCCAGGGTTATCATTTTTTCTGCCAACTTACGTACTTCTTTTGCTCTGGCATCGGTAGTAGTAATTTTTTCTGCATCGAGCAGTGATGTTACCATGTTGCGCAACATCGCCTTACGGTGACTGCTATTACGCCCTAAACGTCTGCCACTTTTATTGTGTCGCATATCAGGTTGTCCTTTCCTGTATCACTAAAGAAATCAGATCAAAAGATCAGACTTCTTCGCGCCCCTTCTGCAAAACCTTGAGATATTCAGGATCAGGAAAATTTTCCAGTTTCATCCCCAATGTCAGACCCATTTCGGCCAGAATATCTTTGATCTCATTTAATGATTTACGCCCAAAGTTTTGAGTTTTGAGCATCTCAGCCTCTGTCTTCTGAACTAAATCTCCAATAAGAGAAATTTCTACGTTCTTAAGACAATTGGCACTACGTACTGAAAGTTCGAGCTCTTCTACACTCCGGTAGAGATTCTCGTTAATCTTATGAACTTCTTCTTCCTCCGGTTCCTCGTCAGGAATCTGCTCTTCATCAAAATTGATAAACATCTGCAGGTGCTCCTTGAGTATCTTAGCTGCATACGCTATGGAGTCTTCCGGTTTGACACTTCCATCTGTCCATACTTCCAAGATCAACTTATCGTAGTCGGTTATCTGCCCAACGCGAGCATTAGTAACCGCGTAGCTTACCTTGGATATGGGAGAATAGATTGCATCAATGGGGATGGTGCCCACAGGAGCCTTGTCATCACGGGTTTTGTCCGCAGTAACATATCCCTTACCCATGGTCACAACCATGTCAATTTCAACATCGGCCTCCTTAACACAGGTAGCAATATGATGCTCAGGGTTCAGGATTACAACATTGGAGTCGGTAATGATATCTCCGGCGGTTATTTCCCCTGCACCTTTTTTTACAATCCGGACATTCCTGCTCTCATCTCCCTCAAGTCTAACCAACACCGATTTAAGATTGAGAATGATATCAGTGACGTCTTCGGTCACCCCGGGAATTGTTGTAAACTCGTGCAAAACACCCTTAATTCTAACAGAGGTTATCGCAGCGCCCTGCAGAGATGATAACAAAATTCTGCGCAGGGAGTTCCCAATCGTAGTACCAAACCCACGCTCAAACGGCTCTGCGGTAAACTTCCCGTAACTATCGGTAAGTGTACGGCTATCTACCTGTAACTGCTTAGGTTTGATAAGGTCTCGCCAGTTCTTATACATGTATCAGCTCCATTGAAAAGGGTTGTCGATTGTAAAAAATGATTTACTTAGAGTAAAGCTCTACAATCAACTGCTCCTCAACAGCTGGGGAGGTGATCTCAGCACGCACCGGCGCTGTCTTAACTGTACCTTTGAACGCTTCACGTTCGAGCTCAAGCCATGTAGGAATTCCACGACGCATAACTGCTTCAAGCGCCCCAACAATCTTCTCTACCTTGCGGCTTTTCTCCTTGACTTCGATAACGTCCCCTGAATCAACAAGAGCTGAAGGAATGTTGACCTTACGCCCGTTTACCAGGTAGTGGCCGTGGCGGACAAACAACCGAGCTTCTGCTCTAGTTGAAGCCATACCAAGGCGATACACCATATTGTCAAGACGGCGCTCGAGGATTTCGAGCATATTATGACCCGCAATACCCTTCATCGCTTTAGCTTTAGCGAAAACACTGCGAAACTGCTTCTCGCTCAGTCCGTAACAAAAGCGTACCTTCTGTTTCTCAAGCAATTGGCGTGCATAATCTGAGGGCTTCCCGCGACGGGCTGCACCATGATCTCCTGGTGGAGTTGGCCGGCGCTCGAGCAACCGGTCATATTTGGGGTTGCCGAAGATGTTGGCGCCAAGGCGACGAACGATTTTCCCTTTAGGTGTAAAATTTTTTGCCATTTATAAATCCTCTAATATCTAGCGTCAGTGGTCCGTATGTGCCGATTAGACGCGGCGACGTTTGGGTGGACGACAGCCATTGTGCGGAATGGGGGTTACGTCCTTGATCAAGGTGACATTCAGGCCAGCCGCTTGCAGAGCACGTAGTGCAGACTCACGCCCTGAACCAGGTCCCTTAACACTCACTTCCAAACTGCGTAGCCCGTGCTCTTGGGCTTTCTTAGCTGCTGTTTCTGCAGCAACCTGTGCTGCAAAAGGAGTGCTTTTCCTAGATCCTTTAAATCCCATACCCCCTGCAGTTGCCCAGGAGATAACGTTACCACTGACGTCGGCAATCGTTACAATTGTATTATTGAATGTTGCTTGAATATGAGCAACACCGTTAACTATATTCTTCTTTACCTTAGCCTTACGTACGACTTTTTTCCCGGGCTTAGCCATTGTTCCTCCAATTATTTCTTCTTGCCTGCTACTGTTTTGCGAGGCCCTTTACGAGTACGCGCATTAGTTTTAGTTTTCTGCCCATGTACTGGCAAACCACGGCGATGACGCAAGCCACGATAACAGCCTAGATCCATAAGGCGCTTGATGTTCATAGAAATCTCACGACGCAGATCTCCTTCAACCTTATGCTCTGCATCAATCACTTTCCGAATCAAGCCCACCTCAACTTCAGTAAGGTCATCGGAACGTGTATCAGGATTGACTCCCGCCTGAGCTAATATTTTCTGTGCAGAAGAAAGGCCAACACCATAGATATAGGTCAGCGCCACCTCAATACGTTTATTCCTTGGTAAATCAATTCCTGCAATACGTGCCAAAGTTTTATCCTCCCCTGACCTAGCCCTGCTTCTGCTTATGCTTAGGATTAACACAAATCACGCGCAAAACACCTTTACGCTTGATAAGTTTACATTTATCACACATTTCTTTTATTGACGCACGAACCTTCATAACTACCCTCTACATTTTTATGTATTAAAATTTAACCTACGCCCTTCACAAGCACCCCTTAGACGCAGGTAAGAATCTCGTACCCTTCGTCAGTAACTGCTACTGTGTGCTCAAAGTGCGCGGACGGACGTCCATCTTTAGTTACTGCTGTCCAACCATCGCTAAGAATTTTTACATGTCGCGTCCCTGAATTTATCATGGGTTCTATAGCCAGCACCATACCCTGCTTGAGCACAGGCCCGGTTCCAGGACTTCCATAATTGGGAATCTGCGGGTCTTCGTGCAATTCTCTGCCGATGCCATGTCCAACGAATTCACGAACTACGGAAAAACCGTCCCGCTCAGCCATCTGTTGTACTGCAGCTGACACATCGGATAGATGAGCCCCAGGTCGAACCTGCTCTAGGCCAGCATAAAGTGAAGCTTCGGTGCTTTTAAGCAGGCGCTGCTTCTCAAGGCTGATATCCCCAACAGGAAGCGTTACTGCCGCATCGCCATAAAATCCATCATACAGCACCCCAAAATCAATGCTGATAATATCACCATCTAGCAAAGGCTTATCTGTAGCAAAACCGTGTACAACCACCTCGTTAGGAGAGGAGCAGATTGCAAAAGGAAATCCTCCATACCCCTTAAAGGCAGGAACGGCATTATTACTTATGCAATGCTGTTCTGCTAGTTGATTGAGTTCAAGAGTCGTTATCCCTGGCTTGACAACTTCTCGTATTGACTGAAGAAACTCTGCCACCATGCGACAGGGAACGCGCATGCGCTCTACTTCCTGTTGCGATTTGATTACAATCAAGGGTTTTTCCTTAATACCGCCTCAATACTGGAACGGACTGACTCTATGCTATCCATGCCGTCGATTTCATGCAAAATACCGGCATTTTTATAGTACTCAATAAGAGGCAAGGTCTGCTCGGCGTACACCTGCATGCGGTTACGCACCGTCTCTTCTTTATCATCATCACGCTGAACCAGAGCTGCACCGCACTTGGAGCACTCTCCTGTTTCACGTGGAGGATCATAGAGCAAATGGTAACCAGCACCACACACTGAGCAGGTACGGCGTCCAGCCAGACGCTCAACCAAGGCATCAATATCGACAGTCAAGGCAATAGCAGCATCAATTTTCTTATTCATTTGCTGTAGAGTTACGCTAAGAGCATCAGCTTGAGGCACTGTTCGAGGGAATCCGTCCAGAATAAACCCCTGGTCGCAGTCATCTTGTTGCAATCGCTCCCGCACAATGCCGATTACCACTTCATCAGGGACAAGATTGCCCCCATCCATACAAGCCTTTGCCTTCACCCCCATGGGGGTGCCTGCTTTGACTGCAGCTCGCAACATGTCGCCAGTGGAAATCTGCGGAATACCGTATTTATCTATCAGATGTTGGGCCTGCGTACCTTTACCTGCACCAGGAGGCCCTAGAAGTATTAAATTCATATTTTAAATCCTAACCTCGTCTCCCCTTGATGGATGCTCCACGCATAAATCCTTCGTAGGAGCGCGAAATCATATGTGACTCTATCTGCGACGCGGTATCCAACCCTACACCTACAACAATCAGCAACGATGTGCCCCCGAAATAAAACGGCACATTGAACTGGCTAATCATTACAGAGGGCAATACGCATACAGCAGAGACATACGCAGCACCAGCAAAAGTGAGACGACTTAGCACGGTATCTAGATAATCAGACGTAGCTTTCCCTGGCCGTATACCGGGGATATATCCGCCTTGATTTTTAACGTTTTCGGCCACATCTACAGGATTAAAAGTTACAGCTGTGTAGAAGTAGCAAAAGAACACTACAAAAGCAACAAAAAACACATTATACAGCCAATGAGTAGGAGTCATCTTTGCCGCAAGAGCCTGAACCCACTGCACATCAACGAAGTTCGCAATCGTTGCAGGAAACATGATAATGGAACTGGCGAAGATAGGTGGTATAACCCCACTCATGTTTATTTTCAACGGTAGATGACTGGTCTGGCCACCCATGTTGCGCATTCCGACTACACGTTTGGCGTAGTGTATGGGTACGCGCCGTTGAGCGCGCTCCATGAAAACAATAAACATTACTACAACAATCATGAGAATCAGCAAAAACAGTACAGTAAACAGTGGCATTGCGCCGGTCTTTACTAGCCGCAATGAGTTAACAATTGCGGCCGGCATGTTGGCAATGATTCCTGCAAAGATGATCAGGGATATTCCGTTGCCAATACCGCGCTCTGTAACCTGTTCACCGATCCACATTATAAATGCTGTGCCTGCCGTGAGTGTGATTACAGTCAGGATAATAAACCCAACGCCCTGATTAGTTACTACCGGATCTCCAGCAGGACCGCGCATGGATTGCAGGCCAACGGCAATGCCGGTCCCCTGCACAACCGAAAGGATAACGGTCCCATAACGCGTCCAACGTGTGATGACCTTCCGTCCCTGAGCTCCTTCTTTTGACAGTCGCTGTACTGGCTCGGACACCACGGTTAACAACTGCAAAATAATTGACGCGCTGATATAGGGCATGATCCCCAAGGCGAATATAGTCATCCGCTCAAGGGCACCACCGGTAAATGCACTAACGAGACCTAGCAGGGTTCCCTGCGTCCCCTCAAAGAAGGTTGCCAACACCTGACTGTTAACCCCTGGTGTAGGGACATGACAGCCGATGCGATATACAGCAAGCATCATCAGGGTAAACAGTATCCGCCTGCGCAACTCGACAATACTGAAAATATTCTGCAGACTCTTCAACAAGACTAAAGCACCTCTGTCTTACCACCAACCGCTGAAATCTTAGCGGAGGCGGCTGAACTAAACTTATGCGCTTTAACCGTCAGCGCCTTGGTGAGCTCACCATCACCCAGAATTTTTACGCCATCGTTGAGTTTCTTTATGAAACCAGCGCGCATAAGTAATTCAGGATCAACAGTGGAATCCGCTGCAAACGTCTCAAGGTCCTTTAGATTTACAAGGCTGTAAACCTTTTTATTTAGCGGGTTGAAGCCACGCTTCGGCAAACGTCGCTGAAGGGGCATCTGTCCACCCTCAAAGCCAGGCTTAACTCCACCACCTGCACGTGAGTTCTGACCCTTATGGCCTTTGCCAGCAGTTTTTCCGTGTCCGGACCCTGCCCCACGACCAATTCTTTTTCTATTTTTCACTGATCCCGGTGCGGGACTCAAATTGCTTAAATCCATGTTATAACCCTCTATTTACCCTCTTCTACTGCGACCATGTGGCTAACCTTGGCAATCATGCCGCGTATCTCCGGAGTAGCAGGAAGAACTACGGTTTTATGCAGCTTACTAAGACCAAGACCCTTCAGAACCTTACTGAAATATTTGTCACGGCCTATGGCACTCTTTTTAAGCGTAACTTCAATTTTTTCACTCATTTGGCGTCTCCATTGCACTTCGATCAAGCTTTAAGGCCGCGACGCTCCATGATCTCTTCTCGGCTCTTGAGCTGTTTCAGTGCATTCATCGTTGCACGGATAACGTTATGGGGGTTATTAGAACCAAGACATTTAGACAAAATGTCTTCAACTCCGGCGGATTCAAGAACCGCTCGCACGGGACCACCAGCGATGACCCCGGTTCCCTTTGATGCAACCTTAAGTAATACACTGCCAGCTCCGTAATGACCAAGGATGTCAAAAGGGATAGTAGTGTCATTCAAAGGAATTCGGATCATGTCTTTCTTCGCCCGCTCAACCCCTTTACGAATCGCTTCAGGAACTTCCTTGGCTTTACCTTTTCCAAATCCAACCCGGCCTTTTCCGTCTCCAACCACAACCAGGGCTGAAAAACTGAAGCGACGACCACCTTTAACCACTTTTGAACAGCGATTAATCTGGATCACGCGATCTACCAATTCTGCTTCATTTTGTTCGTTTTGTCGCAAAGGAACCTCCTACCAATATTTAAAATTCCAGGCCCGCTTCGCGCGCAGCATCAGCTACTGCTTTTACCCGGCCATGGTACACAAAGCCATTACGGTCAAAAACAACGTTTTTAACCCCCTTCTCAAGGGCACTGCGGGCTATCTTCTCACCAACAGCTTTGGCTGCATCAACATTGCCAGTATAGGCAAGCCCGTCAGCAAGATTCTTAATCTGTGTCGATGCAGATGCAACAGTCACACTCTGCGTGTCATCTATTATTTGTGCATATATATGTTTTGAACTGCGGAACACACAAAGACGCGGCCTGTCAGCAGTACCAGTAACCTTACGTCGCACGCGCGCTTGTCGTCTTTTTCTCGATTCCGCTCTTGAAATTACGCCAGCCACTATGTATCTCCTGTTATGAATTATTTCTTCCCAGTCTTGCCTGCCTTACGCAGGATACGCTCTTCTGCATATTTGATCCCTTTACCTTTATAGGGCTCAGGCGATCTGAATGAGCGAATTTTAGCTGCAGTGGCCCCGACAAGTTCCTTATCGATACCCTTCACAGTCAACTTTGTTTGTTTTTCGACTTCAATCTCTATTCCTTCGGGAACAGGGTACTCGATAGGATGCGAGTAACCGAGAGCGAGACTCAGGGTTTTCCCCTTCATGTCACCACGGTAGCCAACACCATTAATTTCCAGAATTTTCTGAAAGCCGGTGGTGACGCCTTCGAGCATGTTAGAAATCAATGTCCGATACAGCCCTTGCTTGGAAGTATCGACTCGTGCTGTTTCGATAGGCTTTACCACGATTTCATCTGCTTCTATAGATACCAAAACCCCATCACAGATCTCACGCTCAAGTTTCCCTTTCGGGCCCTGAACCTTGATCAATCCGGGGGTAAGATCGACCTTAACTCCTGCCGGTATTACAACCGGTCTTTTTCCGATTCTTGACATTGCCTACACTCCTTACGTTATCTACCAGACGGTGCAGACGAGCTCACCACCAACTTGAGCCTCACGTGCAGCGACATCGGACAAAACCCCTTGTGACGTTGAAACGATTGCACATCCTAGCCCGTTTTTCACCTGGGGAATATCCGAATATCCAACGTAGCAGCGACAACTCGGTTTCGATACCCGTGTAATTTCATTAATAACATGCTTGCGCTCTGAGTCGTACTTCAAGTAGACAACCAGCGAGTCTTGAATGTCATCGGTGATTACTTTGTAGTTTTTGATATATCCCTGACTTTTCAACACCTCAGTTATCGCTACCTTCATTTTACTTGAAGGAATCGCGAGCTTAACATGTCTAGCCATGCCCGCGTTACGTATGCGGGTCAGCATATCCGAAATAGGATCAGTCATTGCCATGGAACAACTCCTTAAATTATCTACCAGCTAGATTTGAGTACGCCAGGAAGTTTACCTTCCAGCGCCAGTTTACGTAAACAAATACGGCACATATCAAACTTGCGATAATACCCGCGCGCACGCCCGCAAATTGGACACCGGGTGTACTTGCGTACTGCAAATTTCTGTGGACGTTTTGCCTTGATCCTCAACGATTTCTTTGCCACATCTTCCTCCAATTGGGCTGATTATTTTCTGAATGGCATTCCTAGCGCACTCAGAAGGCTACGCCCTTCTTCATCTGTGCGGGCGGTTGTAACTATAGATATATTCAGCCCACCGATCTTTGCAATTTTATCCAGTTCAATTTCCGGAAAAATTATCTGTTCACTGATGCCGAGAGTATAGTTCCCACGACCGTCAAAAGCTTTAGGGGATATACCTTTAAAGTCACGTACGCGCGGTAACGCGATATTAATCAACCGGTCTAAAAACTCATACGCCATATTATTTCGCAGTGTAACCATGCAGCCTATGGGCATACCTTCACGCAACTTAAAACCGGCAATCGATTTTTTAGCTTTGGTAATAACGGGTTTCTGGCCTGTTATATGACCAAGTTCTTCAACAGCAGATTCCAGTAATTTTGCATTCTGGATTGCCTCGCCAACACCCATATTTACGACTACCTTCTCCACCTTAGGAACCTGCATCACATTTTTAAGTTGCAGACTCTCGAGCAGTTCAGGTGCCAGTTCTTTATAAAATTTTTCCTTCAACCTGGCCATTTGTCACTCCGTTACTTGTCAACTATCTCATTGCATTTCTTGCAAAAACGGGCACGTTTGCCGTCTTCGAGAACGCGAATTCCGGTACGGGAAGGCTGATTACACGCGCTGCACACCAACATGACGTTTGCTGCGGCCATGGGAGCTTCCTTCTCTACAATACCACCTTCCTGGTTCATCTGTGAAGGGCGAGTATGGCGCTTGACAATATTAAGGCTCTCTACTGTAAGACGGCCTTTAGCCGGGAAAACCCGAACCACCTTACCCTGTTTACCTTTTTCCTTGCCAGCCATTACCTGAACAAGATCACCCTTTTTAACATGTAGCATATTTACTGCCATTTCATTCAATCTCCAGCCTGCTGTTAAAGCACTTCGGGTGCAAGGGAAATGATCTTCATATATTTACGTGCACGCAACTCTCGAGCTACGGGGCCGAAGATACGCGTGCCAGTAGGCTCACCAGCGCTATTAATAATAACTGCAGAGTTATTATCAAAACGGATAGAAGATCCATCCGGGCGCGCAATTTCTTTGGCTGTGCGAACGATGACTGCACGCACGACATCTCCCTTTTTAACTTTTGAATTGGGCATTGCTTCTCTTACGGAACAGACAATTACATCACCAATTCCAGCGTAGGTACGCTTCGAGCCGCCCAGAACCTTGACACAGCACAGTTTTCTAGCGCCTGAATTGTCTGCTACGTCAAGTGTAGTTTGCATTTGAATCATTATCTATCTCCCAGTCTATACAGACTTTTCCAGCACCTGGGTAACACGCCAGCGCTTATCGCGGGACAGTGGGCGCGTTTCCGTAATAAGTACTTTATCACCTACGGCGCAACTGTTACTCTCGTCGTGTGCTTTGTATTTTCGGCTGCGCTTCAGGTACTTTTTATATACCGGATGCTTAACAAGATCCTCAGTCTTAACGACTACGGTCTTGTCCATCTTGTCACTTGTAACTACTCCAACAACCTTCTTTTTATTTCGACGCTCTGTGGTCATACGATCACCCTAATATTCCTAACCGGCAAGTTTCTGATGCAGAATTGTTTTTGTCCTGGCAATATCCTTGCGCAACACGGGAACCTTGGCTGTATTATCAAGATGTCCTGTGTGCAACTGGAACTTAAGGTTGAACAACTCCTGACTCAGTTCATCAGATTTTTTTTGCAGTTCTTCCACACTGAGGCCTGCAAGATCCTTAGCTTTCATTTTCGACGCCTTCCCTGATAACAAATTTGGTTCTTACCGGCAACTTGTGTGCCGCCAGCCTGAACGCCTCACGTGCTGTCTCCTCGGTCACGCCCTGCATTTCATACACCATCATGCCTGGGCGGATAACAGCTACCCAACTATCAGGAGAGCCTTTACCTTTGCCCATACGGGTTTCGGCTGCTTTACGTGTCAGAGACTTATCGGGGAATGCACGAATCCATATTTTGCCGCCACGTTTAATGTAGCGGGTCATAGCGCGCCTGGCTGCTTCAATTTGGCGCGCGGATAGCCAACCGCAATTAAGCGCCTGCAATCCATAGTCTCCAAAATTGATGTCAGTTGCGCCTCGTGCAGCGCCTTTCATGCGCCCTTTAAACTGCTTTCTAAATTTGACCTTCTTGGGCATTAACATATCTTCATACTCCTATCTGGCTAACTTACTTCTTTTCCTGAGTGAGGACTTCGCCCTTGAAGATGAGAACCTGAACTCCGATGATGCCGTATGTAGTCTTTGCTTCCGCAAAACCGTAGTCTATATCGGCGCGCAATGTGTGCAGAGGGACTCTGCCTTCGCGATACCATTCAGTTCGGCTCATTTCAGCACCACCAAGTCGGCCACTGCAGGTGATCTTGATCCCTTCGGCACCAAATCTCAGAGCCTGACCAACACTGCGCTTCATTGCACGGCGGAATGCTACACGCCGCTCAAGTTGAAGAGCGACACCTTCAGCCACCAGCTGTGCTTCAACTTCAGGCTTGCGGACCTCCTGAATATTAAGGAAAACCTCTTTATCGGTGAGTTTGGCCAGCTCCTGCTTGAGAACCTCAACCTCGGAACCCCTCTTGCCGATAATAATTCCAGGACGAGCCGCGAAAATATTTAACTTCATTTTGCCTGCAGCACGCTCAATCTCTATTTTTGAAATACCTGCATGGTACAAACGCTTTTTCAGATAATTCCGCAGTTTAAGATCCTCGTGCACAAAGCTTGAGTAATCATCGTCAGCATACCATTTCGAATCCCAGGTCTTAATAACTCCCAGGCGAAAACCTATTGGATGAACTTTCTGGCCCAAACTATCACCTCCCTATTGGCTATTTTACGTCCAGTACTACCTGGACATGACTGGTTGGCTTGCGTATCTTGCTGGCGCGACCCTGTGCTCTTGGAATAAACCTTTTAAGCACTGGACCCTGATCGACTGATATTGTTTTAATAAACAATTTATCTACATCAGCGACCCCGGCCTGCTCTGCATTTGCTACGGCTGATTTCACTACACCCGAAACAATAGCCGCAGGCTTCTGGGGTGAAAACCGCAAAATATTCAGAGCTTCCTGTACATTTTTCCCGCGCACCATATCCACAACCAAACGAGCCTTCTGCGGTGACATGCGGACAAATTTTAACTTAGCTTTAGCTTCCATTCTGGTACTCCGTAGCTATTATTTTCTCTTGGATTTCTTATCTACTCCATGCCCGTAATAAGTACGAGTAGGAGCAAATTCACCAAGTTTGTGGCCAACCATATTTTCGGAAATATAAACTGGCAGAAACTTCTTGCCATTATGAACCGCAAACGTATGTCCGACAAACTCAGGAATGATTGTACTACGTCGTGACCAGGTCTTAATAACTTTGCTGGCGCCGGAACCTGCAGTGAGGTCTATCTTGCGTAGCAATGATTTTTCGACGTAAGGGCCTTTCTTAATTGATCTTGGCACAACTGTCTCCTTTACTTGTTCTTACGGCGCACAATAAAACGATCAGTACGTTTATTAGTGCGGGTTTTGTAACCTTTAGTCGGCACACCCCAAGGGGTAACCGGGTGGCGTCCGCCTGAACTCTTGCCCTCACCACCACCATGTGGGTGGTCTACAGGGTTCATGGCTACGCCGCGTGTCTGAGGACGTTTGCCAAGCCAGCGATTACGCCCTGCCTTACCAATTTTAACATTTTCATGCTCAACGTTACCAACCTGACCTATGGTAGCGCTGCACTCCTGCAGTACCAGACGAACTTCGCCTGAAGGTAGACGCAGCTGTGCGTATTTACCCTCTTTGGCTGCCAGTGTCGCATAAGCACCAGCACTTCGTGCGAGCTGCCCACCTTTGCCAATTCTGAGTTCAACATTGTGGACCCAGGTGCCAAGCGGGATAGACCGTATTTGCAAAGTATTACCAGGCTTAATATCAGCAGTATTACTTGTAAGAACACTACTGCCAACCTCAAGACCCAGCGGGGCAAGTATATAGCGCTTTTCACCGTCTGCGTAACTGAGCAGTGCAATTCTTGCAGAACGATTGGGGTCATACTCTATAGATACAACTTTGGCTGGAATCTCTTTTTTGTCCCGCCGGAAGTCAATGATACGGTAACTACGCTTATGCCCACCACCGGTATGGCGCTTAGTAATTCGACCATTGTTGTTGCGCCCGCCGCTTTTTTTCAAAGGCTCTAAAAGAGACTTTTCCGGTGACGCTGTTGTAACCTCATCAAAAGACGAGGCCGTCATGTGGCGCCGCCCTGGCGAGGTTGGCTTAAACTTTTTTATCGCCATTATCCTACTCCGTATTCCTTAAACTGTCATTACACGCCAAAGAAGTCGATGTTACTACCTTCAGCGAGAGTAATATACGCCTTCTTCCGATTGGGACGCTTACCAAACTGCCGTCCGACACGTTTCACTTTTCCGGCGACAATCATGGTGTTAACCTCTACTACCTTGACATCAAACGCCTTTTCAATAGCCTGTTTGATCTCAATCTTATTGGCATCCCGTGCCACTTCAAACGCTACAACCCGACCATCTTCCTTCTGCATAGTCGTTTTCTCGGTCAACAGCGGCTTTTTGATCAACTGATGCAAAGGCCTCATTGTGCTAACGCTCCTTCCAGGATTTCGACGGCACCCTCTGTCATCACGAGATTGCGATACTTCATGATATCGTAGACATTAATACCTTCGGCACGCAGCACTTTAACATTATGCAAATTACGTGCTGACAACTCTACTTCAGGGTTGGTTCCATCGATAACAATCAAGGCGTTCTCAAGTTCCAGACCGCGCATAATTTGGGCAAACGATTTTGTACTAATTGAGTCCAACTTCATCTCTGACAGTACAAGCATCTCGTTGCCCTGGTAACGCGCTGAAAGCGCTGAACACAAAGCTGCACGACGAACTTTTTTGTTGAGTTTGAACCCATACTGACGTGGAGACGGACCGAATGTAACCCCACCACCTACATAGTGAGGAGCGCGGATGCTTCCTTGGCGGGCATTGCCCGTTCCCTTTTGCTTGTAGGGTTTTTTACCCCCACCAGCTACCATGCTCCGCGTCTTTGTCGACGCTGTCCCTTGACGGCGCGCGGCCAACTGACTGCGCACCATATCGTGAATCAGATATCCTCTAACTTGTGTATCAAACACGATGTCACTGAGCTCACGCTCCGACACCGGATTTTTCTGCATGTCATATACAGTTACTTTAGCCATTGTACTTCTCCCGTATCACCTTGGCCTAGGCCTTCGCCTTCACCGCTTTGCGAATTGCGATCAGACCATTTTTCGGACCAGGGATCGCACCCTTAATCAGAACCACATTCTGATCGGCACGCACGTCAACAATTTCAAGGTTCTGAACTGTTACCTGCTCATTACCCATCTGACCAGCCATCTTTTTGCCTTTAAAAACCCTTGACGGCCAAGCACTGCAACCAATTGCACCTGCAGTACGATGAAACTTTGACCCATGAGTACTGCGACCACCAGCGAAATTCCAGCGTTTCATAACCCCCTGAAACCCCTTGCCTTTACTGGTGCCAACAATATCGACAACATCTCCGGCATTGAATATGTCACTGCACTTTATTTGGGCACCAACTTCATACTCAGCAATATCGCCACCAACTTCGCGCAGATATCTAAAAACACCTTGGCCAGCCTTGGCAAAGTGTCCGGCGAGGGGCTTATTAATACGCTGGGCCTTCTGTTCGCCAAATCCGAGTTGCACTGCACTGTAACCATCAACCTCAGCCAGTTTCTTCTGCACAACAGTGCATGGACCAGCCTCGATCACTGTGACCGGGATACGCGCACCGCTCTCGGTAAATATCTGGGTCATTCCCAGCTTTTTTCCAAGAATACCGTCTACCATCTCTCTATCCTCATCTTCTGTATAGTAACTTGTACTGTGTACTGTGCTTACAGCTTAATCTCTACAAACACACCGGCGGATAGATCCAGCTTCATCAGCGCATCTACTGTCTGCTGTGTCGGTTCGAGTATATCCAACAGACGCTTATGCGTGCGGATTTCAAACTGCTCTCGACTCTTTTTGTCGACGTGCGGTCCCCGCAGGACACAGTACTTGTTGATTACTGTAGGAAGCGGAATTGGCCCCGCCAAACGCGAGCCGGTACGCTTCACCGTATCTACAATTTCATTAACTGCCATATCAAGCAGTTTGTGATCATACGCCTTCAGGCGAATTCTTATCTTCTGACTAGACATCTGAATCCTCTACTACTCAATAATTTCGCTTACGACACCAGCGCCTACGGTACGTCCACCTTCGCGGATTGCAAAGCGCAACTCTTTATCCATGGCGATGGGGGTGATCAGGTCAACAGTCATGGAGATGTTGTCTCCTGGCATTACCATCTCCACCCCTTCAGGCAGTTCTACGATCCCAGTCACGTCTGTGGTACGGAAGTAGAACTGGGGACGATATCCCTTGAAGAACGGGGTGTGACGTCCACCTTCTTCTTTAGTAAGGATGTACGCTTCGGCCTTGAATCTGGTGTGCGGCTTAATGCTGCCGGGAGCTGCCAGTACTTGGCCACGCTCGATATCCTCGCGCTTGAGGCCACGAAGCAGGATCCCTACGTTGTCACCGGCCTGGCCCTGGTCGAGCAGCTTGCGGAACATTTCAACGCCAGTAACTGTGGACTTACGCGTTTCTTTCATCCCGATAATTGCTACTTCTTCACCAACCTTGACGATCCCCTTCTCTATACGACCGGTGGCGACGGTGCCACGACCGGAGATGGAGAACACGTCTTCTACTGGCATGAGGAACGGCATGTCGATGGCGCGCTCAGGCTGCGGAATATAAGCATCCACTTGTGCCATGAGGTCGATAACGGGCTGCTCTTCTGGAGCACCGATTTCGCACTGCAGGGCCTTGAGAGCGCTGCCGATCACCACGGGGATGTCGTCGCCGGGGAAGTCATAGGAGCTTAAGAGCTCACGTACTTCCAGCTCAACAAGTTCCATTAGTTCTTCGTCGTCTACCATGTCGGCTTTGTTGAGGAACACTACAATGGCGGGCACACCTACCTGGCGCGCAAGCAGGATGTGCTCGCGAGTCTGGGGCATGGGGCCGTCCGCAGCGGATACAACCAAGATGGCGCCGTCCATTTGTGCGGCTCCGGTGATCATATTTTTTACGTAGTCGGCGTGACCTGGGCAGTCTACGTGGGCGTAGTGCCGATTAGCGGTCTCGTATTCTACGTGCGAGGTGGAGATGGTAATGCCGCGCTCGCGCTCCTCAGGTGCGTTGTCGATTGTGTCGAAGGCGCGGGCTTCACCCCCACCCTGACCAGCCATTACTTTGGTGATGGCGGCTGTGAGGGTGGTCTTGCCATGGTCAACGTGCCCAATGGTTCCAATGTTGACGTGCGGCTTGCTTCTATCAAATTTCTCTTTGGACATAACGTACTCCTTAGCCTTTGACCTTGGCAATGATTTCTTCGGAAATCGCCTTTGGCACCTGTTCGTAGTGATCAAACACCATTGTATATGTGGCACGGCCCTGGGTAGAGCTGCGTAAATCAGTTGCATATCCGAACATGTTAGACAGCGGCACGTGGGCATTGATAATTTGAGCCCCACCACGCGCGTCCATACTCAGAACTTTACCACGTCGGCTGTTGATGTCGCCGATGACATCTCCCATATACTCTTCGGGTACAACAACCTCAACAGCCATAGTGGGCTCGAGAAGTGCAGGATTAGCCTTGGCAGCTCCAATCTTGAATCCCATGGAGCCTGCTATCTTGAACGCCATCTCTGAGGAGTCGACATCATGATAGGAACCATCGAAACAAGTAACCTTGACATCCACAATGGGATACCCTGCCAGCACACCAGAATGAGAGGCTTCTTCAGCACCTTTGCCGACCGCAGGGATGTATTCGCGCGGGATTACCCCCCCCTTGATTGCATCAACGTACTCAAATCCAGTACCTGGCTCACCTGGTTCAATACGTAACCAGCAGTCACCGTACTGTCCACGGCCACCGGACTGACGCACAAATTTACCCTGCACTTCAACAGTCTTGGTTATGGACTCACGGTACGCTACCTGGGGTGCGCCAACGTTGGCCTCGACCTTGAACTCACGTTTAAGCCGATCAATTATTACTTCAAGGTGCAGCTCACCCATTCCCGACAGTATGGTTTGGCCTGTTTCATCATCCGTGCGCACTCGCAAAGATGGATCTTCGGCCAACAGCTTTCCAAGAGCAACTCCAAGTCGTTCTTGGTCAGTTTTGGTTTTGGGTTCTACAGCGATATGAATTACAGGCTCAGGGAACTCCATGGCTTCCAAGAGACACTCATGAGCAGGGTCACATAGCGTATCACCAGTGCCTGAATGCTTAAGGCCAACCGCAGCAGCGATATCCCCTGAGTAAACCTCTTTTATCTCTTCACGCTTATTAGCATGCATCTTCAGAATGCGCCCGAGACGCTCTTTCTTTCCTTTTGTGGAGTTAAGAATAGTGGAGCCGGTAATGGCCACCCCAGAATAAACTCGAAAGAAAGAAAGTTGCCCGACAAAAGGATCTGTCATGATCTTAAACGCCAAGGCGGCGAAGGGACCGTCGTCTCCAGCAGGCCGAGTAATAGGCTCGCCTGCTGGGTTCACCCCTTCGATAGGGGGGACATCGGTGGGGCTGGGCATATAATCAACCACAGCGTCCAGCAGATTCTGAATGCCCTTATTTTTAAAAGCACTGCCGCAGAATACGGGATTGATCTGGAGAGCAATGGTAGCGCGGCGGACCGACGCCTTAATCTCGTCGCTGCCCAGCTCTTCACCTCCCAAATACTTCTCCATCAGAGCATCGTCATAGGTGCACAACTCTTCGAGCAAGGCCTCACGGGCACTTACCGCATCATCAAGCATATCAGCAGGAATATCACCAATATCAAATTCCGCTCCGAGAGCCTCATCATGCCACAAAATCGACTGCATGGTCACCAGATCAACAACGCCACGGAAGTTTTCTTCTTTGCCAATGGGAAGTTGCATCGGAACTGGATTAGCACCGAGGCGGTCACGCATCATTTCGACGCCGCGCGTAAAGTCGGCACCAATCCGATCCATTTTATTGATAAAGGCGAGACGGGGCACACCATATTTGTCGGCCTGGCGCCATACAGTTTCTGACTGAGGCTCAACGCCACCGACTGAGCAGAACACAGCTACAGCGCCGTCGAGCACGCGCAATGAACGCTCTACTTCAATGGTGAAATCTACGTGACCAGGAGTATCAATGATGTTTACGCGATGATCTTTCCAGAAACAGGTAGTAGCTGCTGAAGTGATAGTAATTCCGCGCTCCTGTTCCTGCTCCATCCAGTCCATGGTAGCTGCGCCGTCATGGGTCTCGCCGATTTTATGAGAAATACCTGTATAGAACAGGATACGCTCTGTCGTGGTGGTTTTACCGGCATCAATATGGGCCATTATGCCGATATTTCGTGTTTTATCTAGCGATACTTTACGTGCCACTGCTCAACTTCCTCCAGACTCAGTTCGCTACCAGCGATAATGGGCAAAAGCTTTATTCGCTTCGGCCATGCGATGGGTGTCTTCTTTTTTCCTTACCGCTCCGCCACGACCATTAGCCGCATCGAGAAACTCTGCAGCCAGACGCTCGCGCATAGTGCGCTCTCCGCGTTTACGCGCGGCATCTAGCACCCAGCGAATAACTAGAGCGTTGCGCCTGTCGACACGAACTTCAACCGGTACCTGATAGGTGGAACCGCCAACACGGCGGGATTTGACCTCCAGAAGGGGGCGTATATTCTCAAACGCCTTCTTGAATACTTCCAAGGGCTCTTCACCACTGCGCTCAGCAATCAAATCAAAGGCACCGTACACAATCGTCTCGGCAACGCTCTTTTTGCCCCCAAGCATCAGGTGGTTCACAAATTTTGTTACAACGCGATCATTATACTTGGGATCAGCGAGAACAATTCTTTTTGCAATTTCTCTTCTTCTAGGCATCTTAAACGACCTCTTTTATAGCTATGTCCTACTTAGGACGCTTAGCTCCATACTTGGAACGACCCTGCATACGCCCCTGTACGCCAGCAAGATCCAGCGCACCGCGAACGATATGATAACGCACACCCGGCAAGTCTTTAACTCGCCCACCGCGCACAAGCACGACGGAGTGTTCCTGTAAGTTGTGCCCCACTCCTGGGATGTACGATGAAACTACAATCCCGTTTGTCAGACGCACACGGGCAACCTTCCTGAGCGCCGAGTTCGGCTTTTTTGGCGTAGTCGTATATACCCTAGTACATACTCCACGACGCTGCGGATTGGATTGCAACGCACGGGAGGCACTTTTCCGCACCTCTTTTTTGCGCCCTTTATTGATCAATTGATTGATTGTCGGCATTTCTTACTCCCGAAATTACTATTCACAGAATTGAAAGAACTTTACCCCCGAGAGGGGAAAACTCGCGGACAATAACAATTGCTGGAACCAAAGTCAAGCAGTTGTTATTCCTCCACCATTTATTTTCACCCCGGTCCCGCGCATATATGCCTGAGAAGGACCGGGGGGGGGTTATCTATACGGCTGTTACAGACTGGGCCTCCTTTTTTTGCTTTTCTGAGTCATTCTCAAGTATTTCACCTTCAACTGCATCGTCAGGCTCTGGGGCTACTAGCTTAACCGTCCGGTACTCAGATATACCGGTTCCTGCTGGTATCAGGCGCCCCATGATAACGTTCTCCTTGAGACCGGCCAGGTTGTCTTCCTTGCCTTCGATAGCTGCCTGCGTCAAGACCTTTGTCGTCTCTTGGAAAGATGCGGCAGAGATAAATGACTCGGTAGACAGCGAAGCCTTGGTAATTCCGAGCATTATCGGCTCACCAACTGCGGGCGCGTTCCCTTCAGCTACAATGCGCTCATTCTCTTTTTCAAATTCGGCACGAGACACCTGATCGTCAATGAGAAAGTCGGTATCACCTACCTCGCGAATCGCAACGCGACGGAGCATCTGGCGCACGATAGTTTCTATATGCTTATCGTTGATACTTACTCCCTGAAGGCGATAGACTTCCTGAACTTCATCAACAAGATACTTGGCCAGCTCTTTTTCGCCGAGCACCCGCAGAATATCGTGCGGATTTCTGGAGCCATCCATGAGGGGATCACCGGCTATAACCAGATCACCCTCCTGCACGCTGATATGCTTGCCCTTGGGAATCAGATATTCCATGGGCTCGCCAATCTCAGGAGTAACCACAACCTTGCGCTTGCCTTTAGTATCTTTGCCATAGGTGACGATTCCGTCAATCTCGCTGAGAATGGCGAATTCTTTTGGCTTACGTGCCTCAAACAGCTCGGCTACCCGCGGCAGACCCCCGGTAATATCTTTGGTTTTTGTGGTTTCTCGCGGGATCTTTGCCAGAATATCCCCAGGCGAAACGTCAGCATCTTCGGCCACGTTGATATTCGAACCCACCGGCAGCATGTAACGTGCCACCATGCCATTAGGAAGCTTGACCGACTTGCCTTCCTCATCCTTAAGGATGATGCGGGGACGCTTGTCGGAGGCCTTCGACTCGATGATAACCTTACGCGACAACCCGGTTACATCGTCGACTCTTTCATCCATGGTCTGACCGGCAATAATATCGCCATAGTGCACACGGCCACCAACCTCAGTGAGAACCGGCATAGTGTACGGGTCCCACTCTGCCAGATGGGTTCCTGCTGTAACTTCTGCATCGGGGCCAAGCAGCAGTTTGGCGCCATAGAGCAACTCATGTCGCTCACGCTCACGTCCGGTCTCATCTACTATGACAACCTGACCTTTGCGGTTGGTTACAATATGGTGTCCGTCACGATTGAGAACTGACCTCAGGTTGTCGAAGCGCAACACCCCATCGTAGCGTGCCTCAAGGGATGTCTGTTCAGCACTTCGGGATGCCGTACCACCAATGTGGAACGTACGCATGGTAAGTTGAGTACCCGGCTCGCCGATGGACTGCGCTGCTATTACGCCGACAGCTTCACCAAGGTTTACCATATGCCCGCGAGCAAGATCACGCCCATAGCATGAAGCACAAATCCCTTTCTTGCTCCTGCAGGTCAACACTGAGCGAATTTTTACCCGCTCGATGCCGGCGTCTTCTATCGCGCGCACAAGGGTTTCCGTAATCTCTTGATTCGCCTTTACGATAACCTCACCGTTAACTGGATCACACACATCGTCAAGGGCGGATCTGCCGAGAATACGATCCCCCAATGACTGGATTATCTCGCCGGAATCAATTAAAGAAGAGATCACAACACCGTCAAGGGTATGACAGTCGTGCTCGGTTATAATGGCATCCTGGGCAACATCAACAAGACGGCGAGTCAAGTAACCCGAGTTTGCCGTTTTAAGAGCGGTATCGGCTAAACCTTTACGCGCACCGTGAGACGATATAAAATACTGCAACACCGTCAGTCCCTCACGAAAGTTCGCGGTAATAGGAGTTTCGATAATCTCTCCAGAAGGTTTGGCCATGAGACCTCGCATACCCGCCAACTGACGAATCTGCTGTGCGCTGCCTCGCGCTCCAGAGTCTGCCATCATATGAATGGCATTGAACGAGGGCGCTTCCACAACTTCTCCATCTTCGGACTCAAATCGGTCAGTAGACAGGTCTTTCAGCATGGTGGTTGCAATATCTTCGGTACACTTTGCCCAGATATCCACGACCTTGTTATAGCGCTCCCCATCAGTAATCAGACCGTCTGTATACTGATTCTGGATCTCTTTTACTTCTGTCATTGAGGCATCGATATAGTCCTGCTTGCTCTCCGGCACCACCATGTCATCGAGACCAATGGAGATTCCCGCCAAGGTCGAGTAACGATAGCCGATCTGTTTGAGCCTGTCTGCCAAAATTACTGTCTGCTTGTTTCCTGCAAGACGGAAACTGGCATCAATAAGCTCTGCAACCTGCTTTTTGGTCATTACTCGGTTGATCTGATCAAAGGGGATCACTTCCGGGAGAATCTCACGCAGAATTACTCGCCCGACTGCGGTGTCGATAAGCTCCGGCTTTCCACCTTCAACCGGGCACATACGCACCTTTACTCCAGCCTGTAAGTCTGCCGCTCCAGAGTCGTAAGCAATGCGTACTTCCTCAGGAGAGCTAAATATCTTGCCCGTCCCCTTAATAAAAGGGCGAATACGAGTCATATAATACAACCCAAGAATCATGTCCTGTGACGGCACAATTATGGGCTTACCACTAGCCGGAGAGAGGATATTGTTGGTTGACATCATTAGCACACGTGCTTCGATCTGACTCTCGATGGAGAGCGGCAAATGCACTGCCATCTGGTCTCCGTCAAAGTCGGCATTGAAGGCGGTACATACCAGCGGATGCAGCTGAATAGCTTTCCCCTCAATCAGCACGGGCTCGAACGCTTGGATACCCAAGCGGTGAAGGGTCGGGGCGCGGTTAAGCATAACTGGGTGCTCGCGGATTACATCTTCGAGCACATCCCATACTTCAGATTTTTCTTTCTCAACCATTTTTTTTGCACTTTTAATGGTAGTGCACAACCCCAGTTCTTCGAGCTTGTTATAAATAAACGGTTTAAACAGCTCCAAGGCCATCTTTTTTGGCAGGCCACATTGATGCAGCTTGAGCTCTGGCCCTGCAACGATAACACTACGTCCCGAGTAGTCAACCCGCTTACCCAACAGGTTCTGGCGGAAACGTCCACCTTTTCCCTTAAGCATATCTGACAGTGATTTCAGTGGGCGCTTGTTAGGTCCAGTAATGGCACGACCGCGCCGGCCATTATCGAACAATGCATCAACCGCCTCCTGCAACATCCGTTTTTCGTTGCGGATTATCACCTCAGGCGCATGCAGGTCCATAAGGCGCTTGAGTCGGTTGTTGCGGTTAATGACGCGTCTATATAGATCATTGAGGTCAGAGGTTGCAAATCTGCCCCCATCAAGAGGCACCAAAGGACGCAGCTCCGGCGGCAACACCGGCAGAGTTTCAAGAATCATCCACTCAGGGCGGTTATTGCTGCGTAGGAATGCATTGACCACCTTAAGGCGCTTGGCTACCTTTTTCTTTTTGGCTTCGCTGGTCGCTTCACGCATCTCGATACGCAGTTCCTGCGCAATACTTTCGAGGTCAAGCGCGGCAAGAAGCTCGCGGATTGCTTCTGCACCCATACTCGCGACAAACTGACCGGAATATTCAGCCATCAGTTCATTATACTTGTCTTCAAGCAGAATTTGCCCCACCTCAAGCTCGGTATCTGCGCTATCGAGAACGATATACGCCTCAAAATACAGAACCTTTTCCAGCTCCTTGAGGGTCATATCCAGTAACGTACCTATACGGGACGGTAGCGACTTCAAAAACCAGATATGTGCTACGGGGCAGGCCAAGTCGATATGCGCCATGCGCTCACGCCTTACCTTGCTGGGGATAACCTCAACCCCGCATTTTTCGCACACTATCCCGCGGTGCTTCATGCGCTTATATTTGCCGCAGTTACACTCATAGTCCTTCACGGGGCCGAAAATCTTGGCACAAAACAGGCCATCTCGCTCCGGCTTAAAGGTGCGATAGTTTATGGTTTCGGGTTTTTTCACTTCCCCAAAGGAGCGCTCGCGGATCGTTTCGGGTGACGAGATCGACAAGCGGATGGTATCAAAACTCAACGGATCCTTGGGACGCTCAAACAGGTTGATAATATCTTCCAAAACTCATCTCCTTAAGGGATGGCAATACTATTCTTTTTCATCTTCGAGCAGTTCGACATCGAGACACAGAGCCTGAAGTTCTTTCAGCAGTACGTTGAATGACTCTGGCAACCCGGCTTCCAGGGTTTGACGGCCTTTAACAATAGCCTCATACATTCTGGTCCTGCCGGCCACATCATCCGACTTGACGGTGAGGAACTCCTGCAACGCATGGGCAGCCCCATAGGCTTCCATGGCCCACACCTCCATCTCACCCAAACGCTGGCCACCAAATTGCGCCTTGCCGCCGAGGGGTTGCTGTGTAACGAGGCTGTAGGGCCCGATACTCCTGGCGTGGATCTTATCATCAACCAGATGGTGCAACTTAAGCATGTACATGATTCCGACGGTGACCTTTTCCTTAAACGCCTCACCCGTCCTGCCATCATACAGCGTCATCTGGCCAGATGTGTCGTAGCCGGCTTTTGTAAGCTGTGCCTTTACGTCCTCTTCGCTCACCCCTTCAAATACCGGGCTCGCCATTGGCACTCCGCGGGACAGGCGCATAGCCAGCTTGTTCACGTCGCGAGCAGACAGATTATCCACAAACGGATCCAGCTCTTTATCTGCGTAAACGTCTTTAATTTTGATACGCAGTTCATCGCTACTGGCTCTACGATCGAGTTCCGCCTGAATCTGAGCACCCAGTCCGCGAGCCGCAAGACCCATGTGAACCTCAAGAATCTGGCCGATATTCATACGTGAAGGTACCCCCAATGGATTCAAAACAATCTCCACAGGTGTTCCGTCTTCGGTATACGGCATATCCTCTTCAGGGAGAATCCGTGACAAGACCCCCTTGTTCCCATGACGCCCGGCCATCTTGTCTCCGACCGAGAGCTTACGCTTAATGGCTACGTAGACTTTGACCATTTTTATCACGCCTGGTGGTAGGTCGTCTCCACGCCTGATCCGATCAATTTTTTCGGCAAAAATTGCCTTGATCTGAGCATCGTGCTCTTTGAGATGTTCCAAAACGCCAGCAACCGATGCCTCGGCCCCAGCATCATCCAGCAGGGATATTTCGTTCCAGCGTTCCATGGGAAGCACAAGAAGTTTACTCGCCTCAATGGGTTCACCTTTGGGCAGAACGATCCGGTCTTTTTTATCCGTTATCGAAACTGCCGTAAGCTTACCCTTAAGAATATCTGTGAGTTTATTGCGCGCGGATTCACGCACAATTCTGATCTCGTCATTCTGATCCTTAAGAAGCTTTTCAATCTCCTGCTGCTCTATCTTTTCAGTACGCGCATCCTTATCTGAACCTTTACGGGAAAACACCCGCGCTCCGATAATAACTCCTTCAACTCCGGGAGGTACCCGCAGTGAAGTATCGCGTACATCTCCTGCTTTTTCGCCGAAGATAGCTCGAAGCAGTTTTTCTTCCGGCGACAGTTGGGTCTCACCCTTCGGTGTAATTTTCCCAACCATGATATCGCCCTGCTTTACTTCGGCACCAATACGAATAATGCCGCTCTCATCCAGGTCTTTCAAGGCATCATCGCCAAGGTTAGGGATATCGTCGGTAATTTCTTCTTTGCCCAACTTGGTATCCCGCGCAACACATTCAAACTCTTCAATGTGCACAGAAGTATAGCGATCGTCCTTGACCAAGCGCTCCGAAATAAGAATGGAGTCTTCGAAGTTGTACCCTTCCCAAGGCATAAATGCGACCAGGATATTTTGCCCGAGGCCGAGTTCCCCAAACTGAGTGGAAGGACCGTCAGCGATTATGGCGCCACGTTTCACTCGGTCACCAACTTCAACCACAGGCTTCTGATTCAGACAGGTGTTTTGGTTGGAGCGGACAAACTTAGTGAGGTTATAGATATCGACCCCAGTTCCGCTGGTTTCTGCCTGTCCTTCATCTACCCTTATTACAATGCGGGATGCATCGACTGAATCGACTACACCATCATGCTGAACCACCACGGCAGCACCAGAATCGTGCGCCACTTTGCGCTCCATGCCGGTTCCCACCAGCGGTGCATCGGCGCGCAGGAGAGGCACTGCTTGTCGCTGCATATTCGATCCCATAAGGGCTCGGTTGGCATCGTCATTTTCCAGAAATGGAATCAGAGCCGCAGCAACAGACACCAGCTGCTTTGGAGAAACGTCCATTAACTGGACCTCTTCACGTTTAAGCAGCAGAAATTCGCCGTTCTGACGCACGTTGATGAGATCGTTTACAAAACGCCCATCTTCATCCAGAATCGCGTTGGCCTGCGCTATAGTGTTATTCTCCTCTTCTAAAGCTGAAAAATAGCGTACTTCTTCAGTAACACGCCCGTCTTTTACCACTCGGTACGGGGTCTCTACAAAGCCATGCTCGTTAATCCGAGCATAAGTGGACAAGGATGCAATCAGGCCGATATTAGGGCCCTCTGGGGTCTCGATAGGGCATACGCGCCCATAGTGTGTGGGGTGTACGTCACGCACCTCAAAACCCGCACGTTCACGGGTCAGACCGCCTGGTCCCAGAGCGGACAAGCGCCGCTTATGGGTAATCTCGGAAAGCGGATTGGTCTGGTCCATAAACTGCGATAGTTGAGAAGAACCGAAGAACTCCTTGACTACGGCTGAAACTGGCTTGGAGTTGATTAAATCATGGGGCATGAGACTGTCAACTTCTTGCAGACTCATACGCTCCTTTATAGCGCGCTCCATCCGCACCAGACCGACGCGGTAGTGATTCTCCAACAGTTCACCCACAACCCTAACGCGTCGATTACCCAGATGATCAATGTCATCAATAGAACCACGTCCGTTGCGCAACTCAATCAGGTAACGCACCACTTCAAGAATATCTTCCCTGGAAAGAGTACGCTCTTCCAGTGGCTTGTCTAGACCGAGCTTGTAATTCAGTTTAAGACGTCCGACGATGGAAAGATCGTAGCGCTCCTCACTGAAAAACAGATTTTCAAACAGGGTGTTGGCACTTTTTAGTGTGGGAGGGTCACCGGGCCGTAGACGCCGGTAAATCTCTATTATTGCATCTTCAGGGTTTTTCACCGAGTCCATCGCGAGGGTATCGCGCAGATAAGACCCAATGTAGTGGTGGTCGATAAAGAGCAACTCCACCGACTTGATTCCCTTTTCACGCAACACCTCAAGAGCGGATTCAGTAAGCTCTTGATTGCACTCCAACAGCACTTCGCCACTCTCTTCGTCCACGATATCTGTCACAAGGTAGCGTCCAACTACCTCTTCGTGCGTAACCGGAATGGTTTGAAGTCCTGCTGCAGCAATTTTCTTGACCGTACCCTTGGTGAATTTGCGATTAGGACGCACCAGCACGTTTCCTTCAGAGTCCTTGATTTCAAGGACTGTGCGCTGCCCTGCCAGAAGATCCAGGTTTAACTCTTTGGTGAAACTGTCCTCCCCGATATGCACCACTTCAGTATCATAGTAGTAACGCAACAACTCTTCGGCACTGTACCCTAAAGCTTGCAGCAATACTGTTGCAGGCAGTTTGCGCCTTCTATCGATGCGTACGTACAATAAATCCTTATGATCGAAGTCGAAATCCAACCATGAACCGCGATACGGGATAACCCGCGCGCTATATAAAAACTTTCCGCTGGAATGGGTTTTGCCCCGGTCGTGATCATAAAAAACTCCGGGTGAGCGATGTAGCTGGCTTACAATTACACGCTCGGTACCGTTTATCACAAAGGTACCGTTTTTAGTCATCAACGGTATTTCGCCGAAATATACTTCCTGCTCCTTGATGTCACGGATAGACTGAACTTCTGTGTCTTTGTCCACATCCCACGAAACTAGGCGCACGCGCACTTTAACTGGTGCTGCATACGTCATACCGCGCTGATGACATTCATCTACGTCGTACTTTGGTGCTTCAAGCACATACGACACATAATCAAGCGAACAGGTCTCGTTGAAGTCCTTAATCGGGAAGACCGAGCGGAACACTGCTTCAAGTCCGATAAGCTGCCGCTGATCCGCAGGTATATCTTTTTGCATGAAGCGCTTGTATGAATTTTTCTGAATATCGATGAGGCTAGGCATCTCAATGACGCTCTTAACGTCAGAAAAACGCTTACGCAACAGCTGGTTATTCGCAATCGAATAAGCCATGATCACTCCTTAGGAAAAGAACGAAGAACAGCCAAGGCCGCATTGCGACCTTGGCTTTCAAGCAGGGAATATACGTTTGCTCTGCTATTTAAGTTCGACAGAAGCGCCAGCTTCTTCAAGCTGTTTCTTAATATCTTCAGCTTCGTCTTTAGAAGCTCCTTCTTTAACAGTATTAGGTGCACCATCAACCAAATCTTTGGCTTCTTTCAGACCGAGACCAGTGAGAGAACGAACTACTTTGATGACATTAATCTTTTTCTCGCCTGCGCCTGTAAGTACGACGTCGAACTCTGTTTGCTCTTCTGCAGCGGCGGCTGCCTCAGCAGGAGCACCAGCGGCTGCGGCTACGGGTGCTGCAGCAGAAACGCCAAACTTCTCTTCGAGCTCTTTTACGAGACCAGCCAGTTCGAGAACTGTCATGTTCTCTATAAATTCAATAACTTGTTCTTTAGTGATATCAGCCATTTTTATCTCCGTTATGTAGTATGTTGTCTTTAAAGTATAAATTGCTCAATCATGGGGCACTCAGGCGTTTTTCTGTTCCTGTATAGCACCAAGAACCTGCACCAGCGAACGCGGAATAGCGGCCAGAACACCGACAAAATTGGATGTCGGAGCATTAATGGAGCCGAGCATCTTACCCAGAAGCACTTCTCGACTAGGCAGCTTCGACAATGCTTCAATGTCATCGACGCTGAGCAAGTTCCCATCCAGTGCACCACACTTAAGTTCAAACGTTTTACTTGTCTTTGCAAACTCAAACAGCACCTTTGCAGGCTGTACTGGATCTTCTAGCGCTATAGCAAGGGCTGTGGGACCGACTAATTCGTCCTGCAGGCACTCGAAATCAGTACCCTTGCATGCCAATGCAAGCAGGGTGTTTTTTACGACGCGATACTCAACCCCGGCTTGGCGCAGTTTGATGCGCAAATCGTTTGACTGCTCCACGGTAGTACCGCGAAAGTTTGCCAGAAAAGCAGCTTTAGAACCCTTGAGCTTGGAACTCAGTTCGGCAACTAGTTGAGCCTTTCTCTGTTGATCAGACATTCACTTCTCCTCCTTTCTTAAGATTATATTGCCTCGAGAGGACTTGAAGGAGGCTCGAAATGGCTCCAATCAGTCTCGGCAGGTGCGTTTTTGTGCATTAAACCTGATCGGTACCTGCTGTCTACAACGAGGAATGTTGCCCTGTGCAGGGCGTCTTGCTATGTCGCCAATGTCAATCCAACCGGATAACGACGCGGTGACAATAATATTTACCTATTTCACCAGAGCCTGAATGTCGGGTACATCAACCTGTACTCCAGGTCCCATGGTGCTTGAAATACTTACTTTACGCAGATATATACCCTTTGCCGTCGATGGTTTTGCCTTAATCAAAGCATCCATAAGCGCCAGTACGTTCCCCTGCAGACTTTGTGCATCGAAGGAGACTTTACCGACCGGAGCATGAATAATCCCGGTTTTCTCGGTACGATACTCGATCTTACCAGACTTAGCCTCGTTAACTGCACGACCGACATCAAAAGTGACAGTACCAACTTTGGGGTTAGGCATAAGGCCACGGGGTCCGAGAAGACGCCCAATTTTACCCACTACACCCATCATATCAGGCGTTGCAATCGCGGTATCAAACTCAAACCAGCCATTCTGAATTTTTTCAACCAGATCGTCGCCGCCAACGTGCTCAGCACCTGCTTGCTGCGCTTCCATCGCCTTCTCACCTTTGGCGAATACAAGCACTCTGACGCTCTTACCCAGACCATTGGGAAGCACAACTGCTCCGCGCACCATCTGATCAGCCTTACGCGGGTCAACCCCAAGACGTACGGTCAGATCTACAGTTTCATCAAATTTGGCGTAAGCCGTTTCTTTAACCAGTTCCAAAGCATCGTTCAAGGAGTATTTAATCGACCTGTCGACCTTGCCTTCAGCAGTTATCTTATTTTTACCCATAGCCATCAGCTCTCACTTCAACTTTATACGATATCAAGGCCCATACTGCGCGCCGTACCTTCTACGCTCCGCACAGCAGCATCTTCAGCGAATGCATTAAGATCCGGCATCTTGATGCGTGCGATCTCCAGTATCTGATCTTTAGTAACCTTGCCAACTTTTTCTTTATTAGGAACACCAGACCCCTTATTGATCTTAGCAGCCTTTTTTAGCAGCACTGCAGCAGGCGGTGTTTTGGTTACAAATGAAAATGATCGATCAGCATATACGGTAATAACGACCGGAATAACCATGCCCTCTTCGCCCTGCGTTTTGGCGTTGTAGGCCTTGCAAAATTCCATTATATTTACACCATGCTGGCCCAATGCGGGACCGACGGGAGGAGACGGATTTGCCTTCCCAGCCGGTATCTGTAGCTTAATCTGTCCTGTTACTTTTTTGGCCATCAGTTACTCCTTAAATTTTCATCCAGCCTAACTGGTCTTCTCAACCTGTATAAAATCCAACTCAACAGGGGTTACGCGGCCAAAAATACTTACCATGACCTTCAATTTACCCTTGTCGGGCTTAACGTCTTCCACAATCCCGGTAAAATTAAGAAACGGGCCATCTATGACCCGTACAGTTTCGCCCACTTCATACTCGACCTTCGGTCGTGGACGCTCGGCACCTTCTTCCATCCGGGCGGTGATCTTTGCAACTTCAGCGTCGGGAATCGGTGGCGGCGCAGTCACGCCTCCAACAAAACCGGTAACTTTTGTCGTATCTTTCACCACATGCCAAGTTTCACTGTTCAGTTCCATTTGAACCAAGATGTAACCAGGGAAAAACTTACGTGTAGATGTCTTCCGTTCCCCATTTTTGAGCTCAACTACTGTCTCAGAAGGTACCAGAATATCGCCGAACTGATCCTCCATGCCAAGCATGCGAATTCGTTCTTCAAGGTTTTGCTTTACCTTGTTTTCGTATCCTGAGTACGTATGCACTCCATACCATTTCATTGTTTGTTCACCGCTTTCTATCGACTCAGTATTGTTTTAATCAGGGTCGAAAGAATTGTGTCAACACCCCAGAGATATACGGCCACCATAAAGACAAATACAATTACCACCAAGGTCGATGCATATGTATCTTTTCTTGTAGGCCAGGTAACTTTCCTGAGCTCATCTTTGACATTACCCAGAAAACCGCTAACTTTTCCCACTGCATGTCCTCTCTGATGATTGCACTTTAACTGGCAGGCCAGGAGGGATTCGAACCCCCAACACCCGGTTTTGGAGACCGGTGCTCTAGCCATTAGAGCTACTGGCCTGCAGTATCTATACTTTACATACTACTTCGTTTCGCGGTGGAGCGTATGGCGCCGGTCGAAGCGGCAATACTTCTTAAACTCGAGTCGATCCGGAAGATTGCGCTTGTTTTTAGTGGTGGTGTAATTGCGCTGCTTACACTCCGTGCATGCCAGCGTTATAATATCTGCCATAATTTTTCTCCGTGGAGTCTCTATCCAGAGCAGTCTGGATAGAAATTACTCAATAATTTCGCTTACGACACCAGCGCCTACGGTACGTCCACCTTCGCGGATTGCAAAGCGCAACTCTTTATCCATGGCGATGGGGGTGATCAGGTCAACAGTCATGGAGATGTTGTCTCCTGGCATTACCATCTCCACCCCTTCAGGCAGTTCTACGATCCCAGTCACGTCTGTGGTACGGAAGTAGAACTGGGGACGATATCCCTTGAAGAACGGGGTGTGACGTCCACCTTCTTCTTTAGTAAGGATGTACGCTTCGGCCTTGAATCTGGTGTGCGGCTTAATGCTGCCGGGAGCTGCCAGTACTTGGCCACGCTCGATATCCTCGCGCTTGAGGCCACGAAGCAGGATCCCTACGTTGTCACCGGCCTGGCCCTGGTCGAGCAGCTTGCGGAACATTTCAACGCCAGTAACTGTGGACTTACGCGTTTCTTTCATCCCGATAATTGCTACTTCTTCACCAACCTTGACGATCCCCTTCTCTATACGACCGGTGGCGACGGTGCCACGACCGGAGATGGAGAACACGTCTTCTACTGGCATGAGGAACGGCATGTCGATGGCGCGCTCAGGCTGCGGAATATAAGCATCCACTTGTGCCATGAGGTCGATAACGGGCTGCTCTTCTGGAGCACCGATTTCGCACTGCAGGGCCTTGAGAGCGCTGCCGATCACCACGGGGATGTCGTCGCCGGGGAAGTCATAGGAGCTTAAGAGCTCACGTACTTCCAGCTCAACAAGTTCCATTAGTTCTTCGTCGTCTACCATGTCGGCTTTGTTGAGGAACACTACAATGGCGGGCACACCTACCTGGCGCGCAAGCAGGATGTGCTCGCGAGTCTGGGGCATGGGGCCGTCCGCAGCGGATACAACCAAGATGGCGCCGTCCATTTGTGCGGCTCCGGTGATCATATTTTTTACGTAGTCGGCGTGACCTGGGCAGTCTACGTGGGCGTAGTGCCGATTAGCGGTCTCGTATTCTACGTGCGAGGTGGAGATGGTAATGCCGCGCTCGCGCTCCTCAGGTGCGTTGTCGATTGTGTCGAAGGCGCGGGCTTCACCCCCACCCTGACCAGCCATTACTTTGGTGATGGCGGCTGTGAGGGTGGTCTTGCCATGGTCAACGTGCCCAATGGTTCCAATGTTGACGTGCGGCTTGCTTCTATCAAATTTCTCTTTGGACATAACGTACTCCCTTTTGTTCTTTTCTGAATAATTATTTAATCCTGTTCGGCTTTGTTCGGGCACCGAGCCCTTCCTGTCAGCCCATCAAAATCTACTAATAAAAAACACTTCAATACCGAAAAGACAAGACCGATGGAGCCCACAACCGGAGTCGAACCGGTGACCTCTTCCTTACCAAGGAAGTGCTCTACCTACTGAGCTATGTGGGCGGATGTTACATCCATGCTTGTATTAAAATGGAGCGGGAAACGGGACTCGAACCCGCGACCCTCAGCTTGGAAGGCTGATGCTCTAAGCCAACTGAGCTACTCCCGCTCATACTGAAACGCTTACTTTGGGTTAGCTTGCTCCCGTTCCGCAGTTGACGCCCCAGGCTCCTGCAGTAACTAGGTAACATATTCACCCGAAGTGAAATTTTGGTGGAGGGAGGAGGATTCGAACCTCCGAAGTCTACGACGGCAGATTTACAGTCTGCTCCCTTTGGCCACTTGGGTATCCCTCCAAAGGACTTTCGAAAGGCTTGCGCCTATTTTTTCTATGGAGCTGGCGAGAGGAATTGAACCCCCAACCTACTGATTACAAGTCAGTTGCTCTACCAATTGAGCTACGCCAGCGCAGAGTTGCAATGTGTACACTATCTCAGCGCGGGTTGCAACCTTTTTTACCACTTTTCTGTTGTGTGAGAACGCAGTGGGTTATAGTTGAAATGACGTGGAGTGTCAACCATTTTCCTTGCTTTTCTACGCCTCAATTTTTTTTTCTGCTCCGAGGCGCTGGCGCACTGTTTCAAACAGGGCAACACCTGTAGCCACGGAAACATTGAGTGATTCAATCTTCCCCGGCATAGGTATTCGCAGAGCAGCATCACAGACCTGCAGCACTCCAGGGCGCAAGCCACGCCCTTCGCTCCCCGCGACTAGGGCGATATCTCCACTAAGGCTGGTTGCATAAATGGATACAGCATCTTCCAGCGCCAGTCCGTATACCCATACACCCTCGGTTTTGAGGGTTTCAATAGTACGTGCAAGATTGGTAACCTGACATAGGCTGACGGTATCAACGGTACCCGCTGCAGCTTTTTCCACCACCGGCGTTACCTGGCAGCTGCGATCTTTTGTATAGATTACAGCTTGGCATCCGGCAGCTGCCGCAGAACGGATCAGGGCACCAAAATTGTGTGGATCGGTTATGCTGTCCAGCAGCAAAAAGAAGCGCCCACCAGGTGGATTTTCCTGCAGAACCTGTGCCAGGCTCTTGTGCACTACGGGCTCTATATATGCAGCAATGCCCTGATGTCTATCTGTAGCGCATAGGCGTGTAAGTTCACTGCGCTCGAGCTGTTTGATATTTACGCCGCGCTGACGGGCGTAGTCGATGAGTTTCTGCACTCTCAGATTCGTGCCCTCACGCACATATACCAGAGAGTGGACGCGCGAACACGCATGGCGCATCTGCCCATCTTCAGAATCCAGAGCTGCGGCAACCACATTAACCCCACATACAATTCTATGCTTTGCCAAGAGCACCTTCCATTTCTGCAACTATGGCGCGTGCAGCCGCGATCGGGTCTTCCGCAGTGGAAATTGGACGACCAACCACAATGTAGTCAGCCCCCGCGACCATAGCCGCTGCAGGAGTAACAACCCGCTGCTGATCGTCCACCGTCGCGGATGCCGGCCTTACGCCTGGAGTCACCACAACAAAGTCTTTCCCGCAGGCCGCTCGAATAAGCTCCACCTCGCGTGCGGAAGCCACCACCCCAGTAAGCCCTGATTTTTTAGTCAGAACTGCCAACCGCGCCACCATTTCATCCACCGGGCGTTCAATCCCAACTGCGCGCAAATCTTCAGTGGTAGAAGAAGTCAGAACCGTCACTCCCAAAGTCATTGGAATCTCCCAGCCCTCGCTCTGTGCCACTACGCGCAAGCGCTCCTGCATGGTGGACATCATGTTAGCTCCCCCCAGTGCATGCACATTGAACATCTTCACTCCCAGGCGTGCCGCTTCAAGTGCCGCAGCTGCCACAGTGTTGGGGATATCATGATACTTGAGATCGAGAAACACCTGGATTCCTGCAGCGTGGATCATTTCTACAACCGCCGGACCACAGCGGGTGAACAGCTGCTTGCCTACCTTGAACATTCCAACTTCATTTTTGAGCACGTCAACCCAGTGTGCTGCAGCTTCAAATGTATCTACATCCAGCGCAAAGATAAGCCGGTCTTTCATAAATGTTCTCCATCAATACAGGCCATGCCGAAGGGGATAGTCGCCGGCTGGGTCACGTTATCACTCAAGCAACTTGCGTGCACGCATGGTAAACTCCTGCACTCGGCGCACCATTTCGGTCGCGGCATCGGCACCTAGGTCTCTCCTGGCCATGGAACATTCCTGATATACAACTTCCGTGAGCGCCTCCACCAACAGACGCTTTTGTTCTTCCAATTCCAGCCCGTGAAGATTTTCTGCCAGGGCACGCATATCCAAGGTGCCATCGGGATGGATCTGTACCCCACGGAATACATATATATGTGGATGGGGCAACTCACGAATAAAACGATTAATCTCAACAAGCATGTCGCCGTTGCAAGGACTAACCTGCACATAAAGCAGCGCTAGCATTTCGTTGAATACAGCAAGTATTGTTTCGAGCTCCGGTGCCAGTGGCTGCAGGTGCTCTTCGCGGTCAGTTACTTCCAACATCCCCTTTTCCACTAGCTGATGCAGGGTTCTAAGGGTGTCATATTCCGACATTTCGCTCGTACCGAGAAGTTTGCGCACCGATTGCCCCGAGACATACAGCTGACGCATCAGATTTTTTTCTTCAGAGCTCAACTCCTGCGGCGCTTTTCCACTGTAACCTAGCATCGCTTCCGGCCCACGCAATCTACGCCAATACAGCGCCTTTTCATCCACACGACGCAACCCCTCCATGATGAGGTTCTGCGTACTCATGGACAGACGCACAATATTATCCTGCTCCGGGTCGGCCGGGACAAAGAAGCAGCTGCCGCTGTCGCATGCAAACAGTCCATAAACAATGGATTCAACCTGCTGGCGCGTTGCCAGCCACAGATCACGCGCTGCCACCAACTGCCGCTTTACCAGTACCTGACTTAAGTTTGCGTCGCTGCTGATCTCAGCACGGGCACCGCGGAGCTCTTTGCGCTCAAGCTTGCCCATTTCACACAACACTTCCCCCAGATCATCTTCGAGTCGATCGCTGGTAGCGAAGATAATTTCTCCATCTTTGAAAAACAGGCGCCGCATACCATCCGCCAGATCAAGATGCAAGATACCGGTCTTGCGAAACATGTTGAAGAAAGACAACACATCTGGAATGCCCACAGTTTTGAGGGTGATAACAATTTCTGGACTTTGTGCTCCATGCACGCTAAGGAGCACATGCCCCGCAGAGCACGATTCCACCTGCAAGCTTGAAGCTTCAAGTCCCGCGACTACACGACGCGGCAGCGCCACCCGTCCTCTGTCGTCTACCTCCACCTGATACATAGCTCAACTATCCCCGTGTGAACTGTGCGTAGATGGTGCGGTATGCAGACCTTCCTGCATGGCCTCCTCCACCTGTTCAACCAGCCACTGAACCGCCTCACCCACAGGCACCATACTCTTGTCCCCAGAGCTGCGCCAAGAAACCTCAAACGCACCCTCTTTCAGTCCGCGCGTGCCGACCGTAACCCGCAGAGGTATCCCGATAAGATCCGCATCTTTAAACTTACTACCCGGACGTTCATCACGATCATCCAACAACACTTCTACTCCGTTATCCTGTAGTTGACGATACAGAGTTTCGCCAGCTTCCGCGACCTGCACATCCTTAGGATTGAGCAGAGTAATCAGCACTTGGAACGGCGCTATCGGCATGGGAAATATGATGCCGTTGGCATCGTGATTCTGCTCAATAGCTGCGGCCACACTGCGACCGATACCAACACCGTAACACCCCATCACCAGAGTCGCTTCCTTACCCTCGGCATTCAGCACTGTAGCACCCAGTGCTTCTGAATACTTGGTTCCAAGCTTAAACACGTGACCAACTTCAATGCCGCGCCAGCTCTGCAGAGTACCATGACAATCACAGCGTGGGCACCTGTCTCCCGCTTCGGCTTGACGTAGATCAGTAAACGCACTTACGGTAAAGTCACGTCCGTAGTTGACGCCGCAATAGTGTGCATCTACTGCATTGGCACCGGCAACACAGTCCGCCATTAAGGCAACCGCATTATCCGCTAAGACTGGGCAATTTAGTCCAACCGGGCCAGCGAACCCACGCGGTGCACCGCTCAAGGCTTCAAGTGTCGCTTCGTCCACCAACTTCGCCTCATTACACCCGAGCTTGCGGCACAGTTTGATCTCATTGAGCTCATGGTCGCCTCGCAACACCACCGCGACATGCGCACCCGTGTCGGTCTCAAGCAGCAGAGTTTTAAGCATCTGCTGCGGCTGTATGTGTAAAAACTCAGCAACTTCAGCCACTGTTTTCTGCCCCGGGGTTTCAATCTTCTCCATCTTCAACTTAGGTTCCGGGGGCTGTCCTTCAGGTAGGAGAAGGTGCGCCTTTTCCACGTTGGCGGCGTAATCACAAGTGTCGCACGAAACGATGGCATCTTCACCGGAGTCCGCCAGAACCATAAACTCATGGGAGAAAGATCCGCCAATATTGCCGGTATCGGCCTCAACGGCTCGAAAATTCAGGCCACAACGGCGAAAAATATTCTGATACGCGCTATACATCTTTGCGTAGGACTTGTCCGCCTGGTCTGAATCCAGATCAAAAGAATATGCATCCTTCATAATAAACTCGCGCCCGCGCATGAGTCCAAAACGCGGACGAATCTCATCGCGAAACTTACCTTGGATCTGATACAGGTTTAGGGGCAACTGGCGATACGATTTCACCGTATTGCGCACCACATCCGTAATCACCTCTTCATGGGTGGGGCCAAGACAGAATTGCGCATCCTTACGATCGCGTAAACGCAGCAGCTCGCGTCCATACTGATTCCAGCGTCCGCTCTCTTCCCATAGTTCCGCCGGGATAACCATAGGCATTAGCAGCTCCAGACATCCAGCCTTATCCATCTCCTCACGGACAATCTGCTCCACCTTGCGCACACTGCGCAATCCCATGGGCATGTAGGTGTAGATCCCGGCAGCAACCTTGCGGATCATACCGGCACGCAACATCAACTGATGACTGACAATTTCCGCATCAGCTGGAGTTTCCTTGAGAGTTGGCATTAAATACTGGCTTAAACGCATGATATGAATTATCCCTGAAGCTAGAATGAAAAACTGATAGAATAAACGCACTGGGAAAAGCTAGCCTGTTTCTAGCTTGTTTTGTCCCAAATTGCAATAAGTCCATAGTTTCAAACCAGATGCGACCCGGAATAATCATGCACACGGGTATTGCTCCCCTAAAATAGAAAATACGCCAAAGGACTCACCCATGAAGGAAACCCTGACTCTCGCCAATCTGGTGCAACACATTATTGCGGGCACCCCCATCCTCACGATCAACACTACCAACGAAGCGCGCAGCATCCGCTTGATACAAAGTGCGGTGGCACGCGGAGTTAAAAATATAGATGTACACCAGTGGAGCTGCCTCGATGATGCCGCGAAAGTTTCCCAAGGGGCAGTATCAGGAGCTGATAAGGGTAACTCAGCTGTGGAGGCTCTGACCAATGCAATCGGGCAACAGGCTGCAGGGGTGTTCATTTTCATGGACATGCAGTGGTTCTGGCACAATGAGGCTAAAATCCAGCGCCTGTTGCTGGATTTTTCCCAACAACGTGCTCAAAGTGGGCATAAATGCCTCATCTTCCTCGGACGCGAGTTGGAAGCGCCTAAAGCTCTGCAGAACCATGTGGTTCAACTGTCACACCCTCTGCCTAACGCTGCTGAGCTCTCCTCTTTTCTGGAAAAACTGGGTTCCAGCGACCCCTTTCTAGATAAACTTCTTAAGGAACCAGACGCCATGGAGCTCATGGTTCGCGCCGCCCTGGGCCTCGACATAATCCGTCTGGAGCGCGCTCTGCGCCTAGCTCGGGTGACTCGCAGCGACCAGTTAGAGGAAGTGGTTTCGGCTCTGCACTTGGATAAAAAACGCGCCGTTCAACAATCAGGGGTGTTGGAGTTTGTCGACAACAACCTGCAGGGGGATCAGATCGGGGGGATGGAGAACCTAAAGCACTGGATGGAAAAACGTGAGCAGGCATTTGGTGCGGCGCAACTCACTGCGGGAGAAAACCTCCCCAGTGGAGTACTTCTGATGGGAATCAGTGGCTGTGGCAAGAGCCTGTTTGTAAAGGCAATCGCCGCACGCTGGGGACTCCCTCTGCTGCGGCTGGACATGGCTACCGTATACGCGGGCACCTACGGATCCCCTGAGCAAAGTCTGAATCAAGCCTGCGAGCTTGCGGAAGCCATGGCGCCCTGTGTGTTATGGATCGACGAGCTCGAGTCGGGCATCTCCACTCAGGGATTCAAGTCGGGAGGCGGCGCTTCTTCGCGCGTATTGGGGTATTTTCTCACTTGGATGCAAGAAAAAACCTCCCCGGTGTTTGTTGCCGCCACGGCCAACGCCATTGAGATGCTGCCTGCAGAAGTACTGCGCAAAGGGCGCTTTGACGAAATCTTCTACATCGCCCTCCCAGCGTTGGAGGAGCGCAAGGCTATCTTCTCCATCCATCTGCAACGCCAGGGGTTTAAGCCGGAAGGATTTGAGCCGGAAACCCTGGCCCATTCAAGTAAGGGGTTCTCCGGGGCGGAGATCGAGCAGGCGGTGGCCAGCGCCAGATTTGAAGCACTAGCACAGCATCGCCCCATGTCTCAGAAAGATATCATGGAAGCCCTCGGTCGAACCGTGCCCATCTCGGTCACCATGGCGGAGCAGATTAAAAAAATCGAAGCTTGGGCATTTAAACGCGCGGTTCCAGCCAGCGCTGCGCACAGCGCATAAACACATCTGTTGCTCTTAAACCACTACTTCCCTCGCAGCTGCGCATCCAGGTCTAGAGCCTCAGCTACCAAAGCATCCGCCAGCTGATCCTGCGGCACTGAGCGCAGCTTTGCACCGTGACGGAACAGCAGCCCGATATCTTTACCCCCAGCGATCCCTAGATCAGCTTCACGCGCTTCACCGGGACCATTGACCACGCACCCCATTATCGCAATAGTCAGGGGAGTCTGCAATCCAGCCAGACGCTGTTCCACCTCTTCAGCCACATCGATCAAGTTGATCTGGCACCGCCCGCAGGTGGGGCAGCTTATAAACACCGGGCCGCGCTGGCGTAGCCCTAGTGCCTTGAGAAGCTCCCAGCCAACGCGTACCTCTTCCACCGGGTCACCAGTAAGGGACACCCGCAGGGTATCACCAATGCCATCACACAACAGCGCCCCCAGGCCGGCCGCACTCTTAATGGTTCCGGCCCAAGTCGTTCCTGCCTCAGTTATCCCCACGTGTAGAGGATAATCCACCTTGTGGGCCAACATGCGATATGCTTCTACAGTGCGGCGCACATCTGAGGTCTTCAGGCTGACCTTCAGCAGCGGGTAGTTCAAATCCTCCAGAATATGGATATGTCCCAGCGCACTCTCCACCATGGCCGCAGCGGTGGCATGCCCATAACGCTCCAGCAATTCCGCCTCTAACGAACCACCATTAACCCCTATTCGGATCGGCACCTGACGATCCCGGCACGCTTCCACCACCTCGGCCACTTTCCAGCGTGCCCCGATATTGCCTGGATTGATGCGCAGACAGGCTACCCCAGCGTCCAGCGACTGCAGGGCCAGACGGTAATCGAAGTGAATATCTGCCACCAAAGGCATGGGGCTGATGCGCACCAGCTCTTTCAGGGCAACAGCCGCTTCCATGTCAGGCACGGCGCAGCGGATAATCTCACATCCAGCCGCAGCCAGCGCCATAATCTGCGCCCCTGTAGCCTCAAGATCGCGGGTATCAGTATTACACATGGACTGCACCGACACCGGCGCACCACCACCAATGGTGATATTCCCGAGGCGCAGAGTACGGGTAGTATAGCCTTCTGCAGGGGGTAACAACATATACAAACCTTGAAATTATGGGTGAGCGGTGAATAAATAGGGGTAAAGAATAACAACGCGTCAAATTTTATGCTGAAGTATAAAACCATACACGTACTTCAGGTCAAGTGCCAAAAAGAGCTGTGAACTATCCTTACACCGCTCCTCTGTTGACACCCTCACGCGAAGACGTTAACGTGCAGCGGCGAGAAAAACTCGCCCGAACTCTTCACATCACTTTTTGCCTAGCAGCAACGAAAAGACTTCTAATCCAGATGGCATCTACACGAAAAAAAACTAGCAAACGCCCCACCTCCAAAGCACCCCTTCAACCTCCATACGAGACCACTATTGAATCTCTGAATGGCGATGGTGTTGGAGTTGTGCGAGAGCAGGGTAGAGAACTTTTGGTTCCCAGCACCCTGCCGGGCGAATTGGTCCGGGTTAAAATACTGCGTGAAGGACCGCGCAGCCGCGTGGGTGAGCTCATCAAAGTGGTACGCCGCAGTCCGCAACGCACTACCCCAGCGTGCGCACTAGCAGGCAGCTGCCCCGGCTGTCCTCTTATGCACATGGGCTACTATCATCAGGTGCAGCATAAGCAACAGCAGGTTAAAGACGCGCTACAACTCTATCCCGAACTTAAAAACGTCTGCGTGACCGCAGTACATAGGGCAGATAACCCCCTAGGGTACCGTACTACCGCCAAGCTGGCACTGGCTAAGGTAGGTGGTAAAGCCATGGTTGGGCTGTATAAACGTGGCACCCATGAAGTTATTGACATCGGCAACTGTCCTCAGCATCACCCCCTGATCAACGCCATTGCCCAAGCCGCGCGTGAAGAGATCGAAAAACAAGACATCTATGTCTACAATCCAATCAAAAAGAGGGGACTGCTGCGTTATTTGGCGGTGAGGGTGAGCCCGCAGTTTAACAAAGCACTGGTGACCCTAGTCACTAGCGAACGCAACTATCGCGAAATCACCCATTTAGCCAAGTGGCTACGCAAAAAGGTGCCCGAGGTGATTGGCGTCCATCAGAACATTAACCCTTCAACCGGTACGGTGATTTTCGGTCCCACGACGGTGAAGGTCCTGGGTGCAAGCGACCTAATCGATCAGGTGGGAGAAGTCTCGCTGCGCCTATCACCAAGCTCATTTTTTCAGGTCAACCATGAGCAGGCAAGCTTCATCTATACCACCATTGCCGAGTGGGCCGAGCTCAAACCGGGGATGCGCGCCCTTGATATCTATTGTGGGGTGGGAGGCATCGCCATGCACATGGCCCGTAGTGGCGCTCAGGTCACCGGCATCGAGATCAACCCTGAAGCAATCTCCAACGCCAAAGCTGCCGCCATGCTCAACCAATTGCCCAACTGCAACTTTGTGGTCGGGGATGCCAAAGATGTGATGTCCAAGATTGCCAGTTCCGCACATCCCGCCGATGTTGCGGTAATCAACCCACCGCGCAGCGGTTGCGACGATGCCGTGCTCGATGCCCTGCTCAAGGTCCAACCACAGCAGATTCTGTATGTTTCGTGCAACCCTCACAGCCTGGCGCGCGACCTGCACCATCTGAGTAAAAACGGCTACCGCATTAAAATGATCCAGCCGGTGGATATGTTTCCCCAAACTCCACATGTGGAAACCCTGGTGCGCTTGGTACGGAACCAGACTGTGGCGTAAAATACAGCCAAAACCCAAGACAGAGAAAACCAAAGCACCATAGAAAAAACTCCCCACAAGGAGAATCTCTCATACATTAGGAGAACCGTCCATGCACACCATTGACTGCCGCGGCATGCAGTGCCCCAAACCGGTACTCGAAACCCGCAAATACCTGCTCGCCAATCCCGGTGTCGGCGCCGTAGTTCTGGTCAGAGACGAAATTGCCCAAGCGAATGTTACACGCCTGGCTACCAAAGAGGGTTACACGGTTGAAAGCCAAAGCATGGATGACCACATGCGCCTGACCCTTGCCCTGCAGGAGGGCTTGGAGTGCCAACTCCCCCCCGTGGGGAACTCTGTGGAACGAGAAACTCAACCAGCTGGAGCTACTACAAAAAGCCCTAATCACATTGTATATCTCGCCAGCAACTGCATGGGTAAAGGGAGCGACGAACTCGGCGAAATACTGATGCGTAATTTCCTCTTCACCCTCTGCGAGGTGAATCCGCTACCCAAAACGATTCTGTTCGTCAACAGCGGAGTCAAGCTCACCTGTGCAGACTCGCAGGTACTCGAACCCCTGCAGCATCTGGAGCGACAAGGGGTGGAACTGGCCTCGTGCGGACTCTGTCTCGAATTCTTTGACCTTAAGGAACAACTCAAGGTGGGCGAAGTGTCAAACATGCTCGATATCATCGAAACCATGACCGCCGCAGGCAAAATCGTGCAACCCTGAGTCTTGCGCTTAAGACAAAGCCCTTGATACAAACAGGTATAACTGATATAAAACCTCGCACCAATCCACAATATTTCAAATGGGAGTAGTTAGTAGCCTGGTGGCGCTCACGGTCTTCAAAACCGATGGAAGACGTATCCCGTCTTCGGTGGGTCCGATTCCCATCTACTCCCGCCATTAACCATTCAAGACAATCCAATAACGACCACAAAACCGCTAACCCAGCGGGTTTTTCTTCATCTAGCGTCTTTTACACATCCGCACACATCCAAACATTTTGTTGGCATTTCATCTATCTGCAAAACTCTGTATCAGGCACAAATTCTTCAGTTAAAAAAAAGATTGCTTCCTCATATTTTAATAGGTCGCCCTGCCATGTTTTGTGTGCCGAACGGCCCAAAGCTGCATAGCTAAACGCGCAGCTTTGGGCAGGGCTCTTCAACCTAGCTTTTTAATATGCCGATATAGCAAGCAAACCCCACTCAATTGAAATTGAAAAACATTACCACTTGTGACCAAGGTCACAATTGGCTTCTGGCGAATATGGCATTGTACTTAGCCGTAGCCAGACCACCATCCTTTCATACAGAAAAAACATTGTACATGAATCTGCTTACAGGCTCACCCATGGCGAATTAGGAAGATTTTTTTATCAGGATGACCTCGTTTCTAAAAAAAACAAAAGCAGGGAACATAGATGAAGTCCCAGTTCTGCTAGTTACGCTCCTTCCTGAAATTCAGTGGGTGTCAAACGAACTGAAGGCGCCTTGCAGCTAACTCAGGCAATGCCACTTAAAAAAAGCGTGCACAGAAGCGGTGCGGCATCTTGTAGCGCAACCAATGCAGGAGAACTTCAGTCAAGGAGCCAATTTTATTCCGGCGCATCCAGATGTAGCGCTACCTAAGCTCTATACACAAAATAAACAGTCGCTGTTTTGGAGCGGATGGGATGATTTTCTGCGCATGAATTGAACCCCAGACCTCGGTCTGAACATCCAAACGTAACCTTGCAAACAAACCCTTAACTGCTTGATTCTAGCTGAAAAGGAACTCCCCCATGTCCGGCACCAAAGACTACAGCCTCGGCTGCGATTTAGGCAGCTCTGCGGTAAAAATAGCCCTTCTCGACGCGCACAACAATCGTGTCCATACTCGTTATAAGATGCACAAGGGGAAGTTTCTGCCCGTATTCCATGAATTGCTGCGTGAAGTTCTGCTGCTGCATGGGGATCAGATTGCCTGGGCGATGGTGCAGGGTTCGATGGCCGCAGGGTTTGACACCTCTTATATAGCCAATGAAATAGCCACTGTGGTAGAAGGCGCGAAGATCGTATTTCCCACCTGTCGCTCAATCGTCGATATTGGCGGCGAAAGTGCCCGCTTCATAACCGATCTAGAGAGTGAATCCATCCGCTTTGGCGTTAACAGTTCCTGTTCGGCTGGCACAGGCTCCTTTTTCGAAGACCAGATGACGCGTCTTGACACCGATCTTGAGAACTACAACACCATGGTGGCCGAAGCCCGTACGATACCCCGCATTGCGGGTCGTTGTACGGTTTTTGCCAAGACGGACATTATCCACCGCCAGCAGGAAGGAGTTGCAACGGCGGATATTCTCCTCGGACTCGCTTACGCCGTGGTGCGTAATTTCAAAGGTACCATCATCCGTAATCTGCCCGTTAAGAAACCGGTGCTGCTCTGTGGCGGAGTATCGCTCAATGCAGGGGTTCGCAGCGCGGTGCGTGATATTCTGAAACTCGATACCCTGTACTACGGTAATGAAGCCCCGTGCCTGGCAGCCATTGGCTGTGCCGCGCTGGCGCGCGAAAAAAGGGTCACCTTCATACGCCAAAACTTTGCGCCCCGCCCACGGTGCAGCCAAAGAGCACAGTTTCCCCCTCTGCCCGAACAGGCTTCAGTCAAAGACTACCATCGCGTATACCCGCTCGAAACAGGTGAGCCAGCATATCTGGGGATCGACATCGGCTCCACCAGCACTAACTTGGTGCTAGTGAATGCACAGGGGCAGGTGGTGGACTACCAGTACCTGCGCACCAGCGGAGAGCCGCTTGCCACTGCTAGACGGGGTATTCTAGAAATTTACCGTCGCTTAGGGGCAAACCTAGATATCGCTGTCATCGGCACCACCGGTTCGGGGCGTTCTCTGGTTGGAAAAGCGCTAAATGCTGGGGTGATCAAAGATGAAATCACCGCGCAGGCGCGCGGAGCACGTGTCTCAGTTCCTGAGGTGGATACAATTTTTGAAATCGGTGGGCAGGATTCAAAATTTATCCGTCTAACAAACGGGCAGGTCAGTGATTTTTGTATGAACAAGGTCTGCGCCGCCGGAACTGGCTCGTTTGTAGAGGAGCAAGCCGAGCGCCTGGGCATTCCTCTGGAGACATTTGGTGCTCTGTCGTTGAGTGCCAAGGCACCGTGCGAGTTGGGTGAACGCTGCACCGTGTTTATTCAATCTCAAGCGGAAAAAGCCCTGGCTCAAGGAGTAGATAAGGCTGAGGTGGTCGCCGGAATTTGCTACGCTATTGTCCACAACTATCTGCACAAAGTTGTCGGTAACACCAACGTGGGCAAGAATATCTGCCTTTCCGGCGGTGTTGCCCACAACCCTGGGATTGTTGCGGCGTTTCGCCATTATTATCCCCACCTGCAACTTACCCCTTATTTTTCTGTGTCTGGCGCCTATGGTATCGCGTTGATTGCCCGCGAGCACTCCCTGCAGAGTCACGCAACAACAACGGTTGCAGCATGCAGCGAAGAAATTGAACACAATATTCAGCTCTACCATAACGCTGAACGTTACTTCTACAGCTCTTACACTGGGCACCGCGATCCGAGAAAAAAGACCATCGGCATACCTCGCGCACTAATGCTCTATAAAATGTTTCCCATGGCCTACAACTTCTTCCGCAAGTTGGGCTACAACGTACTATTGTCGCCTGAAACAGATGAAGATACTATTCGTCGCAGTCAAGAATTAGCCGAGGAAGAAACCTGTTTCCCGGTAAAGTTGATCTTAGGACATTTATCTTGGTTGGAGGAGCAGGGCTGCGATGCGATTTTCCTCCCTTCCGTATACACCATGCGCCACAAGGGATCGCACCTGAGGCATAACTACGGCTGTGTATTTATGCAGAATGTCGCCGCACGTTTCGCCGCGCAGATGCAACTACACAAAAAGGGGATCGAGTTCCTCAACCCGGCCCTAGAAATGGACATGGGGGCCCCGCAACTGGCAAAAGCGATGCTCGGCATTGGCCGGCGCTTGGGACATTCAACGGTGCGCTCTGTGGCTGCCATGGCCGCTGGCGGGCATGCGCTGAAGCAATTCAGCAATAAAAGTGAAGAGCAGGGCAGACAGATTCTCGCCAGTCTGCAACCGGATGAGCGCGTGCTGGTACTTATCACCAGAGCCTATGGCATCGACGATGCAACTCTGAGCATGGGTATTGCCGATCAACTGTTGCAACGCGGTTGTAAGATGATAACTCTTTCCCATCTGGAGGACTCTCACAGCGCCGATTTAAGTTGTGACCACCCTAATCTCTACTGGCCTTTTGGGGCTCATATCCTCACCGGCATGAAAACCGTGCGCAATGACCCGCGCCTGTTTGCTGTATATCTTACTAATCACGGCTGTGGACCAGACTCTATGCTCGCGCATCAGGCTGCGGAGATTATGGGAGACAAACCCTGGCTCCATTTAGAGGTGGATGAGCACTATTCCCCTGTCGGCCTAGTGACCAGGGTTGAGGCGTTTTTATCTGCGCTGGAATCGCATAAAACCGGTTCTGAAGGGACGCGTCAGGATGATCCTACTTTCCCAGAGCGGTTTCTGCTGCGTAATTTTTCCAATATAGACGCGCATGCACCTCTGCTGATGCCAGAACTTTTCCCCTACAGCACCTTGGTCGCTGCCCGTCTGCGCCGTACCGGCTATCTTTGCAGGGAATTGCCCGCGACAGATATCACCTCGCTGCAGTTGGGGCGTAGTGCAACCCGCTCCAAGGAATATGTCACCTTTACTGCGGTGCTCGGTGATGTGCTCAAATGTGTGGCGACCACCCCCGGACCACATCAGCTAATTTTGGCGCAAAATGCTGGGGCCGAGGCAGACGGTCAGTTCAGTCGCACCATTCGCAGCCACCTGGATACCATCGGGCGCAAAGACGTCGTTATATACAGCCCGTTGTTAGAAGAATTGCACCACGATAAAGCCTTGTGGCTCGATGTTCTCGCCGCAGACGTGCTCATGTGTGCCCCGCCAGACAGACGCGTGCATTTTCTCCATCACCTTACAAGTGTACCCATTTTAACGCTTAAAACCATCAGAGCATGCGCGGAAGAAATCGGCCGTGGCGAAGATGACAAGCCGATCATACTCCTTCAGGGCGAGCCGACCTGCGTATTCAACACTCAGGTAAATGGACATCTGTTTACGCCACTAGAGCGCGACTACCGTATCCTGCGTCTTCCCATGGCGGAATACCTGCTATTCCTCTGGCAGGATAACGGCACAAACTGCAGCAGTTACCAGCAGGAGATGCGCACTATAGCTCAGGCATTAGGGCGCTTCAGTCCCTACTCTGCAGCGGTTCCCCTCCTGATACAAACGGCAGACGCGAAGATCGGTAAACTCGCGGGGGCCAACGGGCGCTACCGCATGGCCAAAAGTATTCTATCCGCTCCAGAAGCCGTCGCCACTATTGAGGTCGCTCCTTTGTATGAGAACGTCGCCACTCTGCTGAGCCTTGCTACCACGGAGGGCGGCAAGCCCCTATTACGATTGTCTGTTAATGGCGAAGGGACGGAGAAGCAAAAAATAGACACATTCCTCCACTTTTTAAAAGAGGAGAGACCCTTCAGCAAATGAATACCGCTTATAGCAGACAAACTTAGGTGCACAGACGCACGGATGGTTTCATCTTTGTTAAATGTGGAACACGTGCTGTTTATTCGAAAAGATCTACTTCTTTCATAATTTTCGTCACAGCCTGAAAATTTCTTGTCTTGCGTAAGGCTCTTGCCTCCAAAATTCTTACAATATCATCAGAAGAAACATCCCATCATCACTGCAAATATTTCCGACATACAGGCAGCTAGCAGACTACCCTCCGCACCGTCGGATAATAAAGCCCAGAGACACAAGACCACCACAGAGTAGTAGGAATGTAAAGAGGTCTGGAATCGGTGCTGGGCTAACACCGGCAGCCAAGTTATCCAGTTCAAACAGGATGCCTGCTGTCCGAAATTTAAAGACCAAGAGCGCTATTCAACAAACAAATGTCTCGCCTTTTTAATACATAGCAAGCCAGTCTGCATGTATGGCTTGCAAAAATCTTTTTCTTTGGAACAATCTAGGAGACACCTGTTACAAATCAGGACGTAATCTCATAGCAGCAACCCACCCTGCTATTCTTGCGTGTTGAATCCTGGTTCTATCTATCCATGAGGCAGACGCATGAAAATATTGCATATCCTCAGTCAGATCCCGTCGTTTACCGGCAGCGGCACGTATCTGCAGGCCACCATACGACAGGCCGGTCGACATGGGTACGTCAACTATCTGCTTGCCGGTGTGCCAGCGGATTTTGAATTTGCCGAACACTGTGACTCGCTTCCATGTCTTGAACCGGAACTGATTCGCTTCGGGCTTGATATCGACCTGCAGATCGTCGGGATGAGTGATGTCATGCCTTACCCCAGCGCCAGATTCTGCGACCTTGATACTGATGAACTACTGCGCTATGAGGCTTGTTTTGATACGCGTCTGCAGCAAGCTGTGGCGCGCTGGAAACCAGACCTGATCCATGCACACCATCTGTGGCTGTTGACCTCATTGGCGCGCCAGCGATTTCCCGATATCCCGCTGGTGGCAAGTTGCCACGGCTCTGATCTACGTCAATTTCATGCCTGTGGACACCTGCAGCAACAAGTTATGCACGGTTGCAGCAAGGTCGATGCGGTGTGTGCTTTAAGCTTGGAACAGAAGCTACAGATCATTGATACCTACGAAATCCCCAGCGAAAAAATTCATATCGTAGGGGCTGGCTACGACAATACTCTATTTCAAACAGAAACCTTCAATCCCGCTGTCGACTACTCTACCAGCACTCGTTCCAACCCCACTATAAACATCATCTATGCTGGCAAACTCAGTCGTGCCAAGGGGGTCCCGTGGCTACTCCGAGCGCTGCATAAAATGACAGACACCTCATGGCACTTTCATCTAGTGGGAGACGGCAGCGGTGCGGAAAAAGAAGAAATCGTGGCACTGAGTAAAACATTGGGGACCAGAGTTACCCTGCACGGCAGCGTCAAACCAGAACGCTTGGCCTACCTGTTAAATGCCAGCCAATTGTTCGTCCTCCCCTCTTTTTATGAAGGAATCCCCTTGGTGGTGCTTGAGGCTATGGGGTGCGAGTGCCGAATTGTGACCACCAATCTGCCAGGAATCAAGGAGGTGTTTGGCAGCATGGACTGCAATTGGATTCAACGCATCAATCTGCCAGAAATGGAAAACATCGATCGCCCTCAACCAGACGCCGAAGCAGGATTCATCCGCCAACTTGAGCAAAGCATCCGCATGCAGATGGCTTCTATTCGAACTCAGCCATCCGCTCAACCGCCTAAAACTGCGCAGCGGATACTGTGCAATTATGCTTGGGACAGCACATTTCATCGCATAGAAAAGGTATATCGTCAGATATTGACTTAAAATCCATACCGCCCCGTCATACCACCTGCAGTATTAAATCTGCAAAAACGTTAAGGTATATCCACGCACAGATCGCGGCAAAGGAACCGAAGCTCCAGGTGCCTAAACCTTAGGCATAGCGCTATGAAGGCTGTTACTGCAAATGTTTAAGTATAAGACCACAACGTTATCCACAGGTGCCTGTGCATTACCCCAGCATTTACTTTGCATCTATATTTTTCTATCTGACAAAACAAAGCCCCGTTAGGCACAGATGACCAACGGGGCTTTGGTGTATAAGTTGGTACAATAATTAAACCGGTTCAAAATCACTTTTGGGTACACCACAAACCGGGCAAACCCAGTCTTCAGGCACGTCGGCAAAAGAGGTTCCTGCCTCCACTCCATTATCCGGATCACCTTCAGCGGGGTCGTACACATAACCACAAACGGTACATACATATTTTTCCATTGTTGTCCTCCTGTATCTGCTTTAGGCCTGCCATAACTACAACCCAGCCTGTTAGTTAATCGGACCAGCCCTTGATCCGAATCATTCCTATATAGACAAGCAATACCACGCAATCACAATTGCGCCAAACATTATCTACGCATCTTAGGATAAAAACATTATGCAATCCTTGCGATATTATGCAACCCTTGCGTCAAGAAATAAAAGCAGACTCTTCCTAATTCACCGGAGGGCAAAGGCGCTAAGATCAGATTGCAGAATCCACTCTAGTTCGCGCATATTGTCCGCTCTAGTCGCGCTGAACAAAAACCCAAACACATTATAGCTCCGGTAATCGACTGGGCGCAGCTCTACCACCTGCTCAAATTTGGAAGTCAACGCTGTATAGTCAAACGCCGCTATTTCGGCCGGAGCTAGCCCAGTGGAATTGTCCAGCACAACCAAGCTGTTAACCGTAGCATCTTTCTCTTTCAGGATGGTATTCCAGTCTGGCTCCTGCTGGGTATAATAGGCAACATACGGATTGAATCCAAACGCCATAGCGGTTGAATCTGCGGTGGTGCACCAGCCGCCGAAACGCATGGGGTTGATCTCAATGGGTAAGATAACTCCTCCCAGACGGCGCAATTCTATATGCACGGGAAAGTTTTGCACCCCGAGTTGGGTACCTACGGTCGTGGCGAAGGTGGTGAATTCATCAAGGTGCGTAGAAACAATCTGCTTCGAGGTGATGTATACACGGTCGCTGACATCACTGGCCGAAGCAAACAAATGTTGGTGGATACCAACCACCACCGCTTTACCGTAGGAATCAAAGTAGGCATCTACAGCAAATTCATCTCCTTCGATGCATTCTTCAAGAATAAAGGTGGCGGTGTCGAGTACCGCACGCGGATAGACTTGCTGAGTACTTGCAATCTCGGCATTTATGCGTATCAGTACCGACTCCCAATCACCAGGGGTATCAACCTTGTGCACCCCCATACTAAAAAACCCCACCGTGGGCTTGATAATAAAAGGAAATTTCAGTTCATCAATATTCAGCGCCGCCAAATCTGAGTGGTGTACCCCTTTAAAGAAAAGATCGGGAAACAACGCCCTAGTGCGCCGCCGGAATTCAAGTTTATCTTTAAACAGATTAACTGTTGCAGGTATAACAGTATCGGCCAGGTTGGTGGATATCCAGTCGAGAGCATTCTCAGAGGTGGTGTAAAGTGGAGAATACTGTGCTGAATTAGCTCTGGAGCTTGGCTGCGCGCTCATGTGCGCACGTATCTGCGCCGCTGCCACATCAGGATCAATCAAGTTAGTGCCGGGCAGTAAATCCATCTGTAAAGCAATAGGGGTAGCCACTACCGGAATGCGGTATTCTTTAAGGGTCTGGCGAAAAAAATCTGAAATATAGGGCTGGTCTATCAGGAACATCCGTACGTCCTTCTACCTAAATAGTTAATATGGGAGCGAACACGACTCGTTCAGAGGTTGTTTAGCTATGAATCAAGGCTGGGTTTGCAGCGCCTCGACAGCACTGGTTCCAGCAAGCCAGCCGGTAGAAAATGCGGCTTGAAGATTATACCCCCCGGTGTCGGCCTGCAGATCAAGCACTTCTCCGGCAAAATAGAGCCCTGGCACCAACTTAGATTCCATGGTACGAGGATTAACCTCGCGCAGGTCTATGCCGCCGGCGCTCACAATGGCTTCATCCATGGGAGCGTGTCCGCTTACATCAAGGGTGAAATGTTTGAGCCAGTGACGCAGATCTTTGCGCTCTTGTGCACTTACGCTGTGCCCGAGTCGAGCGTGATCCACCTGCGTACTCTCCAGACAAACCTCTACCAACTCGCGCGGAAGCAAACCACGCAGAATACTATGCATGGGTTCGTGGCTGCGTTTGGTGAAATCGCGAATCAGACGGGCATCAAGCTTCTTATCGTCCAGCGCGGGTTTTAGGTCGATTTCAAGGCTTACCCTACTGCCCGCGCGCAAGGCATCCACCGCTGCCAGACTCAAGGTCAGAATTACTGGTCCAGATACGTACTTAGGAATAAAGGTGAGCTCTCCGAACGCCTCGCTGTGTTTTTTCCCCTCAATGTACAATCGCACACCTACATTGCGCAGAGCCAGTGCGTTCAGACTAGCTGCGGCCCCGGATGCGGCAATCAGCAGCGGCACCAATGCTGGACGCACCTCCACGATACTATGCCCTGCCTCTCGCGCTAGACGGTAACCTTCTCCGGTAGATCCAGTCGCCGGATACGAAGCGCCGCCGGTGGCTAGAATTACCGCAGTCGCCGCATAATCGGTCCCAGCGCAGCGCACCCCAATTATCCCACTAGAGTCCTTAAGCAACTCATCTACACATGTCGTAGACTTTATTTTCACGCCACATTTTTCGGACCAACGCCGCAACGCGTGCACTACCTGCAACGCTTTACCGCTGGTGGGAAACACGCGTCCACCCCGTTCGATGGTGGTTGTAACCCCTGCCTGCTGTAGTAGCTTAAGCAACTCGGGGCTGAAAAATCGGTGGAACGCTTGACGTAAAAAGCGTCCGTTAGTTCCAAAATGTTTAATAAATTCAGAAATTTCAGCTACATTGGTAATATTGCAGCGCCCCTTACCGGTTATGCCCAGTTTAAGCAGAGTGCGTGGCATTTTTTCTAGCACCAGCACATCGGCACCACTTAGGGCCGCTTGTCCGGCCGCCATTATTCCAGCAGGGCCGGCTCCTACAATAATAATTCTTCTTTTCAAGTGTATTAATTCCTCTGGCAGGATGCAAAATCTAATCAACACGGAACTGCCTGCATAACCTGCAAATAATTGACATCCGCACGCTGCTAATTTAGTATGTTGCCCTTGGTATAATAATATTAACAAATGGAGTGCTAGGCTTAAATGCCGCAAGCATCCGTATTACCTAGGTTGACGCTTTGTACGCTGGGTTACTTTCGCCCCACAAAGTGCCCCCTACAACATACATAAGACCTCCACTTACAGCAACTAACACACGAGAGGTAACAAATATATTGGGAGTGTAAGTATACGTGCAAGAATTCCACGTGTACAGTCACGATCTTGCCTCCTTCGAACCTGCACTACAGACACGCCGTCCATGTTCTTCTGGCATGTTGTGCGGGATGCATGCACCGGGATATATACGCTGGTTCAAATATCGAAATCTGACCGAATTCGATTAACCGCACATATCTTCGCGAACATGCTATTAAAGACCTTAAACTCATATAAAGGCTGATTACTTATGCCACGTAAAATTCACTTCATTATATCCGGCGTTGAAGGCCGCAGCCGCGCGCTATCGATTAAAACTTCCCGTCTGAAATTTTACACCTCCTTTTGCATTATAATGCTGATATGTCTAAGCATTACTGCCGGCTTGGGGGTGCAAAGCATACTTCAGAATAAAAAACTGCAACACAACCTGAGCCAGACCAGAGATGATCTCGGCACCCTGCAGCAGCAGGGTTATCTTATGTTGACCGAGTTACAAGCACTCAGACAGCAGAAAGCCGAACTTTTTCACCATGAGGTGGCGAAACTCCGAGAGCGCAGCACCCAGATCGAAGAGATTCTAACCCAGGTAGGGGTTGAAGTCTCCACCAGTGCCAGTGCAACGCCTCCTGATACAGAGCAGAGTAACAGCCTGGGAGGACCTTATTATCCACTCCCATTGAATGAGCCTGAAGCACTCATGGATTTTGCCGGTGAAATGATAAATCTTGCTTCTGGCATACCCTTAGGTGAACCTACCAGTGGTTGGATTTCTTCTGGATACGGTGCCAGAACCGACCCGTTTAACGGGCGACGCGCATATCACTATGGCATTGACATATCCAACCTGCGTGGCACCCCAATTCTAGCAACGGCCGCGGGAAAAGTTGTGTTTGCTGGGACCAATGGCGGCTACGGTAAAATGGTAAAAATAAAACATCCTGACAACTACACCAGTATTTTTGGGCATCTTGACCGCTTCCAAGTAAAGGTAGGCGACTCCGTGGAGCGTGGCGCTACAATCGGCTCCATGGGAAACAGTGGACGCTCCACTGGTTCCCACCTGCACTACGAAGTCCGGCAGAATGACAAGCCCGTAAACCCGTATCCGCTGATCTTTCTGGGCGATAAATAATTTTGGAGTTAAACACTTAATATGTTCGGAAAAAAAACACGTCCCCACAAAACCGCAGGCGGCGCCCCGATTTCAACCATTCTCGGTGAAAAAGCCAGCATACAGGGTGAAATGAAATTCTGTGGAAGCATGCGCATCGATGGTACTTTCGATGGCACTCTGCACGGCGAGCACCTTATAATCGGCGGGTGCGGCTCTGTTACTGGTGACATAAGCTGTGTCAGTTGCATATGCCACGGACAAATACGAGGTCAACTTGCCGCTGACAGCACCGAGCTTAAGAACGGAAGTTTTTTTGAAGGGACCCTTCTGACTAGGGGCTTAACAGTCGAACCAGGCTCAACACTTAACGGCGATATTCGACAGCACGAAGAAGAAGTACATCTTATCAGTGAAGACAATATTGAAAAGATTGGTGTCGACAAAACTTAAAACAGCCTTGCATTCAACCATCCACATACCTATGGATGGTTGACAGATCTTCCCAGGACTAAACTTCGTCCACTGCAAAGAGGCAGTGCCCAGTAATATATCCAGGGTTTTACAGTACCCCTCCTTGGTGCAAGTAGAAACACAAACCTCAAGCAAAAACTTCAACGCCTGCTGAACTCCAGCTTTCTGCATAATTTACCACCTGCAATGCCTACCGGTGGCGTGCTGCCGTAGAAACACTGCCAACTGATCTGGCGGAAGAGGGGTAGAAAACAGAAATCCTTGCCCGTACCTACATCCGTTGGCACGCAGAAATTCGTGCTGTTCGTTCGTTTCAATCCCCTCTGCAATGACCTCTAGGCGCAAGTTGCGAGCTAGATCATTAATCGCCACAGCGATAGCCGCATCTTCGAGATTATGGGGAACATCGCTGATAAAGGAACGGTCAATTTTAAGGTAGCGAATGGGGAATTTTTTCAGATAGGCCAGCGATGAATAGCCGGTCCCGAAGTCGTCGATAGAGAGCTGAACTCCTAGACGGCTGATCTGCTCCATTATACTGATAGAGTCTTCTACGTTATCCATAAGAATACTTTCAGTAAGTTCGAGATCAAGCCAGCAAGGTTCCAGCCCGGCACGGCAAAGAAGGTCTTCCAGATCGTCAACCAATCCTGTCTGATGAAACTGACGGCCGGAGATATTAACCGCCATATGGATGCGAGGCAGGCCAGCTTTACACCAGGCAACAGCCTGTTCGCAAGCACACTCGAGCACCCATTTGCCGATGGGAACGATAAGGCCGGTCTCCTCCGCCAGGGGGATAAACTCACTTGGCAAAATCATCCCCCGCTGCGGATGGTTCCAGCGCAGGAGAGCTTCAACGCCGAAGACCTCCCCGGTTTGCATATCTAGCTGTGGCTGATAGTAGACAATCAACTCATCTTTTTCTATTGCCTGCCGCAGCGCTCCTTCGAGCATCAAACGTTCGCTGGCTCGCTCATTAAGACCAAAAGTGTAAAAACGATAGCAATCTCGACCCAGATATTTGGCCTGGCACATCGCCGCATCTGCGGCCTTCATCAAAGACTCAGCATCCTTTGCATCTTGCGGGTACATACTGATCCCAACACTGGCGGTAACAAACAGTTTGTACTCATCAACCTCAATCACTTTGGCCAGCTCACGCTTGATGGTCTGAGTCAGACGCACCACCTCCTCTGAGCTGGACACACGGTCTATCAGTATCGCAAATTCGTCTCCACTTATACGTGCCACGGTATCGCCGGACCGCACCACATTTTGCAGGCGTTCGGAAATACGTTGCAGGACAATATCTCCGGTTTCATGCCCTAAAGAATCATTTATCTTTTTAAAATAATCCAGATCGAGGAAAAGCACCCCAACACGCTGCCTAATTTTACATGCCCGTGCTACCGCGTGCTGGACATGATCACAAAACAGCTTGCGATTGGGTAGATGAGTAAGCTGATCATGGTATACAAGAAAGTCCAAGTATTCGCGGTTTTCCTGCAGTTTCTGATCCGCCTGCTGGCGCTCGACTTCAGCCCCCACCCGCGCAGCCATGATAGCCATCACATCCTCGGCGCGCTGCAAATTGTCAATGCGGTTGCGCGACAATATACTCAACACCCCGATAATGTTGCCAGCGCGTCCATAAATTGGAGTGCCCGCATAGCCCTCAGCCTGCAGCCTCGCCACCAGCGGTGTGTAAGGAAAGAGCTGCCGCAATCCTTCGCGCGCGATAAACATCCCCGAGTCGATAACCTGCTGGCACGGCGTACTGGTCGGATCAAAATCATATTCGTCCAGCGCCACCCCGTCCTGATATGACGCCAACGTTAGGATTCTGCCGTTACTCAAACACTGTCCTACGATGCAGCACGAAGCGCCGAACCATTCACACAATTGCTGAGCTACCCGCTTATAACACGCCGCACCTATGTATCCCAAAGTGCCCTCCACCAGAGCTTGAATGGCGGACTCAATCTGCTTGATGGTGGTTATGTCTTGGATAGTGGCAACCAGTCCATCCACCTGGCCACTGCTGTCAAAAAGCGGTGCCTTATTGAATAAAACATGTTTTGTTTCACCTGAAGCACATCTCAGGCTGGTTTCATAGGTGTGCGCTCGCCCTTCATGAAAAACCTTGGCATCGGTGCGGGCGCCGAGCTCCGCACGTTCGCCGGAATATACCTGCCCAACATTACAGTTAATCAGCGCTTCCCGTGAACTGTCCGCAATGTACTCGTAGCCCTTGTTGCAGCCCAGATAGTTCCCTCCCCGGTCTTTGTAAAATATCGGATTAGGAATTGCATCAAGCAGGCTCTGCAGGAAAAGAACTTCCTCCTCCAGACGGCGCTCGACCTTTAGACGCTCCAATTCTGCAGCTGCGCGGATAGCAAACATGTGCATGGCTGTCTCCAGCAGCTCCACATTCTCCATTTTGCTGCGACTGAACACAGCCAGTGGCCCTATAACCTTACCTTTGGAATTGAGCAAAGGTATCCCCATATAACTGTCAACTTCCAGTTCGATCCCAAGGTGATCAAGAGGAAATTTGCTCATCAAATCAAGGGGATAGTACTTGGCACCTTCTTGAATCACGTCAGCACATGGAGTATTTTCGAGGGGGAATTCAAAATTATCTACTATCTTGCCATCGGCATAAACCGCTTCAGTGAGGATACGAGTTTTTTCCGTATCGGAAAACTCCCCAATAAAAGCGTAGTCTGCCTGAGCAAAAGCGGTCAATTCCATCAACATTTGGGCAAAAAATTCCTGCCCCACAAACGCTGTTATCCGGCTATACAGTCGGGTTAAAGGAGATTTTTCCGGGATGAAACCCAATTGCATATCTGTCACAAAAATATCCTGATAAAGGGAGAAGATATATACTCCATCCTGCCTACCTTGCTATCCCCCGCACACATATAACGGCATTATATGTTTCTTTTTTCAAGGGTGCAGCCTGTTTATTAGATACAGAAACAGCCCAATAACGCAAGCGCGAATCGTGATATGGCGTAGAACTCCAGCATGTCATCGCCCTGCTGTGCAAAGGAAGAACCTCATGCTGCATCTCCAGTGCCTGCAGGGGGAAATTTAGCAGCTCATGTCTCGCAGGAAGACGCCAGTCTCCTTTACCACCAACGCTTAAATTCTTACAATACACTTGTGCTTCATCATATTGAAACAGCCCCTGTTTTTGCAAAAAAGCACTTATGTCACCAGCGTCACACTCCCATTCAAGAACAAACTCCTCTTGCTGACGCTCATTACATCCGGACAAGCCGAGCATCAACACCAGCGGTACAACTATCGTCGTCGCCCCTGTCACTACCTTTCTGAGTGTGTCATAACTCAGAGCTACCCGTGTATTTGCTCGTCTGCTTACCCAATTATCAGCGCAAATATAAGTCCGGATATTTTTCAAATTTTGTACGATAAAATCTCTGCTTTGCACCATGGTTCGTACTATAGGCAAGAGATGCAGAGGCGGTCTTAGCATCATCAACACTTTCCCGTTTGCCGAATTTGGGATACTATCGGCGAAAAAAATAATGTGTTACACTTGACAGTCTTGTGCATGCTTATGGCTTAGCATTACGTGGCTCTGGTTTGTTAAGTTCTTACTGGCTAGGTACCTCTGATTAACCTAAGGTGGCGTCGAAAAACCAAGTTGCGTTGGTATGGCGTACCTTCATCCAACCTGGCGTGGCCTGCAATGGGATTTTCGCACCAGATTTTTTTACAACAATGCTTTTACACAAACTTTACAGGACTCTAAATAGGCTTTTGCAACAAGCAGACCATCTTTCCCAAACATAAGCACTTAGGCTTTACGTTTCCCCTGCATTTTGCGCTGTCGTTAGCGCATAGAACCTGCAGGTTACCCCGAAACCACCCATTGAGTACGGTCAGCCACTGCCCCGAACACAGCTAGTGCCGCGCATAGCAAGTACCTATATCTACGTGGAAATAAAATATGGATGAAAAACAGCAAATATTGAAGCGGCTCCCCTCCGTTGATCTGGTTCTTGACTGCTCTGCCCTGACCACATCGAGCGCTCCACACTGTCTGGTACTTGAAGCCGCACGCGAGGCAATAGCTCAAGCACGTACAACAATCCTGCACGGTGCTACCGCCCCTGGTGCCATCAGCGCAGCTGAGCTCGGTGCTATCCGCGCTGATGCGCTTA